>Ga0065709_1029650_pt1 | contig 14741 bp, 12 predicted proteins | sample Hoacrofraction14_2_FD_59096 | JGI IMG/M metagenome (GOLD analysis project Ga0065709, IMG submission 59096) | Hoatzin crop microbial communities from Cojedes, Venezuela, sample from fiber fraction 14 v1 | ecosystem: Host-associated > Birds > Digestive system > Esophagus > Crop | place: Venezuela...
CACGACGATCGCGCAAATGACGGTCACCGGCGTGAGCACGCTGGTGTCGCGCAGAATCAGCACCGTGAACACGATGGACCACGCACCGTAGGTGATGTTGAGCGCCATCGCCTTAGACGCGCCCAGCTGTGAAATGGCCCGGTAGTAGAACAGGTAGGACGCCGTCGCAAACAGCGCGGCAATCGCAATCGTGGGCAGCAGCCAGCCGGTGTTTGCGGTAAAAAGGCTCACCGTAAAGCCCCAGCCCTTCAGGATGGGCAGCAGCACGACGCCATACACTATCGCAGACGTCGTCTGCCGGATTTCGAGGGCATATTCGTCCTTGACCTCCGGATCGTCGGACATGCCCTTGGCCACAATCACGGCCTCGAGGCCCCAGCCGACGGCGCACATGAGGGCTCCCAGGATGCCCAGCATGAAGTTCTTGATTTCAATCTCCGGGGAATAGCTTAAGCCGTATACGCCGGCCATGGTGAGCAGCAGGAAAATCCACTGATACCAGGCCATCTTCTCCTTCAGGAAGAAGTAGGCCAGCACGGTGCCGATGGCCGGGAAAATCGCGCTCGCGACCGCCCCAATCGAGGCGCCCATGTAGTTCACGCACAGCACGTACCCCGTCATGCCCAGCGGCCCGCCGATGATGGCCGCCAGCGAGACGAACTTGCCGCTGCGCGTTTTAAACGCCTTCCAGACATTCGGCAGGTTGCCCCGCACCCCGTTGTAAATCAGGGCCCAGATAGCAGAACAGGTGTCGTGCAGGAAGGTGCTGACGAACGGTGCCAGAAACACGGCTTCGGTGGTCGAGGTAAAGGGGCTCATGCTCAGGGCAATGCCCAGCACGACGGTTTCAATTCCCCAGGTCAGTCCGGCTAAAATTCCAGCAAGCATTTCGACCTCCTTTAAATCGCCTTGAAAGCGGCGATATTCTTCTTCAGCCGGGCGTAGCGGCCGTCCGCGTACTCCTGCATGAACTGTCCGTCATACGGCACGCGGGTCAAGCCCCACAGCGTCCAAAGATAATCGACATATGTTTTCGCGGCGATGAAGCGCTTGTGCTCGTCGTCCGTCACCTCGCGCCCGAAGTAGCGGTGAAGCAGCTTCATGTCGTCCGCCTCACTGTAATCACATTCAATCGAAAAGCAGGACAGGTCCCACATGGGCTCGTTCATGCCGGAATATTCCCAGTCGACCAGATACAGCCGTCCGGTGTCCTCGATGACCCAGTTGCCGACGAGCGAGTCGTTGTGGCAGGGAACGCGTTTCACCTGACCGTCCTTGTCCACAAAGGCCTTGATGTCCATGACCTCCTGACGCACCTTGGCATAGTCGTCGTACAGGGCCACATGATGGTTGTTAATGACGTTTTCGTAATCATCGGCCATTTCAAAGACTTCGAAACGGACACCGGTGTCCTCGCCGCAGGTATGCAGCTTGTGGAAAATATCCGCTGCCTGATTCAGGTACTCGTCCTTTTTCAGCACGTCCTCGTCAATCGGCTGCGGGTGAGAAATGAAGCGCATGACCTTGTGGCCAATGCTGTCGAAGTACAGCAGCTCTGAGTCAATGCCCAGCTTGCAGGCAAGCTCCGTGCTCTTGCGCTCGTCATCACGGTTCAAAAGTTCCTCCGAGCCCTCGCCCGGGATGCGAACCAGGTACTCCCCTCCGTCTTTACGCGTTACGTGATAGGAACGATTGGTCATGCCGCCCAGGCGCTCCAGATTCGCATAAGTCGGGTCGCCGAACACCTTTTCCAAAAGGCCGGCAATCTCCGGAAGGTCACGCTCCTCAATCTGTCTTACCAGTTCCATTTTGTCCTCCTTATTCATGCCTTTCCGTATCGTAAAGATAACGGTATTTCACGCCCTTGCATCTGTAGGTAAAACCTACCGCCACGTTGTCGTGATCTTTGAGTTCATGAAGGTCCGTAAGGTCTCTCTCCCTCACACCCAGCGAGGCCGCAATCTTCTTCAGAATGGTCGACCGGGTGTCGTCTACGTAGCTCTCATCAAACTGCCGCAGCTCATCCAGCGTATCGAATTCGAAAATATCGGCCGCAGCGTAGCGACGAATCCGCATCTCAAGCTCGGGAAGATGCTCCATGTAGATGCTTTCCCACAGCTTGCCGGCCGTTTCCGGCAGGTCGTAGGTGTCGTTCAAAATCTCGAGAAACCGGCGGGTAAACCGCTCGTCCCAGAAGGCGTGGCCCAGCATGTACCAGGCGTTTTCGCCGCCCACCGTCACGGAGTTGATGTATCCGTTTTCGTTCTCGGTCATGCACCACTCATGGGTCGGGCCGTCGCTGTAAAGCGCCGCATAATAGGATTCATCCACCTCGGCCTCAAAGGGGTTCACGGTAAAGTAGTTGTCCGCTGAACAAATATAGCTGTTATGCAGCACCTCCTCGGCCGCCTTGATGGATGAATTATTGTTGCGATAGGTGTACTCGTGATTGTGCAGGAGCTTCACGCCCAGCTTCTTCGGCAGGTATTCAAACTGCTCTGCCTTGTACCCGGTGACGATGTAAATCTCGGGGACGCCCGCCTCCTTCAACTGGCGGATCTGGCGCTCCAGCAGTACCTCGCCTCGGACCTCAATCAGGCCCTTGTGCCGCTCGTACGAGAGCGGCGCGAACCGGCTGGAAGTGCCGGCAGCCATGATGACTGCGTTATCAACCTTGTACATCCGTTAGCTCCTTTTCCTTCTTCTTCAGGTATTCGGCCACGCGCACGGCTCCCTCGCCGGGATGCACCCAGGTCTCCTCCTTCGCCTCGTGCCGACCGACGGCATAAGCCGGGTTGTTCAGGCACTCGTCGATGACGGCCTGAATGTCCGTAAGGTCCTCTTCCCTCAGCTGCTTGCCCAGCTTGGGGAGGGTACGGAGCGTCCAGATTTCGTCCTCGCTCCAGCAGCAGTCGTACGGAGATTTATCGTAAGAAGTATCGGCATATACCACCGGTTTGTCATAAATCAGGGTGAAGTCAAAAATCACGCCCGAAAAGTCGGAAATCAAAAGGTCCGCCGAGCGAAGGACATCGAAGTTGTCCGCATCGCGGTTCCAGCTCAGGCGGTCAGACTCCGGATACTCGGCCATGAGCTTGTCCATGAGCTCTTTTTCGGAAATAAAGGACTGCGGATGCGGCCGCACGATTATGCGGTAGTTAGTCTGCTCCAGCAGCGCGTCGATGATCCTCCCACCGTAGCGGCTCAAAATCGCGCTCTTGCCCCAGGAGGGACCGATCAGAATCGTCTTGGTATCCGACTCCGGCAGCGGGACGGCGTTTTTCAGCCGCTCCGCCATGACGTCCATGTACGGGATACCGACCAGTTCCAGCTCCTTTTCCGGCAGGTTTCTGAGCCGTTCAAGCTCCCGGACCTGTTCCTTCTGGTACTCGCCCGACAGCAGAATCGCGTCGTAATAATCGATTCCGAACATGCGATAGCAGTTGATATCGCTCGCCGCATGCGGCAGATGCACGTACCACTTCACATCCTTGGAGCGCTTCCACTGGTAGACCTCGAGGCCCGGCGTCGTCGCGAGCAGGATGTCCGCCTTCGCAAAATTAAGCCGCGAGAACGCCCGGTTCCCCTCGCCTATGTACTCCGCGTGGATGTGCTTGTACTCCTGTTGGAATACCGGGTCGTTTTCCGAAGAGGTCCAGAAGGTCGTTTCGATGCCCTCTTTTTCCAGCTCGTCCAATACCGGGCGGAACACACTGAAATATCGGCTTCCCTCGGAATAGATCAAATACGGAACCCGATCTTCCTCGTCGGCATGCTTGGAGCTGCCGGTTCCCATCTTGATTTTCATCCAGAGGGAGCGGAAGAAGTAAACCGCCGCGCTCAAAAGGCCGATCAGGATGGTAAACAGCATGCTTCCCGTACCGGGATCAATGTAAAGCAGTACCATGATAGGATCTCTCTTTCCTGAATTCTTTCCTGAATTTTGGTGCACTTAATACAGCTCCGGGGCGCTCGCTTTGGGAGCGGAAAGTCCCGGAACCGGAGTTGATATTTAACTTTACGTGCTATCAGATGAGGAAGGTGTAGACTGCCGTTCCCGGATACGGAAGGGAGCGGTTCAGCCAGCTTTCCCCATATCTGGCATAGTAATAAGGATCCGTGCAGACATCGTCTCCAATCTGAAGCCAGGCGTGGCCGGAGTAAGCAATCTTCAGATAGATATCTCTCTCCTCGCCCAGTTCACGGAAGACAAATCCGCTTGCCGATGCTTCGGAAACACAATGTCCGCCAATCGTAGACTGGTCACCCCAGGCATTCAGAATGTGGTTCGCCGTGTACGCCGGATAGCAGGCATGAAGCGCCATGTATTTGGCCTGCGGAATGCCCTTGAGCATGTACATGAAGCTGCCGGTGTAGGTCATGACACGCCGTTCGTTATTTTCAAGCGTGTCGCCCTCGACACAAATTTCCAGCATGAGCTCACGGGCCCGCATCATCACCGGAATCTTCTCGGCCGAATAATCCGTTTTTTCAGCGCGGCCGTAGCGGTCAACATAAATCTGGTCGACCGTCTTGGAGGTTTGCAGAATCCAGGTATTGCGATTTAAAACATAGTTTTCGCCGTCAATCGTGTGCCAGCCGCCGCGCAGCTGACCGTTCTTTAAGACGTAATAGTTGCTGCTCGTCTTGACGGTCTTCGTTTCGCCGCTGCACCACCCGTCGACGTTGTAGTACACGCTGCCGTCCGAGCTGATGGCAAAGCCTGTGTAGCCGTGGCCGGCGTTGCCGGCGCTGTCCGCTCCCCACCAATAAAGCGAGGAACCGACATATCTGGCATAGCGATACAGGAAGCTGACGATCATGGCACGGCTGCACTCGTCCATCGGATCAAAGGTCGTGTAATTCGTCGCCGCCCGTCCGTAGGTGATTCTGTTTTCCAGTGCCCAGTAAATCGCGGTGTAATAGTAATCCTCAGGATCCGTTACGTCCGTCAGTGTGCCGGTTTCAGAAGCAGGCGGCCACTTTGCATAGCGCCAGAGGAAGGTCACCACCTCGCCTCTTCTGCAAGGCGCATTGGGATCAAAGGTCGTATAATTCGTAGAAGCACGGCCCACCGTGATGCCCGTCTCCGCCGCCCAGAGAACCGCCTTGTAATAGTAGGCCTCTGGGTTCGTCACGTCCGTGAAGGGACTTTCCAAGGAAGAAGGCTCCGGCCGCCCGGCCATGCGCCACAGGAAGGTAACAACTTCGCGTCTCGTACATGTCGCCGACGGATCAAACAGGTTCGCACCGGAGCGTCCGTTGGTAATTCCACGTCCGGCCGCCCAGTAGACCGCCTCATAGTAGTACCGCTCCGGGTCGGTGATGTCATCAAAATCCTGACGCACGTTTTCCCGAGCCTCAGCCTTCACCGTGGCAAGGCCGCTTACCGTCAGCACCAGTGCCAGTACCAGCGCCATGAGTCCGGGCGCCCGTCTTTTAAAGCTTCCTCGAACCTTTGCTTTCATCCTTCCTACCTTCCGTTCTATTTTTAGATCACCACTGAATTGTAAACGCCCGAGGGATACGGCAGCGGATGCTTGTACCAGTAATCACCCTTGCTGCGCGCAAACAGCGCATCCCAGAAGTAACCGTTCATTTCAATCCAGCCATGTGACTTCGAATGGGCGAAAACCACCTCGCCCTCATCAAGCTCTGTATAAAGGTATCCCAGCGCCACCGACTGCGCCGAGCACTCGCCGCCCACCACCGTCTGATCGCCGTAAGCGTTCAGCACGTAATTCGCGTAATACGCGTCGTAGCAGGCATGCTCATCCATGTGATCCCCAATCGGAATCCCCTTCATGTAATAAGGAAATTGGCCTATATAATTCAGGCATTTTCTTTCTTTGACGTCGAGCGAGTCTTCGTCATCGCAAATCTCGTACACGATATCGCGGGCACGCATCATCACGGGCACCTTCTCGGACGCATAAGCCGTTTTTTCGGCAACGCCGTATTCATCCAACGTGATGCCGTTGTAGGTGGCCGAGAAGACCATGGTCCACTCGGTTCTGTCGAGGAAGTAGTAGTCCCCGTCAATCTCGGACCATCCACCGAGCAGCTGACCGTTTCGAAGGTTGTACCAGTTGTTCTCATCCTTGACGAGACCGGTGTCGGTGATTCGCTTTCCGTTTTCATTCACGAAAACACCGTATTTGCTTTGCGCAAAGCCCGTGTAGCCGTGGCCGGCGTTACCGTTTTCATCGGTGCCCCACCAGGCCAGCACGCTGTCGGTCGATTTGGCGTAACGATACAGGAAGCTGACGACCATTGCGCGGGTGCACTCACCCTTCGGGTCGAAGGTCGTGTAATTGTCCGCCGCCCGTCCGTAGGTAATGCTGTTTTCCAGCGCCCAGTAAACCGGGTAATAGTAGTAAACCTCAGGATCGGCCGCATCCGTAAAGCTGCCGGTTTCAGAAGGCATCGGCCGCCCGGCATAGCGCCAGAGGAAGGTCACAACCTCACTTCTCGTGCAGGTCGCCTTCGGGTCGAAGGTCGTATAGTTCGTGGAGGCACGGCCAGACGTGATTCCCAGCTCCGCTGCCCAGAGAACCGCTTTGTAGTAGTACGCCTCCGGGTTCGTCACATCCGTGAAGGGACTTTTCATGGACGACGGCTCCGGCAGTCCGGCCAGACGCCAGAGGAAGGTCACCACCTCGCGTCTCGTGCAGGTCGCCGACGGGTCAAAAAGCTTTTGCCCCGCTTCATCGGCCGCCGTACGGCCGGTCGTAATGTTTTTGGATGCCGCCCAATAAACGGGTTCGTAATAATACTTGTCAGCATCCGCAACATCCGCAAATCCGGATTCGACTTCCGCCGCTGCCGCAGTCTCAGCAGCCGCCGCTTTCACCAAAGAAAATCCACTCAAACTCAGTGCCAGTACCAAAGCCAGACTCACGATTTTCGTGAAGGCCTGTTTCCTCATGTTTCGAACAACCTCTCTCCCCTACGATTTTAGAAATTATTTTCGGCTCATGCCAGAGCTTCCTGCTCTTGGGCAAACCCTTAAGTCTTTAGCCCTGGAAGACAGCCGTAACCACCCACGGGCTGTCCATGGTGTACATCTCACACTGCACCTGGAAGGAACCATAATCAATCAATGCATAGCCGGCGCTCGCATCCGTGCAAGCGGAAATCACGACCAGCTCGCCGCCCATGACGGCAATCAGAGACTCGGCACTCTGGCCGATATACTGCTGAGCGACTTCCATGCTGGGCTGAACGGTTGTCGGCTGCTCCTGTACCTTGCTTTCCTCAGCAGCAGAAGACTCTTCAGCGGCAGAGCTTTCCTCGGCCGGAGCGGAAGACTCAGCCGGCGCGGAGCTCTCTTCTGCCGGAGCGGAAGACTCAGCCGGCGCGGAGCTTTCTTCTGCCGGCACAGAAGATTCTTCCGGTGCGGAAGTTTCTTCAGCCGGTGCGGAAGTCTCTTCCGGTACAGAGCTTTCTTCTACCTTAGAGGATTCCTCAACCTTAGAGCTTTCCTCCACCTTGGAGGATTCCTCAACCTTGGAGGATTCCTCCACCTTGGACGCTTCCTGATTGGAGGAAGACTGATTTTCGGTCTTGTTTCCGCAGGCGGCCAGAGACAGGGCCATCATCATTACCAACATCACGCTTACAAATTTTTTCATCATTTTCGTTCTCCTTAAAATCTCCAATTCTCAAATATTTTTTGCAAAAAGAATGGGGTGTGTGAATTTCTCACACATCCCGTTAAATATAACCTAAATGTTCAATTTGTGCAATACTGCCGAGCCCTTCCAATTCTTAAGATTTTCTTAAGATTTTCGCTTCCCCGAAAACCGGTTTCGGCAGAAAGTGCATTTTAAATTTCTCGTTTTTGTTTGCACAAACTTAATTCAGGTGCTGAAGCGTCACGTTGTCCGCGTTTCCACTTAGAATTACACAGTCGGCCACTTCGCTGTAATAGTTGTCAAAAACAACCAGCTCGAGTGCGTATTTTTCTGTATAAAACTCTTGGTTGTCAATCTTGAGGCTGGCCTGATCTCCTGTATTTACCGAGTAAAGCTTGCCCTTGACTCCCACGAAACCGGTGTGCGGATTTTCAGCAGCGCTGAGCATTTCATAGCTCTTCTCGCCGTCCGCATAAATCGCGACCCCCTCGTGCCCCTCTTCCGAGAGCGTCCAAGGCAGTCCCGGCACCGTGAGACTCCCGTCCGTAATCATGAAAATCGTGTAATGATCATCGTTGACAAGGGCCATCCACTCATAGGGATCCGTGACGTCCTTGAGCGAAAGCGCCTTTTCATGAGACGCTCTCATCTCGTCAATCGTATCCAGCACCGTCTGCTTCAGAGGCTCGTAGATTTCCCGGCTCGCGGCCGCCATCTCGTCCCAGGCCTCGTAGCCACTCTGCCCGCGATGGTCCTCGAGATCAAAGTTTTCCTTCAGGTAGTCCGTGATGTACCGCGTATACTTCTCGGCGCCCAGCGCATTCACATGAAGGGCGTCGTCGAAGTCGGTCTCGTAGTCGATACCGATCTCACTAATCAAACGATTGCAATCCACGTAATCGAAGCCATAAGCCGTGACCATGTCACCGATTGTGTTGTTGCGCTTCATGGTCGTCGTGTTCATGATGATCGGAACCTGCACAAACAGCACCTCAACGTCCTGCTCCTTGAGGTAGTCCAACAGCTCGGTGAGAAGCGCGGCGATCGACTCGTCCAGCTCGGCCCGCTCGTCCGTCAGGTAGTTCCCCGGGTCGGACATGTACTGCACGACATCACGCGGGTTATAGCCGTTCGTTGCATTGTAGGAGGAATTGAGGACATACTTCCAGTTCTCTTCCTGCCCCAGCCGCTCGGTCTGGCCGTGGTACTTCACCAAATCCAGGAAATATGCGACATAATCCGTGTTTTCATCGGTCCCGTAGTAGTCCAGCGAAGACAGGATGGTCTGATCCCGGACGGGGGAGTAATCCATCGAATCCGTCGCGTTTCTCACGCCCGCCTCGCGGTAGGCGTCAAACGAAAACTTCTCCTGCGCAAACACGCGGGCGTCGATGACCAAAAGCTTCGGATCCTGCTCTTTCAGCGCCGTCTTCACCTCTCCCAACATGAGCGGCGGCGAGCCGGACTCCGTGGCCAAATCGTAGGTCGTAAAGCCGTACTCCTCCCACGCCAGAAATGGCTGATAGTACCGTAGCGTCGAACTGGATCCGACGCACACAACATCCACGCCATCCGCCTCCTTGATGCCGGTCACGGCATTGCGGTTGGTTGTGGTATTTCGGAAAAGATATGAGGTTCCGGTCAGCAGGATGCCGGCCAGCAGCACAAACACGAGTGCCGCTGCCAGATGCCTTACCCAGATCGGGAATTTCCGGGGCGCCTTCTCTTCGGCGATGATGTTTTTCTCTTCACTCATGATCAGAACCCCTTGTAGATAAAGTCTGTGGCATCAAAACCGGGGCCATAGGCACCGAAGATGACGACCAAAAGCAGCAGTGAAAGCCATACAAAATAGCGGAACACGACGCCCTGCTCCTTCAGCCAGGCGCGCGCCGTGCCATACTTTTCGGCCAGGCAGCTCACGGCGAGCAGCAGAAGGAGGCCAAAGGTCAGCACGTTCAGATCCCAGTTGGTCAGCCCCAGATTCAGCAGTCCGCCGTTAAAGAAAATCCACGGATTGAAGGTGCTGAACATAGCTTTATAAGCAGTAAATGTCTCGGCCACCGAATCGAGTCTAAAGAACACGTTGCCGAACGACACCAGCAAGAACACCCTCAGCGACTGGAACAGGTGCCAGCTGAAGCTGTCCTCCTTAACATGCAGGAAGGCGTTCACCTTCTTAAACACCGGCGTGAGCGCACTCGAAAGGGCAATCAGCATGAAGTACCACAGGCCCATGCCCAGCACGTACTTCCAGTCACCGCCGTGCCACAGGCCGACCGCCAGCCACACGATCAGCATGCCCAGATAAGAAGGAATCTGCCGGGACGCCTTGCGGCCAAACTTGTTTTTGATGGCCTTGGTCATCTTTGAGAACAGGCGGCTTCTGAGCACCGGATACAGGATGTACTCCTTGAGCCACCCGCCCAGCGTGATGTGCCAGCGCTGCCAGAATTCCTGCACGGAGCGCGAAAAGAACGGCTGGCGGAAGTTCTCCGGCGCCCGGATGCCGTAGCACTCGCCCGCGCCCAGAATGATGTCCATACAGCCGGAAAAATCGGTATATAGCTGCAGCATGAAGAGTCCTGCCGCCACCCAGACGTACAGGCCCTGATAGGTCTCGAGGTCGCCGTACACTGTGTTCACCACGGTCGCCAGACGGACCGAAAGCACCAGTTTCTTAAAGAGGCCCCACAGCATCCGCTGCAAACCGCCCGTCAAATTCTCGTAGCTGAAGCGATGCTCCGTGAAGAGCTGATCCTTCATCTCCCGCCACTTCATGATGGGGCCGGAGGTCAGCGCCGGATAATAGCTGATGAAAAGCGCCGTCTTGAGCGGGTTCTTCTCGGGCTCAACAAGTCCCCAGTAGCAATCCAGCAGATACCCCACCGCCGTCAGCGTGTAGAAGCTGATGCCCAGCGGAGACAGAAGCTCCGGCAGTTCAAAGCTTAAGTTCGCTCCGAAAAGGTTCACAAGCGCCGCCAGATTGTCCGCAAAGAAATGGCTGTACTTCAGCACCGCCAGGATGCCCAGGTTCACCACGAGGCCCACGGCTAGCAGCCCCTTCTTGCGCCCGGCCGGCGCCTCCTCGGTCATGCCGCGCGCGCAAAGGGCCGTTACCAGAATGTCGGCCAGAAGATACAGCCCGGTATAGGGCGTCGAGCTCAGCAGAAAGAACGCCACGCTCGCCGCCAGCAGCACCAGATAGCGGAATTTCACCGGAATCAGATAATACAGAATCAGCGTTCCCAGAAAGAATCCGAAGAACGCAAGCGAGGTTAGTGACATGATGCCTTAAGCCTGCCTCTCGATTTCGCTCACCAGTGCGCCCACGTTCTCCATGCCCTGCACGGTCTTCATGTCAAAGCGCACGCCAAATTCATCCTCCACAGCGCCGATCAGGGCGATGTGCGTCAGCGAATCCCAGCCGTCAATGTCGCCGGCCGTCGTCGCCTCTGTCACGGTGATGGAATCATCATCGAAAACGTCCTGAAATACCTCGTTTAACCGTTCAAAAATTTCTGCTCTGTCCATTTGTCTCTCCTGCCTTTTTTAATTTTGTCTGCCGGACGGCAGCCGCTGTCTTTGCGGCCGGCGCCATTCCGGCGCCTTAGTTCATGCTGATGACGTGATTTCTCGTCTGGTAGTTCTCAAGGTCGGCAAGCTCCCAGACGCTGTTACCTGCCTCGTCCTCACTTACCTTGGTAAATCCCATCGTGCCGTAGAACTCGCGTACCATCTTGTTTTTAGCCGTCGGATAGTAGTATCCGACAATCTTCTTTGCTCCGCGCGCCTTCGACTCTTCCACGAGGGCGTCCAGCATGGCATCCTCCATGTTCCGTTTTAAAACGCGGCAGCTCATGAGCCACAGGATGATGTCCACCTGCTCGGGATTCTCCTCGTTTTCCCGGCCGATGACCAGCGAAACCACTCCGTTGTCGCCAAAGCGGTCCTCGAGCTTACCATACAGCGTGATGTTTTTCGCGTCCGCTGTGGTCTGCTCGATTTCCTCCTGCGTGTAACGTCTGGTCGTAAGATTAAACTGATTGCTCTTGTTTGTCAACTGTGCAATTCTGGCCATATACAGGGGCTCGAAAGGTTTCACGACCCCCTTCATTTCAAGCGAAAGCAGGTATTCGTCATAGTTTTCAAAGCTGCTTTTTAATTTTTCTCTCTGCACATTTTCGCGGTACATCTCGCTCCGCTTGAGGTCATCCTTGGACAGCTGCGTGTTCTCGAAATAGCCCGCATGGTCCACCGCCTGAATGTAATGCTCGACCGTGGAAAGCTCCGGAATCCCGACGCCCGGCACCTGCTGCCGCACAATCTCCCGCTCCGCCGGGTTGTCGTCCACAAAGACGAAGGACTCCGGCAGAAGGTTAATCTCCTGCGCGATATCGACCAGATTCTTGGACTTCGGATCCCAGTTGGCCTTGATTTCCACGAAATCGTCCGGCTTTAAGGTCATGTCCGGATGATTCAGGCCGCCCATCGCGGCGTCCTCCTCATTTTTAGAAATGACATTCAGCAAAATGCCCTGCTTCTTCAGGTCCTTCAGATACTTCTGGAACTCGGTATATGCCTGCGCGACGCTGGTTTCGTTGCCGATGGCGAGGTTCTCCGGTCCGTCGTCGCCCACGATGCCGCCCCAAAGCGTGTTGTCAAGGTCCAGCGCCAGGGCTTTCTTGTTCTTGCCATACAGGGCCTTGATGATGTTCGCCACGTTGAAGGCGAGCGTCGGGATGGCCTCGGTCGACATGGCGTACTTGTACATGTGCCAGTAGAAGGGGTCCGCCCAAGCCTCCAGACCGTAGAGCGAGGCCTGATAGTTGATATCGTTGATGTAGAGGAAGCTGCTCGCAGCCGCATAGTCCGCAAAGCGCAGGTTCAGCTCACTCACGAAGCGCACCCGCCCGTGCACATCGACCGCGTCGCGGTTGCCGAGCAGGCGATAGACCGGGTACTCGAAATTGTTCTGGATGATTGGGCAGTGATAGGTCTCCTCCAGCTTCTCCCACATGTCCTTAAAGTACGTAAACTGCTCGTCCAGAAGCTTGTCCACGTCTTCCTTGGTGTCGGTAAGTTCCGGGAAGGCCGTGATATTACGGTAGGACGTGTGGATGTAGATGATGTCCGGCTTCAGCTCTTTGAGTTCTTCGTTTTCAAACATCGCATCCTGCCAGAACTGTGCATATTCCGACTCAAAGAACACCGGACGGATGCCGTAATTCAGCAGAAACAGCTCCAGCATGTCCTTGACATCACTCGTGGTCGAGCCGCCCAGAATCGCCACATGCTTTTCCATCAGGTTCGGCTGCTCCAAAAGGTGCCGCTTCAGGCCTTTTCTTTTCCGAAGCAAAAGCTTCGCGTCAAACGGAAATTCAAGTTCTCTCATCGCTCTTTCAGACCTCCTCGTCCTCCGTCTTGCCCGCCTTTTCCAGCGGTTCCAACCCGTGGTCGGTCAGAAGTCGGTTAACCTCCTCGATTTCATAGATTTGATTATTAAACGCTATCATGAGCACGGCATCGCGCGGAATTCGGGCATACAGCGGGCTCATCCCGTAAAGCTTGAGGGCCCGCTCCGTCTCCGGCAAGGTTAAATGCGCCCCCAAAAGCAGGCTCAAAATCACATCCCGCTTTCTCGTCTTCTTTTCGCCCGACAGCAGCTTGTAGCCGTATCGCTCCGGCACATCCGCATGCAGGAATGCCTCCTGCTGCGTGATTTTCTTTGCCTTCAGGCGCTCCTTCAGATAAGCTTCAAAAGCGTTCTCCCCGGCCGCAAACTTGTCCTTTTCCTCTTCCAGAATCTTTGCGACCGAGCCTGAGCCAGCCGAAAGCAGCACCTTTGTCAGTTCCGTCGTTGTTTTCATAGCTTCTGCAGTATCCCTCCCAGCATAAAAATAATCAATATCTTGAGCGCCGTCAGCGCCAGAGCCGCCAGATATCTCATCCAACGTTCTGACAGCCGGTTGATGCCCAGTCGCTCCCAGATGTCAAGATAGTTCCCCATCGTAAAGGGCACCGCCAGACCGACGAGCAGAATCAGCCCGCCGTTCGCCAGCTGCCGCCAGAGGCCCTCGTAGCTTTTGCCGATGCCGTACGCAAACCAAATCCAAATCACATAATAAAGGGTCATCAGGGCCACATGCCACCAGGTCCCGGTCCGGTAGCCCGGCAGCAGATACCACGGCGCGCCGGCTTTTCCGCCCAGTGCGAGCCGCAGCTTTCGGACAGAGCTGTAGCGTTTTTCGGGGTCCATTTCCGTACATTTTCGGATGATGCGTCCGGCGCGGCCATGAACCTCATCGGCGCCGGCCTCCCCCAGCGGCTTACCGGTCAGCATCTCGTGATAGACCACGCCCAGAGCATAGACATCCGTCCGCTCGTTGGAGGCGGAAAACCCGTACTGCTCCGGCGCCGCATAGCCCACCGTGCCCATGAGCACCGTGTCCTTGCACGGCGTCTGTCCCGTCGTCTCCTCGGCGGCAAACCTTGCCGCATCAAAGTCGCAAAGGTATAGCCTCTCCTCCTGCGTAATCAGGATGTTGGAAGGCTTGATGTCCCGGTGAATCACGGGTGGTGTCAGGGCGTGAAGCCCCTCCACGATGGCACACAGCTGATCCATGTACTCCAGCGCTTTGCCGCTTTCAAGCACGCCCTCTGTCAGCCTTTGCTCTAGCGTAATGCCGGACAGGTACTCCTCGATCACCGTCAGGCGGCCATCCTCTTCCATGACCTCGAGGATGCGCGGCGTCCCCGCCACCGGCTGTGCTTTTAAAAGCTCGTACACACCCCGATTATACTGCCGGAGCGTCTTTTTCACGCACACCTTGCCGGTCGGCTGATGCATCAGAAGTGTCGGCGCGTCAGAGTTTTCTTTTCCTCCGTCTTCCCCTTCGCCGCTGTCAGCCCTACGGCTTCCGTCCAGTGGCCCCAGATCCCGGTAGTAGGAAAGCGCCAGCTCGTCCTGTAGTGTCATGTTCGGGTCCTTTGTCTTTCTGTATTTTTTGATTTCCCAGCCAAAAGCCCGGTGCGAAAGCTTCGTCCGGCTTAGAAGCTGTGGCTGCCGCCACTGCCTCCGCCGCCACCGCCGCCTCCGCCTCC
>Ga0065709_1029652_pt1 | contig 14735 bp, 11 predicted proteins | sample Hoacrofraction14_2_FD_59096 | JGI IMG/M metagenome (GOLD analysis project Ga0065709, IMG submission 59096) | Hoatzin crop microbial communities from Cojedes, Venezuela, sample from fiber fraction 14 v1 | ecosystem: Host-associated > Birds > Digestive system > Esophagus > Crop | place: Venezuela...
CTACCGCGGACCGGTGATCCTCGCCACAGGCCATTCGGCTCGCGATGTGTATCGCTATCTCGACGAGGCAAAGGTGGAGATCGAGGCCAAAGGGGTGGCTGTGGGCGTCAGACTCGAACATCCTTCGCAGCTCATAGATCAGATCCAGTATCATAACAAGGACGGCCGCGGAAAATATCTCCCTGCAGCGGAATATAGTTTTGTGACTCAGGTGGACGGACGCGGCGTATACTCATTCTGTATGTGTCCCGGAGGATTTGTCATTCCGGCGGCGACGGGAGCGCAGCAGATCGTCGTCAACGGCATGAGTCCGAGCAACCGCGGAACGCAGTGGTCGAACAGCGGTATGGTCGTCGAACTGCATCCGGAGGATCTCGAAGGCGGCGACGTACTTCGCGTGATGACCTTCCAGGAGGAGCTGGAACGTCTCTGCTGGCAGCAGGGCAACATGAAGCAGACGGCGCCGGCTCAGAGGATGGCTGACTTCGTGAACGGCAAACTGAGCTACGACCTGCCGAAGAGCAGTTATGCTCCGGGACTCGTCTCGTCGCCCCTGCATTTCTGGATGCCGAAGATGATTGCGGAAAGACTGCAGCAAGGATTCCGGAAGTTCGGGCAGATGAGTCACGGTTTTCTTACCAACGAAGCAGTGCTCATCGCCGTGGAGACGAGGACGAGCAGCCCGGTGAGGATAGTGAGAGACAGGGATACCCTGCAGCATGTCCGCATACACGGGCTCTTCCCCTGCGGAGAGGGAGCCGGATATGCAGGCGGCATCGTGTCGGCCGGAGTCGACGGAGAACGATGCGCGGATATGGTGAAGGAATATCTCCGCAAATGATATATCCCGGGAAATGAAAATAATAAGGGCGTGCCAACTGAATGACACGCCCTCAAATTATCAATAGGTGTTTGGTTTTTATTAGAAGTTCACACCGAAGTTGATGACGAATGCACCATTGCGGAGTGAAGGATCTTTAACATTTGTAAGAACACTTGTCAGCTTGTCCTCGTCGGCTCTGTTCTTGATGCCGAACTCGTAAGCACCCTCGAGATAAAGCATATTGTACTCGATGCCGCATCCGAGTTTGATACCCATGTCGAAGTGGCTTGCATACTGATAGTTGCCGCTTACGCCCCATGCGAAATAAGGACCGATGAAAGGAAGGATGGCAACCTCGCTTGTCTTGATGCCGTATTTGATAACTACAGGAACCTGCAGTGCATTGTAGTGGCACTTGGTGTCTGCCAGAGGACTTGCGTCAAACTTACCGCCTTTTTCTGTATAGTAAAGACCGGACTCGACGAATACGGGAGTAGTGTCGGAAACACGGAGACCGATAACGCCTCCGAGTGAAAGACCTGTGCGGCCCTTAGTGTCGATGTCGGCATTCAGTGATGCAAAGTTAACACCAAGTCTTACTCCGTAATAAACGCTGCTCTCGTCGAGGCTGAAACCGCCGCTGCTATACTGAGCAAATGTAGGTATTGACAATACCATTGCTACGATTGAAACTAAAAACTTTTTCATATTCATCAATTTGAGTTATTAATTCTTTACAGAGTGCAAAGGAACAATTTTTTTTTGAATTGACAAAGAGAAAATCCAAAAAAGTATCTAATAAACACTAATTTGACCATAATATCACACTTTTTTGTAGCAAAATCTTGCCTATACCGCTATTTTTTAGTACCTTTGCGGGGAATTTCCGAAAAGTAAGAACGAACAGTAAAAAAATATACAATATAATGAATATCTCTTACAAATGGCTCAAAGAGTATGTCGACTTCGACCTCACGCCGCAGGAAGTGTGCGACGCGCTGACATCTACCGGTCTTGAAGTTGACGCACTGGAAGAAGTACAAAGTATCAAAGGTGGTCTCAAGGGGCTCTACGTGGGCAAGGTGCTCACTTGCGAGGCCCATCCCGACAGCGACCATCTGCATGTGACTACCGTCGACCTCGGGCGCGACGTGCCTTCGCAGATCGTATGCGGAGCTCCCAACGTGGCAGCAGGACAGAAGGTTATCGTGGCCGACCTGGGATGCGTGCTCTACGACGGCGACAAGGAGTTTCATATCAAGAAGTCGAAACTCCGCGGCGTGGAGAGCAGCGGTATGATATGCGCCGAGGATGAGATCGGTATCGGTACCGACCATGCCGGCATCATCGTGCTGCCCGACGACGCCAAGGTGGGAATGCCAGCGGCCGAGTATTATCACCTCGAAAGCGACTGGCTCATCGAAGTGGATATCACAGCCAACAGATCGGACGGTCTTTCGCACTATGGCGTGGCGCGCGACCTCTATGCGTGGCTCGTGAGAAACGGTTATAAGACGAGTCTGCACCGCCCTGACTGCGATAAGTTTGCCGTCGACAACCACGACATGCCTATCGAGGTGACTATCGAGAATACCGAGGCTTGCAAACGATATGCATGCATCAGTCTTACCGACTGCGAGGTGAAGGAGAGTCCGCAGTGGCTCAAAGACAAACTCAACGTCGTGGGACTCAGACCTATCAATAATATCGTGGATATCACCAACTATATCCTTATGGCTTACGGACAGCCGATGCACTGCTTCGACGCCGATATGGTGAAAGGTCATCACATCGTGGTGCGCACACAGCCCGAAGGAACGAAATTCGTCACTCTCGACGGGGAGGAGCATACCCTCGGAGAGCACGATCTGAGCATCTGCAACGCCGAGGATCCGATGTGTATCGCCGGTATCTTCGGTGGAAAGGGCAGCGGAACGTACGAGACTACCCGCAACGTCGTGCTGGAGAGTGCTTACTTCCATCCCACATGGATCAGAAAGAGCGCCCGCCGCCACGGTCTGAGCACTGATGCCTCGTTCCGTTTCGAGAGAGGCGTCGACCCCAATAATATCATCTACGCTCTCAAACAGGCTGCCATCCTCTGCAAGGAACTGGCCGGAGCGAAGGTGTCGATGGAGATTAAGGATGTTTATCCCGAACCGATCGAAAACAAGAAGGTGACGCTCGAGTATGACTACGTCAACCGTCTGATAGGCAAGGAGATACCTAAGGAGATGGTGAAGAGCATCGCCGAGAGTCTCGAGATGAAGGTGCTCAGCGAAAGCGACGAGGCTCTCGAACTGGAAATCCCGGCTTATCGTGTCGACGTGTATCGTCCGTGCGATGTGGTGGAGGATATCCTCCGTATCTACGGATATAATAATGTGGAGATTCCCTCCGAACTGAAGAGTTGTCTTGCCGTGAAGGGCGAGGACGACCAGAAGCACAAGATGGAGAATATCATCGGCGAACAGCTCGTGGGATGCGGTTTCAACGAGATTCTCAACAACTCTCTCTCGAAATCGGCTTACTACGATATTCAGACGTCATATCCCGCAGAGAAATGCGTCAGGGTGATGAATCCTCTCTCTGCCGATCTCAGCGTGATGCGACAGACATTACTCTTCGGAGGTCTCGAGAGTATCCTCAGAAACGCCAACAGAAAGAATGCCAACCTCCGATTCTTCGAGTTCGGCAACTGCTATAGTTTTGACAAGGAAAAACAGAACGCCGAGGATCCGATGAAGGCTTATTCCGAGGATTACCATCTCGGACTCTGGGTGACCGGCAAGCGCGTGGAGGGCTCGTGGGCTCATCCCAACGAGAACAGCTCCTTCTACGAACTGAAGGCATACGTGGAGAATATCCTCCGTCGTCTCGGTGTGGCTCCGGGCATCATGGTGCAGAAAGCCAGCTCGCTCGATATCTTCTCGAAAGGTATATGCATCGAAAACAGAGGCGGAAAGACACTCGTCGAGATGGGTATCCTCTCGAAAAAACTGCAGAAGCAGGCTGACATCGACAACGATGTGTATTTCGCTGACCTCAACTGGACGGCTCTGATGAAGGCGATACGCAAGAATCAGGTGCTCTACCACGATATCAGCAAATATCCGGCAGTAAGCCGCGACCTGGCTCTCCTGCTCGACAAGAACGTGGAGTTCAGCGCCATCGAGCAGATTGCACGTCAGACTGAGAAGAAACTGCTCAAGAAAGTGGAGCTCTTCGACGTTTACGAGGGGAAGAACCTGCCAGAAGGAAAGAAGAGCTATGCTGTGAACTTCATCCTTCAGGATGAGGATAAAACTCTCAACGACAAGCAGATCGACGCTATCATGCAGAAACTGATCAACAATCTGAAACAGAAGCTGAATGCCGAACTGCGCTAATAATTTCAGTGAATACAATAATAATAAATATAAACATTAAACACTTACTCCAATGGGAAGAGCTTTTGAATATCGCAAAGCGACAAAGCTGAAAAGATGGGGGCACATGGCCCGCACATTTACGAAAATCGGCAAGCAGATTGCTATAGCTGTGAAAGCCGGAGGACCGGAACCGGAGAACAACCCGACACTGAGAGCTATCATCGCTAACGCCAAACGTGAGAACATGCCGAAGGATAACATCGAGCGTGCTATCAAAAATGCTATGGGCAAAGACCAAAGCGACTATAAGGAGGTGACTTACGAAGGATACGGACCTCACGGAATCGCTATCTTTGTCGATACTCTTACCGACAACACTACACGTACCGTTGGCGACGTACGTTCAGTATTCAACAAATTCAACGGCAACCTGGGCACGCAGGGCTCGCTGTCGTTCCTCTTCGACCATAAGTGTGTCTTCACTTTCAAAAAGAAAGACGGACTGGATATGGACGAACTGATCCTCGACCTTATCGACTACGGCGTGGAAGACGAGTATGACGAGGACGAAGAGGAAGGCGAGGTAACGATCTACGGCGATCCGAAGAGCTTCGGTGACATACAGAAACATCTCGAGGCCGAGGGATTCGAGGTTACAGGTGCCGAGTTCACCCGTATTCCTAACGATCTGAAGGATGTCACTCCCGAAGAGCGCGAGACTATCGACAAGATGGTCGAGAAACTCGAGGACTTCGACGACGTGCAGACCGTTTACACCAATATGAAACCGGCTGAATAAACGGGGATGAAACATCTGACGTATCAGACCAAAGGTACCTGCAGCAAACTTATCGACCTGACTGTCGACGACAACGACGTCATTCAGCAGGTGTTCTTCTTCGGCGGATGCAACGGTAATCTGCAGGGGATAAGTAAGTTGGTCGAAGGACAGAAAATCGACCAGGTGATAGACCGGCTGAAAGGGATCAACTGCAACAACAAAGGCACGAGCTGTCCCGACCAGCTGAGTCTTGCCTTGGAGGAAATCAAGAAGATGAAATAAAAAAAGATGTGTCCTGACTTCGTCACTTTTGCTGCGCCATCAAATGGCACTATTGAAAATCAATGAGTTACGCATTTTTTTGGGGTGACGCGGGTGACGCAAGCAAAAAAATGTGTATATTTGCAGCATGTTTGTACGTAAAAAGAAAAATCGATCGGGTTCCATCAGTGTCGTAGTGGTTCAAAAACACAAAAGATCATTTCGTGAAGTGAAGAACTTTGGAACAGTAAAAACTGCTTCAGAGGTAGACCGTTTGGAATTAGAGGCAAAGAAATGGCTCCGTTCATACGGAGGTCAGCAAGAATTAGATTTCGAGGGTAACGGAGATAAAGAAAGAGAAGAAGCCATCCGTGTTATAGACAATATGGATGCCGTCCTGATCAATGGGACCCAGCTGCTTCTTGGCAAGGTGTATGACAGCATCGGTTTCAACCGCATACCCGATGAAATTCTGAAGCATCTTGTCATCGCAAGGATATCACAGCCGTCCAGCAAACTGGCAACACAGGAATATCTGAAATCATATTATGATGAGGATGTTGACCTGAGCAACATTTATCGGTACATGGACAAGTTGTACAACACGCAGATGGAACAGGCTCACGGGATAAGTATTGAGCACACAAAGAAGATTTTGGGCGGCAGCATAGGCCTGGTATTCTATGATGTGACTACATTGTATTTTGAGACGGCAGCGACAGATGATCTGAGAGAACCTGGCTTCTCAAAGGACGGAAAGACCGCGGAATCACAGGTTGTATTGGGGCTTCTCGTAAGCGAGGGCGGTTATCCTCTTTCGTATTCCCTCTTCAATGGAAGCCAGTATGAAGGTTTTACGATGATACCAGTCATTGATGACTTTAAACGTCGTTTTTCGCTTGGTGATGATTTTGTGGTTGTTGCAGATTCCGGACTGATGAATACCAAGAACATGAAACTTTTACGTGAAGCGGGCTACAAATACATAATAGGTGCGAGAATCAAGAATGAAAGTCAGGAGGTAAAGAAATGGATTCTCTCGCAGCCGAAGAAGAACGGCAAGTTTCACGAGATGCATCGTCCGGATGGAGAACGTCTTATACTGGGATATTCTGAAGACAGGGCGAAGAAGGATGTCTACAACAGAGACAGAGGAGTCAGACGCCTGAGAAAAGCTTTTGGAACAGGACGCCTTACGAAGGACCAGGTAAACAAGCGTGGTTACAACAAGTTTTTAGAGATAACCAGAGACGTGGAGGTTAACATCTGCGAGGACAAGATAGAAGAAGACAGCAAATGGGACGGCTTGAAAGGATATATCACCAACACGTCTTTAGACCCCAGTATGATAGTGGAACAATATCATGGATTGTGGGTTGTGGAACGGGCTTTTCGCATATCAAAAGGCAAGTTGGACATGCGGCCTATGTTTCACTTCACAGAACGCAGGATAGAGACACACGTCTGTATATGCTTCATCGCCTATAAAGTCTATAAGGAACTGGAGAGGCTGATAAAAATGGCTGATATAGGATTAAGTGTAGATAAGGTCATAAATATCGCAAAAACTATAACGACTGTAAGGGTTAATTTGCCAAAGAGTGGGGAGATATACACAAAAACCCTGTTCCTGACCGATAGACACAAGAAGATAAAACCCCTTTATGAGTTAATCAATGAGCAAAACTGAATTTGGGTGACGCATTGACGAAGTCAGGAAAAGATGTGTCAGCGATGGCACATCTTTTTTCGTATCGTTATTTATAATCTTTTTCGGTGATTTTCAGTTCCAGTATCGTCTTTCCGGGCGTCTTCTCCGAACGGTATATGTAATTGAACGTCAGACCGGCATCCTTGTATTGTTTCAGATTCGTCGAACTCTTTATCGACGCAAGCATATCATCCTCGATTGCCGTTTTCATGGTGTCGAGCAGCACTGCGTCGTCGAGTTTGTTCTGCAGCGTGAAGTAGTAATTCACCGACCTGTCGGCAGCATTGAATGTCATGCTGTCCATAATAGTATTCTCGGCCACCGGCGCAGGGCAGTATTTCGACGTGTAGTCCTTGGCCTCGCGGGCATAGCGCTTGTCGAGCGACTCCTGGCATGCACCGAGAAGCAGAACAACCGCAATTACAGGTAAAATATTCCTCATTTTTATTTCCATTTATAAGTTTCGGGCGCTAAGATACGCTAAAATATCCAATTTTCCAAAGAAATAATTGGATTTTCGCCAAAATAACAGTAACTTTGCAGTTAAATACGAAAAGTGTACATGGATCATATAAGAAATTTTTGCATTATAGCACACATAGACCACGGAAAGTCTACCATCGCCGACCGTCTCCTCGAGTATACCGACACCATCAAGATCACTGAAGGTCAGATGCTCGATGATATGGATCTGGAAAAGGAGAGAGGCATCACCATCAAAAGTCATGCCATACAGATGGAGTATGTTCTCGACGGTGAGAAATACATCCTCAACCTTATCGACACTCCGGGACATGTCGACTTTTCGTACGAGGTGTCGAGAAGTATCGCCGCTTGCGAAGGGGCGCTCCTCGTCGTCGACGCCACGCAGGGAGTGCAGGCCCAGACGATATCCAACCTCTATATGGCTATCGACCACGACCTTGAGATCATCCCCGTGATCAACAAAATCGACATGCCGAGCGCGATGCCCGACGAGGTGGAGGACGAAATCGTCGACCTGCTGGGATGCGACCCTTCGGATATCATACGTGCCAGCGGAAAAACGGGCGAGGGAATACCCGAAATCCTCAAGGCTGTGGTGGAACGCATACCTCATCCTTCGGGAAGCGAGACAGCTCCGCTACAGGCCCTGATCTTCGACTCGGTGTTCAATTCCTTCCGCGGTATCATCGTATATTTCAAAATAGAAAACGGAACGATAAAGAAGGGCGACAAGGTGAAGTTCTTCAATACCGGCATGGAATACGACGCCGACGAGGTGGGAGTGCTCAAGATGGATCTAGTGCCAAAACAGCAGCTCGGTACCGGAGAGGTGGGATATATCGTCAGCGGTATCAAGGATTCCACCGAGGTGAAGGTCGGAGATACTATCACTACGGTGAAAAATCCGTGCGACAAGGCTATCGAGGGCTTCCAGGAAGTGAAGCCGATGGTGTTCGCCGGTGTCTATCCCATCGACCCCGCGGATTACGAAAACCTCAGATCGTCGCTCGAGAAACTGCAGCTCAATGACGCTTCGCTCACTTTCTCGCCGGAGTCGTCGGTGGCTCTCGGATTCGGCTTCCGCTGCGGTTTCCTCGGACTGCTCCACATGGAGATAATACAGGAACGCCTCGACCGCGAATTCGATATGGATGTCATCACTACCGTGCCCAACGTGTCGTATATGGTTTACGACAAACAGGGCGGGGTGAAGGAGGTGCACAATCCGTCAGGACTGCCCGACGCCACTCTTATCGACCATATCGAAGAACCGTATATCAAGGCGTCGATAATCACGACGACTAACTTCATCGGCCCTATCATGAAGCTCTGTCTCGACAAGAGAGGGGAGCTGATAAAGCAGGATTATATCAGCGGCAACCGTGTGGAACTGCATTTCCATCTGCCGCTAGGAGAGATTGTTATTGACTTTTACGATAAACTGAAGAGTATATCCAAGGGTTATGCTTCCTTCGACTATCATATCGAAGGATTCAGACCCTCGAAGCTGGTGAAGCTGGATATTCTTCTTAACGGTGAACCTGTTGACGCGCTGTCAACCCTGACCCATTTCGACAATGCCGAACCCTTCGGACGCAGGATGTGCGAAAAACTGAAGGAACTGATTCCCAGACAACAGTTTGATATCGCCATCCAGGCTGCTATCGGCGGAAAGATAATCGCCAGGGAGACGGTGAAACAGGTGAGAAAAGATGTCACCGCGAAATGTTACGGCGGTGATGTGTCGCGCAAGCGGAAACTCTTGGAAAAACAGAAACGCGGAAAGAAACGTATGAAGCAGATCGGCAATGTGGAGGTGCCGCAGAAGGCTTTCCTTGCCGTTCTCAAACTGGATTAACTCAACCCGGAGGAGGAAACAAGATGAAACAACTACAAAACACGCCGCATGATGTGGCAAGGGAATTGGCACGAAAATACAGTACCATGACCCTCGAGGAGATATCGCTGCTCGAGAGCATACTGGTGCCGATGAAATTCAAAAAGGGGGAACTGATCCTCACAGCAGGTGAAATCTCCAAAGACATATACTATATCGACAGAGGGCTCGTGAGGGTGTTCTATTTCAAGAACAACAAAGAGCTGACGGAACACCTGCAGGTGGAAAACAATATCGTGATGAGCATCGAAAGCCTGTTCAGGGCCGTACCCACGAAACTGCAGATCGAAGCTCTCGAGCCGACGGTGCTCTATGCCATCCCGGCGCAGAAACTGGAGGTGATATCACTTCACCACGGCAACCTGCAGATGCTCTACCGAAAGATTCTCGAGGAGAGTCTGATACAGAGTCAGGTGCATGCCGACCTGGTGAGATTCGAGTCGGCCGGCGACCGGTATGCTAAGTATTGCAAGATACAGCCGCAGATCGTGCTCCGCGCGCCGATGAACTATATCGCCAGCTATCTTCAGATGACGCCGGAGACTCTCAGCAGGGTGAGGACGTCGTATATAGCTGAATAAAGAAAAACAAGATTAAAACAGAATAGAGAAATGCCGGAAATATCAGTCCGCGGCCTGGAGATGCCGGAGTCGCCAATCAGAAAACTGGCGCCGCTGGCAGCCGCTGCAAAAGAACGTGGGATCAAGGTGTATCACCTGAATATCGGACAGCCCGACCTTCCCACGCCGCAAGTGGCACTCGATGCCCTGAAGCATATCGACCGTACACTGCTCGAGTATTCGCCTTCACAGGGGTATAAGAGCTATCGTGAGAAATTGGTCGGTTATTACGCAAAGTATAAAATCAATGTCGATGCCGACGATATCATTATCACTTCGGGTGGTAGTGAGGCGGTGCTCTTCGCCTTCATGTCGTGCCTCAATCCGGGCGACGAGATCATCGTCCCCGAACCGGCATACGCCAACTATATGGCTTTCGCTATTTCAGCGGGGGCCAAGATACGTACTATCGCCACTACTATCGAGGAGGGATTCTCCCTGCCGAAGGTGGAGAAATTCGAGGAACTGATCAACGACCGCACGAGGGCTATCATGATCTGTAACCCGAATAATCCTACGGGATATCTGTATACGCGACGGGAGATGAACCAGATCCGCGACCTGGTGAAGAAATATGACTTGTATCTCTTCTCCGACGAGGTATACCGAGAGTATATCTATACCGGTTCGCCGTATATCAGCGCCTGTCATCTCGAGGGCATCGAACAGAACGTGGTGCTTATCGACTCGGTATCAAAGAGATACAGCGAGTGCGGAATCCGTATCGGAGCGCTGATTACAAAGAACAAGGAGGTAAGGAAGGCCGTGATGAAATTCTGTCAGGCCCGTCTTTCTCCCCCTCTCATCGGACAGATCGTGGCAGAGGCTTCGCTTGATACTCCCGACGAATATATGCTCGACGTATACGATGAGTATGTGGAGCGCAGGAAATGTCTTATCGACGGACTAAACCGTATTCCCGGCGTCTATTCGCCCATCCCCATGGGAGCGTTCTACACCGTCGCCAAACTCCCTGTCGACGACAGTGAGAAGTTCTGCCGCTGGTGTCTGGAGAAATTCAACTATGAGGGCGAGACGGTGATGATGGCTCCGGCAAGCGGTTTCTATACCACTCCCGGTGCGGGTGTCAACCAGGTGAGAATCGCATACGTGCTGAAGAAGGCTGACCTCGAGAGGGCTCTCTTCGTATTGCGCAAGGCGTTGGAACAGTATCCCGGAAGGGTAGAAACGGAGATGTGATGAATTTTCCTCTTTTCATAGCACGAAGGATATACAGCGACAAGGGTGACAAGCGCCAGGTGAGCCGGCCTGCCATCCGTATCGCCATGGCGGGTGTGGCTATCGGCCTGGCGGTGATGATTATCGCCGTTTGTGTGGTGGTGGGCTTCAAGCGCACTATCCGTGATAAGGTGATAGGCTTCGGCAGCCATATACAGGTGGAGAATCTCATGGCGCTGGCTACGAGCGAACAGTATCCTGTATGTATCGACGACTCCATGCGCAATGTGCTCTCCAAGTGCTGGGGTGTGAAGAGTGTGCAGAAGTATGCCTTCAAACAGGGTATACTCAAGACCGACGACGACTTCCTCGGGGTGATGTTCAAGGGTATCGGACCCGACTACGACCTCACCTTCCTGAAAAATAATCTCGTATCGGGCGAGTATCCTGCCTTCAGCGATGAGGCGAGCAGCAACAAAATCGCCATATCGCAGCAGCAGGCCGACAAACTGAAACTGAAAGTCGGCGATAAGGTCTATGCTTATTTTATTTCCCATAGCGGCGTCAGAGCCCGTAAGTATACCGTCGCCGCCATATATATGACCAATCTCTCGAAATTCGACGAGACGCTCTGTTTTACGGATATCTATGCCGTGCAGAAACTCAACGGATGGGATGCCGACCAGGTGAGCGGAGCAGAACTGACGGTTGAGGATTTCGGGAAGCTCGACGATGTGGAGGAGGTGCTTGTGCATAAGGTCAACCGTTCGAGGGATAAGAACGGGGAGATCTTCGCCTCGCAGACCATCGTGGAATCCAACTCGCAGATTTTTTCCTGGCTCGACCTTCTCGACCTGAACATCTGGGTGATCCTCGGTCTGATGGTGTGTGTCGCCGGTATCACGATGGTCAGCGGACTCCTTATCATCATCCTCGAACGAACGTCGATGATTGGTGTGCTGAAGGCTCTGGGAGCGCGCAATAGCAGCATACGCCACACTTTCCTCTGGTTCGGGGCTTTCATTATCGGCAAGGGTATGATTATCGGTAATATCATAGCCTTCGCCCTGATGCTGCTCCAGAAAGCCACGGGACTGGTGAAACTTGATCCTGCCACCTATTATGTCAGCGAGGTGCCTATCGACATCGATATCCCTTATATCCTGCTGATTAATGCAGCGACGCTGGCGATTTGCGTCCTCGTGCTGGTGGTGCCCAGTCTGCTCGTATCGCATATCCATCCCGCCAAGTCGATGCACTTCGAATAAGGACGACCCGCGGCAAAAGGAAAAGATACAAAAATCCCCTTCGGTCTTTCGGCTGAAGGGGATTTTGTTTCTTATTTGTAAAGGTATCTCTTGATACTCTTCTTCGGTGTCTTCTGGAATTCCTCCTCGTAGAGTTCGATCTTCGTGATCTTCTCGTAGTGGGGGAGCTGTTCGTTTAGCTGCACCCTGTTCTGCTCCATCACTTTGTTGAGGTCGTCCTCGGTGAATCCGAGATCTTTGGCACTCTCGTAGTCTGGGTGTACTAGTCCGACGAGCTTGTCGTCCCTCTGTACGATGATACTCTCGATGACCATCGGCATGGAGTTGAGTTTGTCTTCTATCTCTTCGGGATAGATATTCTGTCCGTTCTGTCCGAGGAGCATATTCTTGCTTCGTCCTTTGATATAGAGGCATCCGTCGGAATCCATCGTACCGAGGTCGCCGGTATGATACCATCCCTCGCTGTCGAGAGTTGTCTTAGTGGCCTCTTCGTTCTTGTAGTATCCCAGCATCACGTTCTTTCCCTTGCAGAGGATCTCTCCCGGTACGTTCTCGGGATCGGGACTGTCGATCTTCACTGTCATATTGATAACTTCCTTGCCGCACGACGCTACCTTATGAATTTTCCAGTCGTCGTAGGTGATGATTGGGGCGCATTCCGTCGCTCCGTATCCTACGGTGAACGGGAAGTCGATGCTCTTCAGGAAGGCTTCTATCTCCTGGTTGAAGGCGGCGCCTCCGACGATGATCTCGTATGCGTTGCCTCCGAAGGCGCTGTACACCTGCTCGCAGATCATCTCCTTCACCTTTTTGCTGATTACAGGCATATTGAGCAGCAGCCGCATCTTGTTGTTCTGTATCTTCGGGAACACCTTCTTGCGGATAATCTTCTCGATGACGAGAGGCACGGCGATGATGATGCGGGGTTTCACGTCGGCGAAGGCCTGTGCTACGATAGCGGGGGAGGGGACGCGGGTGAGATAGAAAATGTGGCATCCGGTGGCAAATTCGAAGTTGAATTCGAACGCCATGCCGTACATGTGGGCCATCGGAAGGATGCTGATGGTGTTGTCGCCCTCATGTACGTGGGGACCCATCACCTGGTTGGCGAATTCAAGATTGCTGGATATCGCTCTGTAGGGAATCATCACACCCTTCGAAAAACCGGTGGTTCCGCTGGTGTAGTTGATCATCGCCAGTTCGTCGGGATCCTGCTCCTTGTAATAGCTTACATGTTCCTTGCGGAAATACTTGGGATATTTCTCTCCGAAGATTCTGTTGAGGTTTTCTCTGGCGTAGGTGAGTTTGTCAGTACGCGAGATGACGAGCGAGTAGTCGGGGATATAGATGATACCTTCCAGGTCGGGCATCTTTTCCGGATCGATGACGGTAGCCACGATATCTCCCACGAAAAGAAGCTTCGCCTCGGAATGGTTTACTATATTATGTATCTGGTCGCCGGTGAACTCATGAAGTATGGGCACTGCCACAGCCCCGTAGGTGAGGGTGGCGAGGAATGCCACGGCCCAGTTGCTGCTGTTGCGTCCGCACAGGGCGATCTTGTCGCCTTTCTCAACTCCGCTGTTTTCAAACAGTATATGAAGTTTCTCTATCTTGCGAGCCACGTCATGGTACTGCAGGGTACTGCCCTTGTAGTCTGTCAGGGCGTCGCGGTCCCAATGCTTTATTATACTCTCTTCAATTAGTGAATTGAAACTAGGTACTTTTTCCATTGCACAATTTTCAAAATTTTGTGCAAAGATACTATCTTATTTGCACATTTCCAAAAAAAATGTGCAGAAAGTGTATGCTGTAGATAAAAATTCTGTAATATAGAACAAAAATGAAGCGTAAAAGCAAAAAATAAGGTGTGTAAAAATAGGAACATCTCCCTTTTTCCATATCGATAATATAACACATAAAAGCCGAACCGCACTAGCGTCTTATGTCTGTGAGTTTTTAAGTTTATGTGTTTGTAGAAAATCACGAAAACATATAGTTAAAGATGAAAAAGGTAAAAATGGTAGATTTATCCGTAAGATATTTAGCCGTTACGTCGAGGAAACGTCGTAACTTTGCAGCAACAAATCATAAAAGCAAAAGAGAGTACAATGAAAAGATTTTTTTCTATCGTCATTATGATGACATCAGCATTTATGTCGATGGCCTCGTGTGGGAGCAGCGACGAGACGCTTGCACAGGAAAGCATGGCAGGCAACGACCAGTCTAACAAAAAAAATTCCTACACGATGAACATTACGGTAAATGGCAAGACACTAAGCGCCACGATGGTGGACAACTCCTCGACGGAGGCTCTGAAAGCGTTGCTCTTAGAGGG
>Ga0065709_1006276_pt1 | contig 14708 bp, 12 predicted proteins | sample Hoacrofraction14_2_FD_59096 | JGI IMG/M metagenome (GOLD analysis project Ga0065709, IMG submission 59096) | Hoatzin crop microbial communities from Cojedes, Venezuela, sample from fiber fraction 14 v1 | ecosystem: Host-associated > Birds > Digestive system > Esophagus > Crop | place: Venezuela...
ATTTGAAAATTGAAAATTTCATACCTATCAGACAAACGCCAAAATATTGAAAATTGAAAATTTCATACCTATCAGACAAACGCCAAAATATTGAAAATTGAGAATTCCATACCTATCAGATAAACGTCAAAAACCGCCTTTTATGATATAAGAAACGTGAAAAATCAATAAACAAACGCAACTTTTGCGTTTTTTTGACGTCATTACATAAAAAAGAGACTATATTTGCAGTCGTACAAAATACAGAATAAAGGGCATAAGCCTGATTTCAATTCTCGATTTTCAACATTCAAATTAACAAAAACCCTATTGACTATGAACAAGAAATTTTTGATAATTCCCGCTTTGACCTTCGCACTGCTCCTCACCGGCTGCGCCAGCAAGAAAGACTTGCTCAACTGCCAGAACGAAAACCGAGAGCTCACCAGCAGCTATCAGAACGCTAAAGAGCAACTCGCCGCCGCACAAACACGCGTCACGTCGCTCGAAGAACAGCTCGCCGAACAGAAAGCACTGCTCGCTCAGCAGAAGAAAGACTACGCATCGCTGCAGCAGTCGCTCGACAAGAGCCTCTCAAACGCCAACCAAAACAACGTGAGCATCGAAAAACTCGTTGACCAAATCAACGAAAGCAACCAATATATCCGCCACCTCGTGGAGGTGAAGAGCAAGAGCGACTCCTTGAACCTCGTGCTCACCAACAACCTCACGCGCTCTCTGAGCAAGGAAGAAATGAAGGAAGTGGATGTGCAGGTGCTCAAAGGCGTCGTCTATATCTCGCTGGCCGACAACATGCTCTATCGCAGTGGAAGCTACGAAATCAACGAACGCGCCGAAGAAACGCTCTCTAAAATAGCCAAAATCATCATGGACTACAAGGACTACGACGTGCTCATCGAAGGCAACACCGACAATGTGCCCATCTCGCGCGAGAACATTCGCAACAACTGGGACCTCTCCTGCCTCCGCGCCTCCAGCGTAGTGCAATATCTGCAGAACCACTATGGTGTTGATCCTCAGCGCCTCACCGCTGGCGGACGGGGCGAATATAACCCCATAGCCACCAACGACACCGAGGTGGGAAAACAGCGTAACCGTCGCACGCAGATCATCATCACACCCAAACTCGACCAATTCATGGACCTCATCGACGAGGCTAAAGACAAATAAATCTTGTTGCCCACAAGGCCAAAGACAACCCATAAAAGCGATTCTCGCCGCCCAACACCACCGCGAAGGGGAGCAAGAATCGCTTTTTTATGTAGGAAATATAAAAAAACACGCAGTTTTTGTAAGAATATACGTACCTTTGCGTAATTGTTAACAAACAATACAAAAACGCATATCATATATGAAAACGAAACTCCTCCTGCTCATGACGGCCCTGCTATGGACGCTAACTGCCGTCCAGGCACAGGAATCCAAAACACAGAAAAAGAAAGAACGCAAGGTTACACTCGAAGGAAAAGTGTACGATTCGTTCACGAAAGTGCCCCTGAAAGCAAAGCTCACGCTAATGGATGCAGACTCCGTGGTGTGCGACACCATGACCTCCAAAGTATGGGAATGGAAGGTTGCCTACTCCTATTTCACGTTCGAAGTGCCAGCCGTGAGCAAAAAATATATTCTCAAAGCCACCTGCGAGGGCTACGAAACGACCTATCTCAACTACTCACTGCGCTGTTACGCCCGCAACACCGAATACGAATTGCCCCGCATCCTGATGAAGAAGAAGACCGAGGAGGATATATATAAAGAGGTGGGACTCGATGGTGTGGTCATCACTGGCACCAAAGTGAAAATCGCCTACAAGGGCGACACGGTCGTCTATAACGCCTCCGCCTTCAATCTTCCCGAAGGTTCCATGCTCGATGGACTCATCCGCGAGATGCCTGGAGCTGAGCTGAAAGACAATGGCGACATCTATATCAACGGCCAAAAAGTGGATTTTCTCACCCTCAACGGCAAAGATTTCTTCAAAGGAGACAACAAGGTGATGCTCGACAACCTGCCTTATTATACGGTTGATAAGGTGCAAGTCTATCACAAAAGCACAAAAAAAAGTGAACGTCTAGGACGCGAAGTGGAGAAAAAAGACTATGTGATGGACGTGCAACTGAAGCGACAATACAACCGCGGACTCCTCATGAACGCCGAAGCAGGCGGCGGGACGAGCGACCGATATCTGGCACGTCTCTTCGGACTCTACTACACCGACCACACCCACATCAGTGCCTTCGCTCAGGCCAACAACATCAACGAGACACGCTCTCCAGGCAACGACGGCGAATGGAAGCCCTCCGACCAACCCCAAGGACTGAAAGCCACCAAGCAGACGGGCTTCAATCTGACCACCGAAAATGCCGATAAAACCTACGAAGAAAATTTCTCCGTGAGACTGCAACACAGCGACAACGACAACGAACAACACATCAGCTCGGAGACTTTCTCGTCGGATGGCAACATCTTTGGAGGAAATCAATTCAAGAGCCGGCACAACATGAACTACCTGTTTGCCAACAATCACTTCGTTTTCCAGCACAACAAAACCATGGTTTTCACCTCGGCCGACTTCCTCTATAATAAAGGAAAACTTGGTTCTTCCAGCCAAGACAGCACGTGGCGCACGGCCTTCATCAACCAGTCTTCCAACGTCTCCCATACCCAATACACCTCCCTCAGCGCCTCGGCCAGAATTACTGCCTCGCAGAAACTGCCGTGGGGCGACCTCTTGGCGGGCGACATCTACTTCGAACGGAAATCCGACAAGCCCAACGACTACTACAACCGGCAACAGATATACTATGCCCAGACCGGCGAACAAACATGGCAACAGCGCTACAACGACACCCATAGCAACAGCTATAATTGGGGCGTCGGCCTTTCCTACGACTACAATCTGCTCAACAACTGGGACATCGAAGCCTCTCTGGGCACCGAACAGTCTTATGAATCGAACCATAACTCCACCTACAGAATCGACCAACTCGACGGCGTTCAGCCCGACACACTCCAGCTGACGTGGCTCCCCTCCAACCGCGAAATGCTCAACAGCGTGCTCGACCAGGAGAACACGACCAACCACCATACGCGTTCCAGCGTACAGACCACCCGCCTATCGATCAAGCATAGCGGCGACAACACGTGGCTACAACTGACCGCCATCCTCACCTTCCATACCGAACGCATGCGTTTCAGGAGCCTCGGCATCGACACCCTCGCCAAACGCAACTACACCCATCCGCAACTCCACTTTTATTATGTGAATTGGGCCAAGAAGGGACGAAACATCAATGCCAGCTACGATCTCCAACTAACGCAACCCAATTTTGCCAGTCTGATGCCCGTGATGAACACATCCGACCCGCTTCATATCCAACTCTACAACCCCAACAGGAAAGCTTCCATACAACAAAGTGCCAGCTTCAAGATCGATTTCAACAACGATTCCACCAAGCGCGCCACCACCCTCAGCATCGACGGAGAACTCACCCAGAGAGCCATAGGCACGCGAACGCAATACAATACCACCACGGGCGTGCGCACAACCATGCAGGACAACGTCAACGGCAACTGGACGCTCAATAGCTATGTGCGCCACTATCGCCCCCTCGACAAGGCAAAGCGCCTCTCCATCGACCTCTCAACAAGCCTGCGCTATACGCATAGCGTTGATTTCGACATCTCCTACGACGAGGAAACGAGCGACCTGCGAAAGGTGAACACCGTGACCCTCGACCCCCGACTGACGCTCAGCTATACGCTCAAGAAACTCACTGCCAGACTCAACGCCAGCTATGTTCTGCGCCGATCGACCAGCAACGCCACCGATTTTGAGACCCTCCTGACCCACGACTTCACCTATGGTGCATCGCTAAAATACACACTCCCCTGGAAAATCGACCTCGGCACCGACCTCAAAATGTATAGTCGCAGAGGCTACCAGAGTAGCCAAATGAACACCGACGACCTCGTGTGGAACGCCCAGTTGTCGCGTTCCTTCCTGAAAGGCCGGCTCACTGCCAAGCTCATTGCCTTCGACCTGCTCCATCAGCTGTCCAGCATCAACTACTCGGTGAACGCACAAGGCCGCACCGAAACATGGTATAACTGCATCCCGCGCTATGCCATGCTCACGTTGAGCTACAAATTCCAGAAGATGCCAAAGAAGAAAAAATAGTCGCAGTTCTATGGACTTTGCTGCATAAAAAACCACCCTTAGGGAGTATAAAATATCATTTTATCTTATAATATATGCAAAATTTTCTCGAAAGTTTTGCTATATTGCATATTTATGTGTAATTTTGCAGCACATTATTGAAATTTTATTCACAACAAAGTCCATCAAGATGAAAGTGAAGACAAACAGACTCGAGGCACTGAAGATGATTATCTCGAGCATGGAACTAGGGTCGCAGGAGGAGGTGTTGGCCGTTCTCCGCAAGGAGGGTTTCGAACTCACGCAAGCCACACTGAGCCGCGACATGAAGCAACTGAAAGTGGCCAAGGCAGCGAGCATGAACGGAAAATATGTTTATGTGCTGCCTAACGAGACGATGTATAAGCGTGTTCCGCGCCGCACCTCAACCATTGCCGACGACAGCCGCAGTATGACGCGCGCCACAGTGACCTTTTCGGGCAATATCTGTGTGGTGAAAACGCGCCCAGGATATGCCAGTGCCGTGGCCTACGACATCGACAACGCCGAGATTCCAGAACTGCTTGGAAGCATCGCCGGCGACGATACCATTTTTATAGTCATACGCGAAGACGCCCGAAAAACCGACGTTGTGCGCGCTTTGGGAGAGATTATCAACATCTGAAAAAATGAAAATTGATAATTGAAAATTGAAAATTAGGCTATCGCCGAGAAGTATCAAATAGAGACAATTATCCACATCAATTTTCAATTTAAATGGCGCCATTGGCATTAGAAAGAGATAAGAAATGGAAGAAGAAATAGAAGTTTTAGTGGCGGACACGATTCATGAGAAATACGTGGACACCATTCTTGAAACGATTGCGGAGGCTGCTAAGGTGAGAGGAACGGGCATCGCGCGACGCACGCACGACTACCTGGCCACCAAAATGCGTGAGGCAAAGGCCGTGATTGCACTGCAGGGCGACCGCTTTGCAGGTTTTAGTTACATCGAGACATGGGGAAACAAGCGCTACGTGACGACGAGCGGCTTGATCGTTCACCCCGATTTCAGGGGCCAGGGCGTGGCAAAGCGCATCAAAGACCTCACTTTCTCACTGGCCCGCACGCGCTGGCCGCACGCCAAGATTTTCAGTCTAACGAGCGGAGCAGCCGTCATGGCGATGAACACACGCCTTGGTTATCAACCTGTTACGTTTGCCGACCTGACCGACGACGAGGCTTTTTGGCGCGGATGCGACGGCTGCGTAAACGTGGATATCCTGCGTCGAACGGGACGAAAATATTGCATCTGCACCGCCATGCTTTACGACCCCGAAGAGCATCTGCCAGCCAAGATTCCGCAGGAGGTGCTGGATAGAATCAAGAGAATTGAAAATGGATAATTGGAAATTAAAAATATAACATATAGATATGGATAAGAAGAAAAAGGTTGTTGTAGCTTTTTCGGGTGGATTAGACACGAGCTACACGGTTATGCGCTTAGCGCTGGAGGGCTGGGAAGTGTATGCTGCCTGCGCCAATACGGGCGGATTCAGCCCCGAACAGCTGAAGAAGAACGAGGAGAACGCCTATCGTCTGGGGGCGAAAGAATATGTTACACTGGATGTTACGCAAGAATATTATGAGAAATCGTTGAAATATATGATTTTCGGCAATGTGCTTCGCAACAACTGTTATCCCATCAGCGTGTCGTCGGAGCGCATCTTTCAGGCCATCGCCATTGCACGCTATGCCAACGAGATCGGTGCCGATGCCATCGCACACGGTTCGACAGGCGCGGGCAACGACCAAATTCGCTTCGATATGACGTTCCTCGTGATGGCGCCGGGCGTAGAAATCATCACGCTGACACGCGACGAAAAACTGAGCCGAAAGGAGGAAGTGGATTTCCTGAATGCACACGGTTACGACGCCGATTTCACGAAGTTGAAGTACAGCTACAACGTGGGCATCTGGGGAACGAGCATTTGTGGGGGCGAGCTTCTCGACTCCGCACAGGGTCTTCCGGAAGAAGCCTACCTCAAACATGTAACGCGCGAGGACGAGAGTCTGCTCGAAATCACATTTGAGAAAGGCGAGATTGCCGCCGTGAACGGTGAGGCTTTCAGCGACAAAGTGGCTGCCATTCAGCGCATTGAGGAGCTTGGCGCCGCCTATGGAATAGGCCGCGACTGCAACGTTGGCGACACCATCATTGGCATCAAGGGACGTGTGGGCTTCGAAGCCGCCGCACCTAAACTGATCATCGAGGCTCATCGCCTGCTAGAGAAATATACGCTGAGCAAGTGGCAGCAGTATTGGAAGGACCAAATTGCCAACTGGTATGGCATGTTTTTGCATGAGAGTCAATATCTTGAGCCCGTCATGCCCGACATGGAAGCCATGCTCACGAGCTCCCAACGTCACGTGAATGGGCGCGTCATCTTGAAGCTTCGACCCCTCGGTTTCGAGACGGTGGGCGTGGATAGTCCCGACGATTTGCTCAAGAGCAAGCTGGGCGAATATGGCGAAATGCAGCACGGCTGGACCTCCGAGGAGGCCAAGGGCTTTATCAAAGTGAGCAGCACGCCCCTGAGAGTGTATTATGGAATCCATCCAGACGAAAAAAGATAGGATGCAACTTTTTTGCGGTATGACTCGTCTAAGAGGAAAAGAACAATAAAGAAAGGAAAGAAAAATGGCAACAGGAAAAAGAATTGAACGCTCCAACAATCGTGTTTTGGGTGGGGTGTGCGCAGGTTTAGCTGAATATTTTGATGTCGATCCCACGCTGTTTCGTCTCGGCTACCTGCTTCTGACGCTATGCACGGCCTTCTGTGGCGTGATTCTTTACCCCTTCCTCTGGGTCATCATACCTGCAAAGCATTAAGCATCCCTTGCTTAATAATTTGTAGTATATGATAAAAATAGGAATTTTAGGCGGTGCCGGCTATACGGCAGGAGAACTCATACGTCTGCTTTTGAACCATCCGGAAGCGGAGATTGTCTTTGTGAACAGCGAGAGCAACGCAGGCAATTTGCTCACCGATGTGCACGAAGGACTGCTGGGTGAGACGGAGATGCGCTTCACATCCGAGATGCCTTTTGCTGATGTTGACGTCGTTTTCTTCTGCTTCGGGCACGGAAAGAGCGAGGCTTTTCTTCGCGAGCATGACCTTCCCAAGGAACTGAAAATCATCGATTTGGCGCAGGACTTCCGTCTTTCGGCGCCAGGAAATGATTTTGTCTATGGCCTCCCCGAAATCAACAAGGCTGCCATTGCAACGGCGCAGCACGTGGCTAACCCTGGATGTTTCGCCACATGCATACAACTCGGCCTCCTGCCCGCCGCCAAGTTGGGCATCATCAACGACGATGTGACCGTGAATGCCGTCACAGGCTCCACGGGAGCGGGCCAAAAGCCATCGGCCACCACGCATTTCTCGTGGCGTAACAACAACATGAGCATCTATAAAGCCTTCAACCATCAGCACGTGCCTGAGATACGGCAGAGCCTGAAACAGCTGCAAGGCCACCTGGAAGCCGCCATCGATTTCATCCCGTGGCGCGGCGACTTTGCCCGTGGAATTTTTGCCACGGAGGTGCTGAAAACGACGATGGACGCGGCCGAAATTGTGGAAGCCTACAAGGATTTCTATCGCGACGCGGCCTTCACCCACTATGTTGATAAGGCGCTGGACCTGAAACAGGTGGTGAACACCAACAAGGCGCTCGTGCATGTGGATAAATTCGGCGATAAGATGCTCGTCACCTGCTGCATCGACAACCTACTGAAAGGCGCTGTGGGACAAGCACTTCAGAACATGAACATCATGTTCGGACTCGACGAAATAGCTGGACTGAGGCTGAAGGCAACGGCTTTTTAAACTGAAAAATCAACATTAAAAATTACGAATTTGAGCAAGTTGAAAGAAGCGAAAGCATGCTTTCACTTCCGGAACGATGCCCAATTTATGAAAGATGATGCGTGCGCGCCATTGTCATTTTTATAGACAATGCTTCGCGCAAGGCATACATTATATATAAATAGAAGAAGATATGAAACTTTTCGATGTATATCCGTTATTCGATATAAATATTGTAAAGGGCCGCGGCTGTAAAGTGTGGGACGAGAACGGCGACGAATTTCTTGACCTTTATGGTGGCCACGCCGTTATCAGCATCGGCCATGCGCATCCGCACTACGTGGAGGCCGTGAGCAAACAAGTGAGCGAACTGGGGTTCTATAGCAACTCGGTGCTCAACAAGTTGCAGCAAACGCTGGCCCAACGTTTGGGCAAGGCGAGCGGCTACGACGACTATCAGCTGTTCCTCATCAACAGTGGCGCCGAGGCGAACGAGAACTGTCTGAAACTCGCTTCGTTTCACAACGGTCGCACACGCGTACTTTCGGCCGAGAAAGCGTTCCACGGTCGCACGTCGCTGGCAGTGGAAGTGACGAACAATCCAAAAATTATTGCCCCCATCAACGACAACGGTCATGTGACCTATCTGCCCCTGAACGACATCAAAGCGTGGGAAACAGAACTGGACAAAGGCGACGTTTGCGCTGTGATTTTGGAGTGCATACAAGGTGTGGGCGGCATTCAGATGGTGACACCCGAATTTGCTCAGGCCATCGAAGCAGCATGTCGTCGCAACGGGACGGTGCTCATCTGCGACGAGATACAATGCGGCTACGGCCGAAGTGGCAAATTCTTTGCCCATCAGTGGCTCAATATTCGCCCCGATCTCATTAGCGTTGCCAAGGGCATTGCCAACGGATTCCCCATGGGTGCCGTACTCATTTCGCCCGAATTTAAACCCGTTTACGGCCAACTGGGCACCACTTTCGGAGGCAACCACCTCGCTTGCGCCGCCGCATTGGCCGTGCTCGACGTGATGGAAAAGGAACAGTTGGTGGAGAATGCGCATCGCGTGGGCGACCATCTCATCAGCCGTTTGAAGGAACTACAGGCACAAGAACCGCACATCACGGATGTTCGTGGCCGCGGACTCATGATCGGCATCGACCTCGACGTGCCGCAAGCTGACGTGCGTCGCAAGCTGATTTTCGACGAACATTGTTTCACTGGCTGCTCCGGACAACACACCCTGCGCCTGCTTCCGCCGCTCTGTCTGACTACAGACGAGGCCGATCAGTTCGTGGAAAAACTGCAACGCATCCTGCACAGCCTCTGATGCTCGATTTTTCGCCTATTCTTTGGGGCGATGAAAAAATTTACTTAATTTTGCTTCCTGAACGCAACTAGCAGCCATTTCGAGAAGAGTCACATTGCCATGGGCTCTTTTCGGTTGGCTGCATAATATATTTTTAAAGATGAAAATTTCTGTCATTGGGGCGGGAGCCATGGGAGGTGCGCTGGTTGAAGGACTGCTGAAATGCGATTCCCTGACCGCTGGCGACATCTCTGTGAGCGACCCCAACCAAGTTGTTTTGGAAAAATTGGCCCAAGAGGGCGTGAGCATCACCACCGATAATCAGCTCGCCGTGGAAGGCGCCGACGTGGTGGCAGTGGTTGTGAAACCGTGGCTCGTGGAGCAAGTATTGTCTGAAATCAAGGGCGCACTCGACTATCAGCGCCAACTGCTCATCGTGATTGCCGCAGGAGTGCCGTCGGACAGCATCGAGAAATGGCTCACGAAGGCCGACGAAAAGACGTTGCCCTTCTTCTTGGTCATCCCCAACATCGCCATTGCGCAACGTCAGTCGATGACCTTCATCGTGCCCATTGGCGCCTCATCCGCCGACACTCAGCGCGTGACAACACTCTTCGAGGAACTCGGCCGACAGATGGTTATACCCGAAAAACTGCTGCCCGCCGCCACGACCTTGGCCTCTTGTGGCATCGCCTACGCCCTGCGCTACGTGAGAGCAGCGTCTGAAGGCGGTGTGGAACTAGGCTTCAAAGCCCACGAAGCACAAGAAATTGTGATGCAAACCGTGAAAGGTGCCGTGGGATTACTCGAAGAAAACGACAGCCATCCCGAGGCAGAAATCGACAAAGTGACAACGCCCGGCGGCGTCACTATCCGTGGACTGAACGAAATGGAACATGCTGGTTTCACCTCATCCGTGATAAGAGGTCTGAAGGCAGGCATGTAAAAAATATACAATTATGGACGAACAAATCAAGCAAATAGGCGAACGGTTGCGCGGACTGCGCGATGTTCTGGAGATTCCAGCCGAAGAAGTGGCTGCGCTGTGCGGCATTTCGGTGGAAGAATACAACAAAATGGAGAGCGGCGAAAGCGAGCTTTCAGTGAGCAATCTGCAAAAAATATCCAAGAAATACGGCATTTCTCTCGACGTTCTTATGTTTGGCGAAGAACCTCGCATGCATGCTTATTTTCTCACGCGAAAGGGAAAAGGCATGAGCGTTGAGCGTCGGAAAGCCTACAAATATCAGAGTTTGGCCAGCGGATTTCGTGGCAGGAAGGCCGATCCCTTCATCGTTTTGGTGGAGCCCAAGCCCGCCGACGCCCCCAGAGAAACCAACTCCCACCCCGGACAAGAATTCAACATGGTGCTCGATGGTGCTATGGAACTGCATATTGGCAACAAAACGCTCACGCTGAACGAGGGCGATTCCATCTATTTCGACGCCACACAACCTCACGGCATGCGAGCCCTGAACGACAAACCCGTAAAATTTCTGGCCATCATCTTCTAGCGATGGCCGCTTGAGAACAGCTTTTTTATATGGTAGAAAGATTTTTAAAACAAACTTCATTCACCTCTGTTGAAGACTATCAGAAGAATTTTCAGTTCATCGTACCTGAGAACTTCAATTTCGCCTACGACGTAATGGATGCGTGGGCAGCCGAAAAGCCCGACAAGCTTGCACTGCTCTGGACCAACGACGAGGGCGCCGAAGTGAGACTAACATTCAAAGATATCAAGGAGCGAAGCGACCAGGCTGCCTCCTATTTTCAGCAACTCGGCATCGGACACGGCGACAAAGTGATGCTCATCCTGAAGCGCCGACTGGAGTGGTGGATATCGATGCTCGCCCTATGCAAATTGGGAGCCGTGGCTATTCCTGCCACCCACATGCTCACCAAACACGACATTGTCTATCGAAACAACCGCGCCAGCGTGAAGGGAATCATCTGCGTGGGCGAAGATTACGTGCTCTCGCAGGTAGAAGAAGCCATGCCCGAGAGCCCGACCGTAAAAATATTGGTGAGCATCGGACCGCAAGTGCCCGACGGATTCCACGATTGGCACAAGGAGATTTCATCCGCTCCCACCTTCAAGAAGCCTGAGCATGCCAACACAAATTCCGACACTATGCTCATGTATTTCACTAGCGGAACGAGCGGCGAGCCCAAGATGGTGGCCCACGACCACCTATATGCCCTCGGCCATCTCACCACAGGCGTCTTCTGGCACAACCTTCAGGAGGACAGCATCCATCTGACTGTGGCCGACACGGGATGGGGAAAAGCCGTTTGGGGCAAGTTCTACGGACAGTGGTTTGCAGGTGCTGTGGTCTTCGTTTTCGACCATGAGAAATTCACAGCCGACAAGATGCTTCGCCAAATGGAGAAATACCACATCACTTCTTTCTGCGCTCCGCCTACCGTCTATCGCTTTATGATTCGCGAAGACTTCTCGAAATACGACCTCAGTGCGCTACGTTATTGCTGCACAGCAGGCGAGGCTCTCAATGCCGCAGTGTATGACAAATTCTATGAACTCACGGGCATCAAGCTCAAAGAAGGTTTCGGTCAGACGGAAACGACCATGACCCTGGGCACCATGCCATGGATGGAGCCCAAGCCAGGCTCTATGGGTATGCCCAACGCACAATACGACATCGACCTCGTGAAGCCCGATGGACAACGCTGTGAGGACGGTGAAAAGGGCGAAATCGTGGTGAAAGTGGGCGATCGAAAGCCTATTGGACTGTTCAAAGAATATTATCGCGACGAGGAGCTCACGCGCCAAGTATGGCACGACGGACTCTATCACACGGGCGATGTAGCATGGCGCGATGAGGACGGATACTATTGGTTCGAAGGCCGCATCGACGATGTGATCAAGAGCTCTGGCTATCGCATCGGCCCCTTCGAGGTGGAAAGCGCCCTGATGAAGCATCCCGCCGTCGTGGAATGTGCCATCACTGGCGTGCCCGACGACATCCGCGGAATGGTCGTAAAGGCCACTGTCGTGCTCGGAAAAGAGTGGAAAGACAAGGCCGGCGAGGCACTCATCAAAGAGCTTCAGAACCATGTGAAGCACGAAACGGCGCCTTACAAATACCCGCGCATTATCGAGTTCGTCGATGAACTGCCCAAAACCATCTCGGGAAAAATACGCCGCGTGGAAATCAGAGAAAAAGACAAAAAAGCATAAACAACAACTATGGCGAAAAGAATCGTAGTGAAAGTGGGGAGCAACGTGCTCACTCGCGACGATGGAAAACTGGACATCACGCGCATGTCGGCATTGGTCGATCAGGTGGCGTGGCTGCGGACACACGGTTTCGAAGTGATTCTCATCACCAGCGGAGCCATGGCCTGCGGGCGCGGAGAACTGAAAACCAACCGTAAACTCGACAGTGTGGCCCAGCGACAGCTGTTCTCCGCCGTGGGACAAGTGAAACTCATCAATCTCTACTACGACCTTTTTCGCGAGCACAACATCAAAATCGGTCAGGTGCTCACGATGAAAGAAAACTTCGCCTCGCGCAGTCTCTATCTCAATCAGCGTGCTTGCATGTCGGTGATGCTCGACAACGGCATCCTGCCAGTGGTCAACGAAAACGACACAGTGAGCATAACGGAACTGATGTTCACCGACAACGACGAACTGAGTGGCCTCGTTGCTTCGATGATGGACGCCGAAACGCTCATCATTCTGAGCAACATCGACGGTCTCTACAATGGCGCCCCGTCGGCCAAGGGCTCACAAGTCATCCGCCAAGTGGAGCCAGGTTGTGACCTGCGCCAATACATTCAAACCGAAAAGAGCGGTTTTGGGCGCGGCGGAATGCTCACCAAAAGCAACATCGCACGCAAGGTGGCAGACGAAGGCATACGCGTGATCATCGCCAACGGCAAGCGCGACGACATTCTCATCCGCCTCGTCACGCAACCCGAGGAGACGCTCCACACCGAGTTTGTGCCTAGCCGCAGCGAGGTTTCTAACGTCAAAAAATGGATTGCCCACAGCGAAAGCTTCTCCAAAGGAACGGCCATTGTTACGCCCGCCGCAGCACGCGCACTGCAGAAAGGCAGCGCCACCAGCCTCCTCCTAGTGGGCGTCAACGACATCAAAGGCGATTTCGAAGAAGGCGACATCATCGCTGTGGAGGACACCGAAGGCCACAAAATAGCCCTCGGGAAGAGCGGATGGCAGAGCAGCGAGGCCCGAAAAAACATCGGAGCGCATAACCTCAAGCCGCTCATTCACTACGATTATTTATATCTGGAATAAATAATGAACAACCTAACTGATATTTTTAAACAAGCAAAAGCCGCCAGCAAACAGTGTGCTACGCTCGGAGACAACACCCGAAACGAGGTGTTGCGCGCCGTGGCAGATGCCATTTCCGACCACAAGGAGGCCCTTCTTCAGGCCAACCAAGAGGACTTGGACCGCATGGAGAAGACCAACCCACTCTACGACAGGCTACAACTCACGGAGAGCCGACTCGCAGATATTGCCGCCGACATGCGCCATGTGGCCGAATTGCCGTCGCCACTCGACCGCACATTGATGTACAAGACGCTCGACAACGGCCTCACCCTGCGCCGCGTGAGCGTACCTTTTGGCGTCATAGGCATCATCTATGAGGCCCGTCCCAACGTCTCCTTCGACGTTTTCTCCCTCTGTTTCAAGAGCGGAAACGCCTGTATTCTGAAGGGCGGAAAAGACGCCGAAGCATCCAACAAGGCCATTGTGAGCCTCATCCGCGACGTGCTCGAGCAGCACAATATCAACCCCTCTGTGGTCTGTCTGCTGCCTGCCACCCACGAAGCAACGGCCGAAATGCTCAACGCCGTGGGCTACATCGACCTCTGCATTCCGCGAGGCGGACAGCAACTCATACAATTCGTGCGCGACACGGCCCGCGTTCCCGTCATCGAAACGGGTGCAGGCGTGGTGAACACCTACTTCGATGAGTGGGGCAATGCACAAATAGGGCGCGACATCATACTGAATGCCAAGACGCGACGCGTGAGCGTTTGCAACGCCCTCGACTGCCTCATCATCCACGAGAAGCGCCTCGCCGACCTGCCAAAGCTCGTTATGCCGCTCGCCGAAAAGCACGTCCGACTCTATGCCGACGCCCAAGCCTATCAGGCACTGCAGGCTGACTATCCGCAGGAACTGCTCCTGCAGGCCGACGAGAAGTCGTTTGGCACCGAGTTCATGGACTATGCCATGGCCGTGAAAACCGTCAACTCACTCGACCAAGCGCTCGCCCACATCGAGCAATATGGCTCCGGTCATAGCGAAAGCATCATCACCGACGACCACGACAACGCGCAGAAATTCCAGGAACTCGTGGATGCCGCCTGCGTCTATGTGAAC
>Ga0065709_1029653_pt1 | contig 14705 bp, 11 predicted proteins | sample Hoacrofraction14_2_FD_59096 | JGI IMG/M metagenome (GOLD analysis project Ga0065709, IMG submission 59096) | Hoatzin crop microbial communities from Cojedes, Venezuela, sample from fiber fraction 14 v1 | ecosystem: Host-associated > Birds > Digestive system > Esophagus > Crop | place: Venezuela...
GGTGTGCAGTTCGTAAATTCTTACAAATGCAAGCCTTCTCCAGTTTTTCTTTCGCAATGTCAAACATTTTTCGTTTATGAAAATAATACCGAGACCTCTGCAAAAGCTGGCGCAAAAGTCTTAGATGAAGAAAACTTTGGCTTTTGCAGAGGTCTCAGGACAATTGTGCAAAAGGAAACCAAAAATTAAGAGCAACCCCAAAGCGAGGTTGCTCTTTCTTGCATTAATGCCGTACCGAAGTGAGGCAAGGACTGCCGAGAGTCCTGCAGCAATCAAGGCCTTGTCTTGGGGAGTGGTGTGTTAGCCCTCAACACAGAACAACAACGTCCTTATAAGTGAACCGCCCGATTGACCGCTCAAACATGCGCTCAAACCGCCTGGACTCGCTCCACTTACGCGTGTTGTAGCGGAATACCGCCTCGTCAACGTAGCGCTGCAGGTACTTCGCGCTCACAAAGTGGTAGATGCCGAAAATCATCCGCTTGAGCTGTGGGACATCTTTTTCGCAAAAACCTTTGCCGTTTCGAAAAAAATACCGTACATTTGCAATCCCTTACTCAACTAACAACAAACCTATTGCCCCACGGCAGCATAGCATTTTCACCATGCTATGCCCATTGATTGCAAACTTTAACAAAACTAACTTTCCATGAAAATTATCGCAAAACACTCAGACATTTATGACTACGCGGCGTTTGACGATGCACCCATCGTGAACTTCGTGCGGAACGACGAACTTTGCCCTGTGTATAAGTTCTGGAAAAAAGATGAAAATGGACGGATGCACTTTGTGCTCAACGAGCTGCAGTGGCCTCATTTTCTCAATTACTCGCTCACCGACCTGCTTTTCGGCATTTACCCCACCGTTTACCATGTCGTTTATCTCATCACTGAGTGTAACGGCGGCGACACGCTGAAGACATGCCCGCTGCCCATTGAGCAACTCCTCCGCGCCGACATCAAAACGGATTATGACTTGGTTGAATTCATAAACAAATTCGCCAAAAGCAAGTACGCGGACGAACTGCCTGACCCGGTTGCCAATTTCAAGTTCTACAAGAAAAGGCCATTTGACCTTGCCCACGTCATGCCCGCTGCGCAAGACGCGCCCAAAGCCTTTGAACTGCTGGACACGCCTACGTTTGCATACGCCAACAACCCAGTCGTTATGAACAGCCTCTTCCGCAACAACAAGCAATTCATTGCGCAGTATGAGGCGCTGCAAGCAGAAACAAGCAGACCCAAAGGTTTCATGCGCATAGGTTCGAAGACGCGCAATGTAGGGATAAGCGTTTTCTTCCGCAATATCACATTCAGCCAACTGGCCGACAGCCCGTTCCGCTATTTCGACATTGACCCGCTCGATGCCTACAACCGCATTGAGAGCTGTCTCATGACGCTGCACAAGGAAAAGCCCTGCGAGCCTTCGAACACCACGAAGATTGTCAGCCACGGCTTCGACCTGAAAACTTCGTTCCGGAATGTGAAATGACGGAAAATTTCCTTAACTTTGCAGCAAAGAAGTTTCGCATGACACAAATCACCATCCACAGGGGTACGGAGCAGGTGGGCGGATGCCTCACGGAAATCTGCACCGACGGCGCGCGCGTGTTTGTTGACATGGGCGACAATCTGCCTGGCGAGCAGGCGCAACTGTCTGACGCAGAGCGGATAGCGCTTGTGGATGGACTGTTTGCGCAGAACAAAAAGGCGGCGGAGGCGGTCGTTTAAACCCATGCCCACAGCGACCACACGGGCATGATGGCGCTGGTGCCGAATGATGTGCCGCAACACATGAGCGAAGGCACCAAGGATGTGCTCGAAATTCACTACAAATCGCTGCTGAGTGGCGCTGCGCACAGAGGGCAAGGCGATGAGAATGAGCAGTTTTCCGCGAAGACGAAACAGGCGCTGGAGACGCTGGCGAAGTGCAAAACGTGGCCAACGCAGCAGCAAAATGAGGAAGTGGCGCCCATCCGCGTTGGCGATATCACCATCACGCCCTACCGCGTTTCCCATTCCGTTTACGATGCCTACATGCTGCTCATCACGACACCCGAAAAGCGCATTCTGCACACGGGCGATTACCGCATGCACAGCGACCTAGGCAGCGGTCTGATAGACCTGCTCAGGGAAAGAATCGGCAGCGTGGACGTGCTAATTACGGAAGGAACGATGATTGGCCGAAAGGGGGAAATCGTGAAAAACGAGCACGACATTTCCCACGAAATGGCCGAGCGCATGAGGCAATTCAAATACACCTTCGTGCTGCTCTCCTCCATGGATGCCGAGCGCATCCTCTCTGCACGGGCTGCGGCGGCTCAGGCCGAACGATATTTTGCCGCGAATACCGACAAACTCTGCAGGATGATTGACTATTTCTCAAAGGATTGGCCGGCAGAACTGCGCGGCAAGAAACTGAGCAAAAGCGTCTATCGGATTACGACGGATTTGCCTGCGGAGAAATTTCTGAGACACCTGCGCAGCCAAGGTTTTGCCATGGCCATCGGCACAGAGCAAGCCGAGCGGGTGAAGCGGTTCATGGAGCAGTTTGATGCTTCAGAAGTCCAACTGATTTATGCCACGTGGAGCGGATATTATCAGGACGAAACGCAGCGGCAGCTTTACCCCGGTTACGCAAAAATCCGCGCGCTTTTCTCCAACATCATCGACATCCACACGCCTGGGCATGCCGACGTCGGCACCATTGCCCAAGTCATCGAAACCCTTCACCCCAAAGACGCCATCATCGGCATCCACAAAGACAAAACTGCCTCCCTCACTGCCCTAAACATTTCGGAGGAAATGAAAAGCAAAATCGTGCCAGACAGGCTGAACCTCAGCTGGATTACGGTCCGCAGAATGCCTGAATCGGAAAGATGAATACAAAATAAAAATCATGAACATGGATTCACATCAAGAAAATCGCACATCTTGCGGCATTACACCTGAACTCATCACCGAATTAAAAGAAAACGAGATATTCGTGTTTGGCAGCAATCTCCACGGGCATCATGGAGGTGGCGCCGCCCGAATGGCACGGCGGCAATTCGGAGCAATTTGGGGACAAGGAGTTGGCCTGCAAGGGCAATCGTATGCCATTCCGACCATGCACGGCGGCGTGGAAACAATCAAACCATACGTTGACGAGTTCATCGCTTTCGCAAAAGAAAACCCAGACAAGCATTTTCTGGTGACACGCATAGGATGCGGCATTGCTGGTTTCAAGGACTCCGAAATTGCCCCTCTGTTCCGCGAATGCTTGCAAATGGAAAACATATCGTTGCCTATGTCGTTTATCGCTGTGATAACCGGCAGCTAAGAGAAGGATGCCCTTCGTTTTGTGGATGTGCAAAAAAGAAACCAGTCCGCAGGGGCTGGTTTCATGTCTGGGTGGGGATAGATGCAGCAGGGTTAGTTCATGATGGCGAAGTAGTCCACGATGCCGAGGAGTTTGCGCTGGGCATTGACCACGAGGAGGGAGTGGATTTTGTATTTGTTGAACATCTGCTGGATTTGGGTGAGTTTGGCGTCGGGTCCGATGGTCTTTGGGTTCTTGGTCATGGCGTCGCTGGCCATGACTTGCAGGAGGTTGTCTTTCTGGCCGACTACGGCTCGTCGGATGTCGCCGTCGGTGATGATGCCGAGGATGTTGTCGCCGTCCATCACAACGCCGAGACCGAGTTTGCCCTTGGAGATGTCGATGAGTGCATCGACGAGCGGCACGTCGGGGCGTATGATGGGGAGGTTGTCGGTGTACATGACGTCCTTCACGCGCGTGACGAGTTTGCGGCCGAGGGTTCCTCCTGGGTGGAACTGTGCGAAGTCGTTGGCCTTGAATTTGCGCATTTCCATCAGTGCGATGGCGATGGCGTCGCCCATGGCGATGGCTGCCGTGGTGGACGATGTGGGTGCGAGGTTGAGCGGACAGGCTTCTTTTTCCACGTGCACGAGGATGTGGTGCATGGAGTGGCGCGCGATGAGCGATTCGGCGTTGCCGGTCATGGAGATGATGGGGATGCTGCGCTGCTCGAGCGATGCGATGATGCGCAGGAGTTCGTCGGTTGTTCCGCTGTTGCTGACGAGGAGTACTACGTCGCTGGTGGTAATCATGCCGAGGTCGCCATGGAGGGCGTCGAGTGCGTTGATGTAGATGGCTGGGGTGCCTGTGCTTGAGAGGGTTGCGGCCATTTTGGCGCCTACATGTCCCGACTTGCCTACGCCGGTGACGACGACGTGGCCCTGGCAGTGGTAGATGAGCTCAACGGCATGGTCGAATTGCTCGTCGAGTTGTGGTATGACGTCGAGCAGTGCCTGCGCCTCGTCGCGCAAGCATTGCTCTGCATATTTTCTTGGTGTGTCCATGAATGGGTGCTTGGTGGGGGTCAGATGCTGATGTGTAGTTCCTTGACGATGCCGGAGATTTCGCCGAAGGTGGTGATGCGTGCTGGCACGAGTGGCAGTCGCAATTCGTTTTCAATGAGTCCCATGGAGTTGAGCATGGCTTTGACGCCAGCGGGGTTGCCATCGACGAAGAGGAGTTTGAAGAGTTCAGTGAACTGGTGGTGTATGTGGCGTGCGGCTTCGTATTCCCCGTGGAGTGCGAGCCTGACCATGCGGCTCATTTCCTTTGGCAGTGCATTGCCAATGACGCTGATGACGCCTACTGCGCCGAGTGTGATGAGGGGGAATGTGATGCCGTCGTCGCCGGAAATGACTTCGAATCCTTCGGGCTTGTTCTTGATGATGTCGTCAATCTGTGTGAAGTTGCCGCTGGCCTCTTTGATGGCGACGATGTTTTCGCAGTCGTTGGCGAGGCGCAGGGTGGTTTCGGCGTTCATGTTGACGCCTACGCGCCCAGGGACGTTGTATAGGACGACGGGGAGGCTGGTGGCGCCTGCAATGGCCTTGAAGTGCTGGTATAGGCCCTCTTGGCTCGGTTTGTTGTAGTAGGGGCAAACGCTGAGAATTCCGTCGATGCCGTGGAAGTCGGCGTGCTGCAGTTGATAGACCACGCCGCGCGTGTCGTTTCCTCCGCAGCCCATGAGAATCGGCACGCGCCCGTTGACTTTCTCCACCACGAGGTCGCGAATTCTGCGCTTCTCGTCCTCGGTGAGCGTGGGCGTTTCTCCTGTTGTGGCGAGTATGCAGAGAAAATCGACGCCCCCGGCGAGCTGGTAGTCCAGCAGCCGTCGCAGGGCGGTGTAGTCCACCTCTCCGCCGGGCGTGAAAGGCGTGATGAGAGCCACGCCAAGTCCTTTGAATATATTGCGTGCCATAAGGCTGAATCGTTTTGCTTGAAAATATAAACCGCTGCAAAGGTACGAAAAAGTTTTCAAAGAACCATCATGAAACGCCAATTTATGGAATGAGCGCCATCGTTGCCAACTCCACTTGCCAAAAGCGGCGCGGATGCCCGCGGCAAATGGCGATTTTGCCCCTGCTGTGCAAGTTTCTGCCCGAAATGGAAGAATCCGTCGAGTGCAGGCTGTCGGAAAAAAGGAGAATGATTTGCTTGGTTGGCGTTTTTTTCCTACTTTTGCAGGTGGAACCGCGTGCAATGCTTTCGCGCGCGGGCGTAATCTATTAATGAGAGGAATGATGAGACGAATTGCTTTGCTGGCGGCGTGGCTCGTGCTGGCCGCCCTTCCGTTCACCGCTAACGCACAAACTAACAAAAATATGAAAACTACTTCCTATGAGAATCTGTGGGCTGCCGTGGAGCAGGCCCGCAAGGATGACCATCCGCAAACGGCCATTGAGGTGGCTGAACGCATCCAGAAGAAGGCTGAGGCCGAAGGCAATGCGGCGCAGCTCATCAAGAGCACGCTGACGCTGATGGCGCAGCGCGAGAATGTGTCGGAGGATTCCGCGACGGTTGACATTGAGCACGCGGAGAGTTTGCTCGCCAGCGCCAAAGCGCCTGCCGAGCGCGCTTTGCTGCACGCTTTGCTCGCCAGCGTCTATGAGCAGATGGGGCGCGGCAGCCTGACGTGGACCGATGAGGACAGTGAGGCGAAGTTTGAGCAGAAGTGCAAGGAGCATTACCGCGAGGCGTTGGCAGAAATGCCGCAACTGGCAGGCGTGAGCGCAAAGCCTTACGAACCGCTCTACACGCCGCACGAGGACAGCAAGATTTACAAAGACGATGTGCTGAGCCTGGTGGTGGACTTTGTGACGGAGCATGCCGAACTGGATGAACAGCAGAAGATGGAGATTTTCCGCGAAGCATCGGCAATCTATGCGGACAAAGGTATGCGCTCGGCGGCGATGCTGATGGAAATGCGGCAGATGGAGTGCGCCATGCGCCTCGACAGCCGGAAAGCGCGGCTGAGCAATGAGGCGCATGCGGCGCGGCTGAAGGCGATGTATGAGACTTACCCACAGGAGGCCGCTGCTGCCGATGCCTGCCTGGAATATGCTGGGACTGTGGAGAATGCGCAGGAGCGGCTGGAACTGGTGCGCTGGGCGCAGAAGCAATGGCCAAAGTCGCCGCTGGCGGCGAATTTCAAGCGGTTGGAACAGGCGTGCCTGGCGCCGTGGCTCAACATTCGCACGGAGGGCAAAATCTATCCTGGGCGTCCCATTAAACTGAAAATGGAGCACCGGAATGTGGAAAAAGCGACGCTGAAAGTGAGGCGCGTGGAGCGGCGGAAGAATGAGTGGGTGGACTTGCCTGAAACCGTGGTGATGAAGGGACTGACCTTTGCGCCGAGCGCGACAGAGGCGCAGGAAATGGTGGAGGATTCGATGGAAATCAGCATGCCAGCAGGCGATTTCCGCGTGTATGTGGAGGCAAAAGGCGCGCAGGGCGACATCATCGTGCACGTGACGTCGATGTATGCGTTCAGTTATGCGCTGCCCGACGGCAGCCGCTGGGCTGTGGTGTGCGACGTCGAGACGGGCCAGCCCATCAGCGGTTGCACCGTGGAGGGCACGTGGAGCGAGCGCGTGAATGGTAAATGGACTGACCAGAAAGAGACCCACACGACTGATGCTCAGGGCCGTGTGCAGTTGGGCAAGAAAGTGGAACAGGTGAGCGCACGGCGCTCGGAGACCGATAAGACGACCGCGTTCTACCTGAATAACTGGCGCGACCGCGACAGGAATGAGGACTGGGAACGGGACTACAGCGTCTTCACTGACCGCGGTGCCTACCGGCCGGGGCAGACGGTGCATGCGGCAGGTTTGGCCTATGCGCAAAAAGGCGACAGCGTGCGGGCAAAAGAACACGTGAAGGTGACATTCCGCCTGCTCGATGCCAACGGCAAGGAAGTGGCGAAGGCGGAGGCGACGACCGATGCGATGGGCATGGCGTGGGCCGACCTGACCATTCCGAAGGACCGCCTGAACGGCATGTGGACGGTGAAGATGGAGCGCGGCAGCGCAAGCATCCGCGTGGAAGAATACAAGCGCCCGACTTTCCAAACGGAAATCCTGCCCGTGGAAGGCAATTTCGCCCTGGGCGACACCATTGAGATGACCGGCAAGGCAACGACCTACAGCGGCGTGGCGGTGCAGGGCGCAAAGGTGGCATACAAAGTGACGCAGCGCGAAGGCAGTTTCTGGCGCTGGTGGCGGGGCGGCAGCGAGGAGACCGTGGAGACTGGCGAAACCGTGACCGACGAAGAAGGAAAATTCCGCGTGAAAATCTATCTTGACGACGACATGGTGGACCAGGACGACCTGCGGAAGGTGATGGTTTACACCCTTGAAGCGGACATCACCGACCAAGGCGGCGAGAGCCACAGCGCCGAGGGCAGCGTGCGTGCCAGCCGCGCGGAGTTTGCGCTCGACTGCGACTTGCCAGAAATGATTTGCACCGACGAGAAGATGCCTGGCATTGACATCACGGCCAAGAACACGCAGGGCGAAGAAGTGGCGGCGCAAGGGCAGTGGAAACTGCTGAACCGTGACAAGCAGCAGGTGGCGCAAGGCGCTTTCAGCACCGAAAAACCGCTGGAGACGAGCGCGTGGAAAGATTTGCCCAAAGGCACCTACACCCTGCAACTCGAGGCCAAAGACGGCAAGGGCAACAGCATCAAGAGCGAAGAAAAGTTCGTGCTGTGGTCGGCCAAGAGCAAGGGCGCGATGGCGCTGGAGAGCGACTTCCTGCACTGCAGCGCGGACGAGTTTGGCCCTGGGCAGGACGTGGATATCTACTTCGCTTGCGCTAAGCCCGACGCCTACACCTATTTATATATTGTGAGCAACAAGCAGGTTATTGAAGAGCGCATTGAACTGCGCGACACGAGCCTGGGACACATCCGCCTGAAGTACAAGGAAGAGTATGGCGACGGCGTGAGCATCATGCTGGCATACGTGAAGGAAGGCGAACTGCACAGCCTGCGCAGCACGGTGGTGCGGACAAGGCCACAGAAGCAACTGCAACTGAAATGGACCACTTTCCGCGACAAACTGACGCCTGGGCAGCAGGAGGAATGGACGCTGCAAGTGGTTGACGCCCAGGGCAAGCCCGTGAGCGCGAATGTGCTTGCCACGATGTACGACGCCTCGCTCGACGCCTATCAGCAACTATTGTGGCGCTTCGGACTGAGTTTCGACCGCAACGTGCGCAGCATTTCCGTTTCGGGCAGCCACGGCAACTACGGTTGGGGCGTTTCTCCCGACTTCAACCTTCCCGGCATCGAAACCTACGACCGCATGTTCAACGACCTCACCCCCTACAACGGCTATTACCTGTACAGTTATCGCCGCCGCCACTTCTTTGGCGGACGTATGCTGCGCGCCACGGCCATGGCAAAAGTGAGCAACGCTATTGCCATGGACGAAGAGGTGGCAGAGGATGCAGTAAGTTATTCCATAGCAGCGCCCGAAGCGGCAATGGCAGCAGATGTTGTTACGGAAGAAATGCTTGAAATGGAAGAAGAGGAAGAAGCGCCGCAGCAGGCGCCAACCGTTCAGCCGCGCGAGAACCTGAACGAGACCGCGTTCTTCTATCCCGACCTGCACACCGACAAGAACGGCGCGGTGAGCATCGCCTTCACCCTGCCCGAATGCTTGACGGAATGGCGCTTCATGGCGTTTGCCCACACCCCGGACCTGAACTACGGGCGGACCGAGCAGCGCGTCGTGGCACGCAAGGAGTTCATGGTGCAGCCCAACTGCCCGCGGTTCGTCAGAATGGGCGACCAGATGGGACTAGCCACGCGCATCATCAACACTTCCGACAAGGCCATCAGCGGCACGGCCCAGATGCGCCTGCTCGATGCGCAGACGCTTGAGGAAGTGTTCTGCCAAAAGCAGCAATTCAGCGTGAATGCAGGGCAGACGAGCAGCGTGAATTTCACCTACGACGTGCCAGAGGACTACCCGATGCTCGTGTGCGAAATCACGGGCGATGGCGGCACTTTCGCCGACGGCGAGCGCAACTACATCCCCGTGCTCACCAGCAAGAAATTCATCACCGAGACCATCCCCTTCTACATCGACGGCGCAGGCACGGCAAGTGTTGACCTGCAGCCGCTCTTCAACAACCACAGCCCGTCGGCCACCCAGCGCAGCATGGCGGTGGAATACACCGACAACCCGTCGTGGACGGCTGTCATGGCGCTCCACAGCGTGGTCAACCCCACCAACACCGACGCCGTATCGTGGTCGGCAGCGCTCTACGCCAACGCCGTGGCACAAAGTCTGGCGAAGCGCATGCCGCGCCTGCAAAGCCTCATTGCGCAGTGGAACAACGAACCGACGAACGCCGACAACACCCTGCAGAGCGAACTGGAGAAGAACGCCGAACTGAAGGAAATCCTGCTGCAGGAATCGCCCTGGATGCTGCAGGCCGACGACGAGACTCAGCAGCGCCATCTGCTTTGCCAACTCTTCGACCAAAACCTGCTCAACCAGCGCATCAGCAAAGCCAAGCAGCAACTCCAGCGCCTGCAATACGACAACGGCGCTTGGGCATGGTTCGAAGGCATGCGCCCATCCTACTACACCACGCTGCTCGTGGCGCAGCATCTCGCCATGCTGTCCCACTACCAGCAAAGCACGGGTGAAGACAACGGCTTTGCCCAAACGCTCCTCGCCAAGGCCATTCCCTACCTCGACAGCGAGGAACTCACCCGCTACAAGCGCTACTACGAGAAGGACAAGAACCTGCTGCCCAGCGAAAGCACCTGCCACTGGCTCTACGTCAAAACCCTTGCCAACCACACCGACAAGGGGAATGACGTGAAGCGCATGACCGAGGACTACCTCAGCCGCGTGGAGAAGCGCCCCGCTGACCTCACCATCCTCGGCAAGGCGCACCTCGCCCTCGTGCTGCTCCACCACAAGCACACCGAAAAGGCCTACCTCTTCACCGAGTCCCTGCGCCAGTACCTCGTTTCCAAGCCTGGCCTCGGCGACTACTACGACACCGATGCTGCCTACTACTCCTGGCTCGACTACCGCATTCCTACCCACCTCGCCGCCATGCGCACTTTCCTCGCTACGCAAAACCACTTCAGCGACAACCACCAGCGCCTCGTGCAGATGCACCTCTGGCTGCTGCGCCAAAAGCAATCGCAGAAGTGGGACAACATCGCCAACACCATCAACGCATGCGACCTCCTGCTCACCATCACCCCCGACACCACTTTCCACCCAGAGCAGGCGCCGGCCATTGCACTCGGAGGCCAAACGCTCGCCCTGCCCCAACCCACTGCCGGACTGGGCTACGTGAAAACCGCCGTGCCTGCCGAACTCATCGATGCCACGCAGGCCACCGTCAGCAAGCAAACCCCAGGCGTAAGTTGGGGATGCTTCTACGCCCAAGCGCTCGAGGAAATCAACCAGGTGCAGCAGCACACCACCGGCGACGTCAGCATCAGCCACCAACTCTACGTTGAGGAGAACGGCCAATGGCGCGCCCTCGGCGAAGGCGAGCACCTGCATGTGGGCAACAAAGTCCGCGTGCGCTACACCATCCGTGCCGACCGCGACGCCGACTTCCTGCAAATCCGCGCCCAGCACGCCGCATGCTTCGAACCCCTCCGCCTCCGCTCTGGCTACCAGAACCTTGGCGGGCGCGGCGGTTACCTCGCCATCCACGACGCCTCCGCCGACGTCTTCTTCGACAAATACAACAAAGGCACATCCACCATCGACATCGACTACTACGTCAACCGCACCGGCACCTACACCCTCGGCCTCGCCACCCTCCAGAGCGCCTACAATCCCCAACTCACCGCCCACACCCGCAGCCTGTCCGTGGTCGTCGAATAATTCGCACCATATATATAAATAATGAGAACCGCCTCACTTATCCTGTCCTTCCTCCTGCTGTGCCTGAGCGCCAATGCCCAGCCACAGGAATTCATGCACAACGGCGCAAAATACCGCCTCTTCCCCGACCAGCCCCGCTACGCCGAACTCGTGGAAGACTCCACCGCCCGCGACACCGTGCGCATACCCAGTTTCGTGGACTACGAGAGCATTCCGCGCGAAGTGAAGAAAATCGCCTGGCATGCCTATTGGAACGCCAGCCCAAGCATCGTCGGCTTCGACATTCCCCAGACCGTCGATACCCTCGAAGGCGGCTGGGCCGACGGCAACCTGCCCAACATCGCCTACCTCCATGTCCACCCCCTCAACCCCTCCTACATGAGCGAGGACAACGTCATCTACACCCGCCGCGTCACCGAGCTCGTCAAGTACGCCGAACTCAAGCCCGACACCATCTTCACCGTCCCCGCCACCGTCCTGCGCATCGGCGTCAGCGCCTTTGCCGGCAGCCAGAACCTCCGCCAAGTCGTCTTGCCGCAAAACCTGCACATCATCGGTCCCTGGGCCTTCAGCGGCTGTCCCCAGCTGCGCGAAGTCAACATCCCGCCCTACCTCATGGTGGTCAACGTCAATGCCTTCACCAACTGCCCCAACCTCCCCGCCGCCTTCATCGCCGACCCCATCCAGTACGCCCGCAACAAGGCCGAGCAGCAGCGCCAGCAACCACAAGGCCTCAGCGAAATGGCAAAAATGTACCTCATGCTCTACGGCAAGCGGACCGACAACGACAATTAGAATGTGGAATGACAAATTTTGAATTACGAATGCCGCTTCGCGATGGGGCAATTACGAATGATTAAATTAAACATTCCACATTTATCCATTTCGCGCCAGCGAAAAATTCGTCATTCCAAATTCGTCATTCGTAATTAACAACTCGTCATTCGTAAATCTTTAATTTTCACCCCAAAAATTTTTCCATTCCAAAAAAAATTACTAATTTTGCACCCCGAATGCGGAAATCAACACCTTCCGCAACTCGTTCCGACAATATTCTCAAAACATAAAAAACAACAAAACAATGACTAAAGCAGACATCGTCAACGAAATTGCCAAAAGCACTGGCATTGACAAGCAAAGCATCCTCGTCACCGTTGAGGCATTCATGAAAGCGGTCAAAGACTCCATCGCAAACGACGAAGACGTTTACCTCCGCGGATTTGGCAGCTTCATCGTGAAAAAGCGCGCGCAGAAGACCGCCCGCAACATCAGCGCAAACACCACCCTCATCATCCCAGAGCACAACATCCCCGCTTTCAAGCCCTCCAAGGCTTTCACGGCCATGCTCAAGAAATAATCACATACGTCTAACCCATTAAAATACACACAACTATGCCAAACGGTAAGAAAAAGAAAAGACACAAGATTTCTACTCACAAACGCAAAAAAAGACTGAGAAAGAATCGTCATAAGAGCAAGTAAACGCTTGCCACACACAACAAGGGAATTGAGAACGAGGAGAAAAAGCGGAACACACGCCCGCAACAGCCCCCATTCTCAATTCCCCTTTTTTTTGCAAAAAACTACAAAGAACCTCGAAATGACCAGTGAACTCATCATCGACGCACAGCAAAGTCACGTCACCATCGCCCTGCTCGAAGACAAAAGGCTCGTAGAGTACCAGCGAGAAGACCAAGACTCCAAATACGGCGTCGGAAACATCTACGCGGCGAAAGTGAAGAAAATCATGCCCGCGCTAAATGCCTGTTTCGTTGAGGTCGGCTACCAGCACGAGGCGTTCCTTCACTACCAAGACCTGGGGCCACAATTCCCCACACTGCAGAAATACGCGCGGCAAGTGGCCAGCGACAGAAAGAAGCTGGCGCCCATGGACAAAATACGCCGCCAGAACGACCTGCCCAAAACCGGCGAAATAGCAACCGCACTGCAAGTAGGGCAGCAACTCATGGTCCAAATCGTCAAAGAGCCCATCTCGACCAAAGGGCCACGCCTCAGCGGAGAAATCTCATTCCCAGGGCGATACCTCGTACTCATTCCCTTTCAAGACAAAGTATCCGTATCGTCGAAAATACGCTCCGCCGAAGAACGCGCACGACTCAAGCAGCTCATTCAGAGCATCAAGCCCAAGAACTTCGGAGTCATCGTGCGCACAGTAGCAGAAGGAAAACGCGTTGCAGAACTCGACCGCGAGCTCGAAATACTCCTCAACGCCTGGAAGGCCGCACTCGCCAAGATGCAGCAGGCCACCGACTTCCCCACCCTCATCCACCAAGAGACATCGCGCGCCGTATCGCTCCTGCGCGACCTCTTCAACCCCTCCTACGAGGCCATACACGTCAACAACCCGCAGACCTACGACGAAGTGCGCAAATACGTATCGCTCATCGCACCCGAGCGCCAGCACATCGTCAAGCTCTACAAAGGCAACGTGCCCATCTTCGACAACTTCAACGTCACCAAGCAAATCAAATCGGGCATGGGACGCACCGTCGGATTCCGCAAGGGAGCATACCTCATCATTGAGCACACCGAAGCGCTGCACGTCGTTGACGTCAACTCCGGAAACCGAAACAGAGGCGTGGAAGGGCAAGAGGCCAACGCATTCGACGTCAACATGGACGCCGCCGCCGAACTCGCCCGCCAGCTCCGACTGCGAGACATGGGCGGCATCATCGTCGTCGACTTCATCGACATGGACGCCGCTGAGCACCGCCAGAAACTCTACGAGCACATGACCGAACTCATGAAAAACGACCGCGCGCGCCACAACATCCTGCCGCTCTCCAAGTTCGGACTCATGCAAATCACCCGCCAGCGCGTACGCCCCGCCATCGACATCAACGTGGAAGAGACCTGCCCCACGTGCATGGGCAAGGGAACCATACACGCTTCATTCCTCTTCACCGACACCATTGAAAGCAAAATCGACTTCCTCGTCAACAAACTCAACACCAAGAAGTTCCGGCTCTACCTCCACCCCTACGTAGCAGCATACATCAACTCCGGATTCATCTCGCTCTACCGCAAATGGCAGCTCAAATACGGCTTCCAGTTCCGCATCATCCCCTCGCAAGAACTCGCGTTCCTGCAATACAAATTCATCGGGCCCGACGGAAACGAAATCAACATGACCGAGGAAATCGAAACAAAGTAAACACCCTTAAGAACTTAAAAACTTAAGAACTTAAGAACTCAAAAACTCAAACTTAAGGATTTACGCGCCACACAGCGGCAGAGGCAACAGCCCCTGCCGCTCTCTTTTTCCCCATCCTCTACCGCTCCTCATTGTTAATGGTTAATGGTTAATGGTTAATTGCCCATTGCAAACGATGCCCTTCGTTTTGGAAAAGGAAGGTCTTCGTTTCGCAAAGGCAACGACGTACTATTTGGCCACTCTAAAAAAACAGGCAACGTTATACAATCTGACCGAACCTTATGCTTCTAAATGATTTTTT
>Ga0065709_1029654_pt1 | contig 14674 bp, 12 predicted proteins | sample Hoacrofraction14_2_FD_59096 | JGI IMG/M metagenome (GOLD analysis project Ga0065709, IMG submission 59096) | Hoatzin crop microbial communities from Cojedes, Venezuela, sample from fiber fraction 14 v1 | ecosystem: Host-associated > Birds > Digestive system > Esophagus > Crop | place: Venezuela...
GAATTTGGTTTGGCGATTAAATTCTATCAAAGATAAGCTCCATGGGCTATTCTTATATTCAACTGTCCAACTTCATTTTACAATCGGCCCGATATTTTCATATTCTAAAAATATACCTTTATGACACACTTTTTAGAAGTCAGTTTCAAACACCATATGAAAAGCCGGAGCACTAAGCCCCGGCTTTGGATGTCGGTGTATTTTTGAACGGCAGGGTGATGGTCATGCACGTCCCCTGACCCGGCCGGGACTTGAGATCAATGGTCCCTTTGGCGTAGGCCACGGTGTGCTTGACAATGGACAGGCCGAGGCCGGTGCCGCCTTTGGCCCGGGAGCGGGCTTTGTCGACGCGGAAGAAGCGTTCGAACACTCTTGTCTGGTCGCCCGGGGCGATGCCGATGCCGGTGTCTTCCACCTGCAGCCACAAATTATCATCCTTCTTCTTCACCCGCACGATGACCTTCCCGCCTTCCACGTTATAGCGGATACTGTTGGAGACGAGGTTGGAAATCAGGGTGCGGAGCTGTTGGTTATAACCGATGTACACGAAGTCCCCGACGTCGGTTTCGACGGTGAGGTGTTCTTCGAGGATCTGGGTTTCGTAGTCCGCCAGCACGTCTTTCACCATCGTCGGCATATGCATGGAGTCGATGCTTTGGACGATGTCGTCACTGTCGAAGCGGGAGATGAGCAGGATGTCGTTGATCAGACTGTCCATGTGGCGGACCTGGGCATCGATCTTCTCCAGCGTTTTCTTTGTATTTTCCTCGCCCGTGATCATTCCGGAAGAAAGCAATTCCGAATACCCGCGCACCGAGGTGATCGGGGTTTTGAGCTCGTGGGAAAGCGAGGCGAAAAATTCTTCACGCATGTGGGTGGCGTTTTTCTGCGCCGTGATGTCAGCGAGGATAATCGCCTTCCCGGTTGATACCCGCGACACGTAACAGCGGTAGTACATGCCGTCACGTTCGATTTCACACCGGGACTCACCGTTGTTCAGGGTCTCAAGGATGACAGGGTCGTTGATTTGGTCGGTGAAGACGTCTTTTTCCTTCAGGTCCCCGAGGATTTCAATCGCACTCGGGTTGACGAGGATGACGCGGTTGTCTTCGTCCATCATCACAAACCCTTCACGCATGGCGCTGATGATTTCATCGATGCGCACTTTTTCTTCCTTCGTTTCATCCATCGACTTTCTGAGACGGTGGGTGAGGTTTTCGAGGGTGTCCACAATCGTATTGAACTCCTCGTATTCCTGCGGCGGGAAGTTGAACCGGTAATCATCGCTCATATCGTCGAGGGCGCGGGCGATCTCAGACACCGGTTTATTGATGCGGCGGGCAAGAACCAAGGCGAGCACATAGGACAGGGCAAACGCCACAATCATAATCACAATCATCCCCGGCACCATCGTGATCATATAGTCGTAAAGCCCGTTGTACGGCACAGACAGACGCACGATATACCCGTCCTGGAGCACGGCCACATACAGTGTGTTTTCCTTCGTGGATTCGGACTTGCGCACGGCGTAACCGATATGGTCGGCATTATTCAGGGCTTCCTGCACTTCCTCACGGTCTTTGTGGTTTTCGGACACGTCGACGTTGTACGTGTCGGCGAGCACGACCCCTTCTTCACTGATGATGGAAATGCGGGTGTTATCGTCATAGGCCAAAGGGTTGATTTCATCAATCTGGCTTGTGAGGTCCCCGTCAAAGTCCACCGCGTAAAAGATGAGCTTCACGTCATACAGCATTTCCCTCTCCCTCTCCCTCAGCATCGTCCGGGACTGATACACACAGCCGAGCGATGTCGCCAGGGTCAGGGATATAAACAGAATCAGTGTGAAGCAGCGCAGGATGGCTTTACGCATTCTGGCCTCCTACAAACCGGTAACCGACCGAGCGGAACGTTTTGATATAGGTGTTTCCGTCATCGCCGAGCTTGGAGCGCAGGGAGCGGATATGCACATCGAGGGCGCGTGATTCACCGACGAAGTCATAGCCCCAGATTTTATTCAGGAGCTCTTCCCTTGTGACCACCCGTTCCCGCTGCTCACAGAGGTAGACAAGCAGCTGGTACTCCTTGTGGGTGAGTTCCATCGGTTCTCCGCCCTTGGTGATGACATGCTTGGACTTGTCGATAACAAGATTGGCCACACGGATGACCTTTTCTTCCGGATGGGCCCGGCGCAAGAGTGAGCGCACACGGGCGGTGAGCTCGAGCACGCCGAACGGCTTGGTCATGTAGTCATCACACCCCGTGTCCAGACCGCGCACCTTGTCGATTTCCCGGTCCTTGGCTGAGAGAATCATGATGGGCAGTTCTTTGTCGGTTTCCCGGATGGTTTTGATGGCGGTGATCCCGTCCACCCCCGGCAGCATCACGTCGAAGATCGCGAGGTCAGGTGTTTCTTCGCGAATGGCGACCAGAGCGTCAATCGCATTGTCAAACTGCGTCACCTCATAGCCCGCCGACTGCAGGGCCAGGGTGATGATTTCACTGATATTTTCATCATCTTCTATCACATAAATGCGTTCATTCATGGCGTTGTCTCCTTTGACACCATCATACTACGGTTTCTTGTTTTGAGAAAAGAGCCAAAACATCCCGAAGTGTAAAGTTTAGGTTAAGCGCGCAAAAAAAGAACACCTTCGTGTTCTTAATCCACACGGACCTCCTGCCAGTCAGGGGTCATGCTCATGTCATGATTCGTGATAATCATCAGCCGCCCTCTCTGGTGACTGAGGAGAAAGTCCCGGACTTTGACTCTTGCGTCTTCATCCAAAGAGGCGAAGGGTTCGTCAAGGACGAGAATGTCCGCATCACTCAGACACGCCCGCACAATCGCCACCCGTTTCTGCATCCCGCCGGAAAGTTCCCGGACGCTTTGATCAAGCGCCTTTTCAGGCAAGAGTTCCAACAGGGCCTTTTTGATGGCGTCTTTGTCCGGTGACCGGAAGGTCATTGCGACATTGTCCACCGGCGTGAAGTCCTCACACAAAAGATGGTCCTGGAAGGCACATCCCGCATGAAGAGGCAGATGTTTGGGCTGAGAATCCCATGTCACACTGCCCGCAGAAGGTGCCTGCAGGCCAAGCAACACCCGGATGAGCGTCGTCTTGCCCGCGCCCGAGGGCCCGGTGATGACATAGGCTTTGCCTTCTTCAAACGTGTACGTCAAGTCCCGGATGACCTCATGGGTGTCAAAGGTGACACTGAGATGTTCACACGATACATTCATTGCGGGGCCTCCATTCCGGCCCGTTTCATCAGGGCCTGAACCAGACGTTCACACGCCCACGAGAGGATGATGACCGTAAAGGTCCATGCGAATAAGTCCGCAGTGTCGAGAAAAATCTTCGCCCGGTAGAGCCCGTTCCCGATCGTGCCCAGCGGCTGTCCGATGACCTCGGCCGCCACCCCGCTCTTGAAACCCATCCCGATGCCCAGCGAAAACGCCGCAAACAGGATGCTCTTCAGATAAGGCATATACACATAACGAATGCGGTTCTTGCGCGGCACCCGCAGCACGGCCATCATGTCTTTCATCTTCTGATCCATCCCTTTGAGTCCCGAGAGGACGTTAAGGTAGAAAATCGGAAAAACCACAAGTGTAACGATCATCGTGGACACACGGGTGTTCCCGGCCCAGATGAGCACAAGAATGACGAAGCTCGCCACAGGAATCGCTTTGACCACCTGGACGAAAGGTGAAAAGAACGACGAAAAGCCGGGGCGGGCGTAAGCCAGCGCCGCCAGCGCCGTCCCAATCACTGCCCCCAGACAGATGCCGAGTCCGATATGGCCGAACGACTGCAGGATACTGAGCCAGAACGATCCTGTGGATGCCAGCCGCACAAGCGCCTGAACGCATTCCACCGGTCCGACCATGAGGATCTCATTGTCAATCAAAAGGGCAGCGGCCTGCCACACGAGGAGCCAGGCCGCTACTATAAAGAGTTTCTTTTTCATTAACCGACGTAGTAGAAGCCGTCTTCCGGCAGCGCACCGCCGACCGACGTCTTGTCTGCGTTATAAAGAACGGAGAGATAACCGGAAAGCGCTGTTTTCATCTCATCACCCGTTTCACACACGATGTTGCATTCAGGAATGGCCTTCCTGGCGATGGCTTCCTTGGCAATGATGCCCTGTTCCACGACGAGTTTCGCCGTCGTATCGAGGTCGCTGGAGACTTTCTCTACGCTCTCAGCGTGGTCCTTGAGGAACTGCTTGACGGCTGCTTCGTTGTTTTCGAGCACTTCGTTGCGCACAATCGTGACACCCGTGATCAGCTTGGAATCACTTGTGACCTTGTCCCATTCATCGCTGAGGGAGAAGGCTGTTTTGAGCTGGTCGTTGGCTGCTTCGGCAACTGTAACGAATGGCTGCGGGAGCACCGCAATCTTCGTCGGGTCCTTCTTGAGGACAGCCGCGATTTCCGTTGCTTCGGACTTGAATTCCACCGTGCAGTCCTTGACGCCGTTCTGTTCGAGCAGGTAGTTCAGCGAGTATTCAGGGGTTGCGCCCTGACCCGTGGACAGAACCGTTTTGCCGGCGAGGTCTTTCACACTCGTGATGGAATCGTCACCCGTGACGCAGTAGAGCACACCGAGGGTGTTGATGTCAACAACCGATACAGCACCTTCTGTCTTCTGGTAGACAGCGGCCGCCGCATTGGCCGGAATGAGGGCGATGTCAATGTCACCCTTGACGACAGAAGCAACGATTTCACTTGGCTGAGTGGCCATCGTGAGGTCATACTTCACGTCATCGGAGTCTTCCTGGTCCGCAATCATATTGACGATACCAATCGTCGTCGGGCCTTTCAGCGCGCCGACCTTGAATGTGATCGGGTCGATTTTTTCCGTACTGCCACAGCCCGCAAACATGAAGGCCATGCACAGTGCGACAATGAGAGATAAGCACTTTTTGATCATAAAACTTCCCTTCCTTCTATGGTATTTCCGCTTATCGGATGAGAGGGCACACGAAGGCGCCCTCCCACAAAGGGATCAATGTCCCTGATTGCCTATTGCTCGTTCGGCATCTTCCATGCATGCTGGTCGGTATGCAGGAGATGCTCAGCTCTCTCGGAGAGAGGTTCGCCGAGGAATTCTTTGTAGACGTCGATAATGGACGGGTTTTCATGTGAGAACCGCAACGTCATGTTCTTGTCCTGCGAGTAGAGGACAGGGGCACGGTTGGCTGCCATTTCGTAGCCGTCGTGGATTGGCTGTCCGCCACCGCCGACACAGCCGCCCGGGCAGGCCATGACTTCGACGAAGTCATACTGCACTTCACCCTTCTTGAGGGCTTTGAGCAGGCGGTCCGCATTGCCGAGGCCGTTGACAACCGCGATGCGCAGCTGCGTGCCGGCCACGTCGAACTGGGCTTCTTTCCAGCCGTCCATCCCGCGTACGTCGTGGAATGCGTCCGGATCCGGGTTTTCACCCGTGACGATGTTGTAGGCCGTTCTCAGAGCGGCTTCCATGACCCCGCCGGTTGCGCCGAAGATATTGCCGGCACCGGAACCGATGCCCAGCGGCATATCGAGTTCTTCGTCGACGATGAGAGCCGGGTCAATCCCGCAGATACGCAGGAGCTTGTCGGCTTCACGCGTTGTCAGAACAACGTCAACGTCCGGTTCACCGCACGCATCGTTCATGACCGGAATCGCACATTCGTGTTTCTTGGCCAGGCACGGCATGATCGAGACAGAGAAGATGCTCTTCGGATCGATGTCGAGCAGTTCAGCCCAGTAACTCTTGGCGATGGCCCCGAACATCTGCTGAGGGGATTTGGACGTGGACACCTGATCCACGAATTCCGGATAGTGCGCTTTGATAAAGCGGACCCATCCCGGACAGCACGATGTGAACATCGGGAACTTGTTTTTGTCAGGGTTCTGGAGTTTTTCAATGAACTCGTTGGCTTCTTCCATGATCGTGAGGTCGGCGGAGAAGTCCGTGTCAAACACGAAGTCCACGCCCACACGGCGCAGAGAAGCAGCCAGGCGCTGCACTGTGGCTTCTTCCGGTGTCAGGCCGAAAGGTTCACCCCAGGCCGTACGGATGGCCGGTGCAATCTGCACCATGACGACCTTGTCCGGATCCGCAATCGCATCGAGCACCTTGTACGTGTCGTCACGCTCTTTGAGGGCGCCGACCGGACAATGGGTGATACACTGACCGCACAGAGCGCAGTCGGATGTTTCGAGCGAGTATGTCGGACCGACATCGACCGTCGTCCGGCCGCCGGTGTTGATGACATCCCAGATATGGGACGCCTGGATCTTGTCACACACCTGCACGCAGCGCATGCACTTGATGCACTTCGAGTAATCGCGGATGAGCGGGAAGTCCGTGTCATGGGTTTCCGGGACATCTTTCTTATAGCGGAATTCCTGAATGTTCAGGTCGTTGGAAATCTTCTGCAGCGAGCAGTTGCCCGAGCGTGCGCACATCGCGCAGTTCGAGTTGTGCTGGGAGAGAATGAGTTCCACGTTCATTTTACGCGCGAGCAGGGCTTTTTCCGAGTTCGTGCGAATCATCATCCCGTCTTCAACGTAGTTGTTGCAGGCGGTGTACAGGTTGTTATAGCCATCGACCTCGACCGCACAGACGCGGCAGGCCCCGATCTCGTTGAGATCTTTCCAGTAACACAGCGTTGGAATCGCGACACCGGCCTTCTTGGCGGCATCGAGGATAGTTGTACCTTCAGGGACTTCAACAGTGAAGCCATCAATCATGACTTTTACCATTTCTTCTCACGACCTCCTTTGAAGCCACCGTATCCGAAATGATCGCAGCGCAGGCAGCGTCCGGATTCCTGCATCGCTTCTTCTTCTGTCATGCCACATTCCATCAAATCCAAGTCGTTTCTGCGTTCAGCCGCACGGCGTTCTTTCATATTCACACGTCCGCATGGCACATGGTCGTCGTAACGGATCTGCGGCAGTTCGATGTCGGATTCGATTTTGTGGTTGAAGCCAAGGTATTCATCAATGTTGGCGGCCGCAACCTTGCCGGCTGCGATGGCCTTGATGACCGTGGCCGGGCCGGTGACACAGTCACCGCCGGAGAAGACACCGTCCAAATTGTCGATGCCCGTCGTGTCCATGGCGTCGATGGCCCCGCGTTTCACCGGGACACCGTTGTCACTGAAGTCACGGGATTCAATGCCCTGCCCGATGGCGATGATGCACAGATCGCAGTCCAGACGGACCGGATCCACACTGGCCTTGTTTGGTGCCGGGCGGCCCCATTTGACCTCACCGATGATCTGCGGCTGGAGGAAGAATCCTGTGATGTGGTTGTTTTCATCCACATCCGCACCAATCGGGGCGTGGAGTTCCATAACGTCACAACCTTCGGCGATGGCGCCGTCGATTTCATCAGGAAGTGCCGTCATATCTTCGCGGCGTCGGCGGTACGCAATCGTGACCGTCTTCGCACCGAGGCGGATCGATGTCCGGGCGACGTCCATGGCGACGTTCCCGCCGCCGATGACGACCACGTTCTTGCCCGTGTAATCCGGGTGAACACCGTCACCAATGCCTCTTAACATATCCACGGCAGAGATGACACCTTCGGCGTCCTGACCTTCCATCTGCAAAGTGCGGCCTTCGTGCGCACCGATGGAAATGAAGACAGCGTCGTTGTCTTTTTTCAGACCGGCGAACTGAATGTCCTTGCCGACACTGACGTCCGTAACCGTCTTGAAGCCTGTCTGCTTGAGCCCTTCGATTTCGTGATCGAGGATCTTGCGTGGCAAACGGTAGTTCGGGATCCCGTATCTCAGCATCCCGCCGAGCTGTTTGCGCTGTTCATACACCGTAACATCATGACCCATGATGGACAGGTAGTAAGCCGCTGTCAGACCGGCCGGGCCGCCACCGATGATGGCGACTTTCTTGCCTGTCGGCTCTGCCAGTTCAGGGCACTTGATGTCGCCTTCATGTTCAACGGCGTAGCGTTTCAGCCCGCGGATGTTGATTGGGGCGTCCACCTGCCCGCGGCGGCAGTATTCTTCGCACGGATGCTCACAAATGAGTCCGCACGTTGCCGGGAGCGGGTTGTCTTTACGAATAAGATTGACCGCGTCCGCGTAACGGCCGGCGTGCACCAGGGAGACATAACCCGGGACGTCGACGTGGGCCGGACATTTGGCCACACACGGGACCGGCTGACGGGACAGGTCTTTGCAGCGGTTGTGAAGAACGTGTTCTTCGTAGTCACTGCGGAAGCCCCGCAGGCCCTTGAGGACCATGCGTGCACCTTCCTGACCGATGGCGCAGTCCGCGGAATACATGATGGATTCGGCTGTTTCTTCGATGAGATCAAGCGTCTGCATCGTGGCCGTACCATCGAGAACCGAGGCGATCAGCGCCTCGAGAGTGCCAAGCCCGATCCGGCACGGTGTACATTTCCCGCACGACTGGGCGTGGGAAATCCGCAGGAACGTGGCCGCAAGGTCGACAGGGCACAGCCCCGGCTGGGCTGACTGGATCTTGCGTTCAACGTCCTTGTACAGGTCCGTGACCGTCTGTTGAGCCTGGCTTTCCGTGATAAGTTTCAATCTGCTCATGCTCTTTTACCGTTAAAAAAACGGCCTCCTTTTCAAACTCCCCTCACATCCAATGACGGATCACAGGCAGCATACACACCAAAAAAAGCCGCTTATTATTCTATCATTATCCGGTTGGGGTTCTCACACACAAGTGATGCCGGTTCAAGCACCACAAACATGCCGCTTTCGCAAAGCGACATACCTACATGTATTCTACCGAAATTCGCAGTGCAACACAAGCCCATGAGCGCAATTTCACATAAGAAAAAAAGCACCCGCCGGAGCGGGTGCCTGAGGGACAAATGAACATTTTTTGTGCGCAGACACCGGGTTTAGCGTCCGAACACACGGCACTTGATGACGCCGTCACAGTTTTCGATGGTCTCGCGGATTGTATCCGTGATTTCTTCCGTGCCGATCATCGTATAGGCATAGGAGCCTCTGGCTTTGTTCATCATGTGCTCGATATTGAGGTTTTCCTGGCCGAAGGCCGTGGCGAATGTCGCCAGCATGTTCGGTTTGTTTTCGTGGAACACGCAGATGCGGTACGCATGGCCGCGTGGGGCGCTGACACTCGGCATATTGACGGAATTCGTGATGTTGCCGTTTTTCAGGTAATCCATCATTTCCCTGACCGCCATGTCGGCGCAGTTGTTTTCGGATTCCGGTGTGGAGGCCCCAAGGTGCGGAAGAACGATGCAGTTCTCCGTGTGGGCGAGCTCTTTCGTGCCGAAGTCCGTCACGTACTTGGCGACCTGACCCTTCCTGAGGGCGTCAATCATATCCTCGGTGTTGACGAGGGAGCCGCGGGCGAAGTTGAGGATGCGCACGCCGGTCGGCATTTGTTTGATGGCCTTGGCGTTAATCATCCCGTTCGTCTCTTCCGTTGCCGGCACGTGGAGCGTGATGTAGTCACATTCCTTGAAAATTTCCTCGGCACTGGCCGCATGGCGGACCCACTTGGAGAGGCCCCAGGCCGCACTGACGGACATGTAAGGGTCATACCCGTACACCGTCATGCCAAGCTTCGTGGCGGCGTTGGCCACGGCGACACCGATGGCGCCGAGCCCGATGACACCGAGCTTCTTGTCGTTGATTTCCGGACCGACGAACTGCTTCTTGCCGGCTTCGACCGCCTTGGAGAAGTCATCGGTTTCAAGGTTTTTCACCCATTCATTGCCTTCCACGATTTTACGGGAGGACAGGAACAGCGAGCAAATCACGAGTTCTTTGACCGCGTTGGCGTTAGCGCCCGGGGTGTTGAACACCGCGATGCCCTTCTTCGTGCATTCCTCAATCGGGATATTGTTCACACCGGCCCCTGCACGGGCAATGGCCAGCAGGCTCCCCGGCATGTCATAGTCATGCAAATCGGCGCTGCGGACGAGAATCCCGTTCTCATCCGTCAGGTCATCACCGACCTCATACTCATCCGTGAAGAGCGCCAGCCCTTCCGGAGAGATTTTATTGATGGTTTTGATTTTGTACATTGGTTTCCTCCTAAAAGACAGCCTTGGCAATGATGCGCGCCTTGACAACACCGTCAATGCGTTCAATCGTTTTGGCAATGTCTTCACTCAGGTCATTCGTATCGATGATGGTGTACTGCCAGGCCCCGCGGGCTTTATTGACCATCTTTTCGATGTTCATGTTTTTCCTGGCAAACGCCGTCGCGAACCCCGCCAGCATTTTCGGCTTGTTTTCGTGGATGATGCACACGCGGTAATTCGTGGTGCGCGGTTCCACGATGGCCGGCAGGTTCACGGAGTTGCGGACGTTGCCGTTTTCCAGGTAGTCCTTGACTTCATCGACTGCCATCTTCGCACAGTTGTCTTCGGACTCAGGCGTAGAGGCGCCGAGGTGTGGGAAGACGATGACATCATCTGCTTTGGCCAGCTTTTCATCCCCGAAGTCCGTGACATACTTCGCGACCTTGCCGGATTCAATCCCCGCCAGCAACGCATCAGTGTCCACAAGTGTGCCGCGGGCGAAGTTCATGATCCGCACGCCGTCCTTCATCATCGCGAGGGACTCTGCGTTGATCATGCCCTTGGTTTCATCCGTGGCCGGGACATGCAGGGTGATGTAGTCACATTTCCGGAAAATTTCTTCGTTTGAATTCGCCTGTTCAACCCATTTGGACAGCGACCATGCGGCTTCGACGGACATGTACGGGTCATAACCGACCACGTTCATACCGAGTTTGACGGCCGCGTTGGCCACGGCCACGCCGATGGCGCCCAGGCCGATGATGCCGAGGGTTTTATTGTTTAATTCCGGTCCGCCGAACGCTTTCTTGCCAGCTTCGACCGCCTTGCCGAAGTCGTCATCCTCAATCGTTTTCGCCCACTCATTGCCTTCAATGATTTTGCGGGACGAGAGAAGCAGCGCACACAGGACGAGTTCCTTGACCGCGTTGGCATTGGCCCCCGGGGTGTTGAACACCGCAATGCCCTTTTCCGTACACGCATCAACAGGAATGTTATTGACGCCGGCGCCCGCCCGGGCAATGGCCTTGAGCGAGCGCGGCATCGCATAGTCATGGAGGGAGGCAGAACGGACAAGAATGGCGTCTTCGTTTTCCATGTCATCAGCGATAGTGTACAGTTCTCCGAACCGGCTGAGGCCCAGACCGGAGATCGCGTTCATTGTTTTGACGCGGTACATTATTTATTCTCCTCTTCGAACTTCTTCATGAAGTCGATCAGGTATTCCACACCTTCAATCGGCATGGAGTTATAGATGGACGCGCGGATGCCGCCGACGAGGCGGTGACCCTTGAGGTTTGTCATGCCTGCTTCAATGGACTCTTTGACAAACTTCGCGTCGAGGTCTTTGTTTGGCGTTGTGAACGTGACATTCATGTTCGAACGGGATGCCGGTTCGGCCGCTTTGATGTAGAAGTCGGACTGATCCAGATAGTCGTAGAGCAGTTTCGCTTTCTTCACGTTGCGTTTTTCCATTTCAGCCAGGCCGCCCTGTTCTTCGAGGTATTCGAGCATCAGGCCCAATACGTAGATGGCGTAAGCAGGCGGTGTGTTGTACATAGAGTCTTTCGCCGCCATGGTGTCGTACTCTGCCAGCACCGGGATGCCTTCTTTGTGCGGTTTGATGAGGTCTTCACGGATGATGACCACACCCAGACCGGCGATACCCATGTTTTTCTGGGCCCCGGCGTAAATCACACCGTACCTGGACACGTCCACCGGACGGGAGAGAATGTCAGAAGACATATCGGCCACGAGCGGCGCGCCCTTGGTGTCAGGGACATAGTTGAACTCCGTCCCGAAAATAGTGTTGTTGTTGCAGATGTGGACATAATCAATATCATCGCGGATGTCCAGTTCGTCCTGGGTCGGGATATGGGAATAGTTGTTGGCCTTGCCGTCATAAGCGATATGGACATCACCGAACTTGGCCGCTTCCTTCGCTGCCAGCCCGGAGAAGTTCCCCGTGACGACATAGTCCGCACGCCCCTTGTCCATCAGGTTCAGCGCAATCGCCGAGAACTGCTGGGTCGCCCCGCCGTGCAGAAGCAGGATTTTGTAATTATCAGGAATATTCAGAAGGCTCTTCAGTCTCGCCTTCGTTTCATCAAAGATCTGCTGGTAAACCGCGGATCGGTGACTCATCTCCATAACGCTCATACCTGAGCCTTTGTAGTTGAGCATCTGCTCCTGTGCTCTTTTCAGGACCTCCACCGGCAGCATCGACGGGCCGGCCGAGAAATTGTAGACACGTTTATCAGTCATATCATGTTTCCTCCTCGTTTTTGAAACGTAAGGCCATTTTAACACGTTTCCTGTGTTTGTCTACAATAAATTGCGTCTTTTTTCTGTTTTTCGAAATAAAATTACTAATTTTCGTGTTTATCAGAAATTAAATCTCCAAAATTTAAGATTGTATACAACCCGCCATTCAAGCACCGGAAATCCGGTCACACATCCCGGAATGTCACAAAAGCCAGCGTGATTTTATACTTTTTAAAGCGCATAATACGCATAATTTATAATGGATGTCGTTTTTTAACGTTTAACCTGGGCTAAAAAAGCATAATCGAAATTCCCTTCATAAATCCAAGAAAAAATGAATCGTTCACAGACGCTCCGAAGTCCGGAAAGAAAACCTGTCAAATAAGTAAAAAAGATTTTGTCTTTAAAAAACCATGCTATAATGAAGGTGAAAGAGAGGTGGTCTCATGGCACATAAAAAGCTGACCAAAAGACAGCAGGACATTATGAAAATATTATGGGAAGCCGGCAAACCTCTCGTTGCCTCTGATTTTCTCAAGTATGACGACTCTCTGAACATCAACACCGTTCAGGCCTCACTGAGGGCGCTCATCAAAGAAGACTACATCCAGATCGACGACATCGTCTACAGTGGCACCGTGCTCTCACGCAGCTACGTCCCGACTGTCACCGCGGATGAATTCGTCAAAGAAAATTACGCAGATATCCTGGGCAGTGAAATCTCATTCGAAATCGTCATGCGTTATATCCATAACCTCACGGACGTTGAGTTACTTGATCAAATCGCAGAAGCACTTGAAGCCCGCCGGGCTGACCTCTCGTAACCCACAATAAAAACGCGGCGCGCCTGCTGGCGCCGCGTTTTCTTATGCTCAGCGTTCAATTTCATGCAGGAAGAGCCCGCTGTATGGCTTCGGGTAAAACCACGTGGACTTGGGCGGCATTAACTCTCCCGCATCGGCCACTTCAAACAGGTCCCCGATGTCCGTCGCATGCATCACAAAGAGGATTTCATCCCCCGGGAGCGGCATGTCCGGATCAATGTCCCCGCCGAGAAAAGACAAACGCGCATCACTTGTCGGATCGGTGATCCCGAACGCCGGTGAAAGCACACACTCCTGTAATAACGATGTATCCAGGCTCATCACCGGATCAAGCGCCCGGCTTAAAAGAACATCATCCTTCGCTTTCAGATGATACCACACCTCCCCCATCCGCATCGCGATGGCCCCTTTGGCCTCAGGCATCGCTTTGTCTTTGCGTACGTCAAAGTTTTGTCCGAGAAGATTGAGGATGTTTTCAGGTACCTTGGCTTTCACCAACCGGTGGTACGGCAGGATGGTCAGGGCGTCATCGGGATAAAGGATGGACATGACATAGTTGAAGTCCTCCTCCCCGGTATAGTCCGGGTGAGCTTTTCGGCGGGCGAGACCGACCTTTACGGCCGAAGCCATGCGGTGGTGCCCGTCGGCGATGTACGTGCCATCAATATTGTCAAAGGCGTTTTGAATCAGGGCCGTCAGGGACTCATCCACCACCCACGCTTTGTGTGTGACCCCGTCATCTTCAAAGACGTATTCCGGCTCTGACTCTTTGATGGCTCTCATGATGTCCTCAAGATCCTTTTGGGCCCGGTAAGCCAGGAAGATCAGTCCGCTCTGACACGAGGTCGTGTCGATATGACGGATGCGGTCCTGTTCTTTGGCCGGGAGGGTGTTTTCATGCCGGCGGATGGATCCGTCGAGGTAGTCATCGATGGCCGAAAGAGCCACGATGCCCGTTTGCACGTGATCCTTCCAGGTTTGTTCGTAAAGAAAGAAGGAGGCTTTGGCGTCCTGTACAAAGATGCCCTGCGCCTTCCATGCCTGAATCATCTCATTGGCTTTCGTATACACATCTGCCGCATACATATCATGGTCTTCATGAAACTGTGTTTCCGGGCGGTCGATATTCATAAAACTGTATGGTTTGTCTGCGACATACGCTCTGGCCTGCGTACGGTTCATGACGTCATAGGCCGGGGCCGCAACGTCCTGCGCCAGCTCTTTCACCGGCCGCAGCGCTCTGAAAGGTTTGACTTTGACCATATCCATTCCCTCTTTCTTTCACTCCATTTCATTATAAAGAACGCCTGCGTCCCTGTCCAAAAAATCAGGCCTGGAATTTTTTCCGCATTCTGAAATTCAGGTGACACGTTAATTCCTGTTTTGTATAATTGCCTTAGGAAACAAGATTACAGGAGGACAAAAAAATGAGCTTTCCAAAAGGATTTTTATGGGGCGGCGCGACAGCTGCCAACCAGTGCGAAGGCGCATGGGACGAAGACGGAAAAGGTGTTTCCATCTCCGACA
>Ga0065709_1006461_pt1 | contig 14668 bp, 13 predicted proteins | sample Hoacrofraction14_2_FD_59096 | JGI IMG/M metagenome (GOLD analysis project Ga0065709, IMG submission 59096) | Hoatzin crop microbial communities from Cojedes, Venezuela, sample from fiber fraction 14 v1 | ecosystem: Host-associated > Birds > Digestive system > Esophagus > Crop | place: Venezuela...
TGTTCTTTCAATTGATCCAGCAGGCTGTTTCTCCGTTCTGTTTCAATGGTCAGATCATCAATGACATAGATCACCGCAAAGGCAAGACAGATCAACAGTGTTCCCGAAAACTTCAGCTGCAGTGCCGTGGATACGGGAATAATCAGAAAGAAGATCGCCATGGCTATGATACTGGACTTCGGCCTGATCTTATTCCGGCACACCCAGATCGTTACCAATCCTGCAATGGGGTAATACACAATATACAGCATCGTAAAGAATGTGAAGGCAGGCCCTCTGCTGTATTCCATATTCTCAGACAGATGGAACACCCAGGACGTCCATGGATTGGAAAAAGCATAAAGCATGATTACCAGCTGCGGCAGGACTGCCGCAATAAACCGTAACGGCGTCATGTGCAGCTTCCCTCCGTCTATCTGCATGTATCCGTAGAGCAGCCATAGACACGGTAATAATGTGGCTGTGGCATAATACAGCACCATGATGATCTGATAGCTCCACCAGCCTCCCGGCACGTTCATGACCATGGAAGAAACCAGGTCAATGACCGTCACGAAAACCGAACACCACAGCATGATGGAAATCAGCCTGTCCTGTTCCGTACGCTCTGCTTTCAGCCGGGCATTCTTAATCAGAAGAATGACCATGATAATGATCGCAAATACATCCGTCTCCACATGCCACATAGGCCGTTCCCCCTTTCCTATTCTTCAATATCAATCCGCTCGATCTTAAAGATCACAGGCCNCGTTCCGTCGGAACAGCAGGTGATCATAGTATTCTCTTCCTTCATCCACCCTTTCATGATGGACCCTCCAAATATATCTGGAACCGGCATCCCATGCCTCAGAGCAATGGGGCATCTTCGGCCCTCCTGCCGTCGTATCAGGATCGTAATCCGTCTGAATTAAAGTATTCAGTCCCATATGCCGGAAATGATCATTCTCCTCATCCCTCCTGAAGAGATAGGTATCCCCCGGATGATAGCAGGGGCATCTTCCTGCCTTTGGGTCCATGCAGTACTGTTCCTGCAGTTCCGGATACAGCTTCGTATCCAGAACGGTCACTCTTACCTGATACTTCATAAATCAGCACCTCTGCTTCCATTATACAAAAAAGACGCAGTGATTTGCGCCTTAATTCATTACCTGCAGAAGCTGTCAATCCAGGCAAACAGCTCCGGCAGATCATAATCTCCCGCATGGGGAATGCCCCATGGATGGGCAATGTTCACATCAACTCCCGCATTCTTCAGCTTCAGATACAGAAGGTTGGAAATGGCAAGGGAAGTATCCCTGTCCACCGCACCATGGCGGATGCGGATATGCTTTGCCTTCACTGCCTTTTCATCATCGATGTAATACATGGGGTTCATCAGCCTGATCTGAATGTCCTCCGCCTTTTCTCCCTTTTCCGGATCATTGTCATAGGAGAAGTCCGTAAAATGCCTGAACTGAATGTCAGCCGTACCGAACAGTTCATTCTCCGGCGTATTCATCTCCACTGCATCAAATGCCGGTACCGGCTTCATGCGGGTTCTGTATGCCACATACTTCTTCCAGTCCACAGAAACAGGCTTATGGTTTTCAAAAGACAGCCATGCGGTTACCGCAGGATCAGCCTCCAGATCCGTCCCCTTGGACAGTTCTGTTTCCGCACTTTCAATCACATGCTTTTTCACCACTTCCAGAAAAGCATCCATACTGCCGATTCCCGGAAGAGAGAGACTCATCACATAAGCAGGGAACATATCTTTCAGCTGAGAAGAAAGAGATTCCTGTTCTTCCGTCAGATCCCCTTCTCTCATATGCGCAGGATCCATGCCCATCTTAAAATGATTCAGACCGTTGAACTCCCATTCATAGGCCATGTCCGCATGGTCAAGATTTGTAATCGGACAGTAGCAGGAGCTCATGAACACATCATCTCTTCCTTCGCATGCACCGATTTCCTTCAGATACGGCTCATAGTCCGGATGGTTTCCCGTGCATCCCTGCAGCGCACTCATGGCTCCGCCTGCACTGGTACCGTTGGAAATAATCTTCTCATGGTCACCCGGAACATTGGGATTATTTCTGATCCAGCGGACTGCCGCCTTCAGATCCACAATGTCTGCCGGTGCAATACCGGTAAACTTCCCTTCGGGATTCTTGCAGCCTCTGCCTCTGACACCCGGAGATACCACCACATATCCCTGCCGCAGTGCATAGAACAGGGAGTTGGTTCTGCCGATAAAATCCTTCCCCGGCTCCTGCTCCGGACCGGGCATATAACCTCCTACGCTGTTAGGCAGAAAGACAGGCGCACTGTCTGACCTGTACCCGTTGATGGTTTCCCCATGGTAATATCCTTCCGGCACATACACCGAAAGCTTCTGGATTTCATCCACCGGATTTGACACATAGGAAATATGCCGGAACTCTCTGTACGTCACAGTTTTTCCGTCCATTTCCAGCGTCTTTACTTCATATACCGTTTCATCGAACTTCATAGCATAAGCTCCTTTCATAGTTCCAACTGATCCACTTTCTCCATCAGAGACTCAATTTCTTCTTCGCTTATTCGGTCTTTATGAAACCCGCCCGCACAGACCACAGTGCAGCCGTATTTCCTCACAGCCTTCTCCGCAATCTTTCTGCAGATCATTTCATCCTTATGCCCTGTCACATTGATCACAGAGCTTGTACAGCTCAGGGTGCCGTCACCCCTGAGGGAAGGACGCGGCACCGCAAGAACCGTACACCCGATATGCGGCTTTTCACCGCCTTCCACACTGATCAGAAGATCCTCTCCGATCCAGTGCAGATTCACATTCAGCTCTTCCATCTTCTGTACCCTGCCGCCTCAATGCCAAAGGGCGAAAGCAGCTTCGCCGCCATATGATACGTCATATCCTCCACCGTTTCCGGCCTGATGTAATACGTCAATACCAGCGGCGTGATATGCACATTTGATATCATTGACAAATCCTGCATATTTCTCAGATGGATCGGACTCAAAGGCGTCTCCCTGACACCTAAAACCAGAGGCCTTTTCTCCTTGATTGTCACATCCGCCGCCCTGAGCAGCAGATTCTCCCCGTATCCTGCATGAATGCCCGCAAGCGTCTTCATACTGCAGGGCACCACAACCATACCGAGAGTTTCATAGGTGCCGCTGGCAGGGCCTGCCCCGTAATCATCAGGATCCAGCACCTCATCCGCCATCGCTTTGATTTCACTGATGGAGAGATCCGTCTCGCTTTCCACCGTCAGAAGAGATGCCTCGCTCATAATCATCACGGAAGTATACCCTGCTTCCCGTATGATCTTCAGGCAGTCAATCAGCACAGGAATCCCCGAAGCACCGCTGACACCCACAATGATCCGCTTACTCTTCATAGTCAGGCACCCACTTCTTCGGATCCACTTCCATAAACGGCGCCCGTTTGAAATGATCCTTCAGAGCGAAGGGAACCGTACAGTCATAGATCACCTTGCAGGAAATGCCCGTATCCTGAATGGAAGGACTGTATTCCGGTCTGGAGCTTGGATCCAGCGGATGACATCTGACACCGGGAATCGTAATGATATCCCGATCTCCCTGGAACCTTGTATTCATCGCCCAGAGCACATCATCGCTGTCAAAAATATCCACGTCCTCATCCACCAGAATCACATGTTTCAGTTCCGGAAAAGCAGAGAACGCCAGCAGTGCCGCCTGACGCTGCTTTCCTTCATCCGTATGCACCGTCTTACGGCACTGCAGAACAGCCATATACTTCCCGCCGCCGGATCTGTGGGAATACACATTCAGCACTTTTCCCGGCAGAGCTTTCTCCACCATGTTCAGAATGGAAGCTTCCGTGGGAATGCCTGCCATATTCACATGTTCTTCGCTCGGTCCGATGCACGTCTGCATGATCGGGTGTGACCGATGAGTTACCGCCTTCACCTTCAGCAGCCAGCACTCATGGCTGGCAGAGCCGTTGTATCCCGGGAATTCAGGCATCGCATATCCCGTATGCCTGTTCTGATCCTCCACCACGGTATTGGATCCGGGAAGAATCTCCCCTTCGATCACATACTCCGCATTGGCAATGGCATTCTCATGCACCGTCAGACACTTCACCAGCTTCACCGGCTTTCCTCTCAGAGCTCCGGCAATGCTCAGCTCATTAAAGCCAAGAGGCGTTGTGGGAGGCTCAAAGCAGGAAGTCACCGACACCGCAGGATCCACGCCGATGGAAACAGAAACAGGCAGCGGAATTCCCAGTTCCGTACACCGTTCCGCCATCGCACCGATATGACGGGATCCGGGCTGCAGGAAAATGCTCAGTTCATCCTTCGACTGGATGCACATCCTGTGGATCGTCACATCCGAAAGACCTGTATCCGGATGGGTGGCATACACCATGCCCAGCGTAATATAAGGCCCCGCATCCACCGGTGTATTAGTGGGCGCGGGAATCAGCTTATACAGATCAAAATCCGGATCCGAAGCTTTATGTACAATTTCCTGTACAGGTGCAGGATCATCACTGACTTCCGGCATGATGGGATTTGCGGCGCATTCCATGATCTTCCGTGCCAGTTCTTCCTTCCTGCATCCGAAAAGCTTTGCGACCCTGTCCCTGGAAGCCATGAGTCCGATGAGAACCCTGGCATCCTCAAAGCCTTTGATCTTATTGAAAAGCATGGCAGGTCCGTTGATATGCGTCGGTCTTTTGACGGTACCGCCCGCACCGATATACCGGTAGACACCGGAAAGCTCCGCCTCCGGATCCACTTCCACATCTGTTTCAACCAGCTGGCCATCCATTTCCTTCAATGCACTAAGCGCGCTTCTTAAACTGTCAATTTCCATCGAAGATTCTCTCCTTTGCATACACCACGTTTCCTTTTCTGTGCGTGGGATCATTCACTGCAATCAGCCCTTTCACTCCTTTGAAATCCAGCGGCACCTCATCGCTTTTTCCTTCCATGAGATCCGTGCATACAGAAATGACATCATCAATCAGTGCAGGATACCCCTTTCCATCCCCATGGGAGAGAAGAATATCATCATACAGGCCGTCCGTCTTCTCCTTCAGCTGCAGAAGATTCCTTCTGTAAGTTTCAATTGTCTCCGAATACGTATCGAAGACGAAGGTATTCGTATTGCATGCGTCCCCTGTGAGTAACAGCCGCATCTCGCGGATCAGAAACACAAGAGATCCTTTCGTATGACCGCCGCAGGCAAACACATCAATGTGAATCCCTCCGAGGTCAAAGCTGTCTCCTTCCGAAAGGTCATGCATATCTTCCAGCTTCATTGCCGGAATATATTCATCCGGTTCAAATGTATCTTTGCAGGTGTACATGGCAAGCTGGGATTCCTCCAGCCGGAATGCATCAGAAGAATGCTCACGGTAAATGTAAGCATCCTCCTTGTTCATATAAACATCTTTGAACTCCCCTGCACCGAGGGCATGGTCCACATGACCGTGCGTAATCAGCACAATGACAGGCTTGTCCGTCAGACTGTCCACACATGCCTTCAGGGATCCGAATCCGCTGCCCGTATCCAGAAGCGCAGCTTTTTCACTGCCTTCCACAAGATACATCAGTTCTGTACCGAAACCGTAAATTCTTGTCAGGTGATCATTCACCTTTTCAGTCGGGAAGCGAAGCATGACTCAGCCTTCCTTTCTCTTGTTTGCGGCAAGCGCTCTCTTCTTGATCTGATAGGCATCAAACCACATCACCGCCAGCATGATTGCGCCTTTTGCGATGTACTGGTAGTACGTATTCAATCCTGCTAACTGCATGCCGTTTGCCAGCAGTCCCATGATCAGTACGCCTGCGATACAGTTGGCAATCTTGCCATCGCCGCCTCTTACGCTGACGCCGCCGACCAGAATTCCCGTCAGGACTGTGATTTCCGTACCTGCCGCAGTACCTGCAGCGGCAGCACCAACACGGCTTGTGAGAATGACGGCACCGATGCCGCAGAAGAATCCCGCGATGGCGCCGATGGCATATTTCATGCGCTTGACGTTGATACCGGCAAGTCTTGCGGCCGCTTCATTTCCGCCGAGTGCGAAGATATATCTGCCGAAGTAAGTTTTATCCATCACGAAGCTCATGGCAATACCGCCGATGATCATCAGAATCGTCGCATAGGTCAATGACGGATGAAGGATAGTTCCCTGTCCGATGACCTTGAAGGCATCCGGAAGACCGGAAATCGTCTTGGATTCCGTAATAACATAGGCAATACCCTGATACACTGTGGAAAGGCCGATGGAAATGAAGATTCTCGGCAGCTTCAGAAGCTGTTCCAAAAGTGTGGCGAGAATTCCGAATCCCATGGAAATGAGAACGGTGAGAATGACCACCAGCACCACAGGCATGTTCATCTTTGTAAGCATCAGCGCCGCAAGCACGCCGCAGATGGACATATGATAGCCCACGCTCATATCCATACCGCCGGACATCATGATCAGAGCGATGCCGTAGGAACAGATAATCAGATATGCGTTCTGGTTCAGAATATTCAACAGGTTGGAAACCGTGAAGAAGTTGTTTGTTGTAAGACCGAATACGATCATGATGAGTACCAGCAGTACCCAGGCAAGATTTCTTCTGCCGAAGTCAATAATTTTATTCATACTCAGGCCACCTCCTGCAGGCCCATTCCGGAAGCCAGTTCAAGCACACGCTCCTGGCTGAATTCTTCTTTCTGCACTTCACCGCCGACTTTTCCTTCATAGAGGACTACGATACGGTCGCTCATACCCAGCAGCTCCTCCATTTCCGATGAGATCATCAGAATGGATTTGCCCTGTTCCACCAGCTGGTTCATCAGCACGTAGATTTCCTGCTTAGCGCCGACGTCAATGCCCCGTGTCGGCTCATCGAAGATCAGAATGTCATTATCCGCTGCCAGCACCTTCGCCACAACCACCTTCTGCTGGTTGCCGCCGGAGAGGTTTTTCACCTCCTGCTTGACGCTGGGCGTCTTGATCTCCAGTGCATTCACATACTTTTCCACCAGCTCATCCGCCTTTTTAAAGTCTACCAGAAGACCATGGCTGATGTTCTTCATTGCCATGATGGGAATGTTCCATTCAATCGTATAGTTCAAAAACACGCCTTCGTTCTTTCTGTCCTCCGGTACCAGTCCGATGCCGTACTTCACGCCATCCGCACAGGAGGCTGCTTTCATCGGCTGCCCTTTCACAAGGATTTCTCCGCTGTCCGGTGCCACATCGCCGCAGATCATTTTCGCAAGCTCTGTTCTGCCGGCACCTACCAGTCCCGCAAGACCCAGAATTTCACCCTTCCGCAGGTTCATGTTAATGTGGAAATCACCGTTGCCGGTAAGGTCTTTCACCTCCAGAACATTCTCTCCGATCTCCACGTTCCTCGAGGGGAATTTTTCCGTCAGCTCCCGGCCGATCATATACTTGATCAGGTCTGACTTTGTAATATCGGAAACGTTCCGGGTTGTGACGTACCTGCCGTCCCGGAATACCGTCACCCTGTCGCACAGGGCAAACAGTTCTTCCAGACGATGGCTGATGTAGATGATGGAAACGCCCTGTGACTTCAGCCTGCGTACGATTTTGAACATGTTTTCCACTTCCGCCATCGGAATGGATGCGGAAGGTTCGTCCATGATCAGAACCTTGCAGTTCTTCACCACAGCCTTTGCGATTTCCACGATCTGCATCTGGGCGGTGGAAAGCATCTGCACCTGCGTATCCACGGGGATATGGACGCCAAGGCTGTCCATCACCTCTTCGGATCTCTTTTTCATTTCCGCAAAGTCAGGACCGTATGCCCTGCTGCCAAGCTTTTCACCAAGGAAGATATTTTCCATGATACTTAAGGAAGGCACCAGGTTCAATTCCTGATATACGACACCGATGCCTGCCTCTTTGGCAATGGCAGGATTCAGCTTCGTATATTCCTTTCCGTCAATGACAATACTGCCGGAATCGAAATCAATGGCACCCGCAATGGATTTGATGACGGTGGACTTTCCTGCACCGTTTTCTCCGATGAGAGCCAGAATCTCTCCTTTTTCCACATCGAAGGATACGTCATCCAGTGCCACAACGCCGGGGTATGTTTTCGTAATATGTTTCACTTCCAGAATTTTGCTCATAGCCGCCTCTTTTCTTTGACAGAGAAGAGGACAGTTCTGCCCTCTTCTCTTCTGTTTTCAACTTTGATTACTCAGGGAAATACTCGTTGATGGTTTCCGGTGTAATCTGGATGCAGCGCTCCACATAAACGCCGTCTTCCACTCTGTCCATCCAGGAGCCGTCCATCAGGTTGTAGCAGGTCATCGGTGTACCTTCACCAAGCATGACTGTTCCTCTCAGAACAGAGTCGCCTGTTTCAGAAGCTCTGACCTTGTCACGGATGAATTCCGCTGTGTCGACTGTGAATACCGCAAACTCATCTTTATTGATGGAAGAGCTTGCCATAACCGCTTCGTTGGCACCCTGGCCCTGGTCTGTACCGTAAGTCAGAATAACCTTCAGATCCGGGTTGTTCATCAGTTCCATTTCCGCATATGTCTGTCCTGCTGCGGAACCGTCTGCCTGTGTTGTTTCATGTTCTTCAACAACTGTTACCTTGGAGTTGATGTCCGCAATTGTTCTCAGACCGTCGCATCTGGCCACTGCATCTTCGTTTTCGGAGTTTGTCAGCAGCGCAACCTTGATTTCGCCGTCTGCCGCATCCGGGAATGTTTCATCGATCCATGCGGAAGCCATTTCTGCTTCAGCCACGCCGGAATCATACTGTGAAATGGAAATGCATACGTCTGCCGCATCCTTGTCTTCCAGCACCGTACCGATGACGATAACGAAGGAGCCTGCTTCTCTTGCCTTCTTTAATGTGTCGCCGATGGAAGCCTTGTCCACCACGAAGCAGATGATGTAATCTTTGCCCATGGAAACGAAGTTCTCAACGGTCTGGATCTGCGTCTGTGCGTTGCCTGCCGCATCCGCCACGTCATAGGTCATGCCGCGGGATGTGAAGTATTCTTCCATCTGATTGGACATATCCGTAAAGAATTCGGAAGACATCATCAGTGCGGAGAAGCCTACGCTCTTTCCTGCCAGATCGCCGTCCGCCGCCGCAGTTACCGCTGCTTCCGCAGCACTTGCGGATGAAGAATCAGTGGAAGAGCCGGTGGAATCTGTTGATGAAGAGCCGCATGCCGCAAGAGACATTGCCAGCGCCGCTGTTGTCAAAATTGTCGTGAATTTTCTGAACATATTTTCCCTCCTCTGTTCAACCCGGATGTAACCGGTTTCACTTTTTACGGTCTCAGTATAAAAAAATCCGACCTCCTCCGACAGAGATCAGATTTTTCAAAAAAGTGGAAAATTTTGCACACGGGCATTTCTGCCCTCTTCCGTTTCAATGACGGTATGACAGTCCTTATGCATCTGCACTTCACTGCGGGAAAAGTAGAAGATCTTCATACCTCCCGCAAGGCACAGCAGATATTCCCGCATCCGTTCCGTATCCTGTGCATGCACTGCACGGTACGGATCCTCCAGCACAATATTCTTCGGCCTCAGGATCAGAAACCGTTCAATGGAAAGCATCTTTCTTTCAAATCTTGTCAGCTCCTTCATGTCAGAAGAGACAATGCCGGTACGCTTTCTGAAGTCCTGCACAGCCCTTTCCTTCAGGCGTTCATTGATCACGGGCAGATTTTTTCCACACGTCAGCCTTTTCTCTCCTGCAATGATGAGATTATCCTCCACGGAAAGCTGATCGAAAAGAAGACTGTAACTGTCACGGGGAATAACGGCTGTATCATATGAAAAACTTTCACCTTCTTCCGGAACTGTCAGATTCAGATATCCCGAAAACATTTCCGGATTTTCCCGTTTCAAAGTTTTCAGATATTCCCATATGGATTTTCTTCCTGTCCACATAGGATCCAGCAGTCCGGTGAATGCTTTCTCCGTTTCCTCGTCTTTTTCCCCTGCAGTCCTGAGGCTGTGTTCATCTTCCAGCACTGCTCTAAGGTTCTCATCCAGACCGTACCATTCCTTCATATCCTTCCCGTCTTCGAGAATCTGAATCCGGTCCGCATATTCCGCCAGTCTGGAATACCGGGTGGAAAGAATCAGAAAAGATGTTCCTTCTTCGTGAAGACGGCGGACGGTTTCCGTCAGTTCCTCCAGGTCGTAATTTGACACAACCTCACCGGTGATTTCAATGACAATGAGACGGCTTCCCTTCAGGATGGCGCTGAGAAGGCTTGCGGCCCGTAAGTCTCTGTCCGAAAGCTCATACACAGGTGCTTCAACAGGAACGGATATTCCGTATTCCTCCATCACCTGCCGCATGTTTTTTTCGGCCTTTTCTGCAGAGAAGAGATGAAACCACTTCTCATGACGGTAGCTTAAATCCATGTTTTCATACACCGTCATGGATTCGGAGAACTCTCTTCCCATATTCACGGCATAAATCCCATGGTCATGAAGAACCTCCGGCGTCAGTTCTTCTGTCTTTTTTCCGGAAAGGAATATACTGCCCTCTTCCGGATTCTGCGTGCCGGATAAAAGCTCCATCAATGCATGAAGGCTTCTGTAGGAAAGACTCTGCACATATACCAGTTCCTTTTCGTGTACGGTAAGACAATACCCGTCCAAAAGGGACCCAATGACCGCATTTTCAATCCGCAGAATGGAATTCGTCATGTTTCGTCTCCTTCCAGGTATTTCACGCGGGTGAAATCATCAATGACCGGAATGGTCACGATGACGTCCGTTCCGTTTCCTTCCAGAGACCGGACGCGGATGCCGTAATCCTCTCCGAAAGTAAGGCGGATTCTCGCATTCACATTCGTTACGGCAATGCCGCTGTGCTTCTCTCCTGAATTTCCGGATGCTTTCACCGTCTTCAGCTTTGCATTCATCTCTGCAAGCGTATTGCGATCCATGCCCGCACCGTTATCGGAAACGGTGATCACAAGCCTGTCATCCTCACGTTCAAAACGGATCAGGATCTCTCCTTTCCTGCTGACTTTCTCCAGACCATGGATAAAAGCGTTTTCCACAATGGGCTGTAATGTCATCCTCGGCATGTAAAGCTCCCTGATTTCTTCATCCGCAAGCTCGACGTTCATGGAAATTCTGTCTTCAAAGCGGAATTTCTGAATGGCATAGTAGTCTTCCATATGGCGCAGCTCTTCCCTCACTTTTACCAGAGACTCATTTCCGGAAATGCAGTAGCGGAAGAAGCTGGAAAGGATTTCCGTCATGTCCGCTATTTCTTCCGTTCCTTCCACCAGTGCTCTTGCACGGATGGAATCCAGCGTATTGTAGAGAAAGTGCGGGTTGATCTGACTCTGCAGGGAACGCATTTCCATATTCTGCAGCTGCTTTTCCAGCGAAAGAATCTGCTCATCCTGATCGGTTTTCCGGGGCTCTGATGCTTTTCGCCTCAGATACTGGAATACCGCCGTCTCCCGGAAGGAGCAGTAAAGGATGACGATGGAGGCAATCAGCACGAAAAGCGTGAAAAGTATTCCGATCACGGTAACCGCATCACGTACATGGAACAGAAGATAGGACAGTCCTGCCACAGAAAAGATAATCGTGCAGAGGCTGAAAATTTTAATGATTTTCAGATCATCCATAAAGCTTCCTGTATTCCGAAGGCTTGATTCCTGTGGTTTTCCGATACAGCTTCGAGAAGTATTTTTCGTCCGGATATCCTACTGCCGCAGCGATTTCCCGGATGGAGAGGTTTGTTTCCCTTAAAAGCTTTTCCGCATTTTCAATGCGCACCTGTGTCAGGAAATCCTGAAATCCCACCTGCATTTCTTCTTTGAAAAGACGGCTGAGATAGGCGGTGCTGATACTGCAGGCTTCCGCCACATCCGCCTGGGAAAGGCTTTCCGCATAATGGATGCGGATATACTGCACGGCTTCCGTAATAGGCCTTTTCGTCTTGACCTGCAGGCGTTCCTGTTCCTGGACAATAAAGGTATCCAGACGCTTATAGGTTTCCTTGATCAGGCGGCTGTAGCTGCCGGATTCCACAAAGGCCGTGTCCGCATAAGCAGTAAAGTCATTTCTTTTTTCTTCCGGCAATGCTTTGACAGAACTGTCGATGAGTCTTGAAAATGCCTTTGTCACATCTGCCGGATACACATCCTGAAAAGAAGGAATACGGGAGTATATATCATCGAACACCGATGCCAGCTCTTCCCTTCTCAGGTATTTAATACAGTCAGAGGCAGTACGCACCTCCTCTTCTGAAATGATGCTGTTGGGGTTGATGCGCTTCAGATCCTTCACCTGCCCGTAATGTACAACAGCACTGGTATGGATGGTAAATCTTGCCCAGAGAGCGCCGAAGGCTTCGGTCATGGCAGTATCCATTTCCGTGACTGTTTCATGCCTGCCGCTGACGCCGATATTCAGATTGAAGTCTCCGTATATTTCACTGAGGCTGCGGATGCCGTAATACAGGACGGATACCGCTTCATCCACTTCCTTCTCTTTCTCTTTTCTGAAATTGACAAGGATGTCCACGCCGAATCTGGAAGGATGAAAAGAAATGGAAGCACAGGAGGAAAAGCTTTCCCGCACAATGCGCTGTGTCTCTGATGAAAATACGGCAGCGGTCCTGTCCAGAGCACGCATGCCCGATGTAATCAGAACAATTTTAAAGCAGGGCTCCGTAAAAAGGAATCCATAGGCCTGATTCATGGTTTCAACCGCCTGAAAGTTTTCCGTATAGGTTCTGCTTCCCCTGCCATCCTGCACGTCTCTCCAGAAGCGTTCCAGCTTTTCGCTGGTCTCTCTGTCTTTCATTACCCTGTATTCTTCTTTTTCTTTCGAAGTCACGGAATTCTGTTCCAGAATGGCACAGGCTTTCCGCAGGGTTTCATTCAGCTGGTCTTCGCTGATGGGCTTTAAAAGATAATCCACAACGTTTAAGGAAACAGCACTGCGGGCATATTCAAAATGCCTGTAACCGCTGATGAGGATGAACAGGCTGGTACATCCTTCACTTCTGGCTGCTTCGATCATTTCCAGTCCGTCTTTCTCCGGCATTTTAATGTCGGAAATCACCAGGTCCGGATTGTTTTTGATAATACTCTGCAGAGCGCTGACTCCATCATGGCATTCGTCGATAATCTCAATTCCCATTTCTTCAAAACGGCCGAGCTTACGGATGAGTTCAATGATTTTCGGTTCATCGTCTGCGATGACTGCTCGATACATGTGCTGCTCCTTTACATCTGCGACCATTATAGCAGAGGAATTTTCCCCTTGCATACGTATACCGGAAAGAAGCACGGTATGAATCTTTGGAAAATACGGAAATATAAGAATGGTGCTATGATTACAACAGAAACGGAGGAAAAATCATGCTTTACAGAACACTGAATACAGGAAAAGAAATGCCCATGATGGGATTCGGCGTCTTTCAGGTCAAAGACAAGGAAGAATGCAGAAAGAGCGTATTGGAAGCCATCCGCATCGGATACCGTCTCATCGACACCGCTGCCGTCTACACCAATGAAGATGCAGTGGGAGAAGCTGTCAGGGATGCCATTAATGAAGGCATCTGCACAAGAGAGGATCTCTTCATCACATCCAAGCTCTGGGTGGGAGATATGGGCTCAGAGGAAGATGCCCTGAAAGCCATTGACGCTTCTTTAAAGAAAAGCGGACTGGAATACTTCGACCTGTTCCTGCTGCATCAGGCAATGAACGACTACTTCGCCGCATGGCGTGGCATGGAAAAAGCATATGAGGAAGGTAAGCTGAAGGCCATCGGCGTTTCCAACTTCTACCCGAATATTCTCACCAACTTCTGCGAGACGGTGAAGGTCATCCCTGCCGTCAACCAGATTGAACTGCACCCCTGGTATGTGCAGGAGAATGCTCTGAAGGTCATGGAAGAATACGGTGTGGTGCCTGAGGCCTGGGCTCCTTTAGGAGGCGGCAGATACGCCTTCGAAAACGAACTGCTTAAGAAGATTGCGGAAACACACAATAAGACTGTCGGTCAGGTGATGCTGCGGTGGAACATTCAGAGAGGCGTGGTTGTCATTCCCAAGTCCACCCATGTGGAGAGGATTGCAGAGAACTTCAATGTATTCGACTTTGAACTGACAGAGGAGGAAATGGCAGAAATCTCTTCCCTGGACATGGGATATACGGGAAGCCGTGCCAAGCACTTTGATCCTGAATTTGTGAGAGGCTGCCTTTCCAAGACAAGGGATGGGCAGCCCCGTGAACTGAAGAAGCGGAATATTTAACTCGCACATTCCAAAAAAGTCTGTATAATAAGAGACGTTTGTGAAAGAGGTTGATTATGGTACTGAAAGACACAAAGTCTCTTGCGGTTACAGCGGTATTTACGGCACTCATGTGCGTTCTGGGACCCATCTCCCTGGAAATCGGACCGGTTCCCATTTCCTTAGGCATCTTTGCCATATTCCTGACAGTCTATGTACTGGGTACGGAGAAAAGCGTGATGGCAGTCATTGCATATCTCATCATCGGATGTGCAGGCCTGCCGGTATTCGCAGGATTCTCCGCAGGCGCTTCGAAGCTCTTCGGGCCCACCGGCGGGTATCTCTTCGGATATATCTTCATGGCACTCATTGCGGGAGCTTTTACGGAGCACGTGAAATCCATCCCTGC
>Ga0065709_1029655_pt1 | contig 14646 bp, 15 predicted proteins | sample Hoacrofraction14_2_FD_59096 | JGI IMG/M metagenome (GOLD analysis project Ga0065709, IMG submission 59096) | Hoatzin crop microbial communities from Cojedes, Venezuela, sample from fiber fraction 14 v1 | ecosystem: Host-associated > Birds > Digestive system > Esophagus > Crop | place: Venezuela...
TAATCCCTGTTACCTACTTGATTTGTTCAATCTGTAGTATAACAGGTAAATCCACGTTGCTACAAACTGGAGGTCATTACATATTGTCTAAAAAACCTCACACACGTGAGGTTTTCTTATCGTTCATCAATGTCGTCTTCAATTGTCCTGATCACTTTGGCCGGCACCCCGCCCACCACGACATTGTCAGGGATGTCTTTCGTCACCACGGCCCCGGCCGCTATGACCACGTTATTGCCGATGGAGACACCGGGCAGGATCACCACATTCCCGCCAATCCACACATCGTCCCCGATCACAACCGGCTGGGCCTGGGCTTTGTGGGCACGCCGTGCTTTGGGGGATAACGGATGACCGACGGTAGTGATCAGGGTGTTCGGGCCGATCATCACATAATCCCCGATGGTCACCGGGGCAATGTCGAGAATCGTCACGTTCACATTAGCCAAAAACTCTTTGCCTGCATGGATGTTTTTCCCGTAGTCGCAGGAAAAGCCCGGGGAAATGCTCGGGTCATCACCAACCGACCCAAACAGGTCCCGGATGGCCTCTTCCCTTTTCTCCCAGTCCCGTGGGTCGATGGCGTTCAGGTGCGCGCACCCGTCCAGAGCGACCACATTACGGTTGAAGATGTCTTCGTCCCAGAAGTCATATACCTCTCCGGCTTCGCATTTTTCCAGTTCTGTCATACACTCTGCCTCCGTAAAAACTTCTCCAGGTCCTTCTCATCAAACGGGCCCCAGATGTTCTGAATATGCCTGAAGATACGTTCTTTGGACTCTTCCGGCGCGCGGTCATATACATGCTGTGTGAACGCCTCCCCGAAGAAATGTTCGGGCGTTTCATAACGGGCCATCCCCCAACCGTACAGCTCTCCGCTTTTGGAGATCTGGTACTCGAAGTTCCCGATCACGACATATCCCATCATCTGCAGGCGGGTGATGATGGTGTCAAACCCCTTCATCCGATCCTTCCCGAAATCCCCAATGCGCTTCAGGTCGCGGGTGAGCAGGGAGGGATGTTTTTCAAAGATCTGATACATGTACTGATCGTCATAGCGGGCGAGGTGGTCCGCAAAGAGGGCGTCAAAGTCATACCCGTCCCGGCGCCAGTTCGCAAAATCCGGATACCACTCTTTGGAAATGAACCCGGCTTTATTGCGGAAGAACTTCCCGTAGGCGCACTGAGCGTCCAGAATCACCGGTCCTTTCCACTCCCACGCCCCATCGGCTTCATCGTTGAACCAGTAATACGGATCGATGTGTTCTTCGAGCGAGAACCCGGGGAGAGGGTTACGAAAAAACGGCAGGAACCCCACGGCGTTGACGAGTTCCACGAGTTCTTCTTCGCTTGTGACATACGGGATATACATAGGCGCCACCTTCTTTCCTCTTAATTATAGTGTGCGATTTCCAAATCCCCAATCCTGAAAACCGTGTTCGAACAGTGTTTCACAATGCCGCGTACACTTTCCATCTTTTTTGCGAACAGCGGGTCAAACACCCTTCGCCTTTTTGAAACACCGGGATGTCCCTGCTAGGATGAGGGCGAAAGCGAGGACTGACTATGACACTCACACTCACCACTTGTCTCATCGCCCTGTGTGCCGGTGGGATCGGCACATTCATCGGCGGGACCGCCTCCTTCGTGGTCTTTGGTTTTGCAGGGCTTTTCTCGGCGATTGGCGCTCTGTGCGGCGCGGACATGACTTTTTTCGACAACTATGTTTTGAATCTTGTATTTCTTCCTTCCGTCATGTTCAACGGCGCCGGCCTTGCTGCGGCCTGGGCCGCAAAGCATCATGACATCAAGGGGTATGACATCGGGCGGACGCTGGCGTTCACCAATGATGCGGGTGTGATTCTCGTGGGCATGCTTGGCGGTTTGTGCGGCTGGATCATCATCAACGTCATGACGATGATTGGCTTTCCGGGTGATACCGGGGCCATCACGGTCCTGTTGGTCGGGCTCTTCGGCCGTGTCACTCTCGGTAAAAAGCCGTGGTACAACCGCCGGGGCATCATTTTCCTGACTCAGGACAACACGAATTATTGGCTTTTTCAGGTGTTATTCGCCGTGATTCTCTCGGCCCTGACCGCGTTCTTCGTCGAACAGTCCGGACTCGTCAGTATCGGGTTCTCCGTCTCTGCGGCCCTCCTGCTTTTCGCTTTCGTCGATCCACGCTTTCCGGCCACCCATCAAATCACGATGGTGGCGGGCTATGCGATGGTCGCCACCCACAATGTGGTATGGGCCATCCTCTTCGGCGTACTGGGTTCGCTTCTTTGCGACATCTTCGCCCGGGTGTTCAACACCGACTGCGGCACGCATATCGATCCGCCGGCCGTCGCAATCCTGATGTGTTCCCTGATAATATTCAACGTATTTTAAAAGAGAGAAGCCGCGCTTCTCTCTTTTTGTTTACTCAGCCATCAGCTTGTCCAAAAGACAAATCAACTGGAGCTTCTCGTCCCCGGTAAGGCCTGTGAAGAGCCGGCCGATGCGTTCATCATGTTCATCCTGAATCTCAGCCGCTCTTGCCTGCCCTTTTTCGGTCAGGGTGATGAGGGTTGCCCGTTTGTCCGACGGATCGACTTCACGCGTCACATACCCGTCATCCTCAAGACGGTTGATGTATTCTGACATTGTCGGTGCCCCGACGTGAATATCCCCGGCCAAAGTTTTCTGGCGCACACCGCCTTCATGGTCGAGCAGTGCCCGGAGAATATGTTCGCGGGAGAGCGGTGGTTTCGGCCGGCCTTCACAGCTGCGGCCATGACCACGTCCATGCGGGCCGTGATGTCCGCCTTCGCAGTGACGTCCTTCGTGCTCCGGTCCGTGAGGACCCCCTTTACAGTGCCCTCTTCCGTGCGGGCCATGAGGTCCTTCGTGAAGGCCCGGGAACTCCGGCGCAGGCCCTTCTGTACGGGTACGCATCACCCGGTTCCAGGCCATCATCTTTTCAAATAACTGTTCATTTGTGGTTTGTGCCATATGAGTCACGTCCTTCCAATAAATGTTGTGTTTGTTATCATGCGGCCACTCCCTTGCGCGTGCATCACAGGGACTTTTATCGCATCTATTAGTTCGATTACGAACTAATTATAACACAGGATGTGTATGTGTCAATATAGTTCGATATCGAAATAATAAAAAGAGACGCCGGAGCGTCTCTTTCGTGTACAGGTTATTCGCCAATGATGGCCATCATGTCCTTCTGGAGGACGTCTGTCTTAGCCGCTGCATCTTCGAGGGTGTCACCCTTGATGGAGAAGTAGAACTTGCACTTAGGTTCTGTGCCGGACGGACGGGCTGCAATCCAGCTGCCGTCTTCGAGATACCACTTCAGTACGTTGGACTTCGGCAGATCGATGGTCGTGCCGTCGGAACGGGTGGAGTTGCCGTAGTCTTCCATGAGTCTGACTTTGATGCCGCCGATTTCCTTCGGGGAGTCGTTTCTCAGGTTGTCCATGATTTCGGCGATGCGTTTTGCGCCTTCGACACCGGCCTTGGCCAGGGCGATCTGCGTTTCTTTGAATGCGCCGAACTTCGCATACAGTTCATTCAGGACATCGATGAGCGTCTTGCCCTGGTTCTTGTAGTAGCAGCCGCATTCAGCCGCCATGACAACGGCCTGAACCGCGTCCTTGTCACGGACGAAGTCCTTGATGACACAGCCGTAAGATTCTTCATAACCGAAGACGAACTGTTTTTCGCCGGTCTGTTCATACTTGCGGATCTTGTCGCCGATGAACTTGAAGCCGGTGAGTGTCTTTTCGACATCCACACCGTAAGAGCGGGCGACGAGTTCACCGAGGTCGGATGTGACGATCGTGTTGTACATGACCGCATTGTCAGGCAGGGTGCCTTTTTCCTTCATCTGGGACAGGATGTATTCCAGATAAACAGCGGCACTCTGGTTCCCGGACATCATGACATATTCGCCATTGTGCTTGGCGACAACGCCGAGACGGTCACCGTCAGGGTCCGTGATGGCCACGACATCCGCATCCACGTCTTTCGCGAGTCTCAGGGACACATCGTAGGACGATGCGACTTCAGGATTCGGAGAAGCCGTGTTGAGGTAGTCAGGGTCAGGGCAGCACTGTGCGAGGACAGGCACGACATTATAGCCCATGTTTTTCAGAACGGTTCTGACCGGCATATTGTCAGCGCCGTGCTGAGGGGAATAGACGAGTTTGAAATCACTCTTGTCGAGGTCTGTGTTGATGGCGATGGATTCAACGGCTTTGTAGTAAGCTTCGTCCACTTCTTCACCGACCCAGGTCATGTAGTCCCAGGCTTCATCAAACGTCGCTGTTTCGACTTCGAGTTCGTTCTCGACTTCGTTGACGTACTTCGTCACCTGATCGGCCCATTCCGGAATCAGCTGGCATCCGGTATCGTCATACACTTTGTAACCATTGTATTCAGGCGGGTTGTGGCTGGCAGTGATCATGATCCCACCGGCACACTTGAGATAGCGCACCGCGAAGGAGAGTTCAGGCGTCGGACGCAGGGATTCCATGATATACGTCTTGATGCCGTATTTGGCCAGAACCTTTGCGGATTCATTCGCAAAGACATAGGACATATGGCGGTTGTCGTAGGAAATAGCCACGCCGCGTTCTGCGCCGTTTGGCTGTTCCAGGATCCACTTTGCAAACCCAACGTTGGCCTTGCGGACCGTGTAGACATTCATACGGTTGATGCCCGCGCCCAAAAGCCCGCGCATGCCGGCCGTACCGAATTCGATGTTCTTATAGAACGCGTCTTCCTTCGTCGCCTCATCCATTTCTTTCATTTCGGATTTCAGGGATGGCTCAAGTCCCTCATAGTTAAGCCACTGCTCATACTTTTCTTTATAGTCCATTTGTTTGTCACCTCTTGCCCCCATTATAACAAACTTAAGTCACCATGGGAATAAAAAGCGGTTACAACACGGGACATTTCAATCGCATACGTCCACGAGCTCAGCCCCGACATAAGCCGTGAATTCTTCACTGTCCACAATCATCTGACAGCCGCGCTTGCCGGCGGAAAAAGCAATCGGGCGTTTGTCCTGAACCGAGATGTCAAAATACGTCGGGAACTGTTTTTTCATCCCCACCGGGGAGCATCCTCCGCGCACGTAACCCGTGGTCTGAAGCAGGTCTTTCATGTGGATCATTTCAACCTTCTTGCGCCCCGCTGCGCGGGCGAGTTTTTTCAGGTTGATTTCCTTTTCTGCCGGGATGCAGCACACGAGGTTTTGTTTTTTCTCGTCCTCAAGCACGAGTGTTTTATAAATGTCCTTCGGGTCCATCCCGACCTCCCGGGCCACGTCCATGGCGGACAGGTGATCCGCGTCGTAGTTGAACATGCGCACTTCGTAGGCAATTTTGTCACGGTCGAGCAGGCGCAGGGCATTGGTTTTGATTTTCTTTTTGGCCATTGTTTTCACCTCGAAACAAGCATAGTCTTATGCCTCACAAAAGACAAGACATACGCCTTCCAAAAGACACGAAAAAAGAGATACCGGAGTATCTCTTTCTCTTGTCTGTTATTCAGCGACTTTCTGTTCTTTAACAACCTTTTCGATAGAAGCGATTGCGTCCTTTTCATCTTCGCCTTCAGCGACGATTTCAACTTCAGCCTTCGTAGGAACGCCAAGAGACATAACGCCCATGATGGACTTCAGGTTGACTTCCTTACCGTTGTAAACCAAAGTGATGTTGCTGGCGAATTTGCTAGCCTGGTTAACGAGAATCGTTGCAGGTCTTGCATGAAGGCCGACAGGATCAGCGACTACAAAAGAATATTTTTCCATTAAAAAGTTCCTCCTTGAATCTGAACCCATTATAACACATTTGATTGACATTTCCATACTTTCCCTGAAAAAAATTAAATCGCTTACATTTTTCTTGTTTTTCCCCATAATACCGATAAAATATGGATTTTGTAAAGGTGAGATTTTCTTAACCGGGGTCAAAAAAACCGGTCCTGAGACCGGTTGGATATTTACGCGGACGTCTTTTTCTTCTTGCCGCGCAGGCCGTTGTAAACCTTGTGATTCTTCAGGGAGTATCCCTTGCGGCGGTAGAGCTCACTCACCGTCACAAATTCAAACCCCTTTTTCTGCAGGGTGTCAATCGCCTTGAGGGCCCCGTTCACACTCGTCTTGTACAAGTCATGACACAAGATGATATCCCCGTCCTTCGCGTTTTTCACAATCGCGTTATACACGTGTTTGACGGAGCGGTATTTCCAGTCCATCGTATCAACAGACCAGGTGATCATCGGCCGGTTGACATTCTTGCGGATCGTCTTGTTGTTGTCGCCGCCCGGGATGCGCACGATCGGCTTGTAGTTCTTGCCCATCACGCTCTGAATGTCCTTCTCGACCTTCGCCACTTCTTTTTTCATCTTCTTGGCCGAGAGCTTGCGGAACGGCACACGGTGGCTGTATGTGTGGTTGCCGATTTCATGGCCGTCAGCCTTCATCTTTTTCAGTTCTTTCTTGTGGTTCTTCGTCCCGTTCGAGCCGTTCACCCCGTTACAGAAAAACGTCGCTTTGGCCCCGCGCTTCTTCAGCCCCTTCAAAAGGGTCATCGTGTATTTCGACGGACCATCGTCAAACGTGATGGCCACGAGTTTCTTCCCCGCGGCATAAGAATTCGTTTGCGCGCAGCCGATCACAAGCGTCAGGGCGCACAAAACCGCCAGTAATTTTTTCATAGATATTCCTTCCTTTCAACACTGCCTCTCCCCTCGAAAAGCAGTGAACCGTCTTCGCCTTCTTTGTATCACAGTCCACCCTCTTTGACAAGCTTTTTACACCCCTGAATTAATTTCGAAAGTGCTTTGATTTCCCGGGGAGTTATGGTATGATGAGTTTACGCAATAAAGCGGGCGTTTAGCTCAGTTGGGAGAGCACTTCCTTGACGTGGAAGGGGTCAGGGGTTCGAGTCCCTTAACGCCCACCATATATGTGTGATAAACCGCATATGCGGTTTTTTCTTTTTGTCCGTTACATTCCATTCTGAAAACTTCTTGCCAGCATCGCCTGAAACCAGGATTTTTCCTTCCTTACGGGATACAATAAACCTGTACACAGGAGGAACATGCTTATGACAATCGACCATGTGGCCATGTATGTCAACGACCTTGAAGCCGCCAAAGACTTCTTCACGACCTACCCCGGCGCTTCGTCCAATGACATCTACCCCAACAAAACGACGAACTTCAAATCTTACTTTCTCTCGTTCGACGACCATGCCCGGCTGGAACTCATGACCAGGCCCGGAATGAGCGATCCGGAGAAAGACCTCGCCCGCACCGGCTTCATCCACGTCGCTTTCAACGCCGGCTCGAAGGAAGCCGTCGACGCCCTCACACAGCGCCTGAAAGACGATGGCTACAAAGTTGTGAGCGGCCCGCGCGCCACCGGGGACGGCTACTACGAAAGCTGTGTCGTCGCCCTCGAAGGCAACCAAATCGAGATGACAGTCTGAAGCCCGGCTTTCGCCGGGCTTTGCGTTTTATTCAGGCTTGTGGGCCACCAGATGAAGGCGGAATTTCTTCTGCCCTTCGAGCTTGTCCACTACGAGGCCGGCGTTTTCACAGTACGTGCGGACTTCGTCGAGCGTGGACATGCGCACATCGCCCTTGCCGAACACATTGGCGAGCGGCAGTTCGATATGGTTGACCGCCCAGGCCAGGGCTTTATTGTCCGTGGTGTTGTCCCGCATCACAAACAAGCCGCCCGGACGCAGCACACGCATCACTTCGTTCATAAATGCCTGCGGATTCGGGTAGTGGTGATAACTCTGGGAGTTGATCACGATATCATAACATGCATCCCCGATCGGCAGGTTTTCCGCATCCCCGACAATCCACTCGGTGTTGGCAAGGTTTTTGGCCTTGGCCACTTCGATCATCTTCGGCGTCAAATCCACCCCGACATAATGCTTGTCCGGATATTCCTTCGCCAAAAGGCTGATCATCGGGCCTGTCCCGCACCCCACGTCAAGCAAGTCTTCGAAATCCTGACCGCGGATTTCGTCCAGGATGAACGGATAGTCATCCTGGCACATCTTGTACATGCCGGCCTCATCACCTTCGTAGTGTTCTGCGGCCCTGGTGAATTCACCGATCGATAATTTCTTGTATTCTTCGTCTGTTCTCATAAGATCTCCTCACATTCCCACGGACACATAAGCGGCCAGCGCCGCCAGGCCCGCGAATAGTACAAGCTTCACAAGCTGGCTGTTCAGGTTGAACCCGAACTGTTCATACCCCTTGCATCCCGCAGTCTCGGGGAACAGCGTCTGGTACACGTTGAGCTTCGTCAGAAGCAGCCAGTCAAAGACCACCATGTCAAACACTTTATACCCCTCAAACAGAATCAGAAAGCGCATGAACGTCTGTCCAAAGGACATATGCGTGTTGCGGGCGTCATAACCCGCATACACAATCACACCCGCAATCAAAGCGAGAATGACCACGGCCAGAATAACCCCGGTGACTGTGTGTCCCACCGGCGGGTCGGGCCTTTTCATAATAATCTCACGAATATCTTCCGGGGCAGTCCGGATGATGAGTTTGAGCAGGAACGTGATTGTCACGGCCATAAACAGCACAAACAACATGATCAGCCCCAACAGCAAAAGCAGTGTCAGTTTCATACATTCTCCATCAAAGCACGCATCAGCCTGGCATAGCCTTCCGGGTCATGTAACATAAACCCGCCGTGCCCCATCTCACCCGCATCACGAAAGGTCGCAAGCGGATAGTGGGCCTTAATCTTCTTGGCCGACTTTCGGGCCGGCTCGTTGGATGACCAGGAAAACACCGAACGCTTCTGGGCCTCAACGGAGAGTTCCGGGAAGTCAAACGTGTAACACGCATCGGACTCGTTGTCGATGGTTTCATCGGTGAGCACATCAAACGGCATATCCGTGACCATGCCCCGGTACGCCTCCACATCCCCGTGCACAATCCATCGCACCATCCTGTTTTTCATAATCTCCTCTTCGCTTTTCGTGCGGGCGGAATGGATGAAGCTTTTGAACTTGAAGCGCATGATTTTGCGAAGCCAGGCCGGAAATGCAAAAAACGGCCCACCGTCAAACAAACACCGGTGAATCGTGATGTCCGGATCCTGTTCAGAGAGAGCGTACATCTCCACCGCCACTTCAGCACCCATGGAAAGCCCCTGCAGAAGGGCAATGTCCGTACAGCCTCTTTCTTTCAGGCCGGTCAGAATCTTTTTTGCCTGGCCCTTGCGGGAGTCAAAGGTCAAATCCTTGGAATCATGCCCGTCATACGTCGGGGCGATGACATGAACGTCATTTCCCAAATAGCGGCGCGCAAAATTCAACATCATCCCGCCGGTCATAAATGACCCGCACAGCATCGCCACATGTTGGCCGGTCTCCGGTCCCCAGGTGTCAAATGTCATATGTATCACTTCCTTTGAAGTTAGCCTTCTCTAACGAGGCTATCTTATCATATTTGGGCGGGTTTGAAAAGCGAAAAAAAGAAGCTCTCATGAAGAGAGCTTCAACGTTTACACGTCATACACAGCGCTGGCCTGATCGGTCAGGCGGGCGACAACCATAAACCGGTATGTGCCGACCTGATAGTAGCCGTTGGCTTCAATCTGGCGCTGGGCTTCGATGTACAGGTTGGAAAACCGGTTCACGTCATCGAATTCCGGAGCCACGTGTTTCTTGAAAAACGTGCGCACCTGATTCAGGTTGCGGAAACGGATATAACCGCGGTCCTCATATGCGTCTTCGACCTTGAAGCCGACGCTTTCGAGGGTTTTCTTACAGTTCTCCATATCCCATGCGCCGCGGAAAGTCGTTGGCACAAACATTTTCATAACATCAATCAGGTTGTCCGTGCCGTTCTGTTCGACCACGAACAGACCGCCGGGCTTGAGCACCCGCACGATTTCGTTCTTGTCATAGTTGCACAGTTCGTTGATGATGATATCCATCCGGTCATCCTTGAACGGCATTTTGTTTTCGCTGGTGAGCTTCGTCGCCCGCACCGGCAGGTCCCCTAAGTTCGCCTGAACTTCTTCGGTTTCGGCGAATGGTTCCACGTCAAACGTATGCGACGGGTACAGGCCGAAGTTCTTTGCGAACACGCCCTTGTCCACAGTGATAAACGCCAGATGGTCCGTCGGATTCAGACGCTCTTTCGCCAGAGATACAAAATCATACTGCGGCATGGATTTCTCAAAGTTCTCATCCTCACCTTTTTCGAACGTCAGACTCGTGACTTCGTCGTTAAGCGATTCTGCCTCACGGATCTGTTTGCGGCAGCGCAGACGGGCATAGTGCAGTGTCAAATACTGCACCAGCGCGTCGGAAATAATCGCGATCGCAATCAGGAAGATCAGCTGTAAAAACCAGTTGGCCGAGAGGAACTGTTCTTCGCTGGAGAACACGTAGACGATCAGACAGATCACAACCATACTGCCTGTGCGGGAGTAGTTGAACGGTTTGTCCAGCGACATAAACCACGCCGAGTTATTCGTCTCGACGGCCCGTTTCCGGGACATTTCAAAAATAATAATCTGAAACACAAGCATCATCGCAACAAGCGTCATGATCATGCCCGCAAGTACCGCAAATCCCATATGATTCGCCTCCTATTCCATCTTCTCCCCGCTCATCGTGTAATACGTCGTGCCATCCACGAGGATGTAACCATCCGCGCTGACACTCACATCACCTTCAGACGAGAAGACATCTTTCATATCCTTGTCCATGTTATAGACGTAGGTGCGGCCGTTCTTGATCAGCGTGAGGTATGTCACACCATCCACTTCGACCACCGGGTTGTCGGTGAGACCCGTGTATTCATCATCGCTCACCTTGTCCCCTTCTTTGTCGTAGAGGTAGAATGCGCCGCTTTCCACATACACCGCGTACCAGTCGGACCCGAGGGCCGTGATGCCTGCACTGTCGGAAATGAGTTCCAGACCGGACACATCAATCAGCGAGTAACTGCCGTCGTCGTAAGACACGACTGCGCGTTCGTTCGCGTCATAAGCGCCGGCTGTCGCATACACCTCATCAAAGGCTTCTTCGCCTTCGAGGTTGTAGTACATATAGCCCGTATCTTCCACATACACCGGATAAAGATCGGCACAGAGATACTGGCTGCCCGGATACAGTTCGACGTTTTCCAGCGTCGCCGTGTCATCCCCGTTCACCACCGTGTGCGGGCCGGACAGAACGTTTTCATTACGTTTGATATAGTGGGTTGCGTCTTTCCAGTACGAGTTGACCGTGACAATCTTGCCTGCGTTCACGAGGTACGTGTTGTCTTCGTCGTGCAGCACCACGATATCGTTGTCAATCGTCGCACCCGTGATTGTCATATCGAGGAAGTACGTCTCCCCGCTTTCCCTGTCGAAGTACGCCACCGCGCCGTTGTCTTCATCATACATGACGAGGTAACGGGTATCATAGGCCGCGATGTCGAAGTTCCCGACGACCTCGAGGTCGAGGTCGTCCTCGGTGGACTGATTCGTGAAGTACACCTGGATGTGGTCCGCGAAGGCGATGGCCACCACGCTGCCGTCATCACTGACGCGCACGTAATGCACCTCTTCATCGCCGTCATAGAGCGTTGTGTCTTTGTCGTAAAGCACTTTGTATGTGCCATCCTGCACGATAATTGGCAGGTCGCTGATTTTAATCCGGGTGTCTTCGGACGCTTCATAAAGCGTTGAACCGGTGCTGTCGATGACAGTGACATCAGCGGATGTCATCGGGACACTCTTCGTGTGGGTGATCTTATCATCATCACGGGTGACCGTGATTGTGCACGTGTAGGAGTTGTCGCCGTCGACCGCAGTGATATGGGCCACACCCGTCGCCTTGGCCGTGACTTTCCCCTTGGACGACACCGTTGCGATGTTTTCATCATCGCTGGCGTAGATTGGGGTGCTGTTGGCGTTTTTCAGCTTGAGCCGGAGGGTGTCGCCTTTGACCAGCGTCGCTTTCTTTTTGTTTAAGGACACCTTCTTGGCATTGACCGTGACGTTGACCGTCAGCTTGTCCGTGCCGACCTTGACGGTGATCTTGGCATCCCCGGCGGACACCGCCGTGATTTTGCCTTTCTTCGACACTTTCGCCACCGCCGCATTCTGCGAGCTGTAGGTCACAGTACGTTCACCGGCGTTCTTGACCTTGATCTTGGCCGTGTCATCCACGGTCAAAGTGAATTCATCTTCTTCCAGCGTGACGACGCGGTCTTCGACCGTGACTTCACACGTGGCTTTGAGGGATTTCCCGATCTTGGCCGTGATGGTCGCTGTGCCTTCCGACACCGCCGTGACCTTACCCTTCCCGGACACTGTCACAATGCTTTTGTCGGAGGACGACCACTTCACCGTTTCATCGTCTTCTTTATATTTGACTTTCAGTTTCGCCGTGTCATCCTCGGTGAGGGTAAGGGACGATTTATTGAGTTTCAATGTGCGCTTGGACACCGTGACTTCGCATGTGAGTTCGGTATCCCCGACCTTGGCCGTGATCGTGGCCGTGCCGGCTTTCTTGCCCTTGACCTTGCCCTTCTCGGACACTGTCGCAATGGATGTATCCGACGAGGACCATGTCACAGTCTGTTTCTTGGTCTTGTTTTTGACCTTCAGGGTTGTGGATTTCCCGACATACAGGGACGCTTCGGTTTGATTAAGCTTGAGTGTTTTGGCCTTGACGGTGATCTTGCACGTCACCTTTTTCTTGCCCCACTTCGCCGTGATGGTCGCATAGCCGGCTTTCTTCGCCGTGACCTTCCCGCCGGAGGACACCGTGGCCACTTTCTTGTTCGAAGAAGACCACTTGATTGTCTTCGGGGATTTCTTGTTTTTGACTTTGAGTTTCAGGGTTTTCCCGACGGTGATTGTCGCTTCGGTCTTGTTCATGCGCACCGTGCGCTTCGTGACCGTGATTTCACACGTGACCTTCGTCTTCGACTTCCCGACCGTGGCGGTGATTGTCACCGTGCCGGCCTTTTTCGCCGTGACCTTGCCCTTCTTGGACACCGTGGCCACACTCTTGTCGGACGAGCTCCACGTCACCTTCGAGCCCTTTTTCTTGTTTTTGACCTTGAGCTTCAGCGTGCCTTCCGTTTCCATGGACGCTTTGGACTTGTTCATGGAGAGGGAGCGTTTCTTGACTGTCACCTTGCAGGTGAGTGTTTGGCCCATGACCTCGGCCGTGATCGTGGCCGTGCCGGCCTTCAGGCCCGTGACCATGCCCTTCCTGGATACCGTGGCGACGCTTTCGTCGGACGAGGACCATGTGATGGTCTGTCCGTCACGCACGTTTTTCAGCTTGAGCTGAAGGGTGTCATCAGTAAGGATGGTCTTTTTCTTCTTATTGATGGAGACGGTCGGTTCTTTGACCGTGACCTTGCATGTCAGTTCGTCATCCCCGGCCTTGACCGTGATTGTGGCCTCGCCTTCGGCCACCGCCGTGAGTTTGCCTTTCTTGGACACTTTCACAATGGATGTGTCGGATGAGCTCCACTTGACCGTACGGTGACCCGCCCCGGTGACCTTGAGCTTCTTCGTATCTTCGACTTCGAGTTCGAGCTCGGTTTCCGAGAGCTTCGGTTCGAGGGCTTTGACTGTGACTTTGCATGTGGCCGTGAGCGTGCCGCTTACAGCCGTCAGCGTGGCCGTGCCGGCGGACATCGCCGTGACCTTGCCTTTTTTGGAAATCGTGGCGACGCTTTCGTCCGAAGACGCAAAGACCACATCGTCATTGTCGGCGCCCGTGACCTTGAGGGTCGTGGTGTCTTCTTCCGTAAGAGTCAGCGATGTCTTATTGAAAGACATGCTGGATGCGGCCGCATTCGTGGCCATGAACAGGCCGCTTTTGCCATAAATATATTTGTATTCACCCGACTTGATGAGGGTTTCACCCGTGGAGGAAATGGCGCTGACGTTGTCGTCGTCATCTTCCACGATATACCCGGCGCCGGATACTTCTGTATAATCCGTAATTGTCGTTGTGGTGACAGCGTTCCCGTCTTCATCGTAGAGTGTATAAACGGTTTCGCCGTCCTGTGTGGTTCCCAGCATCACACTCGTGTCATCCGAGGTGTCCGAGGACAGTGCGCATCCGCTCAGGATGAGCCCCATGCCCAGAAGAACCATCATCGTCTTTTTCATTCTTAGCCTCCTTTGCGAGTGTCAGTATAGCACAGGTCCATAAAAAAACAAAACCGGATGTCTCCGGTTTGAATTACTGCGGGATATAAAGCGGGCGGTTGTTCGTGCCGTAAACCTTGCCGCTTTTGGTTTCAACGACGTAATACACGGCGCTTTCCGCCGGCTTGAAATAAATGTTCAGGGTTTTGATGTCGCTGATCTTTTTATTGTTGGCTTTGATGTCCTCTTTGACGAGCTTTTCCAGGGCATCCGCACCCATCGTTTTACCGCCGAACTGAATATTCATTGTGGATTTCATCGAACCACCTCCTTGGCTTGGTTTTATTTTACCATATTTCCACAGGCCGTACAAAACTAATCCACAACACGGCAGACATTCATCAGAATGTGCCTGTTCTTGTAGCGGCGGGCGAGTATTATCCACACGATGATCGAGAGGAAGACGTTCAGCCCGAGGTAGA
>Ga0065709_1006141_pt1 | contig 14644 bp, 8 predicted proteins | sample Hoacrofraction14_2_FD_59096 | JGI IMG/M metagenome (GOLD analysis project Ga0065709, IMG submission 59096) | Hoatzin crop microbial communities from Cojedes, Venezuela, sample from fiber fraction 14 v1 | ecosystem: Host-associated > Birds > Digestive system > Esophagus > Crop | place: Venezuela...
ACCGAACGAACATCCTGTGCCACCGCACCTGCACTATCGGCTAGCGAGCGCAGCGAGCGATACTCCTAGCGAGCTTGCGAGCGATACTCCTAGCGAGCTTGCGAGCGAAACTCCTGACTCCTATCTCCCAAAATTGTTAATTGTTAATTGTTAATTGTTAATTCCAAATGCCTGATGTTTGGAAAAAAATCCCTATCTTTGCCCACAGAAACCAAATGATTTCAGAATGATGAAAAAGATTTTCCTTCTTACGGCGCTGCTGTTCATGGCAATGGCAGTGCGGGCCGAGGACGCCACCGTGAGCAGTCCTGACGGCAAACTGCAAGTGAAAGTGGAGCTGGCGGGTTCGCTCCTCAGCTACAGCGTGACCTACGGCGGCAAGACAGTGCTGGAGAGCTCGCCGCTCGGCCTCGTGGCCAATTACGACGACTACAGCGCCAAGCTGACCTTCGCCAGCAAGAGCGAGCGCAAGGTGAGCGACGAGTATGAGCTCAACCGCTCGAAGGTGGCGCACGTGAGCTATGAGGCCAATGAGCTGCGCTTTGTGGTGAAAACCGCGCAGAGCAACGAGATGGCCGTAGTGTTTCGCGTGAGCAACACCGACATCGCGCTGCGCTACGAACTGGCGCGCGCCAAGAATGGCGAGACCGGCGCCGTGCGCGTGATGGAGGAGAAGACGGGATTCCGCTTCCCCAGCGCAACAACCACGTTCCTCTGCCCGCAGAGCGACGCCATGATTGGTTGGAAGCGCTCCAAGCCGAGCTATGAGGAGGTGTACAAGGCCGACGCGCCCATGAGCGACCGCTCGCAGTATGGCCACGGCTACACCTTCCCCTGCCTCTTCCACGAGGGCGACACGTGGGTGCTGATTTCGGAGACTGGCACGGATTCGCGCTACTGCGGCTGCCACCTGAGTGACAGCGAGGGCGGCCTCTACCGCATCGCGCTCGCCATGCCAGAGGAGAACAACGGCAACGGCACCGCCGAACCGGCCTTTGCCCTGCCCGGCAGCACGCCCTGGCGCACCATCACCGTGGGCGGACTGAAGGAAATCGTGGAGAACACGGCGCCATGGAACAACGTGGAGCCGCGCTACGAAACCAAACACGACTACAAGTTTGGCCGCGGCACGTGGAGCTGGATTGTGTGGCAAGACAACTCCATGAACTACAACGACCAAGTGCGCTTCATCAACCTGGCGAAGGAGATGGGCTATGAGTACATCCTCATCGACGCAGGCTGGGACCAAGCCATCGGCAAGGAAGGCATGGAGCGCCTCATCGCCTACGCCAAGAGCCAAGGCGTGGACTGCTTCCTCTGGTACAGCTCGAGCGGCTACTGGAACGACATCGTTCAGACGCCCATCAACCTGATGGACAACCCCATTCCGCGCAAGCAGTGGATGCGCTGGATGCAGGAGCAGGGCGTGAAGGGCATTAAGGTGGACTTCTTCGGCGGCGACAAGCAGGAGACGATGCGCCTCTACGAGGCCATCCTGAGCGATGCCGACGACTTCGGCCTGATGGTCATCTTCCACGGCTGCACGCTGCCCCGCGGCTGGGAGCGCATGTACCCCAACTATGTGGGCAGCGAGGCCGTTCTGGCGAGCGAGAACCTCATTTTCGGCCAGAATTTCTGCGACAACGAGGCGTTCAACGCCTGCCTCCACCCCTTCATCCGCAACGCCGTGGGATGCATGGAGTTTGGCGGCAGCGTGCTCAACCGCCGCTTGTCGAAGAACAATGCGGGCGGCACCACGCGCCGCACCACCGACGCCTTTGAGCTGGCCACGGGCGTGCTCTTCCAGAACCCCATCCAGAACTTCGCCGTGACGCCCGAAAACCTGCAGCCCGAGGACGAGGGCGGCGCGCCCAAGGCGTCGGTTGACCTCATGAAGCGCCTGCCCACCACATGGGACGAGACCCGCTTCATCGACGGCTATCCCGGCAAATACGTGGTGCTGGCACGCCGCCACCACAGCACGTGGTACATCGTGGGCGTGAATGCCGAGAAAGATGCGAAGAAACTGAAGCTCGACCTGAGCGACTACGTGGAAGCGGGCGGCACCGTGGAGATGTGGAGCGACAAGAGCAAATCGCAAGACCCTGACTATCAACGCAAGAAAATCGTGCTCAAGCCCAAGGCCGTGAGCGTGACCATGCAGCCCAACGGCGGTTTCGTCATCGTGAAATAAGCCCCGCCCAACTGAAACAAAATCATAGGGAGAAATGTTAAATTTACGCAAAAATTTGCACAAAACAACATTTCTCCCTATTTTTGCAACCGAAACTACACGAATTGTATTACGCGAAACAATTTTTATTTTTAACTAAAATCAAAAGCAAATGAGAAAAATTTTTACTCTCGCAATTGCCTGCTTCACGCTGTGGACGGGCAATGTCTTCGCTCAGGAAGAGGAGGATGTGACCAGCTACCTCACGAATCCTGGCTTCGACGAAGACTTGACGTGGGAAGCTGACGGTTCTAAGAAAGAAATCAGCAGTACCACTACATCGCTTAGTGATCGCAGTTGGGCTTACATTGCAACCGACAGTTCGCTTTATGCAGTGCCTAAGAGTACCAGTTCTAAGAGTCGTACCGACGGACGAAAAGATGAAGCCACCAATGGTTTTATCGGTCGCATCAAAGGTTGGACACTGACGACATCCACGACCTTCCCCAAGTGCGAATGGGTTTACTTTGGGTCTCTGGCCTACGCCATGGGCGAAACAACAGTCCCTGTAGCTGATGATGGCACTGGATATTTGGTTCCGCCGACTACAAAACCTTCTGGAGACAACGGCGACGACAACGTTGGTGTTCTTCACCTGCGTGCTGGTTGGACCAACTCGGCAGCCTACAGCCAGCAAGTGAACCTTCCCTGCGCTGAATACCGCCTGGAGTACTGGGTTTACAATGCCAACTACGAAGGCAGCAAGGACAACACGGGCGTGCAGAACCTTTGCCAAGTGACCTGCCGCAACGACGTGTTTGCTGACGAAGACGGTTTCAACGCCCAGGAATGGACGCTCCATACCATCGAGTTCACGCCAGTTGCCGACTTCACTATTCAGTTCGGTTTCAAGTCTAGCAACAATGGTTCTGGTTCCAACCCCTACCTTTTCATCGACGGCATTAAGCTCTACAAGATTGGTGAGGCTGACGAGGCAGAAATCCTGCGCGCCGACATCTACGACCTGCAGGCATCGCTCAACGACATGATGGACACCACCACCATCGTCAACTACGAAGGCCTGGTGGAGGACATCAACAGCGCCATCGAGGCTGGCGACGATGCTGACGCTTCGGGCGACGTGGACGAACTCAAGGCTGCTTACAACCAGCTGAAGGAAATGAACGCAAACGTTCAGGAGCTCGTTAAAAACAACACCGTTGCACAGTATGAGGCCCTGATGGCACAGGCAGAGAACCTGCTCAACACCACGGACTACGCTGGCAAGGACGCTTTCCAGACCAGCATCGACGAAATCAGCGAAAAGGCCAACACCGCCAAGGTGACCGACTTTGCATCGCTCATCGACGAGCTGCAGAAAGCCATCGAAACTTACACCCTCTCGCAGGAAGCAACGAAGGACAGCCCCGCTGACTACACTTCGGTTTACTTCCCCAACCCCTACTTCACCACTGAGGCCAACCAGCCCACCATCGTCTATAACGAAGACGGCACCGTGGCTTCTTGCACCTATCCTCTCGGCAATGACTACAAAACCTACGGCAACAGCAACGGCTGGTACAAGGCCGGCACCACTGACGGCGACCAGCGCCTGAACACCGTTGGCGAGCGCATCTGCTGGAACGCATGGCGCCAGGGTTCTGCCGACGTGGCCGTTGCCACCGACCTGACCGACCTGCCCAATGGTTACTACAAGGTGAGCGCCGAAATGATTACGCAGCCCTCTTACGTTAGCAACCAGCACGTTTACGCTACCAGCACCGCTGGTTCCGCTGAATCGAGCGCACTGACCGAAGGTCTGTGGGACGAAGGCACTTGGACCGTGCTGACCACCACTGACTGGGTAATCGTTACCGACGGCAAGCTCACCGTTGGCGCCCTGGGTTCCGCCCTCGACGGCAGCACCGACCAGACTGGCTGGTTCTGCGTGACCAACTTCCGCCTGCTCTACGGCGGCGAAGTGAGCGAAGAAGACCTGAAGGCCGCTTACGAAGAGCAGCTGGCCGAGGCCAACGAACTCGCCAACAGCGTTTACTACAAGGCCGACAAGGCTGACTTCCAGGAGGCAATCAATGCCAACAGCAACGCAAGCACCGCTGACGAAATCAGCGAGGCACTGGCCAACCTGAAGACCGCTACGAAGACCGCTCAGGCATCCATCGACAAGCACGACGCAGTGGAAGCTGGCTCGCTCAACGACCTGCGCACCAAGGCTTCCGACGGCACCTACGCAACCAACCAAGCTACCGTTGCCAACCTGGCAGTGGAGCAGATGAACGCCCTGCAGGATGCAGACGACGCCACCTACACCGAGATGGATTCGCTCACCACCATCCTGCGCTACTACCGCGACAACTACCTCCCCGTGCTCGGCGAAGCTGAGAACCTCGAACTGACCGATGCTACGGCCAAGGAAGCCATGCAGAACACTATCGCAAGCCAAATCGAGAAGTTCCAGAACATGGGCACCCTCGCCGACACCGAGACCCTCGACGAATTCATTGAGGAACTGAAGAACGCCATCAGCGTTTGCTCCACCGCAGAAGCAGTTGCAACTGACGACTCCGACCTGACGAGCGCCATCATCAACCCCACCTGCGACGGCAGCAACAACACTGCTGAGCTCGACGGTTGGTCCACCATCCTGAAGAACAGCGGCAACGGATACCGCTCCACTACGGGTCAGGGCGTTGACGGCGTAAGCAGCAACCGCTACCTCGACGCTTGGAACGGCACGAAAGGCGAACTGCGCTACACCGTATGGCAGACCATCAGCAACATTCCTAACGGCGTTTACGAAGTGAAGGCCATGATGCGCACCAGCGGCACCGTTGGCAGCGAAGGCGTTTACCTCTTCGGCTACGACGACACTGAAGCAGCAGGCGTTGACTCGACCGCTCTCGCAGCAACCTACGCAGCAGCTCACATCCAGCCCACCGACTCCTTCTATGTGGACAACACCGCAACCAAGGGCGAGGTTTACGTTTACCGCACCGACTCCTACGGTCCCATCTGGCAGGAAGCATACGACGCAGTTGACACTGGCGGCGGCACTGAAGAGCAAATCGCCATTGCAGAAGCTAACGGCGGCAAGGGCCGCGGCTGGTTCTACGTGAGCCTCCAAGTGACGGTGACCAACAACACCATCACCATCGGCTGCACCAACGACGACCGTCTGACCACGGGCAGCACCGACACTGACGGCGCAGCATGCGTTCCCTTCAGCGGCGAATGGTACTCCTGCGACAACTGGACGCTCACCCTCATTCAGAACAACGAAGAGGACTTCAACCCCGCAACGGGCGTTGAGAGCATCATCTCTGGCGAGAACGTTCCGGCAGCTATCTTCAGCCTCGACGGCCGCAGCATCAGCAACCTGAACAACGCTCCTGCAGGCATCTACGTAGTACGTCAGCAAGACGGCACCACCGTGAAAGTCCTGAAGAAGTAAATTCTCCCTTTTGCAATCACAAGAAAGGCAGACGCAGCAGCGCCTGCCTTTCTTTTTCCTTTGCAGATTGTTTGGGGAATATAGGAGATAGGAGCATCGCTCGCAAGCTCGCTGGGAGTCTGCCGATAGCTTTTCCTTTGGGAGGAATTCATGACCTTTCGTTTCTGCGAAAGAAAAATGCGTATTTACGCAAAAGTCTTATGCAGAAATGGTTTTTTCTCGCCGCAAGGTTTGGCAAAATCCAAATATAATTGTACTTTTGCGCAGTATTGTTCATCGTAAATTCCCAGCTATGAAACCCCTTTTCACCCTCCTGCTCACCCTTTTCACCCTCGCGGCCAGCGGGGCGGACTTCCAGATGAAACGCGGACAGACCGTGGTGGTGCAACTGCCCAGCGAGGCAGAGCCCGTGGTGCGCACCGCCTTCAGCATCGTGCAGGGCGACGCGGCGCAAGTGCTGGGCGCCACGCTCGTGACGGCCGATGGGCAGTCCGCCGTTTCAGGAAAGAAGCAGCGGACCGCTTCTGAAAAGAAACAGCGCCCAAGCATCATCGTTTCGCTGCGCAGCGACCTAAAAGGACCAGAGCATTTCCTGCTCGAAGTGAACCGCAAAGGGCAACTGCTCATCAGCGCAAGCGACAGTCACGGCGCGGCCTACGGACTGCTCGAACTGTCGCGCCTCATGGGCGTGTCGCCTTGGGAGTGGTGGGCCGACGCCACGCCGCTGCCCCGCGACGAGTTCCTGCTGCCACAAACCTTCCGCAGCGAGCAGCAGCCCAGCGTGCGCTTCCGCGGCATCTTCATCAACGACGAGGACTGGGGTCTCATGCCCTGGAGCAGCCAGACCGTGGAGCCCGGCCAGCCGCGCGGCGTAGTCGGTCCCGAAACTACGCGCCGCATCTTCACCCTCCTGCTCCGCCTGCGCGCCAACACCTACTGGCCGCCCATGCACGAGTGCACCCACCCCTTCTTCCTCACCGAAGGCAACCGGCTGGTGGCGCGCGACTTCGGCATCTACATCGGCGGCAGCCACTGCGAACCCATGGTCTGCACCACCCCCACCGAGTGGCCGCTGCGCGGAAAGGGCGACTACAACTACCTGACCAACCGCGCCAACGTCAGGGATTTCTGGCAGAAACGCCTCAACGTCGTGGCCAATCAGGACATCCTCTACACCATCGGCATGCGCGGCCTGCACGACGGCCGCATGCAGGGCGCCAAGACCGTGAAGGAGCAACTGGCGCTCACGCAGCAGGCCATCGACGACCAGCGCGCCATGCTCGACAGCGCCGCCAAGGCCACGGGGCGCACCATGCCCCAGATTTTCGTGCCCTACAAGGAGGTGCTGACCATCTACAACGCCGGACTGCGCGTGCCAGACGACGTGACGCTCGTCTGGACCGACGACAATTTCGGCTACATCCGCCAATTCCCCACCCCCGCCGAGCAGTCGCGCCAGGGCGGAAACGGCATCTACTACCACACGTCCTACTGGGGCTTGCCGCAGGACTACCTCTGGATTGGCACCGTCCACCCCGCCCTGCTCCTGCAGCAGATGAGCGCCGCCTACGCGCACGGCATCCGCCAGTTGTGGATGCTCAACGTGGGCGACATCAAACCCGCGGAATACCAAATCGAACTGTTCATGGACCTCGCGTGGGATTTTCAGCAAACCCAGCAGATGGGCCTGCAGCAGCACCGCGCCCGTTTCCTGCAGCGCGAACTGGGCAGTGCGCTCAGCGAAAGCGAAGTGGCGCAAGTGGGCGACATCCTCGCCCAGGCCGCGTGGCTCAACTACATCCACCTGCCCGAGTTCATGGCCGGCACACGCGTCTATGAGAAGGACCGCCAACTGTGGCAAACGCCGCGCTTCATCGCCCATGAGGCCCTGCAGCCGGAACAGCGCATGCGCCGCTGGGAGCAGCTGAGCCAGGACGTGGAGTCCCTGTGGCAGCGCGTGCAGCCCCACCGCCGCGACTGTTTCTTCCAGCTCGTGAAATATCCCGTACAGGCGGCTGCCGAGATGAACCGCAAGTTCCTCGCTTTCTACCTCCTGCCGCCCGACAGTGCCCGCGCCATGAGCCACGCCGCCTACGACAGCATTGCCGCCCTCACCGCCACTTACAACCGCGGTTTTGCCAACGGCGGCAAGTGGCAGGGAATCATGGACTTCCAGCCGAGGAAGCTCAGCGTGTTCAGCCGAATCGACTCCCTCGCCGCGCCCCTCGACCGCCCCACCGACTGGCAGAACAGCACGCGCCAGCCCGTTGCTTTCCAGACCAATGCCGACGAAGGCGCCACGGTTTGTCCCGAACTCGGTTATTCGCAGCGCGCCGTGCAGCTCAGCAAAGGCCAGCGCCTGCACTGCGACATCCAGCTCAGCAACGCTGCTGACGCAAAAAGCAGCAACGCTTCAGGCACAGACACCCTCTGCGTCGCCCTCCACTTCGTGCCGACCATGCCCACCGACGGCGACAGTCTGGCCGTGCGCATCAGCCTCGACGGCAAGCCCCTGCGCGACCTCCGCTACGACGTGCCAGAACACTCCGAGGCCTGGAAGCAAGGCGTGCTGTGGAACCGCCGCACCTGCCTCCTGCGCCTGCCCTGCAACTCCGACAACCAGCAGCACCGCCTCACCCTCGAGGCGCTGACCAATGGCGTGGTGGTGGACGAAGTGTGCGGGGCGCAAAGCGCAATTAACAATTAACAATTAACAATTGTGGGTAGATAGGAGATAGGAGTTTCGCTCGCTCCGCTCACTAGGAGTCTCGCTCGCTCCGCTCGCTAGCCGATAGTGCAGGAGCGATGGGTGCAGAAAATCCGCTCCATGCTTTTTCTTTTCAAAAACATTCTGTAACTTTGCCGCAGAAAATAAAACAATAAGACATGACGACAATCCAACTCAATGCACAAATCCAGCGAAACCTCTCCTTTATCCAGAAGGATGAGGGAATGACGGCGCGCTTGGCACGCTACATGCAGCGCTTGGTAAACCAAATGAAGCGAGAAAAGGCTGAAACCGAGTACATCAGCAAAGAGGAAATCCTCCGCGGCATCGACGAAGGACTGCGCGAAGTGAAACTCGCCATGGAAGGCAAGGCAGAAAACAAAACAGCAAGAGAGTTTCTCGATGAACTTTAATATCATAGTACGCCCGTCGTTCCAGCGAGAAGCGAAACGCTTATCCAAGCGGTATAGGTCATTTAAGGACGATTACGCCAAGTTTCTTGACCAGTTAGAAGCCAACCCCGCCCTTGGCATCGACTTGGGCGGCGGATTACGCAAAATCCGCATGGCCATCGCCTCAAAGGGGCGTGGCAAGAGCGGTGGCGCGCGTGTCATCACCTTCACCATCGTCACTCAAGTGAACGAAACAACGGTCAACTTGCTCTACATCTACGACAAGGCGGAGCGAGAATCCATCAGCACAAGCGAATTACAGCAACTTTTGAGAAGCAACGGGCTGCTCTAACTCCTTACATCTAAACAAACCTCCCCCCTCTCCCCAACAGGAAGAGGGGATTCTTTTTGCCCTCCGCCGCTTCCTCGCGCGTACATATATATAATGTGTGCCGCGGCATGTGCAACTTACTTCCTCCCCTCCCTTTTTGGGGAGGGGCAGGGGGAGAGGCTTTTCACTTTCCACAACAATTTTCCCCGCTTTCCCCTAAAAAAACTGCTATTTATTTTGATTTATAGCGTTTTTCTTTTAACTTTGCATGTTGGTAACCTATCTCTCTACGCGGAGAAAACACAATTATCAATTAATATCACCAAATCAGTATGAAGAATTACAAGACTAACGAAGTGAGAAACATCGCGCTGCTGGGCAGCGACGGTGCAGGCAAGACCACGCTGACTGAGGCCCTGCTCTATGAGGGCGGCGTCATCAGCCGCCGCGGACGTATTACACAGAAGAACACGGTGAGCGACTACTTCCCTGTGGAGCAGGAATACGGCTACAGCGTGTTTGCAACCGTTTTCCACGTGGAATCCAATGGCAAGAAGCTCAACATCATCGACTGCCCGGGTTCCGACGACTTTGCTGGCGCCGCGCTCACCGCCATGACGGTGACCGACACCACCCTCATCCTCATCAATGGCCAGAACGGCCCTGAGGTGGCTACGCAAAACCACTTCCGCTATGCCGCCAAGCTCGGCAAACCCACCATCTTCTTGGTGAACCAGCTCGACGCCGAGAAGTGCGACTACCACCAGTGCGTGGAGCAGCTGCGCGAACTCTACGGTTCGAAAGTCGTGCCCGTGCAGTACCCCCTGAACGAAGGCCCCGACTTCAACGCCATGATTGACGTGCTGCTCATGAAGAAATACTCCTGGAAGGCCGAAGGCGGCAAGCCCATCATCGAGGACATCCCCGCCGAAGAGATGGACCGCGCCATGGAGATGCACCAGGCACTCGTGGAGGCCGCTGCAGAAAACGACGAGCCCCTCATGGAGAAATTCTTCGAAGGCGAAAAGCTCACTGAGGACGACCTGCGCAAGGGCATCCGCCTCGGCATGATTCAGCGCAGCATGTTCCCCGTCTTCTGCGTTTGCGCAGGCAAGGACATGGGCGTGAACCGCATGATGGAATTCCTCGGCAACGTAGTGCCCACGCCCCTCGACATGCCCAAGGTGAAGAACACCGCCGGCGAGGAAGTGGCGCTCGACGCCAACGGCCCTACCGCCCTCTACTTCTTCAAGACTGGCAACGAGCCCCACATCGGCGGCGTGCAGTACTTCAAGGTGATGAGCGGCACCGTGCACGAAGGCGACGACCTCACCAACAGCGACCGCGGCTCCAAGGAGCGCATGGCACAGCTCTACGTCTGCGCTGGCGCCAACCGCGAGAAGGTGGAGCAGCTCGAGGCAGGCGACATCGGCTGCACTGTGAAGCTCAAGGACGTGCGCACCGGCAACACCCTCGTAAGCAAGGACTGCGACTGGAAGTTCGACTTCGTGAAATATCCCGACCCCAAATACATCCGCGCCGTGAAGCCCGAAAACGAGGCTGAGAGCGAGAAGATGATGGTGGCCATCCAGAAGATGGCGCAGGAAGACCCCACCTGGCAGCTTGAGCAGAGCAAGGAGCTGAAGCAGACCCTCGTGAAGGGACAGGGCGAATTCCACCTGCGCACCCTCAAGTGGCGCCTCGAGAACAACGAGAAAATCAAGGTCAACTTCTTCGAGCAGAAGGTGCCTTACCGCGAAACCATCACCAAGAGCGCCCGTGCCGACTACCGCCACAAGAAGCAGTCTGGCGGCGCTGGCCAGTTCGGCGAAGTGCACCTCATCGTTGAGCCCTACACCGAAGGCATGCCCGACCCCACCATGTTCAAGTTTGGCAACCAGGAATTCAAAATCAACGTGAAGGACAAGCAGGAAATCGACCTCGAGTGGGGCGGCAAGCTCGTCTTCATCAACTCCGTGGTCGGCGGCGCCATCGATGCCCGCTTCATGCCCGCCATCCTCAAGGGCGTCATGAGCCGCATGGAGCAAGGCCCCCTCACCGGCAGCTATGCCCGCGACGTGCGCGTCATCGTTTACGACGGCAAGATGCACCCCGTTGACTCCAACGAAATCTCCTTCACCCTCGCTGGCCGCCACGCCTTCAGCGATGCCTTCAAGAACGCTGGGCCGAAGCTCCTCGAACCCATCTACGACGTGGAAGTGCTCGTGCCGAGCGACAAGATGGGCGACGTGATGAGCGACCTGCAGGGACGCCGCGGCATGATTATGGGCTCCGAGAGCGAGAAGGGCTACGACAAGCTCTCCGCCAAAGTGCCCCTCAAGGAGCTGTCCAGCTACTCCACCACCCTCTCCTCCATCACCGGCGGCCGCGCATCGTTCACCATGAAGTTCTCCAACTACGAGCTCGTGCCCACCGACGTGCAGCAGAAACTCATGGACGAATTCGCCGCACAGCAGAAAGAAGAAGACTAATCCCACGCCCTTCCTCCTCCGCGAAACACAAAAACGGAGAAGCGAAGTTGCGAAAATCGCAAGCAAAAAGTCGAGAAATGTTAAAATTCTCGGCTTTTTGCCTTTTTTTTTGCACTATTTCTTAAACCAATGCCCCAAATGTGAAATCAATATAGTACATTTGCAAGCAGAAAAAGAGACAGCCTCTCCCCCTGCCCCTCCCCAAAAAGGGAGGGGAGACAGCCTCTCCCCCTGCCCCTCCCCAAAAAGGGAGGGGAGAAGGAAGCCACAAGTGCGGAAGCAACTATCGGCTTTAACTTCTAAGGAGCGGAGCGAACGAAACTCCTGACTCCCTTTACTCCCCCCAAGCATCAAACAACGAAAATCATGCAGCGCAAGCACATCATCATCATAGCAGCCATCATGGGAGTGAGCTTCATCACACTCCTCATCCTCCAGATGCGATACATCGACGAGGTTCTCGAGATGCGCAGCCAGCACTTCGCAGAAAACGTGAAGCGCGCACTCAGCGACGTCGGCCATGACCTCGAACTCGCTGAAACCGCACGCTACCTCGAAGAACAGTCCGGCGCCACCGACGGCATCGCCACCGCCGTAGATAGCGTGTTCGTCAGCACTGACTCCACCATCATACAGCGAACCCACCAAATCGTGGCGCGCGACGGAAGCGTCTATCAGTCGCTCGAAACATCCGCCAGCACCAACCTCGACCCCAAGTACTTCGCCAACGACTCCGTGCCCCACACCGCCGCCGACCTCCAGAACATCATGCGGCAGCGCTATGCCTACCAGAAGAACCTCGTGGACGAAACCATCTACTCCATCCTCTACACCGCCAGCGACCGCCCCCTGCGCGACCGCATCGACTTCCCCCGCCTCGACGAGGCCCTCGCCCGCGCCCTGCGGAAATACGACGTCAACCTCGCCTACCAATACGCCATCGACAACGAGCGCGGACAAAACATCTACCGCTCCGCCGACTACGACACCACCGGCGTCTTCCGCACATTCAGCGAGAAACTCTTCCGCAACGACCCCATCCAGACCCAGGGCACCATCACCCTCCTCTTCCCCGACTACAGCAACTACGTCTTCAGCAGCGTACGCTTCATCGTCCCCTCCATCGTCTTCACCGTCATCCTACTCATCACCTTCCTCGTCGCCATGGTCCTCCTCTTCAGGCAGAAAAAAGTGTCCGAGATGAAAAACGACTTCATCAACAACATGACCCACGAGTTCAAGACACCCATCTCCACCATCTCACTCGCCTCACAGATGCTCAGCGACGAGAGCGTGCCCAAGACCCCCCAGATGCTCAAGCGCCTCTCCACCACCATCAGCGACGAGAGCAAGCGCCTCCGCTTCCAAGTCGAGAAAGTGCTCCAGCTCTCCATGTACGAGAACAAGCGCGCCAGCCTCAACCCCGTGGAGCTCAACGCCAACGAGCTCATCTCGGGCGTCATACACACCTTCACCCTCAAAGTGGAGAAGAACGGCGGCAAAATCGTCTCACACCTCCGCGCAGAAGACCCCATCATACAAATCGACGAGATGCACTTCACCAACGTCATCTTCAACCTCATGGACAACGCCGTGAAGTACCGCCGCGAAGACGCCCAGCTCGAGCTCACCGTCACCACCTGGAACGAGCCCCAGCGCCTCTGCATCTCCATCCAAGACAACGGCATCGGCATCAAGAAAGAAAACCTCAAGAAAATCTTCGAGAAATTCTACCGCGTCCACACCGGCAACCGCCACGACGTGAAGGGTTTTGGCCTGGGCCTCGCCTACGTCAAGAAAATCATCACCGAGCAGCGCGGCACCGTCTATGCCGAGTCAGAGCCCGGCATCGGAACCAAGTTCATCATTAAAATGCCAACCATTGATAATGAACAATGAACAATTAACAATTAACAATTAACAATTAACAATTAATAATTAAGGAATGAAGAAGTTAAAGAAGTTATCGCTCGCTCCGCTCGCTAGAAGTTAAAGCCGATACTTCACTTGACTGAAAGACGAAGCCGACCACTTGCCCCTGCAAACCGTGCCACCGCACCTGTGCTATCGGCTAGAAGCCGCAAGGCTTCGATAACTTCTAAGGCACGCAGTGCCTAATAACTTCTTTAACTTCTATAACTTCTAAAAAGCAATCATTAACCATAAAACCCCAACAACCATGGAAGAAAACAAACAAGTAAGCATCCTCCTTTGCGAAGACGACGAGAACCTCGGCATGCTCCTCAGAGAATACCTCGAGGCCAAAGGATACAAGGCAGACCTCTGCCCCGACGGAGAGCAAGGACTCGCCGCGTTCAACAACAACCACTACGACCTCTGCATCCTCGACGTCATGATGCCCAAGCTCGACGGATTCTCACTCGCCAAGAAAATCCACGACATCAACGGCGAAGTACCCTTCATCTTCCTCACCGCCAAGAGCCAAATCGAGGACCAGCGCACCGGATTCGAAATCGGCGCCGACGACTACATCACCAAGCCCTTCCGCATGGACATCGTCGTCATGCGCATCGAGGCCGTCCTGCGACGCGTCAACGGCAAGAAGACCAAAGTGCAGACCGTGCGCAAAATCGGCAACTACACCTTCGACACCCAGAAGCAGCTCCTCATCCACCCCGACGAGACCCAGACCAAGCTCACCACCAAGGAAGCCGAGCTCCTCACCCTGCTCAGCAACAAGCCCAACGAGCTCCTGCCCCGCGACTACGCCCTCAAGGCCATCTGGGTGGACGACAACTACTTCAACGCCCGCTCCATGGACGTCTATATCACCAAGCTCCGCAAGCACCTCGCCAGCGACCCCGAAGTGGAAATCCTCAACGTCCACGGCAAAGGCTACAAACTCGTCGTGCCGGAAGAAGAGTGACAATTAACAATTAACAATTACACGTGCGGTGGCACAGCATCGGACACTCCCGTCCCTGCCGTGCCACCGCACTGTAGTATATAAAGTCCCCTGAAAGGGTAATAACCGAGTATGCCCTGCGGTCGGCAATTGTTAATTGTTAATTGTTAATTGTTAATTGCAACCGCCA
>Ga0065709_1006139_pt1 | contig 14636 bp, 8 predicted proteins | sample Hoacrofraction14_2_FD_59096 | JGI IMG/M metagenome (GOLD analysis project Ga0065709, IMG submission 59096) | Hoatzin crop microbial communities from Cojedes, Venezuela, sample from fiber fraction 14 v1 | ecosystem: Host-associated > Birds > Digestive system > Esophagus > Crop | place: Venezuela...
ATTTCTATCTCACGTGAGATAATTTTTTATCTCATATCATTTAACTTTTTTAACAAACGAGATTTTCTGAAAATCTGCGTTCAAAAATTCGACATTTTACGCGGAAAAATGTTAAAAATGCGTATAAAAATTGTATAAATCCATCATTTTAACATTTTTCGCGTTGAGTTACGACAAAATTTCATTGAAAAACGGCAAAAATTTGTGCATTAGAAATTGGTCGGTCAAATGTAAACGGATGTTAAATTCGCGCGTTAAAAAGTTTTAAAATTGAGCGATTTTTTTAAGTGAGTTTTCTGTTTTAACAGTTGTTAAATCTGGCGCAAAAAAAACGCGTAAATTGCGGTCAAAAAAAGCAACGAAATCAGTGCGATTTCGTTGCGTTTTTTTTGCGTTTCGTTAAGACAAAATTTTGTCGCTTATGCAGTCGGTTAGCGAATCCTTACATTTTTGACGTGATACACGCTCGTTGCGACCTTCTCNTCGCANCCCTCGAGCGGCGGGCATTTGTCTTGNTTTGGCGTTTGACGNTCGGGCAGATTGCGNTACGCGCCAGTGCGGAGCGAAAGGCGTTCAACGCTTTTCGTCGCGTGCATCAACGGCAGCGTCGTTCCATTGACTTTGAACGTTCCTTCCTGNACATCCACTTCGATTCTGACGTGCATCCATTCGCCAGCGCGATAGGTTGCGATGGTCGTTCCCATGCCTTTCAGTTCGCCTTTGCTCATCTGCAAGCACGCAGCACGCGTACCGTGACGGTCGGTGATGTCGATCTCGAACGGTTCGTCGTGTTCCGCTTCGACCATCACATCAAATTCGGCAGTCGTTTGCGTGTTTTCTTCAAAAATTCTTATTGCACGCGCGTAGTCGTATGGGTCGCTGTCGGTCAGGCACAGCGTNTGCGCGTCGTCGATGAACACGTTAGCCCACTGCGGACGGTAGATGTTCCAGTTGGTTATCGTGCCCTGCGGTTCTATCTTGTTGAAATCGTCGGCTACTTCNCCGTTCCACGTCGATCGGATAGGCAGTTGCACGCGGCTCACCCATATATCCTCTTTGTTAACGCTGTAAGTTAGCCACATATTTTGGTCGTTTGGCGTCGCCTCGCCTTCGGTTATGCCTCTTACATAGCATGGNCCAAAGTCTTTGTTTTCGCCAAAAAATCTGCGCGGAGGCACTTCGCCATGCACGATGCACATGTTATCGAATCGTATTCCNTCNTCNGACGAAATTACAATCAGCGGATAGCGATAGGGTTGCGTNTCGATAGGATTGTAGGCTATTGCGTAGCGACCGTCGGCAGTGCGTTGACCCCATTGTTTACCGCCAGCCATGATNAGCGTTGGGCATCTTACGGGCGTACTCCACGTCATTCCGTTGTCGGGACTCAGTGCAGCATACGACCATTTCCACAAAGCAACAGTCTGTCCGTCTTTTCTGTGAAAATAAGACGTTGCTTGCACGCGGTTAATTGAGTCTTTTAGGTTATAGAAACCATCTAAACCACGATCNTCGTCTATCCATTGAAGCGTCTTCAANTTATCGTTTAGCAACGCCTCGCACGCTTGTCGGAATCCTTTGTCTTTCGATTTCGTATAAAAAGGATANGCAGTATTTTTCTCGTTCCAGTCNGTGTGCGACGAATAACGTATGAAATAAATTGGTCCGAGCGTGCCATCCTTGTATATTTCACGCGCAACACGACCGATTCCGCCTTGCTTGAACGGNCTATAACTATGCCCATAGAAAGCCACTGTCAGCAAACGACCGTTGGGAGCCGTGTAGAATCCCATTCGCTGATGCATGATATAGCCGTAGTAACCGTCGGGATAGGTNACGCCTTCAGGTGCTTTATATTGCGGGAACGCCACGATAGGTTTGTCCCACGTGCGTCCGTCAGCGCTACTCACGAGGAATGTTTGTCCAGGNGGNTGTTGTTCGTCGCTCGGATTCGAGAGATACTGCAGCCAAAAGCGNCCCTGCCAATAGGTTATGTTAGCAGCGTGATTGTAAGTCCATCCGTAGCCGTCGGAAAGTGCAGGATTAGAACGATTGGCTCGCATAACCTGAATGTTTTCTGTGCCGATAGCGTAGCGGAAACCGCCTTCGTGAAGACGGGGATTGCATATTTCGCCGCCAATGTATGCAACAGGTTCTTCTTTTGTGCCTGTTTGAGAAAAAAGTTGTGTGGAAATAAAAATAAAAAATAGCAGAATGATTGTCTTTTTCATGCCTCAAAGNTAGANAAAAACGCTCATTCTGCCAAAAATGTGTTTATTTTTCTTGCTGTTCTGCGTGCATCATGCTGCGCCATTTCATGTAACCCATNACCGCAATGACGACATACAATGCGTAAAGACCAGATTTGAACGGTAATCCTTTATAGAAATAAAGCGCGAACGTGACAATATCGACCACAATCCACAGCAACCANTGNTCCAGATACTTGCGCGCCAACGCCCAAAGGGCGATAAAGCTGAAGGCGGTGGTGAAACTATCGGCGAGAGGCACTGTNGANTCGGTGTATTTCACNAGAATTATATAAATAACTGCCCACAANGTGATGGTAATCAATGCACCTGGNAGGATGTATTGCTTTTTGAAATGNGTAATGGGCAGCGTTTTCGATGTTGATTCACCATCTTTCTTTCCGAAACGCCATGCCAGAAATCCGTAGATGGTCATAGCGATGTAGTAGAACTCCATNCCACAATCGGCGTACAATCCTTTGTCGTAGTAGAGAATGATGTCAAGCGCCTGCATGATNAAACCAACGAGCCAGAGCCATATACTGGCTTTGTATTCCAGCAAGATATACGCCAAACCCAGCAGGGTTGTGATGATATCGAGATAGTTTAGCGAAAAGTTTTCAATCATCTGATTTTTAGAATGTTATGGATGCGTGTGCTAAGAAGTGGATTGGCGCTTGTGCAGAGTAAACCGACCACGAGTAGAACCACTCNCTGGTGTTCTGGAACGCGTAAACATTGCCGTTGTTGTCGGTGGCGAAATTCATACCGCACGAGCCATTGCTTTCGTATTTACGATTAAAAATATTGTAGATGGTTGCACCGANGGTGATGTTCTTTGTCCAACGAGTCTTAAACGAATAAGACAGGTCGATATCTGTTGTAGAAAACGCATCGATCACTGCACTAACGCGCTCGTTGTTGTTGTCTTCATCGATGTAACTATCGAATCCAGAATTNGTCATGTATTGTTTGCTGACGAATTTATTCATCATTGCGACGCGGAAGCCACGCCATGTGTANCTAATTTGATGGTTGACGATTGCAGCAGGCGAGAAAGCGAGTGGCGTTTCGCCTACATTGACTTTGGAGAGCGCCCAAGTGTTGCGGTCGATGACGGTCAACTCCATATTTCTTGCGCGGTTTTTGCTCAGCGTTGCATTGATNCCCCAGTCCAGTCCATCGATTGGTCGCCACTGCGCCATGAGTTCGATTCCCATTCTATACGAATCCTTGATGTTTCGCGCAACCATTTCGCCGTTAGCGTCTTGCGCGCCAGTCAGAACAAACTGGTTGTCGTAGTCCATGTAGTAGAAATTCGCGCCAAGAAGCAGCTTATCCGTTTTGTATTCTGCACCAATCTCGAGGTCGTTCAATCGTTCAGCTTCGGGATTCACTTCTTCAGTTTCGGCAAGCATGTCTTCGAAATCGTTGCGCGTTGGTTCCTTGTGCGCGATAGCGTAAGATGCGTAGATGCGGAGTGGAGATGTGATGTTATATGATAGTCCGAATTTTGGATTGAAGAAGTTGTANGTTTTATCTAACGTCAACGGTCGTTGCTGTTTATTATCATCAAATTCCTGTGACGTTCCATCCATTTTGTATCCTACGTGTCTGTATTGCAAATCAATGAATCCGTTGAGCCCACGCATGAATCTGTACGTGAGTTTCGCGTAGATATTTCCGTCAGTCTTCTTTGCGTTGTTGCGGTAATACTCGTGAGAAGCCTCGAGCGTGTTTCCAGCGCTGGAAAACACTTGTTCGCCGTTGTCATCCCAATAATATTGACTTCCAACCCATTTAACTACGCCAAAGTGATCGCCGTCATATTTATTCAAACCGCCACCNAGCGTTGCTTTNAGACCATNGTGGTTATCGTAATTCACAGAAGCGACAGCGCCATAGAAGTCGTTGAGCATTTTCTTTTGCCTAACNAAATCTGCTCGAAGACCNCCACTGATGAGGTATTTGTAGAGCTTTTGATCGGTTTTGTANTGCTCATAATATCCGTTTCCATGCGTATAGTGGAGCGCAACGTTGAAGTTTAGATCATNGTTGAGCGTCTGATTCCAAAGCAGTTGATAGTTTTGNTGGTGGTAATTATCGGTTTGGTTGTCGTAGAAAGCCGTATTACCGTTGAGATCGGTGTATTTTCCGCTTGGGTTGTATGTGCGACCATATTTTTCCATATCTGCTTTCGAAGCGTAATCCCAAGCCATATAAGTTTTTTCTGTGCCGTTGAAAGTGATAANNTTAATCGCTGTTTTTTCGCCGAAATACGCTGCTTGCAGGAAGTAACTATTNAGTCGGCTGGAAGCGCGATCGATGTAGCCATCGCTGCCGATATTCGANAGTCGTCCTTGCAAACCCCAATGGCCGTTCAATATNCCAGTAGAAAATTTCAGCGTTTCCTTNTGCGTACCATAGCTTCCGCCACTCAGATCGAGCGTGAAATAAGGTTTCATTCCAATATTTTCGGTTTGCATATTGATGGTCGCGCCAAACGCAGCGCCACCGTTTGTCGATGTTCCAACGCCGCGTTGCAGTTGTACTGATTCGAGACTCGAAGCTAAATCACCAAGATTAACCCAGTAGAGCTGCGCACTCTCGGCGTCGTTCATTGGAATACCGTTGGTTGTGATGTTGATGCGAGTAGGNTCTGTGCCTCTGACGTGAATACCTGTGTANCCTACGCCCATACCTGCNTCAGATGACGACGTAACTGATGGCATCATGTTCAGCATTTGCGGAACATCTTTTCCGTGATTAACGGTTTGGATGTCTTTTTTACTAAAATTAGNNTACGCCATCGGCACGTCTTTGTTGGCGCGCGTTGAGATAACTTGCACACCNTCGAGTTCTACGGTGCGCAATGAGTCGTTTGTTTGCGCCGTTGCTGCANAAGCGAAAGCGCAAAGCATGATTGAAAAAAATACTTTCTTCATTCGTGAAGTGTTTTTAAGTAAAATAGAAAGAAGGGGAGTGTTCAAGCGCACGAGGCTCTATCGCAATTAATATCCCTACGCCAGCATTATCTGGATCAGGTTACAGGGTATCTTCTCAGCCCGCCAATAGACGAGCACCCCTTGACAAGCGTTTCTTGTCATTGCAAAAGTAAGTTATTCTTCTGATTTATGCAAAAAAAATACAAGAAAAGGCTGAAAACACGCTCGTTTTCAGCCTTTTCTGTTTAGAATGCCTGTTTATTTACATTTTGGGCACCATGGTTTGAGTTGTTTGAAGAAGTCGTTGCCTTTGTCATCTACGAGGATGAAGGCTGGGAAATCTACTACTTCGATTTTCCAGATAGCCTCCATACCGAGTTCAGGATATTCAACGCATTCGATACTCTTTATGGAATCGTGTGACAGAACGGCTGCTGCGCCTCCTATGCTGCCGAGATAGAATCCGCCATGCTTCTTACAAGCATCGGTAACCACTTGTGTACGATTTCCTTTCGCAATCATGACGAGTGAAGCGCCATGCTCTTGGAATTCATCTACATACGGGTCCATTCTATTTGCAGTAGTTGGGCCCATAGAGCCGCATGGCATTCCTTCAGGAGTCTTTGCTGGGCCAGCGTAGAGTATAGGATGATTTTTGAAATAAGCAGGAAGATCTTCTCCTGCATCGAGACGCGCTTTTAGTTTAGCATGAGCAATATCGCGAGCCACGATAATTGTTCCGCTAAGGCTAACTCGTGTAGATACAGGGTATTGCGACAGAATCTTGCAAACGTCTTTTATCGGTTGGTTTAAGTTGATTTTGACGCCGCTTCCTTCGCCTTCNTTGCGGAATTCTTCGGGAATTAATTCTGTAGGATTGTTGTCGAGTTTCTCAATCCACACACCTTTTTCGTCGATTTTTGCTTTGATATTTCTGTCGGCTGAGCAACTAACGCCGAGTCCGATAGGGCAGGAAGCGCCATGACGTGGCAATCGGATGACGCGAACGTCGTGTGCGAAACATTTTCCACCGAATTGCGCNCCTAATCCNATCTTATGCGCTTCGTCGAGCAGTTGTTTNTCGAGTTCAACGTCGCGGAATGCGCGTCCNGTTTCATCGCCTGTCGTTGGTAGATTGTCGTAATAGTGAGTTGATGCNAGTTTAACNGTAAGCAAATTCTTCTCTGCAGAAGTTCCTCCTATGACAAATGCGATGTGATATGGTGGACATGCAGCCGTACCGAGTGTTTTCATTTTTTCAACGAGGAAAGGTACGAGCGTATTTGGGTTTTGTATGCGTGCTTTTGTCTCTTGATAGAGATAGGTTTTATTAGCACTACCTCCGCCTTTCACTACACAGAGAAAACGATACTCGCATCCTTCGGTTGCCTCGATATCGATTTGCGCTGGTAGATTGCAGCGTGTGTTTANTTCTTCATACATCGANAGCGGTGCATTCTGCGAATAGCGCAGGTTTTCTTGTGTATAAGTTTTGAAAACACCCTTTGCAAGTGCTTCTTCATCGCAGAATCCAGTCCAAACTTGCTGACCTTTTTCGCCATGTATTATCGCTGTGCCCGTATCTTGACAGAATGGAAGCACACCTTTGCATGCTGTGTCTGCATTGCGTAGAAATGTGAGCGCAACGAACTTATCGTTTTCGCTCGCTTCAGGGTCTGTCAAAATACTTGCTACTTGCTCGTTGTGGGAGCGACGCAACATAAAATTAACGTCACGAAAACAAGCGTTAGAGAGTTGCGTTAGCGCTTCAGGAGATACCTTTAGGATTTTATTTCCTTCGAATTCGGTTGTCGAAACGCCTTCACTGGTCAACAGATAGTATTCTGTGGTGTCTTTTCCCATTTGAAACATGGGAGCATACTTAAATTCTACTGTTTTACTCATTGTGTTTTATGTGTTTGTTTAGTATCCAAAAATTTGTTCGGTGGTTACTCTCTTGATTGGACCAATCTTTTCCAGCGCTTTCATATCCAGTTCTTTTTCGTCGCCAAGAATGATATAGCGATGGGTTTTATTAGCCATGTGATTCTTTTCGAAGTTGATAATATCTTGGAACTGCAGTTTAGGAATGGCGTTGTAGATCTTTTCGTCGATATCGTAGTCGATTCCTAATCGTTTGTTCGAGAAATATTTATTGAAAATACCAGTTTTGGTAGTGCGTTCCGTAGCAAGGCGTTTCATNANNGACTGTTTTGCGAGGTCGAAAGCCTTTTGCGACTGTGGCATCTCATCGAGAATTTCGTTGAATGTGTTGATACAGTCGATCATCTTNTCGTTCTGCGTTGAGATATACGTGCGCGACCATTCTGGTTTGTCTTTNCGTGATGGTGTGTAGTAGCGAGCGGCTGCGCTGTATGCTAAACCACGAGTCTCGCGCAACTCTTGGAAAACGAGACTATTCATTCCGCTGCCGAAATACTCGTTGAATAGTTCGATAACGGCTGAGTTTTCAGGATTCCAGCTTGTGTTTTCGTTGCTGTATTGACCCATTAGGATGCTCTTTGCATTGAATGGCGCGATGATTACTTCGTTCTGTGGCGTTGTNTCCATCACAAATTCTTTTCCTTTAGGTGCAGGAGCGAGACGTTTTGCGGTCTTGTGGGTTTTATCGATGGTTGCGATNACGTCAGAGAGNTTNTCTGGACCATAATAAAGCACGGTATGCTCGTAGTTTTTCAGTCCTTTAATNAAATCAACCAACACTTGCGGATTGGTTTCCTTAAGTTCTTTTTCGCTCATGTAGTTCAAAGAAGGATTGTATTCNCCATAACGACCGTAGTCCCACAATGCATTCCAGTTGTTACGCTGGCTTTTCTTGGCGTCGTTGCGTGCTTTGAGAACGAGATCTGTGTAGTTTGCCCACGCNNNTTTATCAACTTTTGCGTTAGTCAGTATGTTTTCGAACAGCGCCAACGCTTCTGGCATATTTTCACTCNGTCCACTGAGNGAAACATTCGTAACGATGCCAGATGAAGAAACGTTGTATGAGCAAGCCAACTTATAGAATTGTTGTTTTATTTGCTCAGCCGAGAGTTTGTCTGTGCCGAGATANTTCAGATACTCTGCAGCATCGTCGAGTCGTTTATCGTATTCTGTTCCGAATTCATAACGGAAAGTNAGATTGAATATGCCGTTCTGTTTGTTTTCCACGTACATTACAGGCAGACCTTCGTTTAGTTGTGTCCTTTCTGCTATGTCAGTTTCGAAATTAACAAAGCGCGGCTGAATTGGATCTGCATGAGATGCGATGATATCTTTAACAAACTGACTCTGAAGGTCGCGATTGCTTGGAATAGGAGTAATCGCTGGCTTGTCAATCTTTTTATTTCCAGTGTCATCTCCTTGCTTTTTATAAATAGCGATGTAATTGTCGTTCAGATGTCGTTGCGCGAAATCTACAATTTGTTGCTTTGTCATGCCAGAGATGCGATCCAGACTTCCTACAACGTCGCTCCATTCTTGTCCATTAATGAATGCGTCAACGAAATAGTTAGCACGCGAACGGTTATTCTCTAAAGAACGATAGAAACGCAGCTTTTTGTTGTTGATAACCGATGGCAACAAATCGTCAGAGAAGTCACCTTTCTTCAGTTTCTCTATTTCTCCGAGCAGTAGTTCACGCACTTCGTCGAGCGATTGACCTGCTTTAGGAACGCCAACCAATGAAAGACCGCCGTATTCCGCAAGTGTTTCAGTTCCAGCGCCAGCTCCGAGAACTTTCATTGTTTGTTCCAGATCCAAATCCATTAGACCTGCTTTGCCATTTGAAAGAATGTCGGAAATAACTTCAAGCGTGTCAGTTTGATATGACTTTGCGCCGTCGAAGCGCCACGCGAGATAGAGTGTTTCTTGTTCTTTTCCGATTATTGTTGTGTCGCGATGCGAAGTTATTGGTTTAAGAGGAGCATACTGTGGCACTGTAAGATTTTCGTTACGCTTCCAGTTACCAAAATATTTCTCTACGATAGCCATCGTTTTGTCGAAGTCGAGATCGCCAGACATGCAGATGGCAACGTTATTTGGGCAATAGTAGTTGTTAAAGTAATTCTTGATGTTTGTAATTGATGGATTCTTCAAGTGGTCTTGCGTGCCAATCGTTGTTTGTGTGCCATAAGGATGACCAGGGAACAACATACGGCAGAGCGCTTCCCATATACGGTGACCGTCGCTTGCTATACCAATATTATATTCCTCGTAAACGGCTTCGAGTTCTGTGTGGAATCCGCGAATAACCATGTTTTCGAAGCGATCACTCTGAATCTTTGCCCAGTTATCTAATTCGTTTGCTGGAATATCTTCTGTGTAACACGTTACGTCGTTGCTGGTATAGGCATTTGTTCCTTCTGCACCAATACTCGACATCAGCTTGTCGTATTCGTTAGGAATGTTATATTTTGCAGCCAATTGCGAGACTGAGTCGATGCGATGGTACATTTCTTTGCGCTGTTTTGCGTCGGTCATCTTGCGATAGTCCTCATACATCGCTTCGATTTCATCGAGATACGGTTTTTCTTTCTCTGCATCAATCGTACCGAACTGCTTTGTACCTTTGAACATCAAGTGCTCCAGATAATGCGCCAAGCCAGTTGTCTCTGCTGGATCATTGCGACTGCCTGTTCGTACAGCAATCAGCGTTTGGATTCTTGGTTTTTCAGTGTTTTGAGAAAGGTAAACTTTCAGTCCATTTGGCAACGTATAAATTCGTGCGCCAAAGGGATCGCCCGCTATTGATTCATACTGGCGAGTTTGTGCGCTTGCCATCGCAAAACCAACGATGAGCATCAGCACGCTAATTAAAACTTTCTTTTTCATATACTAATCATTTAGGGTGTTATCACATTATTATATATATAATATAGGTGTAAATTACCATTGTTCGAAATCGACTTCTCGATCCAGTTGTTGTAAGAAATTATCGAGAACCGCTTGCTCTACGTCGCCAAGCTGATATTCTTTTTCCGCATCTTTACGAATTTCGGCAATCCAAGCACGTCTTGCGGTGATATAGTCTTGCCGTATGCGCTCAGCGTCTTTTTCTGTAATCACATCGAGCCCGTAATAATCTTGCATCAGCTTGTAAGCCCAAGCCCATCTATATTCACTATAATTGCGGTTTATCTCATTAAAACGCTCGAGCACGTCGTTGATGTCGCTAATGCGTTGAGATTTAATATCATCTATTAGTCGCAATTCTTCAGATTCAGGCAATAGCAGTCCAGAGAGGTCATTCCATTTTCCAGTTCCTACGCTACTCTTCGGTATCTCCAATGGATGGCGTTTCAAAACAGCGCCCATAAAAATGCGGAGCGCTATGTCGTAATATTTTATGCCCTTTTGGAGAGAACTGCAACGTATGACGTATTCGTGGTAGTTATAAGTAGAAACGTTAGTGCCGCTTGCAGCGCGCAAACGCTCCAAGATATCTTTGCCGCGCACGATTTCGCCAACAGAGAACGGCGAGAGCCAATCGAAATTCACGATACTTTTTTGGCTAATCTTTGGTCTGGCGTCACGCTTTGGCCATTTACGAATGTCACGATACAATCCGACAGTCGTAAGATTACGTCCTGGCGACAGATACATAATATCTCCGTACGCAGTGAGATAAGAGAACGGCAGATCTCGCGTGTCTGGATGATACATCAGCTTGCCAAAGCAAACTGAAAACGTGCCAATGTGTGCTGGCATTAAGAGATACGCTCCGCTTGCAGTCTTACAGCCGCGCTCCATAGTGCCATAGTGCATCGGTCCCATCTTGTAAGCATGATTAGAAAAGTTAGTTGCGGAGCCAGCGTTGTAAAATGAAAACATACCGCCTATCAATAGCGAACTCTTGTGATGACTTGCAGTAAAGGGACCGCAAAATGCAGCGCACGCTTCACCATTTGCCATGTAGGAGTTTGCAAAGAAAACGCTACTTTCAGCAGTAAATCCGTTAGTTATTTGGCATGCTTCTCCTACAAAGCAGTTCTGTATTTTTGCACTATTAAGAATAGAAGAGCCGTCGAATATGATAGAATTTTCGCAAATGACTCCGCTACCGATATACACGCTTGCTTCGGGAATACTTTTAATAGAGCAATCGCTCAAGCGACACGCGCCAGCAACCTCGCAGTCATCGTTGATATGCGTGTTAATGATTTCGGTCGTATTGATTATCTTTACGCGATTGCCTATTGTGCCTCGTTCTGGTATCGTTGCATCAACTTCTTTGCGAATCAATGCTTCCAGTCGCTCGAGCAATGCTTTGTCATTTTCGTGCGTAACCATGAGCGCAGCCAACTGACTCGTTATGCCGTCAAAGAGCATAATATTGCCGCTGCCTACTTCGTTTAGCACGCTAATCACATTGCCTTCGCCAAACGTCGCGCCTTCACGCGTTTCTATCAGACTAACATTCGTAATCTGGCAATCGTCTCCAATATCGTAGTTGTGTATTCGGTTGCCGATATTCTCAATCAAGCAATCGTTGCCTATCGTGCAATTCCGTAGCGTTGCTTTACGAATACCGCTGTGTTTCATGAATCCATCGCTGATTTCGTGCATCTTGTTGAAGCAACCCAATCGGATATCGCCGTAGAACTCCGTATCGCGAACGTATCGCGCNTCGAATTCGTCGGCAACGCTTATGTTTTCCCAATTTTCTGCTTCACAACCCTGACGCTCAAGCGTTGCAATTTCGGATTCAAAGAGTGGTCTGTATTCCATAGGTTGTAGGTTTAAGATTTTCAAGCNTGATAATCGTCGTACAAGAAGTCGTTATACGGATATTTCTGCACGTGNAGTTGTTTTATTCGTTTATAAAGAAGCNGACGCAACTCGTCGATATTGATTTTTTTTGCAGCAGAAATAAAAATGCAACTATCAGCGCGCTTCGCCATCCACGTGCTTTGCAGTTCGTCGAGCGATATATTCTCGCGCGTTGGTGGCGTCAGATCATCTTCTTCCTTTGCAATCCAAGTGTAATTGTCGATNTTGTTGAAAATAGTTAGCATNGGCGTTTCCGCACAGCCAAGCTCTGCGAGCGTCTGTTCAGTAACGCGCATCTGATCTTCAAAGGATGGGTGAGATATATCAACGACATGCACAATCAAGTCTGCTTCACGCACTTCGTCGAGCGTTGATTTGAAAGATTCAATCAAGTCAGTTGGAAGTTTCCGAATAAAACCTACGGTATCAGCAAGTAGAAATGGAAGATTATCGATTACGGTTTTTCTGACGGTTGTATCGAGAGTCGCAAATAGTTTATTCTCNGCAAAAACGTCACTCTTTGAAAGCAGATTCATAAGCGTTGANTTGCCAACGTTAGTATAGCCAACCAGCGCCACGCGGATAAGCCTTCCGCGATTCTTTCGCTGCGTTTGTTTTTGTTTCTCNATNTCCGNCAATCGTTGTTTAAGGATTGTCAATCGGTGTAGAATGATTCGTCGGTCCATCTCAAGCTGTGTNTCTCCTGGACCACGCAGACCCACCGTTCCTTTACCGCCTCCGCCGCCTGATCCACCTGCTTGGCGTTCCAAGTGCGTCCACATACGCTGCAATCGCGGCAACATATAACGNTATTGCGCAATCTCTACTTGCGTCTTTGCTGCAGAAGTCTGCGCGCGCATAGCAAAAATATCGAGAATAAGCGACGTTCTGTCGAGAATTCTCACGCCAAGCGCCAACTCAATGTTGCGCAACTGTTTTGCCGAAAGCTCGTCATCGAAAATTGCTACGTCAATCGGTCGCTCGGCTTCAGCTTCTTGGTCGATGTAAGCACGTATTTCTTCAAGTTTTCCCTTGCCAACGTAAGTTACGCTGCTCGGTCCCGCCATTCGNTGTGTAAAGCGTTTCACGCACACAACGCCAGCCGTCTCCGCCAGAAACTGTAATTCATCAAGATATTCTATGGTGTGGCGTTCGTCTTGCTGCGAAGTAATCAAACCAATCAGCACAGCACGATCGCGTTCTGTTTCATTCAAAAGGATTTCTGCCATTCAAAAAAATGTTATCAAAACCTTACTCGACTGCGAAAATAAGCAAACTTTTTCATACATCTCGCAAAACAAAGAAAAAAAACGCTATCTTTGCCACACTACTAAACGAAAAATATGATTACAGTCCGCGATTTTGATGCCTTCGAGCGCATCGCTGAATACGTAGAGCACGTGCCTTTCGATGTTACTCCACAACGACTTTACAACGCCGACATGCTCTACGCGTCCGTCAAGCTGCCTGATGGAACTACAACTAACTACGACGCAGCAGTCTATCAACACTTTATCAAAACAGGAAAAGCACGCTTGCGATGAGCAAGAGCTACTTGCGCGCGCATTGCACGACTACGGCATCGAGCGTGCACTGCAACTCTATCTGGAACGCTACGACAAACGAAAAGTTGTAGGCGTGATGGGAGGCCATAGCTTGCAAAGAACAGACGAAATGTATAGAACTATCGCGCTGGTGAGTAAAGAACTGACCGAGCGCCATTCATTGATGGTTTCAGGTGGTGGACCTGGCGCCATGGAAGCCACGCATTTCGGNGCTTGGATGGCAGGNCGCGAAATGGATGAGTTTGAAACAGCTTTGCAGATGCTGCATCGAGCGCCGTCGTTCAACGATTCAGAATGGTTAAGCACTGCTTTCGNNGTCATGAAACGCTTTCCGCAAAACGTATATCGCAGTCTTGGAATTCCAACGTATCTCTACGGNCACGAACCATCAACNCCTTTCGCCACAGACATCGCGAAATATTTCGACAACTCCGTGCGCGAAGATACGATCATCACGATTGCGTTTGGCGGAATCATCTTTACGCCTGGTAGTGCAGGCACAATGCAAGAAATTTTCCAAGAAGCAGTNCAAAATCACTACCTTACGTTCGGCGTTTCCTCGCCAATGATTTTCCTCGGTCGCGCGTTTTGGGATGAGCAAATGCCGGTTTATCCTTTCCTTGAGCAGCTTGTCGAAACTGGTAAGTATAAAAACCTAAAACTTTTCCTTACCGACGAACCGTATGAAGCGGTGCAAGAATTGCTGAGCTTTAGGAACGAAACAGANCCCATTCATTTGGACTAAAATTCTGCACAAAACAACATCGAAAATCAAACAAAAGCNGACNACAATTTTCATGAAATAAAAAAATAGTGAATAGAGTAGGGGAGCGAAGTCGAAAGATTTCGCTCCTTTTTCGTGCAAAATGATGAGGCGGTTTGGTCGGTTTTTTGTCTCTTTTTTGCGAAAAAAATGGACAAATCAGTGCAATTTTAACACAATTTTAACGCACTTTCGTCGCCAAAAAGTTCTCCGCGACCACAACTCAGCGATTTTTGAGCGTGTTTTACGTGCATTTTTTTGTTAAATCGACTGTTAAAAAACCTAAAGCATATAAGATAGAAAATTATCTCACGTGAGATAGAAATTTATCTCACGTGAAATA
>Ga0065709_1029656_pt1 | contig 14622 bp, 13 predicted proteins | sample Hoacrofraction14_2_FD_59096 | JGI IMG/M metagenome (GOLD analysis project Ga0065709, IMG submission 59096) | Hoatzin crop microbial communities from Cojedes, Venezuela, sample from fiber fraction 14 v1 | ecosystem: Host-associated > Birds > Digestive system > Esophagus > Crop | place: Venezuela...
GAGCACGATGAGCGCAATCAGGAGTATTCCTATCAAAACTCCCTTCAAACTGATGGTAAATTCCATACGCTTCTCCTTTTTTGTCTTTCTTCGGCCTCAGGCTAAGGCTCTGCTGTTGCGTTAATTATATAGGTAAAATGCCCGTCGTTCAAGGTTTTACCGACCTCTCATAAAGACTCTCTATAACATCCGTATATCCTCCGCCGGCCCTGTGCACAGCAATTTCCGGCAGCATGCGAAGCTCCGCTCCCGCGCCCTTTACAGCGTGAATCAAAACGATATTTGCAGGCTCCCCCGCTTTCGGAACTACAAGCTGCATCTCCTTGGGCTCAAGTCCGGCAGCTCTCAGCGCCTCAAAGATATCCGCGAGTCTGTCCGGTCTGTGCACGAGGTAAAAGTCTCCTCCGTCCCCGAGAAGCCTTGAAGCGGTCCGCGCAAATTCCCCGATATCCGCCGTTGTTTCGTGACGCGCAGTGTATTTTCCGTCTGCCGCGGCAGGTATCGCCGCCCCCTTCCTGAAATAAGGAGGGTTCGATAAGGCCGCGTCATATTCCTCATCAGAGCTGTATCCGGAAACGTCGGCAGTCTCAAATGTTATCCGGTCCTCAAGTCCGTTTGCCATGCAGGCTCTCGATGCCCTGGAGACAGCATTTTCTCTCACATCGATTCCCCTAAGAAGCGAATCAGGAACCTTGTGCGAAATTATAAAAGAAACGATTCCGCTTCCCGTGCCGAGATCGATTGCCCTGCATCCCGCACGCATTCCCTTTGCACCGGTCTCTCCCGCCGCAAAGCACGCAAGCAGCACTGCATCAACGCCGTAACCGAGGCCTTCCTCCTGGATTACTTTGATGCCGCCGAACCCGGTATTATCCGCTCTTTCGCCTTTTTTCAGATCAAAGTCCATTAAAAGTCTCTCATCAGTTCCTGCAGTTCGCGTGCTTCCTCCTCGGAAACATCCTCGGCATCGCTGATATCCTGCGAATCGCCTTTGCCGCCCTTATTGCCTTTGCCGCGTCTCTTGATTTCGTCCTTTCCGTAGGACTTTATCTCCTGCGAGAAAATCTCCTCGCCTGTCTCAGGGTCTATTTCAATTCCCCTGGTGTTGATTCTGCCGTTGAAATAATCGACGTTTATAACCTTGGCAAGTCCGTCCGGTGTATCGACTCTTTCGTTGTCATTAGGCATACCCTTGCGGAGCTCCTTGTATGTCTTGTCCTCAAAATTAAGGCAGCACATCAGTCTGCCGCAGGTGCCCGAAATCTTGGTCGGATTGAGCGAAAGATTCTGCTGCTTGGCCATCTTGATCGAAACCGGATGGAAGTCATGAAGCCATTTGCTGCAGCAAAGCGGTCTGCCGCAGATTCCGATTCCGCCGAGCATCCTTGCCTCATCCCTGACGCCTATCTGTCTCAGCTCGATTCTGTTCTTGAAATATCCCGCAAGATCTCTTGCGAGTTCACGGAAATCCACTCTGCCGTCCGCAGAGAAATAGAACACAATCTTGGATCCGTCAATCATAAACTCTACGTCGATGAGCTTCATCTCAAGCCCGTGCTTTTCGATTTTCTCAGCACATACCTTGAGCGCCTCATCTCTGCGTTTTAAGTTTTCGGCATATTTTTCGAGATCCTTGTCGGTCGCTCTCCTCTCAACGGGCTTGAGTTCCGCAACAAGTTCCTCTTCTTCTATTTCCTTGTTGGCAATCATTACATGCCCGAGTTCGAGTCCTCTTGCCGTCTCGACAATAACCGTATCGCCGATTTCAAACTTCTCTCCCTTCGGATCAAAATAATATGCCTTGCAGGATTTCATAAATCCTATTCCGACTATCTCTACCATCTATCCTCCTCATCTCAGCTCCAGGAAAAGCCTCCTGAGAGCCTTGCTGTAATGCATTCCTCTGCGTATATCCATCCTCGCCTTTTCGGCAAGTTCTATTATTTCCGCCATCTTTACGGCCTCGGAGCCGCTCACCATCCTGTCCCTGCACGCATCCTCGAGAGCATTTAGCATCTCTTCAGCCTCCGCGCGGCTTTTGATTTTCTTGTCTATTTCCTCACGGATTTCATAAAAGAAAACTTCGCTCCTGCGCATCAGGTCCGCAACGTCGGCAGCATTTCCGTCCTCCGGGGATTCTTCTCCGGAATCCGGCATTCTGATCAGGCCGCACCTCGAGCGCACGGTACTGAGCAGGTCATCCCTGTTCGATGCCGCAAGCAGAATCACCGTGTCCTCGCTCGGCTCCTCAAGTGTCTTGAGCAGCTTATTCTGTATGATTTCGCTGAGTGTGTCAGCATCGTCTATAATTCCGATTTTGAATCTGCCGTAGGGCCTCATCGCGAGCTGTTCCATCATCAGCGCAGCATCTTCTGTCTTGTAAGCATCCTTACCGCTCCTGCCCATCACAATGATGTCGGGATTCGTCCCGGCGGCAGTCTGTCTGCATGCGGAACATTTGCCGCACGGCCTTTCGGCAGGAACCGCACTCTGACATTCAAGAGACGCCGCAAGATTTCTCACGAACTCATCTCTTTCGCTTCCGGATTTTCCTTCGATTATGTAAGCATGAGAAGTAATCATTACAGTCCCTTCTCCCTGCAAAGCGTCTCAAGATGTCCGCGTATTTCCTCGCCCATCTCGTCTACACTGCGCGTTGCGTCAATTCTTTTGATTCTGCCCGGATTCTGCTCCGCCAGACTTTTGTATCCGTCATAAACTCTGTGATGGAATTCCATTGTTTCGACCTCAAGCCTGTCGAGCTCGCCCGTTTTGGCCGCTCTCTTTCTGCCCGTCTCCGGATCAACATCAAGCCAGAAAGTTATATCCGGTTCAAGGCCTCCGGTTGCGTGGCTGTTGACCCCGGCAACCATATCGCCGAGCTGCCTGCCGTATCCCTGATATGCAACCGACGAATCAACGAAGCGGTCGCATATGACAACCTTCCCGCTTTCTATTGCGGGTTTCACGAGTTCTGCAACATGCTGCGCCCTCGATGCCGCATAAATCAGCATCTCGGTAACCGCTGACATCTCCGAGTTCTCTCTGTCAAGCAGAATGTCTCTCAGCTTCTCACCGATCGGTGTGCCTCCCGGCTCTCTCGTATGCACAACAACAAGGCCCTTTTCCTCAAAGAACCTTGTCACGTTATCAATCTGTGTCGACTTGCCGGCGCCGTCGCCACCCTCCATCGTTATGAAGAGCCCCTTCATCTGCTTTTCCTCCCGTTTTTACTTTTCTTTTGCTGCTCACGTTCTCTGCGGTTCGTCTTGTTGACGCTCCTTTCAACCTGGCAGAATAAGAAAAACGCAAAGCCGATGACCGGTGCCGCGCACAATATTACCAATAAAATCTTAAAAATAATCATACATAGTTATTATAACATAACCCGTGCATTATGCTATAATAAACGGCAGACTGAAACAGACAAGGAGATTCTATGAACTACAGGGAATTAAGCAATCTGATATACCCGGATCTGCCTCACACTCCTGAGGAATACGAGGCAATGTATCCGCCGAGAAATCTGCCGGAAGGCGCCAAAGTCACCCGTCTCGGGCCGAGCCCGACGGGATTCATCCACCTCGGAAACCTCTACGGAGCGTTCGTGGATGAGAGGCTCGCGCATCAGAGCGGCGGAGTTTTTTATCTCAGAATCGAAGACACCGACGACAAACGCTACGTCGAGAATGCCGTCGAAACCATCATCTCTTCGCTCGAGTTCTTCGGCATTGAGTTCGATGAGGGCGTGACTCAGACCGGCGATGTCGGAAACTACGGTGACTACACCCAGAGTCACAGAGGAGAGATTTACAGAACCTTCGCTAAAAAGCTTATCGCCGAGGGCAATGCCTATCCGTGCTTCCTTTCAGAGGATGAAATCACGGCAATACGTGAAGAACAGGAAAAGCTCAAAACCTCCCCGGGAATTTACGAAGGATGGTCGAAATACAGGAACTGGGACAAGGATCCAGAGATTGAGGCCGAGGTCGTTTCGAGGATAAAAGCCGGCGACCCGTTTGTAATCAGACTCAGATCAAAAGGAACCCCTAACGCTTCCGCAGAGGATGCCGTAAGACACGAAATCACGGATGCAATCAAAGGTAAGCTTTCGGTTCCTGAGAATTTCCAGGACATCGTCATCATCAAACAGACCGGAATACCTACCTACCATTTCGCGCATGCAGTTGATGATCACCTGATGAGAACAAGCCACGTCGTAAGAGGCGAGGAATGGCTGCCTTCACTGCCGATTCACATCGAGCTGTTTGAGGATCTCGGATTTGAACTTCCGACCTACTGCCATACGGCCCAGCTTATGAAAATCGGTGAAGACGGCAACAAGAGAAAGCTCTCCAAGAGAAAGGATCCCGAGCTTTCGCTCGACTACTACAGGAGCCAGGGCTACCATCCGCAGGCTGTAAGGGAATATCTGCTGACCGTTCTCAATTCCAATTTTGAGGAATGGCGCGATGCGAATCCTGATGCGGATGTAAACGACTTCCCGTTCACAACCGAAAAAATGTCTGGCAGCGGAGCGCTCTTTGACCTCGACAAATTAAACGACGTCAGCAAGAACGTAATGCTTCATATCGATGCTGCGGATATTGCGAAGTGGCTTAAGAAATGGTCTGAGGACTTCGCACCTGAGTACGAATATGTCTTCCGTGACATGGACTATCTTGAGAAAATCCTCGACATCGGCAGACACGACGCACGTCCGAGAGCAGACCTCGTATACGCAAGACAGATTATGGACTTCATCGGATACTTCTTTGATGAAAGCTTTGAGATAAGAGATGAATACCCTGCCGAGGCTGCTGCCGATGCAAAGGAAATCCTCAGAGCATATCTCGAAAGCTACGACCATTCCGATGACAATGAAGCATGGTTCGGAAAGATCAGAGAACTCGCGGTAAGCATGGGTTATGCCGCAAAGCCTAAGGATTACAAGAAGAATCCGGATGACTACAAGGGTCACGTGGGTCATGTCAGCACGGTCATCAGAATTGCCGTTGTCGGCAGGGCTCAGTCGCCTGATGTCTGGACAATCCAGCAGATCATGGGCGAGGATAAAGTAAGAAGCAGGATTGAAGCCTGCCTGTAATTGTAAGTTCTATTGTCAGCAGAAAGGATTTTAGTTATGGAACCTATTTTGGTAATTATGGCTGCGGGTATGGGCAGCCGCTACGGTGGTAACAAGCAGCTCGATCAGATAACCGACCAGGGTGACATCATCATGGACTTCAGCCTGTACGATGCTTACGAGGCAGGATTCCGCAGAGTATGCTTCATCATCAAGCATGATTTCGAGGATGTTTTTAAGGCACACATAGAGTCCGGCGCAGGTAAGAAATACGAGACATACTATGCATTCCAGGCGCTTGACGATCTTCCTGAGGGATACACCCTGCCGGAGGGTCGTACCAAGCCATGGGGCACAGGCCAGGCAGTACTTGCCGCAAGAGACATTATCGACGCACCGTTTGCCGTCATCAATGCGGACGACTACTACGGTAAGGAAGGCTTCGCAAAAATCTACGACTTCCTTACAACCAAGGCAGATGCAACTCACAATTGCATGGTCGGATTCGAAGTTGAAAAAACCCTCTCCGAGAACGGAACCGTATCCCGCGGTATCTGCAAGGCTTCGGACGGATTCCTGACCGATATCGTTGAACATCTCAAGATCCAAAAGGATCCTGAGACAGGAAAGATCACGGATACACTCGATGACGGAAGCGTAATCGAGATTCCTGCAGATTCACCTGTATCAATGAACCTCTGGGGATTCGGCGCGGAGTATATGGACGTGCTTAAAGCGGGATTTGAGGCTGCACTACCGGGAATTATGGAGACAAATCCTATGAAGGGCGAGTTCTACATCCAGACTCCTATCAACGCTCAGATTGCGGACGGATCTGCAACATACGAGGTTCTCACCTCATCTGACAAGTGGTTCGGCGTAACCTACAAGGAGGACAAACCGGATGTTGTTGCCAAATTCGCATCACTCAAGGCGGACGGCACATATCCGCTCAACCTCTGGGACTAAAAGCCGCTGCCTGAATACAGGACAGAAATAATCTGTAAATTAAGAAGCCGCTGACATTGCATCAGCGGCTTTTGGATTGCATTATTACTGCCCTATTCAACAGTTACGGATTTTGCGAGGTTCCTTGGTCTGTCGATTTCACACCCGCGCAGCTTTGCAACATAATACGCATAGAGCTGAAGCGGTACTACCGTCAGCAGCGGCGTCAGATCGTCCATGCAGGTCGGAATAGTTATAACTTCATCCGCCTGCTCCTCAACTGCAAGATTATTCTCCTTGGTTACGGCGATGACATGAGCGTTTCTCGCCTTGACTTCCACGATATTAGAGAGCATCTTATCAAACAATGCATCCTGGGTCGCGAGTGCAAACACGATTGTCCTCGGCTCCATCAGGGCGATAGTTCCGTGCTTCATCTCACCTGCTGCAATCGCAAATGATGAAATGTAGCTGATTTCCTTCAACTTGAGTGAACCTTCGTACGCAACGGCCGAGTCAAGTCCCCTGCCGATATAGAACACCTGATCCCTGTCGTAATAGTTTTTGGCCAGGTTCAGCAGATATTTCTTGTTTTTCAGAATCTTTTTGATTTTGTTCGGAATGCTCCTCAGTTCATCGATATATTTTGCATATTCTGCATCGGAAATAGTTTCCTTGAGCTCAGCAAAATACAAGGCAAGCATATAGAGGCATACGAGCTGGGTCGTATATGCCTTGGTGGATGCAACGGAAACCTCCGGTCCGGCCCATGTATAGAATACCTGATCCGATTCTCTCGCCACCGAGCTTCCCACAACGTTTACTATTGAGATGACGTAAGCGCCCTTCTTCTTGGCTTCTCTCAGCGCTTCAAGAGTATCCGCCGTTTCTCCGGACTGGGAAATAGCGATGAAAAGAGTCTTGTCATCAACAAAAGGATCTCTGTATCTGAACTCCGAGGCTATATCCGTTTCAACCGGAATTCTGGCAAGCTTTTCAAATATATATCTGCCTACAAGCCCCGCGTGATAAGCTGTTCCGCAGGCAACAATATAAATCTTGTTAAAGCGCTCGAGCTGCTCTTTTGTCATGTCGATGCCGTAAAGCCTCAGCCTGCCCTCATCGGTAAGACTTCTCATCAGTGTCTCCCTGATTCCGTCCGGCTGCTCGTGAATCTCCTTGAGCATAAAGTGCTCATATCCGCCCTTGTCGACCGCATCAACGTCCCAGTCGATGCGCATCATATCTCTTTCGACTTTGTTGTTATTGTCGTCATAAATCTCAATCGAGTCTGCCTTCATGACAACGGTGTCACCGTTCTCGATGAGATAAACATTTCTCGTAACTTTGAGGACAGCACTGAAATCCGATGCAACAAGATTGCAGCCGTCTCCCTTTGCCGCGATAAGCGGTGCATTCCTCCTGTGTGCAACAATCTCGTCCGGCTGATCCTTGGCCATCGCAACCAGGACATATGTACCTGTAAGCTCTGCAGTTGTCCTGTCCATAGCGAGCTTGAGATCATGTGTCTCGTCATAATATTTCGAGAGGAGCATAACAGCCACTTCGGTATCCGTCTCGCTTCTGAATTTAACGCCCTCGGCTTCGAGGTTCTTCTTGAGCTCAGCAAAATTCTCAATCGTTCCGTTATGAACGAGAGCAATAGTGCCATCCATATTTATATGAGGATGTGCGTTTGTAACCGATACGTTACCATGTGTCGCCCATCTCGTGTGTCCTATTCCTGTATGGCCTCCCAGCTGCTCTCCTCCGAGAACCTTCCTGAGATTTGCGATATCGCCGACAGTCTTTCTGACTTCGATACCGTTCTCGGTGATAACTGCAATACCCGCGGAATCATATCCGCGGTATTCCATTTTCTGAAGTCCGTCGAGCAGATACTCCTGGGGTTCCAGATTTCCTGTATATCCGACTATTCCGCACATAGAAATTGCTACTCCTTTGTGTTTTATTTTGCTCCGTACTTCTCGTCGATCAGTTCGGCAATATATTCCGCCTGCTTCTGTATCTCCTGAACATCCTCTCCCTCGAGCATGACTCTGATGAGAGGTTCTGTTCCGGAAGGCCTGATCAGCACCCTTCCGCTGCCTTCAACAGCCTTTTCTATTTCGGCAATTCTCTTTTTAACGTCCTTATCCTTGAGGGCATCGTTTCTGTAATCAGGATTAATCTTGACGTTTACAAGCGCCTGCGGATAAATCTTAATTTCATCTCTCAGTTCACTGACCTTCTTACCCGAAGCCAGGTACGCCTTGAGGAACTGCAGCGAACTGAGAACTCCGTCTCCCGTCGTGGTGTAGTCGCGGAATATAACGTGTCCGCTCTGCTCTCCTCCGAGAACCGATCCTGTTTCCAGCATTGACTCGAGTACGTATCTGTCTCCTACCTTTGTAACATCAACCGAGATACCCTGTTCCTCCAGATACTTGTGCAGACCGATATTACTCATAACAGTAGCGGTAAGCTTGTCATCGTAAAGTCTGCCCTGATCCTTGAGCATCTTACCGCAGATGCAGAGTATTCTGTCTCCGTCGACAATCCTGCCCTTGTCATCAACAACAATGAGTCTGTCCGCATCGCCGTCAAACGCAAATCCTATATCAGCGCCCAGTTCCACAACCTTCTGCTGCAGATTCTCGGGATGAGTGGACCCGCAGTTGTCGTTGATGTTGATTCCGTCCGGTCTGTCGGCAATAATCGTGACATCAGCACCGAGGCCCTCGTAAACCATCTTGGCTGTGAGGTAGGATGCTCCGTTTGCGGTATCCAGCACAACCTTCACGCCCTCGAGGCTTTCACCTCCGAATGTGTTCATGAGGAATTTAGTGTATACGCTCATCGCATTTTCCGCATGCAGGCACCTGCCGAGGTCGCGGCCAATGCATTTAGGATGCGGGAATTCATGAGCAAGGATAATATCCTCTATTTTTTCCTCCATGCGGTCGTCAAGCTTGAACCCTTCACTATTGAATATCTTTATTCCGTTATATTCAAATGAATTGTGGGATGCAGAAATAACGACACCCGCATCTGCCTCGTAGTATTTTACAAGACTTGCAATTGCCGGCGTCGGCATAACTCCCAGCTTGATTACGTTTCCTCCTATTGAAAGGATTCCCGCGGTGAGTCCATTCTCGAGCATGTCTCCGGAAAGCCTCGTATCACGGCCGATGATAAACACCGGTCTTGCATGCTCCTTGCTCAGCACATATGCCGCAGCCTTTCCTATATCGTATGCCAGGAAAGCCGTAAGTTCCTGATTGGCGATTCCCCTGACACCGTCCGTGCCGAAAAGTCTGCCCATTATAAATCTTCCTCCGTTACTTGTATTTTATGTTATTCCGATTTCTTTACGGTTACTTTTATTGTCTGTCCCTCTGAGTCATCTGCAATTTCCACTCCAGACGGCAGATCATACGTCAGCTCAATTTCCGTATCCTCATCGTATACACTTATGTCAATATCTTCGGTTCCTATGCTGTCAATATTCGCTATTGCATCCGCAGATCCCTTGATTACAACTGTATCAGGAATTTCGTAAGTTCTCGTATATCCGTCGCCTTTATCGCTGTCATCATCGTCATCATCAGACTCCGTTCCGTCCGTCACATTGGCAACAAGTTTGACCTCCTTGGTGTAGCCCGCGGAAATATCCGCAGTGACTTCGTCCGGCGAAATGTAAACGTTTTCAATCACTTTCCCGTCACTGTCGTATGCGAGCGGCTCTTCGGTGATTGTCTTTGTCTCACTTCCGACGTCCGAGAAATCGACGAGAACTTTAACTTCTGCGATTTTATCAATATCCTTTGATGTGCCGGTCGCAAGCACTCTCTGAACGCTTACGTTGCTCACAATCGGTTCAAGTGACGCATCCGGTGACTCCGAGAATTCATATTCAACTTCAAACTCCTCTGTCTCGGCTTCCTCAACAGACACTGAAATAGATCTGGTTGAAACTGATTTGACAGAAGTGTTTTCCGGAACTGTTATCTGCAGACTGATTCCGTTATCACCCTCGCCCGCATCGCTTACATCTGCAACAACACTTATGCTGTCCGCAGAAATTTTACCGGTATCCACACGCCTCTGCGTAAGCTTTATATCTACCGTCGTGTCACTGACATCGCTGAGCGCGAGTCCGTTTGCCGCGAGGGTTTCCTCACCGGTGAAATCGATTTCAACGCCTCTGTACATTACGTCATACGTAGGATTGAAATTATATATTACATATATCCATCCGCTCACTGCCACCAGGAGAGCAAGCACGATGTTCAGGCCTTTTCTCGTACTACCTGCCATTCTTTTTTCCTCCCCTGATAATTCTGGAAATTAAAGACTTGTCCTCTTCAGTCGGCAGGTAGATGTCAAGCAGCATCTTCTCCAGCGTCTTGAGGTCAAGGAATCTCCTGAATTTTCCGTTCTGCGCAACAGAAATCGCTCCTGTTTCCTCCGAAACAACTATGACGAATGCATCTGAGACCTCGCTCAGTCCGACCGCAGCGCGGTGTCTTGTTCCGAGGTTTTTACCTATATTTTGCCTGCTCGTGAGCGGCAGAACGCAGCTCGCAGCGTACGCCTTGGTTCCCCTTATAATCACAGCTCCGTCGTGAAGAGGTGAACCTTCGTAAAAGAGGTTTCCAAGCAGTCTCACGGATATATCGGCATTTATAATTACTCCCGTTTCGATAATATCGTTGAGCATGGTTTCGCATTCTATCGCCATGAGAGCGCCCGTACGGGTTGTCGAAAAATCATCGACCGCATCAACTATCATATTCACGGTAACGTAGAGTTCTTCTTTGCTGACATCCTTGAACTGATCCGCTATCATTCCGCGTCTGCCGAGCTGTTCAAGAGCTCTCCTTATCTCAGGCTGGAACAGTATTACAATGGCGAGCAATCCGACTGTTATGAGACTGCGGAGCAACCAGTTCAGGAGGTTCAGATTGAATATCTGCGATACGAAAAACACAACAATAACAAGCAGCACGCCTCTGAATAGCTGCTGGGCTCTTGTCTCTCTGATGAACCCGAACATCTTGTACAGCAGGTATGCCACGATAAGGATATCTATGACATCCGTTATCCTTATGCTCATTAAAATACCGGTTATGTTTTCGTACATTATTCCTCCGTGTATCCGGCGTATGCTACATATTCCTCACCCTCGACGCTCGCGAGGCCCTCGCTGTCCGTCGTCAGTGTCTTGCCGTCCAGTACGGCATTTATAAGCCACTTCGCATAATCTATGCTAAGTGAATCCTGTGTCATTACGTATGCGTATCCCGCTGTATACGTATAGAGATTATCATCCCCGCCTGTCAGGGAATTCTTGCTTATCTCCCAGTCAGGGTTGTCTGAGATCTGCATCTTGACGAGCTGCCTGAGCTCTTTTGAGCTGATGCTCATCTCTATGTAATCCTGCAGATCGGCAATTACGTTGTCATACTTGAGAACCATAGTCATGCTGCTTGTAGCCTTTTCGATCATGGCCTCAAACACAGCCTGCTGGTTCTTGACTCTCTGGTTGTCTCCCGACGTGAACGCCTTACGCTCACGTGCGAACGCAAGAGCCTGCTCGCCATTCATATGATTCTCGCCTTCCTGAACCGTCCAGCTTTTGAGCTTGACCGGCGTGAAGCTGTACTCGGAGTAAACATCTATTCCTCCGACGGCATCAACGAATTTTTCGACCGTGGTGAAATTGACCTTTACGTAGTAGTTCGCTTCGATACCCAGGAGATTCTCCTCAGCGAGAATCGTCGTGTTCACACCATAGAACCCGGTGTGTGTGAGCTTATCCATCTGCGAATCATAATCCTGCAGATATACCTCGTAGTCTCTCGGTATGGAAGTAAGCAATATCTGGTGAGTTACCGGATTTACCGTAACCACCATGTTTACGTCAGAGCGGCCTTCCTCGTCGATGGTACCGTCAACGTCAAGACCCGTAATTACTATGTTGAACGGATCCTTGGTAATGTCAGCGACCTTGCTGTCATTCTCAACCGTGGTGCTGCTGAGGAACGACATAGTTCCCAGCGCATAGGAAGATCCGACACAGAAAAAGATTATCAGCAGCACGCCCGTGACTTCCGCAAGTCGTTTAGCCCACTTCTGAATCTTCTTTTTCCTGAGCTGAACAAGCAGTATTATGCTGAGCAGCGCCAGCACAATGAGCAGGGCAATAAGCATACGTGCAGGCAGCACATCCAATATAAGCATCGATCCGACAAATACCGTAAGCGCAATAACATAGAGCACAGAGATAATCTTATCCCATTTGCCCGTTGTTCCCTTTGCGCCGCTGTCGCCTTTTTTGCTTCCGCTCTTGCGCTTTTTTCCTGAATATTTATTTCTGTAGTTATCATAGGCGTTCTGCTGCGCATTTTTTCTGGCAGCAGCTATCGCCCTTTCGTCTGCCTTCTTTCTGGATTCGGACTGTCTGCTTTTACTGCTCCTTCCGGATGATGTGCCGGCAGAACTCCGGCTTTTGCTCTCGGCTCTGAGCTGTTCATAAAGTCTGACTTCTTCGGATAATCCCTGGCTTTCGCTTGATTTGTTCTGCGGCACGGGATTATCGTACTTGAAATTCAGCAGATCATCCGAGTCCCGGTTGTTCTGGCTCATGTTTTAAGTTCCCCTTTTGGTTAGTGTGTTTTCTCCTCTTTTGTGCGGATTTTATCTGTCTGTTGTGATAAGTCCGTACGCGTTTCCCTTACGCTTATATACAACGCTTACTGCGTCTGTATCCATGTCCAGGAATACAAAGAAATCGTGTCCGAGCATTTCCATCTGCAGGATTGCCTCCTCGGCTACCATAGGCTCGAGCTCAAGGTGCTTTGTCCTTGCGATAACCATTTCCTCTTCGAATTCTTCGTCCTCTGCATCAGGGATGAATTCGAACTTGAGTGCCTTGTTCTCCTTGTATCTTGTCTCGAGCTTGCCCTTGAGCTTGGTCATCTGGTTTGCAAGCTTGTCTGTTGCCTGATCGACTGCGTCATAGATGCTGTCGTTCGTCATCTCAGCGCGGAACACCGCCTGCTTTGCATTGATGGTTGCCTCAAATTTAGGTGTATCTCTGAGCTTGGAAACTACAACGTTGGCTGTTACGTCCTCGTTGAAATATTTATCAAGCTTTGAAAACTTTGATTCAATGTAATTGCGGAGCTTATCGCTCATGCTGTAGTTCTTGGCTGAAATCTGAATCTTCATAACCGAACCTCCTTAAAGTCATAATTTTACATGTTTATTATAACATATAAACAATCGTAATTGTGAGAAGTGCGTGTATTAAAATCTGTCAATATAAGAGCGGCGGCATGAACTGCCGCCGCGCGTTTTTCCGTCTATTCTTTCATCATAAGTATCTGCGGAACCGGCTCCTTCTCCGCACAGAAGCGGTCCCGCATCGTGCCGTCCGCACGCGTGACCGCATCGCCGTACGGCGCTGTCAGGTCATCAAGGTCAAATTCATCAAACGGTATAAGGCAGTACATTTTATCAACTGTTCCGAGGTCGCGTTTTCCCTTCTTGTCGATGACCTCTGCCTGGCCCGGTCCCTCAAAATATACTATCCAGTATTTTTCATCCACAACGAACGTTTCAATATCCTCATCCGCAATGAAATAATTATAGATTTTCATTCCGTACTGGTAAGAGTACCAGATTCCTTCGTCCGATGTCTCGAACCTCGCACTGTGAATTTTTTCAAAAGGCGCTTTGGTGAGCCTGTTGAATGATTTTCCCGCAAAATAAAGTATCAGCAGCGCCAGCGCAATAAAAGCGAGCAGCGCGTTATTGTTTCCCGGCCAAAGCTTAAGCGGCAGACACATAACCGCAATCGCAGCCGCCGCAATAAAAGCCCCGGCAACCTTTATCCTGCCGCTTGCCGGGTGAGCGGATGACCATGCATTCTGCCTTCTCTTGAGCAGTGCAAGATTTCCGTAATATATATCGTTATTCTCATCAATTAGAAGAGCGTTGTTTTCTCCCGCCATTACGTACTCCCGCAGTTTTTACGCCGCATGCCGCGGCAAAGTGAATTATGGGCGGATCACTCGACCTGGTCTTTGACCCCACACTTGCCTTTATCCGGTTTCCGGAGGACTTACATCTAAGATACGCCATGATCACAGCCGCACCCCGCGGCTGCTTACGTGGATCCTTTCGCCCGTATCTGGCCTGGACTTTCAACCACGAACATGACCGCCCGAATTCGACTAAGATTTTACCACATCGGCACCCGAAGAGAAAGAGATGAAGTCAACGCTTCCCGCTCCGGCGTCCAAAAGTGTCCTCGCTGCCTCGTCAATGGTCGATCCCGTCGTGTAAATATCGTCCACAATCAGTATGTCCGCACCCCGGATGAGTTCCTCACGCCCGCGCCTTACTTCGAACACACCCCGCACGTTCTCGCGGCGTTCCGCGGGATTCATTCCCTTCATCGCACCCGTTTGGCGGGTTCTGACGAGCAGCTCGCCGCGGTACGGGATACCCGCACGCTTCGCAAAAGATGCGGCGATAAGCGCCGCCTGGTTATATCCTCTCATGCTCTTCCTGTCGCG
>Ga0065709_1029657_pt1 | contig 14604 bp, 13 predicted proteins | sample Hoacrofraction14_2_FD_59096 | JGI IMG/M metagenome (GOLD analysis project Ga0065709, IMG submission 59096) | Hoatzin crop microbial communities from Cojedes, Venezuela, sample from fiber fraction 14 v1 | ecosystem: Host-associated > Birds > Digestive system > Esophagus > Crop | place: Venezuela...
GGCAGAAGGCGACGAGGCGGCGCAGGCTGCCGAGGCGCGCTCCGGCCGGGCGATCGGCGAGGTGCTGGGAAGCATGTGCAACATGCTTGACCCCGAGCGCATCATCCTCTCGGGCTCCGTGGCACAGTGCGGCCCGCACTGGGCCGATGCCATGCGCCAGAGCTTCGCGCGCTACGCGATGCCGCCCGTTGCCCAGACGCCCATCGTCAGCGGCGCGCTGGGAGGGGAGGCGCCCCTCATCGGCGCCGCCGAGAACTTCGTGCGCACGGGCTACGCCAGCTTGGAGTAGCATCAGGCCCTAAGGAGGAACCCATGCACGACCCGCTTGTCGACTCCCTCAGGGGGAAGCTCATCGTCAGCGTCCAGGCCTATCCCGGCGAGCCGCTCAGGCACCCCGAGACCATGGCGCAGATGGCGCGCGCCTGCGAGCTGGGTGGCGCCGCCGCCATCCGCTGCCAGGGCCTGAGCGACATCTCGGCCATCAAGGGCCGCGTGGACATCCCGGTCATCGGCCTCTGGAAGGAGGGACACGAGGGCGTCTACATCACGCCCACCCTGCGCCATGCCGTGGCCTGCGTGCATGCCGGGGCCGACATCGTGGCCATCGACGCCACCGACCGACCGCGCCCCGACGGCCGTACCTTTGAGGAGACCGTGCGTGACCTGCGCGCACAGTGCGAGACCCTCGTTATGGCCGACTGCATGACCATCGAGGACATCCGCCGTGCGGCCGCCGTGGGATGCGACCTGGTCTCGACGACGCTCTCGCACAACAAGGCCGCCGTCGACACCACCATGGACGAGGGGCCCGACATCGCCCTTCTCGCCCAGGCCACCAGCGAGCTCCCCGACGTCCCTGTCATCTGCGAGGGACACGTGCACACGCCTGCCGATGCCGCCGCCGCCATGGAGGCGGGCGCCTGGGCCGTGGTCGTGGGCACGGGCATCACGCACCCAACCAGCCTGACCAAGTGGTTTGTTGCCGCCATCGACAACTAGCCCCAACAACAAAGGAGACGAGCCATGAGGATCGTTCGCACCACGGACTACAAGGACATGAGCCGCAAGGCGGCCAACATCATCTCGGCGCAGGTCATCCTCAACCCAAACTCGGTGCTGGGTCTTGCCACGGGTTCTTCTCCCATAGGCACGTACCTGCAGCTGGCCGAGTGGAACCGCAAGGGCGACTGCGACTTTGCCCATGTGAGCACCTTCAACCTGGACGAGTATCGCGGCCTCAAGGCCGACGACCCGCAGAGCTACCACTACTTCATGCAGAAGAACTTCTTTGGCCTCGTCAACATCGACATCGCCAACACGCACGTGCCCGACGGCTCCAACCTCGACGCCGAGGCGGCCTGCGCGGAGTACGACCGCATCGTCGCAGAGGCCGGCTATCCCGACCTGCAGCTGCTGGGCATCGGCCACAACGGGCACATCGGCTTCAACGAGCCTGACGAGGCGTTCTCCAAGGGGACGCACTGCGTGGACCTCACCCAGAGCACCATCCAGGCCAACAGCCGCCTGTTCGACAGCATCGATGACGTGCCGCGCCAGGCCTACACCATGGGCGTGCAGACCATCATGAACGCGCGCCGCATCCTCGTGATCGCAAGCGGCGCCGACAAGGCCGATGCCGTCTACAAGATGTGCTTTGGCCCGGTGACGCCCCAGGTGCCCGCGTCGATCCTGCAGCTGCACACCAACTGCACCGTCGTGGCCGACGAGGACGCACTGTCGCTCTGCCCGGCCGAGTAGGGGAGAAGAACATGGCTCGCTTTGCGCTCGCCGCCGACGCGTTTGTGCTGCCAGACCGGCTGGCACGCGGCGGCTACCTGGTGGTGGAGGACGGCCAGTTTGGTGCGTGGTCTGAAGAGCGGCCTGCCTGCGACGTCGTGGACTTGGGCGACGCCTGGGTGGCACCCGGCTACGTGGACACGCACATCCACGGCTTCTATGGCCATGCCACGACGGACGCCGACGCGGCCGGCCTGCACGAGGCGAGCCGCGAGCTGGCGCGCCGGGGCACCACGTCCTGGCTGCCCACGACCTTCACCGACGGCGCCGAGCAGATCGCCGACGCCTGCGAGGCCATCGCTGACGCGGCTCAGATGGACGACGGCACCTGCGCGCACATCCAGGGCATCTACCTGGAGGGCCCGTTCTTCAGCGAGAAGCACAAGGGCGCGCAGAACCCCGCGTACCTGAGGGACCCCGACATCGACCTGCTGCACGAGTGGCAGTGCCGGGCCCGCGGCCTCATCAGGAAGAGCGCCCTTGCGCCCGAGCGCGCTGGGAGCCTGACGTACACGCTTGCGGCCACCTCCGAGGGCGTGCGTGTCTGCCTGGGGCACAACGACGCCACCTTTGACGAGGCCATGGCGGCGGTCGAGGCGGGCGCGAGCGTCTTTGTGCACACCTACAACGGCATGAGCGGCTTCACGCACCGCGAGCCGGGCTGCGTGGGTGCGGCCTGGCTCAGCGAAGGCACGTATGCCGAGGTCATCTGCGACGGCCTGCACTCCAGGCCCGAGGCCGTGAAGGTCCTTCTCGCCATGCGCGGCTGGGAGCACGTGGTGCCCATCAGTGACTGCCTGGGCTGCGGAGGGCTGCCCGAGGGCAACTACATGAGCGGCGGCCTTCCCGTGGTCATGCGCGACGATGCGTGCTACCTGGTGGAGGGCGGCAACCTGGCCGGATCGGTGCTGGTGCTCGCGAAGGGCGTGCGCAACCTTGCGGACTGGGGGCTCGTCACGCCCGAGCAGGCAGTGCGCATGGCGACGGAGGTCGCGGCGACCTCGGCCGGCATCGACGACGTCTGCGGCAGCATTCGCGAGGGTCGCGCGGCCGACTTCAACGTGCTCTCTCCCGAGCTCGACGTCCGCGCCACCTACGTCAATGGCACCCAGGTGGCTTAGGCGCGAGGTCTACGCCAGCTTGTCCTCAAGGAATGGGCGCATGCCGGGCAGGGCAAACCCCACGATGCCCCGCGCGCGCTGCTCGATGACGCCTTGCTCCATAAGGCGGCGGCGGTACTGCGCAACATAGCCCGAGCTCACATTCATGCGCTGCGCTATGTCCGAGACGCTGCTGGTGTCATCGTCCTCGAGCATGGCACCGAGGAAGTTGAGGTCACCGGAAGAGAGCTCGAGGTACGTGGGCTCAAGGATGCGTGTGACCATCTCGCGTTGTGCTCGCTCGATGCCCGCGGCAGCAGCCTCCGTGCTGATGACGGGGCTTGTGGGGCTCTGTGCCCATACGTGGTAGCCCACAAGCTGCATCATGAACGGGAACCCCTCGATGGCTTGTGTGGCGACTGTGAGGGACTCGTCGTCGATGGAGCGCCCGGCCTCGATGACCGTTCGCTCAAAGGCGTCCCTGATGTCGGCATCCTCAATGCGTCCGAGGTCAAACCGCGTGGCACGCCGAAGGAACGAGATCGACTTGTCGTTGATCACGCGTGACATGTGGAAGGGGAGGCCGGCCATAAGGAGCGCGACACGCCGCCCCTCGCTCACGAGGTGCTGGTAGACCGATGCGAGCTGGATCATCTCGTCAAAGTCAGAGCGCACCTCGTCAACGGTGATGAGCAGCCCAGCGCCGTGCTCCTCGAGTTCGTCGAGGAGCTCGTCAATCTGTAGCCGCCAGTTTGTGGCCGGTGTGTCTGCGGAGTCCCAGCCAAGGGATGCCACGCCGCCGATGCCGATGGAGGTGAGGTGCCCCTGAGGTACGCTCAGTAGGTGCCCGGCCCTCCTGCGCGCCTGGAGGAGGATGTCCTCCAGCATCCCGGGAATCGACGAGACGCGTGCGTCAATCCAGCCCTTGCCGGCAGCCTCGTTTGCGATGAGAGCCATGAGGGCCGTCTTGCCGGTTCCGCGCGCGCCGATAAAAATCGAGGTGAGGTAGGGGTCGCCTGGCTGCCCATCGAGCGCGGTGACTATGTCCCTCACGATATGCTCTCGGCCGGCCATGTAGAGGGGGACCTGTCCAAAGCCTGGCGTAAAGGGGTTTCTGGACACATCGGCCATGACAGCTCCTCTTGGCTCGCTTTGCTCTCCTTGATTATTTTTGCAATTTTTGGTTTCTTTTGCAATTTTTGGTTTTGTTATTTGTGCAGTTCAGAAGCGTGTGTCTCGAAGAGGTGCGAGGTCCCCAGACGGCACATCTGCAATAGCGAAGTCCCCAAGCGGCACGTTTTGAGGGCAATGTGGCGCCCATAACGTGCCGCCTGGGGACTTCGGCGTGGAGCGAGGCTGCGGCTGCGGCTACACCACGGGCTGGGCGGTGACGCCGATGCAGTCGGGACCGGTGTGCACGACAAGCTCGGGCGAGAAGTGCGTGCGCACGACCTCGGCGATGTCGGGCAGGGCTTCGCGTACGGCGGCCTCGACCTTGTCGAACATCGCGTCCTCGGTGCAGCAGATGCCCACGACGACGCGGCCCTTGTTGGCCATGCGCTCGCGCAGCAGGCTGACCTCGGTGCTCAGGGCGCGCTTCCAGCCGCGGGCCTTGTGCGCGGTGACATAGCGGCCCTCCTCGTCGCAGGTGATGACCGGCTTGATGTTGAGGAGCGACCCAAGGCGGTAGGTCGCCTCGTTGATGCGCCCGCCATGGTGCAGGTACTTGAGCGTCTTGGTGCAGAAGAACAGCGCCGTCTTGGCCACGACGCCGTCGAGGATGGACGAGATCGTGTCAAAGGGAACGCCGCGCTCCACCAGGCGCGTGGCGGCCATCACGGTGAGGCCAGCGCCCAGGCCGATGTTCAGCGTGTCGACCACGAGCACGGGGAAGTTCTCCATCTGGCTGGCCACAAGGTGTGCCGTCTGGTTGGTGGCCGAGAGGCCCGACGAGATGGTGACGAGGATGGCCTTCTCATAGCCGTCCTCGCGCGCCTGCTCCAGCGCCGCGCGGATGTCGGCCGGGGAGGGAAGCGACGTGGTGGGGATCTCATCCTCAAAGCGCCTGATGACCTCGTCGGTCTGGATGTCCAGGAAGGCCCGGTACGAGGTGCCGTCGGAGTAGTTGATGATGAGCGGGATGATGCGGATGTCGTGCTCCTGGCAGAAGTCCTGCGGCACGTCGGTACCCGAGTCGCAAATAATTGCGATGCGTTGGTCGTTCATGGCTCCCCTTTGCCTTGTCGGGCGTCGTGCACGCCCGCTTCCACTCTCCTGAGGTTACACCTCACGGACCACGCGGTCGCGTCCGGCCTGCTTGCCCACATAAAGCTTATCGTCGGCCGCCTGGAGCGACTCGTGTACGCCAAGCTCGGGCGTGTACTCCTTGACGCCGATGGTCATAGTGACGTTGAACGTGTGCTCGCCGTAGGTGAAGGTGCGCGCTCGTAGCTGGGCAAGGAACTCCTCCAGCAGGTCCGCTGCCTCATCGGCGTGGAGGCCCGAGAGCACCAGCAGGAACTCTTCGCCGCCCATGCGGCCCACTGCCCCGCGGTCGCGCAGGAAGTTGGCCGCCATCGCGGCGATCTCCTTCAGCACCATGTCGCCGCAGTCGTGGCCGTAGGTGTCGTTGACCTTCTTGAAGAAGTCGATGTCTCCCATGGCCAGCGTGAAGGGCGTGCCGTCATGCTTGCAGAGAAGCTCCAGCTCATCGAGGGTCTGGCGGATGCCGCGGCGGTTGGGCAGGCCCGTCAGTGGGTCGGTGCTGGCCTCGCGGCGCAGGCGCTCGGCGCGCAGCTCGGTCTCGTAGGCCTTGGTCACGTCGCTCTGCACCAGAAGGACGTGACGGTGGCTCTCGTCCATCCAGTGGTGCTGGACCTGCTTCCTCAGGCTCACCTCGGGCGTGGGGTGCAGGTCAAGGACGATGGTGAACGTGCCCTCACGGTTCAGCCGGTCGATGATGTAGTCGAGGTCGCAGAGCTTGCTCACGTGCGGCCACTCGGCGGTGTTCACGAGGTGCGCCAGCTGGTCACGCATGCCGGTGGCAAAGTCCATGGGATCGCTCACGAAGAGCTCGGGCGCAAACGCGCGCATGCCCTCGGTGATGAACTTGAACTGCACGGTGCGCTCTTCCACGTCCACCACGGCGATGTACTCGCAGCTCTGGTTGATGACGATGTCCAGGATCTGCGCGTCGACCTTCTGGTCGTTGATGTCGCGCACGTAGGCAAAGGCGATGACGTCGCCGGTGTCGGGGTGCTCCAGGAGCTTGACCTGCGTCTGCACCCACCTGAGGCTGCCGTCAAGGAGCTGCTGCGTGTCGAGTGACAGGTTGCGCTCGCCATGCGAGAAGGACAGAAGCAGGCCCGCACGGCTGAAGGTGCGCACGAACTCGTGGCGCTGCGCCTCGTTGGGGATGCGCGCCGCCGAAAGCAGCAGCGCCCGCACGGTGTCCTCGTTCTGGAGCGACAGCAGGGGCTCGATTTCGAGCGCCTCGTCACGTACGGCCTGGGGCACCTCGTCGCCGCTACGGGCAAGCGAGGTGTCGCGCTGCACGTAGGCGTTCTTGGTGAGGTTGATGCACGAGATCGAGAGCGCGGTGTCGGCAAGGCCCTGCAGCGCCAGGGACTCGTCGTCGTAGAGCTCGCGCGCCTGCCTGAGGTCCGTGACGTTCTGTCCGTAGCCGGCAGCATTGCCCGCCTCGCCCTTCTCGACGCCAAGGAGGCGCAGGTGGACCCAGGTATCACCATGGTCGGCAAGGTGTGCGAGGATGGTGCAATCGGCCTCGTCGCCACCGTCGGAGATCCGCGTGACGGCCTGGCGCAGCGCGTCTGCGTCCTTCTCGTCAAGGCCAAAGGCCTCTACGAGCTGCTGGGGGAAGGTATCCATCTGGGTGGGCGTGCCCTCGCACCAGGCAGGGACCTCCTCGAGCTGCGCCGTGCCCGCCTGGGGGTCAAACGAGAAGAAGAGGATGTTGGCGTCCGCAAAGATGCGCGACTGCACGCGCCGGCCGCGCTCCGTGACCCTGAGCTGCTGGCGCAGGTTGGCCAGAAGCCCGGCGATGACGGCGATGCCTAGGCTTGCAAGAACGGTGGCAAGAATGAGCAGGGGATGAGTCGTCGCATCGACTCCGTGGCTCACGTACAGGCCGCAGATGATTGCCGAGAGCACAAGGCACGCCACAAGCGTGATGACTCCCACCCTAAGCGGGCTCATCTGTCGTGATGTGCGCGTCTGTGCCATGACTTCTCCCTATGGCCGCGACTGCCATGCGTCCATCTTACTCGAGCGTCAGCTCCTGGGTGCCCGTCTCTGCCAAGCGGCGGCGCAGCTCCTCGATGATGGGGATGCCGGCCGAGCAGCCGATGCGCTCGGCGCCTAGGCGCACGTAGGCCAGGAAGTCGTCGGCCGTGCGGATGCCGCCAGCCGCCTTGACCTTGACCTCGGCGGGCACATTGGCGCGCATGAGGCGCACGTCGTCGAGGGTGGCGCCGCCCGTGCCAAAGCCGGTGGACGTCTTGACGAAGTCGGGCCGCACGTCCGAGGCCACCTGGCAGAGGCCGAGCTTCTGCTCGTCGGTGAGGTAGCAGTTCTCGAAGATGACCTTGCAGAGCACGTCGTGCGCGTGACACGCGTCCACGATCTGCGCCATCTCGTCATGCACGAGGTCCCAGTTGCCGTCGCGCACGGCGCCGACGTTGACCACGTAGTCGATCTCGTTTGCGCCGTCTTCGATGGCGACGAGCGTCTCGGCCACCTTGCTGCGCACGGTGGTCTGGCCCAAGGGGAAGCTGATCGCGGCGCCCACGTGCACGCCCGAGCCCGCCAGCAGCCTGGCGCAGAGTGGCACCTGCACCTGGTTGATGGCGACCATGGCAAACCCGTAGGTGCGCGCCTCCTCGCACAGCTTGGTGAGGTCGGCCGTCGTGGCATCCGCATGCAGGTTGGTATGGTCAATCAGGTGCGAGAGCTCCTCGATGGTGCAGGTGCGCATGGGTCCTCCTTGCAAATTCGGCGGCGTGTCTCATTCCTTGGCATGATGTGCAAATGCAACGCCTTTTACATGGTTGAGATGGTACACGCGTCATGCGTGCGTACCGCGTATTTTCCTCTTACCGGATTGGGCACAGTCATGAAGAAGCTCGTCTCGCTGCTGGTCTCGCTCAGTCTCGTGCTCACGCTGACACCCATGCAGGGCATCGCCAACGTCACACCCGAGGACGACCCGGCCCCGTCGTCGTGGTAGAGCCCCCGGCCGAGGAGTCTGCCGACGAGGACGTGGCGGTTGACGAGCCTGCTGATGACGAGGCCGTGGTTGACGATGTCGTTTCTGACGAGACCGCCGCCGCGCTCGTTGCATCGGGCGCCTGCGAGAAGGACGAGCCGGTCACAAGTGCCGACGAGCCTGCCCATCTACCTGGGCTGGAGCATTGCCGCCGAGACCGCCGGTGCCGCTGTCGGCGCCACCACCGTCATGCCTGCCGTGACCGGTGCCCCGCTCGTGAAGCAGGTCGAGCTGGCTGCTCCCGTGGCTGGCGAGGTCGTCGCGCTCTCGCAGGTGCCCGACCAGGTCTTCGCCTCCGGTGCCGTGGGTGACGGCGTCGCCATCATCCCCTCCGACGGCCACGTCTACGCGCCCTGCGACGGCGTTGCCACCGTCCTTATGGAGGACTCGCGCCACGCCATCGGCCTTGTGTCTGACGACGGCATCGAGATCCTGATCCACGTGGGCCTGGACACCGTGGGTCTGAACGGCGTCCCCTTCACCTACCACGTCAAGGCCAACCAGGCCGTCAAGAAGGGTGACCTTCTCATCACCGCCGCCCTCGACGCCATCAAGGCGGCCGGCCTCGAGCTGCACACGCCCGTGCTCGTGACCAACGCCAATGACTACGTGTCTGTCGAACCCACCACGGCCAAGACCGTCTCCGTGGGCGACACGCTCATCACCGTCGCGTAGGCAGGTAAGTGATAATGGGGGGAGGTGGCATGGGCTACCTCCCCCTCATCGAAAGGAGCAGACATGGCAATCACCTCGTACTTCCCAGAGGGCTTCCTCTGGGGCGGCGCTACGGCGGCCAACCAGTTTGAGGGCGCCTGGGACGTTGACGGGCGCGGTCCCTCTACTGACGACCACATCATGGGCGGCAGCTACGAGAAGCCGCGTGAGATCACCCTCGACATCGATCCCAACAAGCTCTATCCCAACCATGATGGCATCGACTTCTATCATCACTACGCCGAGGACATCGCCCTCTTTGCCGAGATGGGCTTCAAGGTCTTTCGCATGTCCATCAGCTGGAGCCGCATCTTCCCCAATGGCGATGACGCGGAGCCCAACGAGCTGGGCCTCCAGTTCTACGACAAGGTCTTTGACGAGTGCGAGAAGCACGGCATCCAGCCGCTCGTGACCATCAGCCACTATGAGATGCCCTATGCTCTGGTCGCCAACTACGGTGGCTGGGCCAACCGCAAGCTCATCGGGTTCTTCGAGAACTTCGCGCGCACCATCCTCGACCGCTACCACGACCGCGTGAAGCTCTGGCTCACCTTCAACGAGATCAACGCCGGGACCATCGACATGGGCAACGTGCTCTCCACTGGCCTCATCCAGGGCTACGAGGGTCCCTTCAGCGGTGCGCACTCCACCATGCAGCAGCGCTTTCAGGCCCTGCACCACCAGTTCGTGGCCTCGGGTCGCGTCATCCGCTATGCGCACGAGACGTATCCCGACCTCAAGCTGGGCAACATGGAGATCTTCTCGCTGAGCTACGCCGCCACGTGCGACCCGGCCGACGAGCTGGCCAACCAGACGCTCATGCGCAACATGAACTGGTACTGCGGCGACGTCCAGGCCCGCGGCTGCTATCCCAGCTACGCCAAGCGCTTCTGGGAGGAGAACGACATTGAGCTTGCCATCGAGGACGGTGACATGGACGACATCGCCGACGGCAAGATCGACTTCTACACCTTCTCGTACTACATGAGCTCGACCGTGGGCACGCACGAGGACCAGGAGCAGACCACGGGCAACATGACCTGGGGCGGCGTCAACCCCTACCTCGAGAAGACTGACTGGGGCTGGCAGATCGACCCCGACGGCCTGCGCTTCAGCCTCAACGAGATCTACGACCGCTACCAGATTCCGTTGATGGTCGTGGAGAACGGCATGGGCGCCTACGACGAGGTCGAGGAGGATGGCTCCATCCACGACCCGTACCGCATCGACTACCTCAAGCGCCACGTGCGCGCCATGAACGAGGCCTGCCACGATGGCGTGGACCTCATGGGCTACACCTGGTGGGGTCCCATCGATCTGGTGAGCGCCGGCACGGGCGAGATGCGCAAGCGCTATGGCTTCATCCACGTGGACAAGTACGACGACGGCACCGGCACCTATGAGCGCCGTCGCAAGGACTCGTTCTACGCCTACCAGAAGATCATCGCGTCCAACGGGGCCGAGGGCCTGGAGTAGCCCTTCTCGGCTGCTGACGTGACCTCTTAGCGCGGTCTCGCTGCTGCACGGAATTGCCCTTCCAGAGGGTAGCAATCGTGCAACGGCGAGACCACGTCGTTGTGGGCGGAGGGCAGGCTACTCGTCCAGGCCGTGTACGTCGATGCCGGCGTGCATGCCTGCGAACCAGACCACGAGCGCGAGGAGCATGGTGACTGCCATGAGCACGCCGAGGCCCATGGCGTAGGTGGGCCAGCCGGCCATGACGAGCGCGCTTCCCACCACGCCGAGTGCCGTGCAGGCAAAGTTGTAGAGAGAGCTCACCGAGCCCGAGTCGCCCTCCTGCTGCATGAGCAGGACGTTGGCGGCAAACGGCCTCATCGCGGCCTCGACCAGCGCAAAGACGGCAAAGATCGCCCAGAACGCGAAGGGCGTGGCGCTGCCGGCAACGAGCATGGCCACACCGGCGGCGATACCCGCGCAAAGGAGCACGACCACCAGTCGACGGCCGCTCAGGTGGCGAAGCGCCACAACCGAGAGCGACGGCCCCAGGGCAGCCACGAGGGCCGAGGCGGCAAAGAAGTAGGTGTAGACCTGCTCACTCAGGCCAAACTCCTCCACGTACACGTAGGACGAGGCGCTGATGTAGCCCATAAAGGGCAGGTTGACGGCAGACATCACCAACAGGAACAGCAGGAATGGCGGATTCTTGGCAACCGTCACGAGGTGTCCCATTGAGGTGGCGAGGCCCTCGTGGATGCGCTGGTCTGTGGGCAGGCTCTCCTCGAAGAGAAGCGACAGCACGAGGCAGCCTGCGCCCACCACGGCCTGGCAGATGAAGATCCAGTGCCACGAGAGGCGGGCCAGGATGACGCCGCCGGCAAGCGGGCCCACGATGGGGGAGATGACGAACATGGTCTGCACCACGGCCAGTGCCTGCTCGCGCTTGTCCTCGACGAAGCAGTCCTTGGCAAGGGCGGTGCACATGGTGTCGATGGCACCGGCTCCGAGGGCCTGCACCACGCGGGCGGCCACGAGCATCGGGACCGTGGTTGACGCTGCGCAGAGCGCGCAGCCCAGGGCAAACGCGAGCGAGCCGCCGATGAGCACGGGACGCCTGCCCGCCTTGTCGCTTACTGGGCCAAAGACGAGGAAGCCCACGGCATAGGCCGCATAGAACGAGGTCATCGTCAGGTTGATGCGGGCTGCGGTGGTGTTGAAGAGCGCTGGGAGCTCGGGCAGGGCGGGCGCGTACATGTCCGACGCAACCGACCCAAAGACCGTGGCGAGCACCATCAGGGCCAGAAGGCCGTGCGCCCCCAGCCGCGGCTGGCTGGTGCTGAGCCAGCTTGCGATTCCCTCGTGACGGGGCTGTGTGGCGGTGCCCCTCGTCGTGGTTGCGACGCTCATGTGCCTCTCCTCTTCACACAAAAGGGACGCCCGGCTGCTGCTTGAGCAAACCGGGCGCCCCCGACATCTTCTCCGACCGTGGCGGATGCGTCCGCCGGCCCTCCGATGACCCTTTTTAACGTACCTTGGTACGCCCGCCATTCTAGGGCGCACCTTTCAGGAAGGCCAGAGGGCGCCACGGTCTTCACAAGTTCGCCGTGTCGTGGTGGACGACTACGCTGCGATCTATTCGGCAACCTGCTTGATGGCTACGCGTAAATCACCCACAGTAAGTCAGAGTCAAATCATAAAACACCTGTTAGAAATTGCTAGAAGTGCGTAAGAAGATACTTTCTGTGGGCAATTCTTGCTAAGACCCAAAAATCACTCGTCTAAGATTCGCTGCTCAGAGGCGCCGTTAAAAAGTGCGCTCTCTCCCCATGGGGAGTATCGACACTCGTTGCGCCGCAGCTCAGAGGGGGCAAAAATCGGGCTCGATACCGCACGTGGGGAGTAGGGGCACCTCTGGCCGCTTACTGCACCCCCTAGCCCAGCTCCAGCCGAGGCATTCCAGGCCCGTATTCGGCCTCTCAGCGCGTCAAAAAAATCGGGGCGGGAAGCGCTTTGCTTCCCGCCCCGCCTTGCTATGGTTAGACTCGCCCTAGACCAGGATGCATGCGGCGGTGTCGGAGTCGATGGCAAGCGTCATGCCCTCGTTGACGCTGACGATGAGACTGCCAAAGTACGACGCAATGATACGGACCTTGTTGCCGATGAGCAGCGTCACGTTGTCAAACGACATTCGGTCGTGGTGCTGTCCCCGGAACCACTTGACGGTGAGGGGAGTGTTGGACGGGGCGTTGGTCAGTGGCTGCATGGCTCTCTCCTTTCGGTAGATGGGTCTGTACAGCGCTTTGACCGTCTGGACTGGGTGCGGCTTGCCGCCCCTGCGCTCTTCCTCTCTTGTTCTCAAAGTTACCCAAATCATACAATTTTGTTATCCAAGGTTTACAAGAACACGCAGGTAGATAACCTTGTCTAACAAATTTAGTATGCAGTTTTGAAGCTCACTTATAACATATCGACTCAATCCAAGATGTCAAGAACTTTCCTTCCGCAGCGCCGATTCCGCTACAAATCGACCCCATGAAAAAAGTCGATGCTAGGGATACACTCTTTCGTTGGTAACCGATTCTGGAGGCGGTCATGACACGGGGGAACGAGTACATCAAGATCAGCGAGATGGCCGAGATCCACGGCATCTCGCGTCAGACGCTCATCCTGTACGACAAGAACGGTCTGCTCAAGCCCGCCTACGTGAGCGACACCGGCTACCGCTACTACACGGCCAGCCAGATTCCGCGCCTGCGCTTCATCTGCCTGCTCAAGGAGACGGGCATACCTCTGGCGCGCATCAACGAGTACCTGTCGGGGGAGTCCGATGAGGACATCTCGGCCGTCCTCCGTCATCGCATGCACGAGATCGAGGACCAGACCGCACGCCTTGAGTGGCAGCGCCAGAACGTCCAGAAGTGCCAGGCGCTCTACGGCCACACCGACACCAAGCAGAAGAACGTCGATGCCCCCTTCATCCAGTGGCTCCCTGAGCGTAAGGCGGTGTTCTCGCCGTACCCCGCAGGCGGCATGGACCCTGACAAGCTGCACCTCACGCTCATGCGCGCGTGGAAGAGCCTGCTGGGCAAGGGCCAGATTCCCTCCGATGGCTTTGGCTCCATCCTGCGTGTGGCAAGCCTCTCTACCGGCGACCCCCTGGCCGGCGCGGGGAGCATCGTGCTCGTGCCGTTTGCGCAGGACCTCGGCGATGACGTGGCCTGCGAGGTCCTGCCCGAGGGCGAGTACGTGACCATGTACAAGTACGCGATGCCCTACGAGCCTGAGCCCGCCCAGCGCCTCCTGGCGTGGATGGACGCACGCGACCTTGAGCCTGACGGCGACGTGGTCGACGCCTGCATCCTCGACACCAACTTCTACAACGAGGAGAGCCAGACGGACTTCTGCCAACTGCAGATCAAGGTGCGTAGCTAGGCATTTCCAAGCAACGACGTGCCGGCGAGACGGACAATCCGCCTCGCCGGCACATGCCGTTCGCAGGCAAAAATCGACCGCTCGCCCTCACGCGACACGCCGATTTCACATGAATTTCCTCTTTTGGCTTGACCCGATACTTGGTGCACTTTTTTATGCTGCGGCTGCCAAAAGTTGGGAGAGGGGCCAGCTGGCTCCCATCCCCCGTCAAAGGAGGAAACATGGCAGTTCACGATCTTCGCAGCGCGCTCGAGTTCCTGGAGACCATGCCCGGTCAGCTCCTGACCACCGACACCGAGGTCGACCCCGATGCCGAGGTCAGCGGCGTGTACCGTCACGTGGGCGCCGGCGGAACCGTTGCTCGCCCCACCAAGGAAGGCCCCGCGATGCTGTTCAACAACGTCAAGGGCTTTGACGACGCGAAGGTTGCCATCGGTCTGCTGTCGAGCCGCAAGCGTGTCGCGGCGCTGCTGGGCATGAACGAGGAGTTCCTGGGCCTCGAGATGGGCAAGAAGCTCAACGAGACCATCCCGCCCGTCATGATCGAGGAGGGCGCCCACATCGACTGCCAGGAGGTCGTCTACAAGGCCACCGACCCTGACTTCGACCTCCGCAAGATCGTTCCCGCTCCCACCAACACCCCCGAGGACGCCGGCCCCTACATCACCATGGGCCTCGTCATGGGCAACGACCCCGACAACACCGTCTCTGACGTGACCATCCACCGCCTCTGCATCGAGAGCAAGGACACCCTGGGCATGTGGATCACGCCCGGCTCGCGTCACCTGGGCGCCTTCTTCGACATGTACAAGGAGCGCG
>Ga0065709_1000079_pt1 | contig 14561 bp, 8 predicted proteins | sample Hoacrofraction14_2_FD_59096 | JGI IMG/M metagenome (GOLD analysis project Ga0065709, IMG submission 59096) | Hoatzin crop microbial communities from Cojedes, Venezuela, sample from fiber fraction 14 v1 | ecosystem: Host-associated > Birds > Digestive system > Esophagus > Crop | place: Venezuela...
AAACAGGTGGTAACAATGGCAACGATGCACGCATCGGTTCGCGCGAAGGAAACAATTGCGGCTACATCAATATCAATGGTGGTAACATCACCGCCTACAGCACCTACACTGGCACCTATAGCATCCATGGTGCCGACATCGGTAGCGGCCACGAGGGCTCAAATGGTTGCATCGTCATCAACGATGGCAAGGTCTATTGCCAGGGCGGTCAGTATCTCGGTAAAAACAGCATGAGTGGCGCGGGCATCGGCAGTGGCTATGAAGCTACCTCGGGCACTGTGTGGATTCGCATCCATGGCGGCAAGGTGCGCACGTGGCCCACGAACAACTACACCTGCTGGGGCGCTGGAATTGGCACGGGTCAAGGCGCCAAGGGCCGCGCCGACATCGTTATCGATGGCGGTGAGGTAGAAGCCCTCTCGTCGACCGTCAACACCGGAAAAGGTGCTGGCATCGGCACAGGATGCGACTATAAGGCGAGCGACAACACCACGATTGAAATCAATGGTGGCACGGTATATGCATGCAGCAGCGGTTGCGGCGACAGCAAGNAAGGTTATGGTGCCGGCATCGGCATGGGCTCTGGCTGGAGCAGCAGCTANGGCAAGGTCGATATCTCCATCACCGGTGGCACGGTACATGCCTATAGTGGCGACTATTACGCTTATGGCGCCGGCATCGGTGGCGGCGATGATGGCGGCTGTGGCAACATCGTCATCAGCGGCACAGCCGATGTGGGTGCTTACAACTGCCGCACTTACAACNCGCCCGAGGGTCCTGGCATTGGCGATGGCGATGAAGATGCAGGCGGNACGNTGAACGTCTATGGCCCACAATGCANCGTCGACACCTGGGGCAAGTATGGCATCGGCAACACAAGCGAGGGCAAGTTCAAAGCCACGGTTTATCCCATGGGCGGCACCTCTAAGATTGAAAGCGGCGATAAAACTTACGGNACCAATAACGACAACAGCCCGCAATANTACACGGCTTCTCAGAATATCAACTATGGCTCCAGTCAGTGGCGTAAAATCACCTTTGAAACCACGACCAAGGACGTTTACTACACCAATGAGAATGGCGAGGTTACTGGTCCCGTGAGCGCCTTCGTCTGCACCACAGGCGTTCCTGGCATCTTGGGTGGCGACAGTACCACCACGATGTACTACTACATCGACACCATCGTCACCGCNGCCACGCGTCCCGATGCAAAATGTAACGCCGTGCTCATCCTGGGCGACAACGCTCAAGTCAAGACGCCGAGCGGNATCAACGTCGAGGACGATAACACGCTCACCATCACTGCTGGTGGCACGACNGCCGACTACNCGGCAACGGGCACACTCACCGCCAGCCTCTCNTCGGGCGAAAATGCTGCCATTGGTAGCCGCGGCTANTACAGCAGTCCATTCCCCAACAGCTGCGGTAACATCATCATCAACGCNGGTAACGTCAACGCTACAGCCTACTACTATGGCGCAGCCATCGGCTCGGGTAAAAACGCNGCCGAGGGAGGCTCCATCACCATCAATGGCGGCAACGTCACNGCATACGCCAGCCCNGGCGACACTTACCACGGCTACGGCGCAGGCATCGGTGGCGGTAGCAATCGCACCAACCCCGACATCATCATCAATGGCGGTACCATCAAGGCTTGTAGCGCAACCTCCTCNAANGGTTGGGGCGCTGGCATCGGCGCTGGTAACGGCGCTGCGGCAGGCGACATCCGCATCAACGGCGGCACCATCACNGCTTACTCNTCGGAAAGCGGTGAGAACTTTGGCCCAGGTATGGGTGGCGGCTACGACGAGAGTAGCCAAGCCATCCTCGTGGGAGGCATCATCAAGGTTTATGGCGATGAGGCCGACATCAACACCTTTGGCCACCAATCCATCGTGGCAACCACAATCATTGCAACGGGTGCTAACTACAATGCCGTTGTGGATTATCACAGCCATTTGACCGACATGGTCACCGAAACTGGTCAAGCCATCGACCTGCACAACATGGGCAGCGATAGTGCCAGCGTCAGCGACTATAAGTACGCCCACATCTACTTCCAGCCGCGCCAACTCTATGTGTTCTACACGCAAGANGATGGAACCGTGAGCAGCGACTCGGTAGCAGCCTACGACTGCCCAGGTTACCTGCCCGACACGCTGGGCGACGGCACGAGCACGCCCGTCTACTACTTCCTCAACGGCAATCCCGAGCAAACTTATCGCTCGACGGTTAGCGGCAACGCCGTGCTCATCCTCGCCGATGACTGCGATGCNAGCGTAGCAGGCGGNATCACCGTCGAGGAGGGCAACACGCTCACTATCACNACGGGNGACACCACCCAGATTTATGACGGCACGGGCGCAATCGACGTGCTCAGTGACGACTACAACAACGCCGCCATCGGCTCCACCAAGCCCGACGGCAACGCCCGCAGTTATGCAGGCCACACCGCTGGTACCATCAACATCTACGATGGCACCATCGTGGCCCACGTGGCCGAGGATGGAAGCAGTGACGAAACCTACGCAGCCGCAATCGGCGGCGGCGCTGGTAACGGCAACGCTGGCATCATCAACATCACCGGTGGCAACGTCACCGCCTACTGCGCTTACGCCGGCAAGGGCAAGGGCGCCGGCATCGGCGGTGGTAACGGTGAATGGTTTGAACGCCGCGACGGCGGTATGGGCGGCACCATTACCATCAGCGGTAAGGCCATTGTGAACGCCTATAGCTCTTACACGGGAACCAGCGTAGCCTCCGGCATCGGTAGCGGTTGCGATGCCGATTTACTGAGCAACTACACCGGCACCGTAACCATCAAGGGCGACAGCGTTGTGGTCACCGCTCGCGGCCTATGCGCCATCTACGGCTCAGCAGCGACCGCCACACCCAATCTATTGGCCACCTTCGTTGACTATGGAGCAAGCACCGACAGCTACGACACCTACAGCTACGCCGGCGAGGTCAACCTGCTCGACTTCAACGGCACCGCCCTCAAATCGGTGCCCTATGCCAAGGTTTACTTCACCGAGCCCGAGGCCCTCACCCTCGCCGAAGCCCTCGACAGCACCGAGAACGTTAACTACACTATCAGTGACAATCTCTACATCAGGAAATACACCGACGAGGACAGCATCCTGTGGTGCACCGACGGCAAGGACAACTGGGTGAAAGTCGTCAGCGTTGACTACGAGGCCATCAAAGACGCCGATATGCTGCAAGGCGGTAGCATTATGGGCAAGATGAGCAACCTCGACACCAACCCCGTCTTGACGCTTTGCACAAAGCCCACCACTGCCGAGAGCGACACCATCATCGACCTCGCCAGCTACAACGTGGCCTACAACTTCAGCGAAGCAAAACCCGACGAAATCGCTCTCATCACTGGTTACTACTTCGTGGAGAACGGCACGCCCAAGTTACGTGGCTTCGGCGGCACTAACCCCAACCACAAGGGCCAAAGCCTCGTGCTCGACCTCACCAAGTATTTGACTGGCGTGACCGTTGAGATGACCGAGGGCAACTTCTACTGGATACCCTGCGCCATCCAAATCAACGCCCCCTGGGACGAGGAAGAGACCTCGAGCGCTCCTCGCCGCGTCAGCAAGAGCGATGGTGACACCTACTTCACCAACTACACCGCTTACGCCCTCGAACGCCCGCAAAATGTCACCGGCATCACCGAGAACACCCTGAACAAGGAAATCTCTCACATCGACTACGTCAACACCGTGGGCCAAGTGAGCGACACCCCGTGGGAAGGCATCAACATCGTTGTCACCCACTTCACCGACGGCTCGACTACATCGACGAAGGTGGTGAAATAGGCTGCTGACATAATCCTCACGCCGACCTTCTAATAGAGTGGAGAGTGGAGAGTGTAGAGTGAAGAGCAAGCGCGTTCCGCGCTATAGGATTTAACCTAGCTTCTTCTCTCCACTCTTCACTCTCCACTCTTCACTCTGAATGTGGGTCTGCGTGCAAAAATCCGTCTGCGTAATTATTTTTTGTAAGTTTCGGGATTATGTGTAACTTTGCAGGTTAAAGATACTAACGCATTAAAGAGAAGGAAATATGAAATGTCCCAACTGTGGCAATGAGGTGCCCGCGGGGTCGCAATTTTGCAACCATTGTGGCACAAAGTTGAGTAACGAGATGCCGTGTCCGCATTGCGGTAACACGATTCCCTCGAGTTCGGTTTTCTGCCCCAAGTGTGGCAAGATGGTGCGCAACGACATGGCGCAGAGCGGTGCTGCGGCATCGGGTGCAGGTGCACGAGCCTACGACATCGGTGGCAACAACACACAACGCGCTGCCGCGCAACAGCGTCCCGCGCCAAATAACATCGACTTTAACGACACACAAGAAGCCGAGGAGGCTCCCAAGAGTAATTTCTATCGCAACCTGTTGCTGGGTGGCGTTGCCATCGTGGCGCTGATTGTGTTGCTGAGTCTGATGCGCAACTGCTCGGGCGGCAACGACGACAATGGCGGCGCGTTGACCGACAGCACGCAAGTGGTGCCCACAACGGTGGCCTCGCAAGACCCCATGGTGACGTTTACCGACGAAGTTTCGCGCAACAACCTCAACGGCGACGGCGCTCAAGCGGCTCTGGCTGTGCGCTTTGAGCCCGAAGGCGAGGGAGACCCCACCATTGCTGGTATCACCTACCTCTCGAGCGAAGATGGCAAGTCGTTCTACCGCATCTACCGCCTCACACCCAACGGCAGCGTGTGGGACCCCGAGCAGCTTCATGTGAAGTATCTGAACGGCCGCACCTTGTCGTTCGACAACGCGATGCTCATGGTCGACCCCATGGATATGCCCAAGGCCGTGAAACTCGACAACCACAACTACCTCTACTACGCCTATCGCAGCACGCCGCAGGGTAGCGGCACGACCGAGCGCGTGACCCTGTGCCTCTATGACATCGACAACAAGAAACTGAGCGAACTCGACTACGACGGTCCCGTGAAGACGCGCACCGAGGATGGCCGCCAGTATGTCTACGGCCAGCCCCTGCAGTCGATTAACAACGCCCAGATGCGCTGGCTGCAAAAGGAGGCTCGCAACATCAAGTTGCTCTACTTCCCCAGCAAGGAAGAGCTCGCTGCCGACTCGGCACGTCGCGCTAAAGCCGAGGAAGAGCGCCAGTTTGCCGGCGAAGAAAAGGCCGATGCCAAGTGGAGCCACGACAACACCGAGAAGATGGAAGCCCTCAAGGGCGGCGAGGAAGTGAGCATGAAGGCTCAAACCTACGAAAAACCCATCTTCAACATCAAGGAAATCGACGACAAGAAGGAGAACGACCGCTACATCGTGTTTGCCGACAAGAAGGGCGCCGTCTACGGCTTCAACAAAGATACCCGCAAGTACTTTGTCATCTACACCCCCTCATCGCCCACCAACACGCCCACCAAGATTGGCTTTGGCGGTGCCGACAACAGCGAGGTGCGCATGCGCACGCCCGATGGCCACATCAGCTACAACCTGGCTAAGGACAAGGCTAAAACCATCGAGGAATAAGCCGAAAACGCGGCAACCTTCACCCTCTCCCCAGTCAACAACAAGTTAGATAAAAGCAACAATCCCCTNAAAGATGTCAATCGAAATACGCCACATCGAGCCCACGCGCAGTGCCTTGCGCACGTTTGTGCACTTTCCCATCGACACGCTCTATCGCGACAACGAGTACTATGTGCCCNCCCTGTGCCGCGACGAGCTNAATACCCTTGACCCCAAGCGCAATCCGGCGTTTGAGTTCTGCGAGAGTGCCTATTTNATGGCCTATCGCAATGGCCGCGCTGTGGGACGCATCGCCGGTATCATCAACCGCGTGGTCAACGAGCGCACGGGTAAACACCAAGCGCGGTTTGGCTACGTCGACTTTATCGACGACGACGAGGTGGTCGACGGCCTCATNGATGCTGTGAAGCAGTGGGCAATCGAGCGCAACATGGACACCCTCACCGGNCCCCTGGGCTTCACCGACATGGACCCCGAGGGATGCCTCATCGAGGGCTTTGACCAGCTGGGCACGCAAGCCACCATCTACAACTTTGAGTACTACAGCAAGCAATTTGAGCGCATCGGCATGGTCAAGGAGACCGACTGGATTGAGCTCAAGGTCTACGTCCCCAGCGAAGTTCCGCCCAAGATGGCACGCGTGGCCAACATCGTGGCACAACGCCTGGGCGTGCACAACCTNCACTACGACTCGCACCGCAAGCTCAAAGCCGAGCAGGGCGAAGCCGTGTTTAACCTCATCAACGAGGCCTACGACAGCCTNTTCGGCTACTCCCCGTTGACNCCGGCGCAAATCGACCAGTACATCGACGAGTACCTGCCCATCTTACCCCTCGACCACATCTCGCTCATCGCCGATGGCAACGACCAACTCGTGGGCGTGGGCATCTCGCTGCCCTCGATTTCGCAGGCNCTCATCAAGTGCCGTGGCCGCNTGTTCCCCACNGGTTGGTATCGCTTGCTGCGTGCCATCAAGGGCAGGAAGAACCAAATCGTCGACCTCATGCTCGTGGCTATCAAGCCCGAGTACCAGGGTAAGGGCGTGAACGCGCTGCTCTTCACCGACCTCATCCCCGTCTACAACCGCTGNGGCTACAAGTGGGCCGAGAGCAACGTTGAGCTCGAGGAAAACACCCGCGTGCAACAGCAATGGCAATACTTCGACGTGGAGCAACACAAGCGCCGTCGTGCCTACACGATGCCCCTTGTGCCCGCCCCTGCGCCCGCCAATCAAGAAACAACGAAATAACAACACAATCAACCCCATAAATATCACATTCACATGAAACATCTAACAGTAGATAACACGGCTGCCCTGGGAACCCTCACGGCTGCCGACATCGATGCCCTGCGCCCCGCTGCGCTGCAGGCNATCGACACCCTGGAGCATGGCACTGGCGCTGGTAGCGACTTCCTGGGCTGGCTCCACCTGCCCAGTTCAATCGATGAGGAGCAACTCAAGGCTATCGAGGACGTGGCANGNATNCTGCGCGAGGAGTGCGAGTATGTNGTTGCCGTGGGCATCGGCGGTAGCTATCTGGGCGCTAAGGCCGTTATCGAGGCCCTGAGCGACAATTTCGCTGCTTACAAGCCCGCCAAGGGCGCTCGCGTGCTCTTTGCTGGCAACAACATCGGCGAGGACTACCTGCACGACCTGATGAGCTTGATTAGTGGCCACAAGTTTGGCATCATCGTCATCAGCAAGTCGGGCACGACCACCGAGCCCGCCATCGCCTTCCGTCTGCTCAAGGACATGCTCATCAAGCAGGAGGGCCGCGAGGCTGCTACGCGCCACATCGTGGCCATCACCGACGCTCGTCGTGGTGCCCTGCGCAACCTGGCCAACCAAGAGGGTTACGCCACCTTTGTTATCCCCGACAGCGCTGGCGGCCGCTTCTCGGTGCTCACGCCTGTGGGCCTGCTGCCCATCGCCGTTGCTGGATTTGACATCCGTGCCCTCGTGGCTGGTGCTGTCGACATCGAGCAGGGCGACAATGAGCCCATGATTAAGTATGCCATCACCCGCAACGCCCTGTACCGCGCTGGCAAGAAGATTGAAATCCTCGTGAACTTCTGCCCGCAACTGCACTACCTCGCCGAGTGGTGGAAGCAGCTCTATGGCGAGAGCGAGGGCAAGGACGGCAAGGGCATCTTCCCCGCTGCTGTCGACTTCACCACCGACCTCCACTCGATGGGTCAGTGGATTCAAGACGGCGAGCGCACCATCTTTGAGACGGTAATCACCGTTGAGCAACCCCACCACAGCGTGGTCATCCCCAGCGACGAGGCCGACCTCGATGGCTTGAACTACATCGCCGGCAAGCGCGTTGACCAAGTGAACAAAATGGCCGAACTGGGCACCCAGCTCGCCCACGTCGACGGCGGCGTGCCCAACTTGAAGATTACGCTGCCCGTCCTCGACGAGCGCGCCATCGGCCAGCTGATTTACTTCTTCGAGAAAGCTTGCGGCATCAGCGGCTACATCCTCGATGTGAATCCGTTCAACCAGCCTGGCGTTGAGGCTTACAAGAAGAACATGTTTGCCCTGCTCAACAAGCCCGGCTATGAGGAGCAGAGTGCAGCCATCAAGGCCAAGTTGAAATGAGCAAGCCCCACGAGCTGACGCTGGAGCAAGCGCAGCAGCGCGTCGACGAGTGGATTACCACCATCGGGGTGCGCTACTTCGACCCGCTCACCAACATGGCCATCCTCACCGAGGAGGTGGGCGAGGTGGCACGCATCATCGCACGTCGCTATGGCGAGCAGTCGTTCAAGCCTGGCGAGGAAAACGCNGACCTNGGNGACGAACTCGCCGACGTGATGTGGGTGGTGATGTGCCTCGCCAACCAGACGGGCGTCGACCTGACCGAGGCGTTTGAGCGCAACATGGCGAAAAAGACCAGCCGCGATGCCACCCGCCACCAGCACAACACGAAGCTCGATAACCACAAGTGAAACAAATAATTACAAATCTCAATTTATATCATGAGCCAAATGAACAACGAAAACCGCTATCAGGCCGCTATCGATGCCTGCAAGTTTAACGCAAGCGACGAGGCCGTCAAGGCTGCCGTCGAGGACATCCTGAGCAAGCACGTTGCCGAGAACGATAACGAGCAAGTCTATCAGTTCCTGCTGAACTGCGTGGACCTCACCACGCTGGCTACCGACGACAGCGAGCGCTCGGTCGCNAACTTCGTCAAGAAAGTCAACGACTTTGATGCCAACTATCCGCAATACAAGAACGTAGCCGCCATCTGCGTCTANAGCAACTTTGCCTCGGTCGTCCGCGCTAACCTCGANGTNACNGGCGTCGACATCGCTGTGTGCAGCGNNTGCTTCCCCTCGTCGCAAGCACANCTCGAGACCAAAATCGCCGAGACCAGCCTTGCCATTGTCGATGGTGCCGACGAGGTCGACATCGTCCTCAACGTGGGCTATTTCAAGGACGAAGCCTACGAGGAACTGTGTGACGAAATCAGTGAAATCAAGGACGTGATGGGCGAGCGTCCCCTCAAGGTCATCCTCGAGAGCGGTCTGCTGGCCACGGCCGACGCCATCAAGCGCGCCAGCGTCCTCTCGATGTACGCAGGGGCCAACTTCATCAAGACCTCGACGGGCAAAATCTATCCCGGCGCTTCGCTCGAGGCTGCTTACGTGATGTGCCAGTGCATCAAGGACTACTACGACAAACACGGNATCATGGTCGGCTTCAAGGCNTCGGGTGGCATCCGCACCACCGCCGACGCTGTNAAGTACTACACCATCGTCAAGGAAGTCCTGGGCGANAAGTGGCTCACCAACAAGTACTTCCGCATCGGTGCCTCCAGCCTGGCCAACGCCCTGTTCCAGTCCTTCACCCACACCACCGAAAAGCCCTTCTAACNNNACNCNCANCNCCCTCTCCAAAAGAAAAAGACCCACCCCCTGGGCCTTTTTCTTTTTACCCGTCCGCCACTTGCTAATGTCGCAAAAAATCACTACCTTTGTAAGTGATTAGTCACATGGAATACTTCGACGAATATATCAAAGCCACCGAGCCCTCGCGCCGACAACGCGCGGAGAACTGGCGCACAGCCATCGGTCTCCAGGCCGTTGACCAGCTACACACCAGCGATTACCTGCGCGAAANAGCGCGGCGCAACATCGAGGGCGAAATCACCATGGCGCAAGCCCAGGAGTTAGTGCGCAGCTATTACGAGCGCAAGACCGACCGNACGCCCCAAGATGACGAGACCGAAGAGGCCGACCGCGTGGCAGCCAACATCTCGCGCATCCTCGGGGAGCCCTCGTTTGCTTTTTCAATTGTAGGCATCACCTCGATTCATCGCCGCATTTTCGATGGTGTTTTTAAGTTTGCAGGCAAAATTCGCGACTACGACATCACCAAAAGGGAATGGGTGTTGCGCGGTGATACCGTGCTCTATGTGGGCTCCGAAGACCTGCACCGCGCCTTGGAGTACGACCTCCAGCAAGAGAAGGACTTCTCTTATCAAGATCTCTCGATGGACGACACCATCGCCCACCTCGCCACGTTTGTCTCCAACTTGTGGCAGATTCATCCCTTCGGCGAGGGCAACACGCGCACCACCGCCGTATTCTTTATCAAGTACCTGCGCAGCATGGGCTTCAGCGTCGACAACGACCTGTTTGCCAAGCATTCATGGTACTTTCGCAACGCCCTCGTCCGCGCCAATTACCGCAACCGCCTGCAAAACATNGAGCCCGAGCCCCTCTTCCTCGTTCGCTTCCTCCGCAACCTCCTCCTGGGCGAGAACAACGACCTCCGCAACCGCTACATGCTCCTCAACCCACCCGCTGAATGGCAAGCCGAAGTCGACCGCATGAAGNGCGAACTTGCTACAAGTACCGACCAAGTACCGACCAAGTACCGACCAAGTACGCCCGATGTGGAAGAACTTCTCCAAGTCATTGGGAGCGATGAACTTTCGGTGAAACAAATGATGGAACAAATGAATCTGAGGCATCGNCGCAATTTTATCGAGCATTATCTCAACCCCGCCATGCGNGATGGATATGTGACCATGCGCTACCCCGATAGCCCGCGCCACCCGCGCCAGCGNTATCGATTGACNGTGAAAGGATTAGCGGTATATNNTCAAGAAAAAACGGAGTCCAACAATGAATAGCNACATCATATTATATACCTCGAGCGAAGGAAACGTCAGCGTGCAAGTGCAGTACGAGGATGGGACGTTCTGGCTGACACAAAAACGCATGGCAGAATTGTTTGGCGTCGACGTCAGAACTGTCAACTACCATCTAAAAGAAATATTCCAAAGTGGTGAACTTCAAGAGAATCGAACTATCCGAAAAATTCGGATAGTTCAAACTGAAGGCAAGCGGGAGGTGGAACGAGAACTAGATTTCTATCATCTTGATGCCATCATTGCAGTAGGGTATCGTGTGAATAGTAAGCAGGCTACTCTTTTTCGCATTTGGGCCACTAACACTTTGCGGGAGTTCATTGTTAAGGGTTACGTTTTAGACAAAGAAAGGCTCAAAAAGGGGCCTTCGTTTGGGCACGACTATTTCAAGGAGTTGCTGATTGAAATTCGCGAAATCCGCGCCAGTGAACGTCGCTTCTATCAGAAGATAACCGACATTTACGCACTGGCCATCGATTATGATAAGGACTCACCCATTACGCGGCAATTCTTTGCGNCCGTGCAAGACAAGCTGCATTGGGCAATTACGGGAAAGACAGCGGCTGAGATTATCTATGATGGCGCTGATGCAACNAAGTCACACATGGGGCTGACCACGTGGAAAAATTCGCCCGATGGCAAGGTGCTGAAATCGGATGTGACAGTAGCGAAGAATTATTTAGACCAAAAGAATATTAATGCCCTCAACCGTCTGACAACTGCTTATATCGATTTGGCCGAAGACCGTGCCGAACGCGACATTCCTACAACCATGAGTCAATGGAGTACCATCCTTGACGATTTCTTGACTGTGGCTCAACGCCCGCTTCTAGAAAACGCTGGAAGTGTATCGGCTTTAGAGGCAAAGTTGAAAGCCGAACAAGAATATGAAACATTCCGCAAAATTCAAGACCAAAACTATATTTCGGACTTCGACAAAGAAATCAAACGCCTAAAAGGCGAGAAATAAACCGACGATAGCGACCACAAGAGATGGATTCGAGAAAATATATGATTGTGGATNTGCTNCCACCCAGCGGGAAAGAGCAATTTATCACCGATCGGGTGGCAAGCATCGAACGTCAAGACAATTTCTTCATAATCTCCTACGGGAAAAGCCCGAAGACCTGGAAATATCGGTCGGAGAGGATTTTCTATGCACAGGACCCCGAGGCCGTTGATTTAGATGGTCGCGGTCTATATGTGAGGAAAAAGCGAGTTAAAGGTGCGCAAGAGATTTTGCGGTTTACCGATGGCAAGCGCACGTTTTGGCATATCACCTACAAGAGCGGTTTTGAGTGGAGTTATAACGATGCTGATGTCTACTTATCTCGGACAAATCTGCAAGCCGAAAATCATAATTTGTGGGACTTCTTAAACCACATCGTGAACGAGACAGGGCTAACTATCAACACCGACGCTGATGAAGCTGTGAACATATTGCAATTGCAGTATGAGCAGATTGATGTGGAACGCGACAATACACCACTGGCCCTCTATATGGCTGGGAAAAGACGCGGGGCTCGCTTTTCGTTACCAGCTCATGTGTTTTTCCCCTTTGGCTGCAATGGTAGCCAAAAGCAAGCAGTCGAGAATGCGCTCACCAATCAAGTTAGCATCATTCAAGGACCTCCTGGAACTGGCAAAACGCAAACCATCTTAAACATCATTGCCAACTTGTTGCTTCAAGGAAAAAGCATTTTGGTCGTTTCCAACAACAACTCAGCTGTAGACAATGTTGCCGAAAAGCTATCCTCTAAAGGAGTAGGGCTGGGTTTTCTCGTGGCTAAACTTGGCAGTGTTGAAAATCGTGAGCATTTTATCGAAAATCAGCCTCCTTACCCCGACATGACCTCGTGGAAGCTACAAAACGAGGGCGCTGTCATTAGAAAAGTCGATGCAGCGCTGAACGTAGCTACAACAGGATTTGGCAAGCAAGTTGACTTAGCACGCCTAAAGGCCGAGTATGCCGCGCTANTTACTGAGCAGAAATACGAGAACCTGCAGAACACAACGGAATCGAAGCAGGACTTGTGGCTTTCCTCTAAGCCATCAGCAAAATTGATGGCTCTACTTACGTTGTTACAGAAAACCAACGAACATGGGAAACGTTTCTCGTTGTGGACGCGATTGAAGTGGTCGTTCTCGCTGGGATGGCGCGCATGGAGCATGCTGGGCAGCAAAAATGCGCCTCAAACTTTAGAGGTCGCATTTTACCAAGCCCGCAAAGCCGAAATTGAAAAAGAGATGGCCGAATGTGAGGCGTTTATCGAGAAAAACGACATTAAAGGTTGCGTTGACCAGCTGCGACAATGTTCACTCGATTACTTGAAATCGTGCATCGCCGAAAAGTATAACGAAGGCTGGCGCACCAAGTTTGAAAAAAATGAAATCAAAGGCAAGTCTGCGCAGTTCTTAGCGGAATATCCCGTTNTTCTGAGCACAACTTATTCGGCCAAAAGTTGCATCTCGCCCGATATGGTTTTCGACTATGTGATTATGGATGAAGCTTCGCAAGTCGACATCGCTACAGGGGCCCTGGCTTTATCGTGTGCCGAAAACGTTGTCATTGTGGGTGACGACAAGCAACTGCCTAATGTCATTGACTCGAAGACTTTCCAAGTCATCGAGGAGTTGGAAGATAACTACAAGATAGACGACAAATATTGCATCACCAAGCATAGCTTTCTCAGTTCTTGTAACCACGTGTTTAAAAACACCCCAACAACCTTGCTGCGCGAGCATTATCGCTGTCATCCGCAAATCATTGAGTTCTGCAACAAAATGTTCTACGATGGCGAGCTGGTCACCATGACTAATAACGATGGCAAGCCCGACACGTTGGGCGTGTTCCTTACCCCTGTTGGGAATCACGCCCGCGACCACGTCAATCAGCGAGAAATCGATGTCATCAAGCAAGAGGTCATGCCCGCCCTAGCAGGCGACAAATCCGTTGGCATCATTTCTCCCTATCGTAATCAAACCGAGCAGATAAACCTGCAACTCAACCGCGACATTGCCAGCACCGTGCACAAGTTCCAGGGCCGCGAGTGTGACGCAATCATCATGAGCATGGTCGACAACAGNCCCACCTCATTCAGTGACGATGCCAACCTGCTAAACGTGGCCATTTCTCGCGCAAAAAGTAAGTTGTGCATCGTTGCTACAGGAAACGAGATCCCCGAGCAAAGCATCCTTTCGCAACTCATCAACTACATCCGGTACAATAATTTTGAGGTGCGGGAGAGTAAGTTACATTCAGTATTCGACATCCTCTACAGTCAATACACGCAGGAACGTCTACTCTTTGAGAGGACCCACGAGGCTGTGTCGAGTGAACTCTCTGAGAACGTCATCTACGCAACGCTTAATAAAGCCATCGAGCAAAATGGTTTAAAAGGAAAAATCGGCATCCTCGACCATTATCCCCTTGCTCGATTGATTACCGACCGCACTGCGCTAAATGCCGAGGAGGAAGCCTTTGTTGAAAGCAACTTGTCGCACATCGACTTCCTCCTTTACAATACNATCACAAAGCAACCGAAACTCTGCATCGAAGTCGATGGCTGGAAGTATCACAACACCGACGTGCAACGTCATCGTGACCATCTTAAAGATGCTATCCTCACGAAATTTCACCTACCAATCAATCGTCTGTCTACAACTTCATTGGTGACCGTCGAGACACTTGCTGAACTGCTGAAGAAAAGGTTGTAGNGNGGTGGTTACAGGNGGCGGTGCATTTCGTGGTAGGGGAGGGTGGCCCAGGTGGAGAGGTTGCCTGTGGGGTGGAAGCCCATTTTTTGATACATGGGGATTTTGTCGGCGAGGCAGGTGAGGAAGACGTTATGGCGGCCGCGGGAC
>Ga0065709_1029658_pt1 | contig 14561 bp, 11 predicted proteins | sample Hoacrofraction14_2_FD_59096 | JGI IMG/M metagenome (GOLD analysis project Ga0065709, IMG submission 59096) | Hoatzin crop microbial communities from Cojedes, Venezuela, sample from fiber fraction 14 v1 | ecosystem: Host-associated > Birds > Digestive system > Esophagus > Crop | place: Venezuela...
CGCAAATGTGCGACCAATTCATGATTTGCCGCAACTATGCCAAGGACACGGCGGGATTATTTACCAGGATAAAGAGTAAAATCAGTGCATTCACCACCATGCAATACATCAATTACATAAACAACAAACCGATTGGCAGAGTCAAGTATGCACTGGCTTAATTCCGCCAACGGGTTAACAATTAATAAATAATAATTGGGGTTGGAACGGATAATCCTTATCGGTTATATGGGCGCAGGGAAGACTACTCTGGGCCGTGCGCTGGCCAAGCGGCTGGGGCTGCAGTTCTACGACTTGGACTGGTATATTGAGAATCGCTTTCAGCAGAAGATTCCGGATATTTTCGCTCAGAAGGGCGAGGGGTATTTCCGTGAGCTGGAGCAACGGATGCTGCACGAGGTGGGCGAGTTTGAGGATATCGTTCTGGCTTGCGGTGGCGGCACTCCGTGCTTTTTCGACAATATGGACTACCTGAACCGGCAGGGGGAGACGGTGTATCTGTGCGCTCGTCCTGAGGTGCTGAAGGCGCATCTGCTGATGGGCAAGGGGGTGAGGCCGCTGATTCAGGGGAAGTCGCCCGAGGAGCTTGAGGCGTACATCGCGACGTCGCTTGCGGGGCGTGAGGCGCACTACCTGAAGGCGAAGCACAAGGTGGAGCTGGATGTGATTCACACGGACGCGGACATCGACCGCTACATTGAGGAAATCAGAAGGAAAATCAATCAGAAGAACGCATAAGGAATGAGAAAATGGCGCATTGAAGACTCCAGCGAGCTGTACAGCATTGGCGGCTGGGGCATCAATTATTTCCACATCAACGAGGAGGGGCACGTGGTAGTGACTCCTCACAAGGACGACGTGGAGATTGACCTGAAGGAAGTGATGGACGAACTGAGCCTGCGCGACATGACGGCGCCCGTTCTGGTGCGGTTTCCAGACATTCTGGACAGCCGCATTGAGAAGATGGCGACGTGCTTTGCCCACGCGGCGAAGGAGTATGACTACAACGCGGAGAGCTACATCGTCTATCCCATCAAGGTGAACCAGCTGTCGCCGGTGGTGGAGGAAATCATCAGCCACGGCAAGAAGTACAACCTGGGCCTTGAGGCGGGTTCGAAGCCAGAGCTGCACGCGGTGCTGGCGATGAACATGGAAAGCGACTCGCTCATCATTTGCAACGGCTACAAGGACTACAGCTACATCGAGCTGGCGCTGCTGGCACAGAAGATGGGCAAGCGCGTGTTTGTGGTGGTGGAGAAGCTGAACGAGCTGAAGGTCATCACGGAGATTTCGAAGAAGCTGAACGTGCGCCCCAATATCGGCATCCGCATCAAGCTGGCGGCGTCAGGCAGCGGCAAGTGGGAGGAAAGCGGCGGCGACGCCTCGAAGTTTGGCCTGACTTGCGGCGAGCTGCTGAAGGCGCTGGACTTCATTGAGCAGAACGACATGAAGGACTGCCTGAAGCTCATCCACTTCCACATAGGCAGCCAAATCACGAAAATCAGGCGCATTCAGAACGCGCTGCGCGAGGCCTCGCAGTTCTACGTGCAGCTGGTGAAGATGGGCTTCGGCGTGCAGTTCGTGGACTGCGGCGGCGGCCTGGGCGTGGACTACGACGGCTCGCGCTCTGCCAACTCGGAGAGCTCGGTGAACTACAGCATTCAGGAGTACGTGAACAACTGCGTCTATACGTTTGTGGAAATGGCGAAGCTGCACGGCGTGGCCCAGCCGAACATCATCACAGAGGGCGGCCGCTCCATTGCCGCGCACCACGCGGTGCTCATCATGGGCGTGCTGGGCACGGTGGAACTGCCCGTGATGCCCGACGAATTCCAAATTCAGCCCGACGACCACCAGCTGGCGAAGGACCTCTACGAGATTTGGGACAACCTCTCCACGCGCTCCATGCTCGAGGACTGGCACGACGCGCAGCAAATACGCGAGGAGGCGCTCGACCTCTTCCAGCACGGCATGCTCGACCTGAAGACGCGCGCCGAGATTGAACAGATGTATTGGGCCGTGGCGCACGAAATCAACACGCTCTCGCGCTCCATGAAACACGCGCCAGAAGAGCTGCGGACGCTCGACAAACTGCTGGCCGACAAGTACTTCTGCAACTTCTCCATCTTCCATTCCCTGCCCGACGTGTGGGGCATAGACCAGCTTTTCCCCATCATGCCCATTCAGCGGCTTGACGAGAAGCCCGACCGACTGGCGACCATTCAGGACATCACCTGCGACAGCGACGGCAAAATCACAAACTTCGTCACCCACCAAACGGTGTCGAACTTCCTGCCGCTCCACTCCGTGAAGGAGGGCGAGAACTACTACATCGGCGTCTTCCTCGTGGGGGCCTACCAGGAAATCCTGGGCGACATGCACAACCTCTTCGGCGACGTCAACGCCGTGCATATCACCACCGACGGCAAGGGCTACAAAATCGAACAAACCATTGACGGCGAGACCGTTGCCGACGTGCTGTCGTTCGTGCAATACGACCCGAAGAAGATGGTGCGGCGCCTGGAAATCTGGACGAAGAAGGCGGTGAAGGAGAAGAAAATCTCGCTCGAGGAGGGCAAGGAATTCCTCAGCAACTACCGCTCCGGCCTCTACGGCTACACCTATCTGGAGGAATAAACCTTCGCGCCAAACGAAACACTTGCTTCGCGCCAAACGAAAATTCACAGGGAAACCGCCCATGGTTTCCCTCTTTTTTGCCCTGCCCCACCCTTGCGTTTCCGCACTGCTTTTCATGCAAATCTTGGCAACAGCTGAAGCGCCGATTCGGATGGGCTGAAAAACGAAGGGCATCGTTTGCGAAAACGAAGGGTTTCTTTTTCGAAAACGAAGGGCATCGTTTTGCGGCGGCAGAGTGGCAGCGGCGGCAAGATTGCAACGGAAACGCAGTGGGTTGGGCGGATTTTTGATTGAAAAGTTGGCATTTTTGTGCCGAAAATGCTATCTTTGCACTTTGAATATGATGGAAAAAGAGGATTTCAAATACTTAAACCAGATAAACAGCCCGCAGGACTTGCGCAAGCTGAGCATTGACGAGCTGCCCGAAGTGTGCGCCGAACTGCGCCACGACATCATCCATGAGCTGTCGGTCAACCCCGGCCACTTGGCGTCGAGCCTGGGCGTGGTGGAACTGACCGTGGCGCTCCACTACGTTTATTCCACGCCCGACGACCGCATCGTGTGGGACGTGGGGCATCAGGCCTACGGACACAAGATTCTGACGGACCGCCGCGACACTTTCTGCACCAACCGCAAGCTGGGCGGCGTGCGCCCCTTCCCGTCGCCCGACGAGAGCGAATACGACTCCTTCAGCTGCGGGCACGCCAGCAACAGCATCTCCGCGGGGCTGGGCATGGCGGTGGCGGCGCGGCTGAGCGGCAGCAACCGCAAGGTGGTGGCCGTCATCGGCGACGGCGCCATGAGCGGCGGACTGGCTTTCGAAGGCGTGAACAACGCGGCGAGCGTGCCAAACGACATGCTCATCGTGCTCAACGACAACAACATGTCGATTGACCAGAGCGTGGGCGGCATGCGCCAGTACCTGCTCAGCATGAACACCAACAAGACCTACAACCGCTGGCGCTACAAGATTTCGCGCAAGCTCACCGGCCTTGGCATGATGAGCGACAAGCAGCGCAAGGGTTTCATCCGCTTCAGCAACAGCATGAAGTCGCTGCTCTCGCACCAGCAGAACATGTGGGAGGGCTTCGACATCCGCTACTTCGGCCCCATCGACGGGCACGACGTGAAGGAGCTGGTGCGCGTGCTGCAGACCATCAAGGACATGAAGGGCCCGAAGATGCTGCACATCCACACGAAGAAGGGCAAGGGCTACGCGCCGGCCGAGCAGAACGCCACGGTTTGGCACGCCCCCGGCAAGTTTGACGAAAACACGGGCGAGCGCATTTCCGACGAGCCGAAGAAGCAGTGCCCGCCGCGCTTCCAGGACGTTTTCGGCGAAACGCTGGTGGAACTGGCGAAGCAGAACGACCGCATCGTGGGCGTCACGCCTGCCATGCCCACAGGCTGCTCCATGAACCTGCTCATGGAGGCGATGCCGGAACGGACATTCGACGTGGGCATTGCCGAAGGGCACGCCGTGACCTTCTCCGGAGGCATGGCCAAAGACGGGCTGATGCCGTTTTGCAACATCTACTCCTCGTTTGCGCAGCGCGCTTACGACAATATCATACACGACGCCGCCATCATGCGCCTCGACATGGTGCTGTGCCTCGACCGCGCCGGACTGGTGGGCGAGGACGGCCCCACGCACCACGGGGCGTTCGACCTGGCGGCGCTGCGCTGCATTCCCAACCTGACCATCGCCTCGCCCTACGACGAGCCGGAACTGCGCCGCCTGATGTACACGGCACAGCAGCCGGGCCACGGCGTGTTCGTCATCCGCTACCCCCGCGGCCGCGGCAGCGTGGTGGACTGGCGCTGCCCGCTCGAGGCCGTGCCCGTGGGCAAAGGACGCCTGCTGAAGGACGGCAAAGACGTGGCGGTGATTTCGCTCGGACCCATCGGCACGGAGGCCGCAAAGGCCATTGCGCAGGCCGAAGAGGAGCAGCCGGGCCTGAGCGTGGCGCACTACGACCTGCGCTTCCTCAAACCCCTCGACGAGGAACTGCTCAGCGAGGTGGCCAGCCGTTTCCGCAAGGTGGTCACGGTGGAAGACGGCGTGCGCGAAGGCGGCATGGGCAGCGCCGTGCTGGAATGGCTGTCCGACCACGGACACAGCGACATCGAAGTCATCCGCCTCGGCCTGCCCGACCAGTTCGTGCCGCACGGCACAGTGGCCGAGGAGCGCGCCATCTGCCACATCGATGCGCAGAGCATTAAGGAGAGCCTCTCCCCCAGCCCCGCCCCAAAGAGGGAGGGGTGACAGCGCCGCAATGCACTATCGGCTTTAACTTCTAACGGAGCGAAGCGGAGTGCTACTTCTTTAACTTCTATACCTTCCCACATACTCCATAAAACATGAACATCATCATCGCTGGCGCCGGAGCCGTTGGCACCCACTTGGCCAAACTGCTTTCGAAAGACCAAATGAACGTGGTTCTCATCGACGAAGACGAGAACAAGCTGAGCAAGCTCAACAACGACCTCGACATCATGGTGCTGCCCGTGTCGCCCACGTCGCTCAAAGGTTTGCAGAATGCCGGCGTGAGCGATGCCGACCTCTTCATCGCCGTAACGCCAGAGGAGGGCGAGAACATCACCTGCGCCATGCTAGCCAAGCAGCTCGGCGCCAAGCGCACCGTGGCGCGCGTGGACAACTACGAATACATGACGGAAAGCAGCCGCAAGGTGTTTGCCAACATGGGCATCGAAATGCTCATCTACCCCGAACTGCTTGCTGCAAAAGAGATTGCCGACTCCACGCAGTACTCCTGGGTGCGCCAGATGTGGGAATTTGGCGAGGAGCGCGACCTGCTGCTGCTGAGCGTGAAGATGCACGACAACCAGCCCATTCTGGAGAAAGAAATCAGCAACGAGCACAACCAGCTCGTGGGCCACACGCTCAAGGAAATCGGCCAGGAACACGGCCATGCCTTCCACGTCGTGGCCATCAAGCGCCGCGGCGAAACCGTGGTGCCGTATGGCGATGAGCGCATCCTGCCGCGCGACCTCGTCTTCTTCATGACCACCCGCGAGCAGGCGCCCGTCATCCGCCACCTCAGCGGCAAGGACGACTATCCGCAAGTGAAGCGAACGCTCATCGTGGGAGGCGGAAAGCTCAGCGTCAGGGCCGACTGGGCGCTGCCGGAGAGCATGGACGTGAAGATTCTGGAGGCGGACCAAAACCGCTGCGAGGCCCTGGGACACCTCATCCGCGAGCGAACCCTCGTCATCAACGGCGAGAGCCACGACATTCCCCTGCTCAACGACGAGGGATACGGACACCTCGAAGCCTTCATCGCACTCACCGACAACGACGAGGAGAACATCCTCTCGTGCGTGGCGGCCAGGCGGCGAGGCGTGAGGAAAACCATTGCGCAGGTGGAAAACCTCGACTACCTCGACATGGCGGAAGACCTCGATGTGGGCACCGTCATCAACAAGAAAACCATTGCCGCCAGCTACATCTACCGCATGCTACTCAAGTCGAACGTCGACACAGTGAAGATGCTCAGCGTGGCAGAGGCCGAAGTGGCCGAATACGTCATTCAGAACGGCTCGCGCGTCACCAAGCGGCCCGTCATGGAGCTCGGACTGCCCCTCGGCGTGAACATCGGCGGCATGGTGCGCGACGGCAAGGGGCAGCTCGTCAACGGCAAGACCGAACTGCGCGTGGGCGACCGCGTCGTGGTGTTCTGCCTCGGCGGAACCCTTAAAAAGCTCGACAAGTATTTCAAATAATCCACACCTATATATATAATAAGGAGAAAGCGGCATGAACTGGAAGCTCATCAGCAAAATCATCGGCGTCCTGCTCTTCATCCAGACGGGACTGCTCCTGCTGTGCATGGGCGTAGGCATCATCTACCACGAAGCCCAGTGGCCGTTCGCCTACACCGCCGCCATCGCTTTCCTCCTCGGCATGTTCATGCAGCTGCTCGGACGCGGCGCATCCACCAACATGGGGCGCAAAGACGGATACCTCGTCGTCACCATCGCCTGGGTCGTCTATTCGCTCATCGGCATGCTCCCCTACCTCTTCGAAAACGTCACCAGCGGCGTCGCCAGCGCATTCTTCGAAACCATGTCGGGCTACACCACCACCGGCGCAACCATCTTCGACGACATCGACGCCCTGCCCAACAGCCTACTCTTCCACCGCAGCCTGTCGCAGTGGGTGGGAGGCGTCGGAATCATCTTCTTCACCATCGCCCTGCTGCCAGCGTTCGGCGTGGGCGAAGTCAGGCTCTTTGCGGCCGAAAGCACCGGACTTTTCCACGACAAAGTGCACCCCCGCATCAGCGTCACCGCACGCTGGATTGGCTTCGTCTATTGCGGCATCACCCTCCTCTCAGGCGTCAGCTATTGGCTCTGCGGCATGAGCATCTTCGACGCCGTGAACTATGCCCTCACCACCACCGCCACAGGCGGATTTGGCACCCACACCGCACTCATGGAGGAAGTTTACCACTCGCCCCTCATCGAGTACGTCATGGCGTTCTTCATGATGCTTTCCGGCATCAACTACACACTCATCTACACCTCCCTGCTCAAGGGCCGAATCAAGCGCCTGTGGAGCGACGCCGAACTGCGCTGCTACCTGCGCATCCTCACCACCATCACCCTCGCCTGCACCCTCGTGCTCTTCCTCCAGCACCTGCGCCTGAGCGGCAACGCCGCAGCGCCCTGGTGGCAATCGCTCGAAAACGCATTCCGACAGGCATTCTTCACCACCACCGCCCTGCAGACCACCACCGGCTATGCCACCGTGGACTACACGCTCTGGCCCATCATGCTCATGCCACTCCTGCTCTTCATCATGTTTGCCGGCGCCTGCTCCGGAAGCAGCTCCTCCGGCTTCAAGTGCATCCGCTGGAGCATCATCTACCGCGTGGTCGCCAACGAGGTGAAGCACATCCTCCACCCACGCGCCGTACTCCCCGTGCGCATCAACCACACCGTCATCCCCACACAGCTCATCATCACCACCTTCGCCTTCGCCGCACTCTTTGCCGCAGCAGTCTTCGGCGGAGCATTCATCCTCACCATCACCGGCATACAGCCAGACGCCGCCGGCCCCATCTTCGACTACCGCGACGCCATCACCATCGCCCTCTCGCAAGTGGCCAACATCGGACCCAGCATGGGCTACTTCGGCCCCCTACACTCCTACGAAGTACTCACCCCCGCCAGCAAAATCGTTTGCTCCGTACTCATGCTCCTCGGCCGTCTCGAAATCTTCCCCATCCTCCTCATCTGCTCCCGCAACTTCTGGAAACGCTCATAAAACCTTAAAAACTTATAAATTCCAACAAATCGTTTCAAATTTCTTGCAATCCGCACAATAAAACCACCGTTTCTGCGTAATATTATTACAGCGACATTGCAGAAACGTTTAACTTAAACCTTTGAAACGATGAAATCCCTTTGGAAAATCATGGCCCTGGCCGCATGCATCATGCCCCTGGCCGCATGCAGCGACGACGACGAAACCACCAGTTCGTCAACCTCCACCACCACCTCTTCATCGAAAGCCACCACCGATGGCACCTATTTCCTCACCACAGGCACCAACGCCGCAACCGTGGACAGCAGCCTCGACGACGGCTGCGTCAGCGTCGTCTGGTCCGGCGGACCCACCGTCACCATCGCCTCAAGCCTCGACGGGCTCGTTGAGGCCTACATCAATGGCGAGTACGTCAGCCTCATCGCCACCGCCGACCTGCAGAGCGAAATGACCGTCACACTCAGCGGAACCAGCACCGACGGCGGATTCTACATGGACGGCGACTACGACGCCAAGTTCATCCTCAACGGCCTCAGCCTCACCGCCACCGACGACACCCCCGCCCTCTTCATACAAGACGGGCAGAAAGCCAAGCTCAAACTCGCCAGCGGAACCACCAACACCTTCGCCGACGCCAGCGGCGGAAGCCAGAAAGCATGCATCATGCTCAACGGACACACCGTCATCTCAGGCAGCGGAACCCTCAACGTCACCGGAAACGCCAACCACGCCATCTGGACCGACGAATACCTCTGCGTGGAAAACGGCACCGTCAACGTCAAAGGCGCACAAACCGACGGCATGAACATCAACCAGTACTTCCAAATCACCGGCGGAAACGTCACCATCACATCCGTGGGCGACGACGGCATTGCAGTGGCTGCGCTCGACGACAGCAGCAAAGACAACGACGGAGAAGTGCTCATCGACGGCGGAACACTCACCGTCAACGTCACCGCAGCAGCATCCAAAGGCATCAAAAGCGAGGCCGACATGACCATCACCGACGGAACCGTCAACGTCAACACCAGCGGCACAGGCGCATACGACACCGACGAACAAGACACCAAAGCCTGCGCATGCCTCAAAACCGACGCCAACTTCGCCATTTCAGGAGGAACACTCACCCTCACATCCACCGGCGCAGGAGGCAAAGGCATCAACGCCGACGGAAACATCAACATCTACGGAGGAACCATCAACGTGAAAACCACCGGCAAAACCTACACCTACGGCTCAGCATCATCCGACGCCAAAGGCATCAAGTGCGACGGCGACTACTACCAGAAAGACGGCGACGTCAACGTTTCAGCCACCGGCGGAGAAGGAAGCGAAGGCGTCGAGACCAAAAGCGCATTCACCATCGACGGCGGAAAACTCATCATCAAAGCCTACGACGACGCCATCAACTCCGGCGACGAATGCATCATCAACGGAGGATACGTCTATGCCTACTCCACCGGAAACGACGGCATCGACTCCAACTACAGCGACAGCAGCAGCGGAACCGCCATCGGCATCAACGGAGGAGTCGTCTTCGCCATGGGAACATCCAGCCCCGAAGGCGGACTCGACTGCGACAAAGGATACATCAAAGTCACCGGAGGATACCTCTTCACAGCAGGCGGACAACAAGACTCACCCAACGTCTCCGCCACACAACCCACCGCCTACTTCGGCTCCTACTCCCTCAGCAGCACTTACTACTACACCCTCGTCTGCGGCACCACCAAAATCTTCACCGTCAAAGCGCCCGCAAACATCAGCCAGAACTACACCATGCTCTCAGGCGAAGGCATGACAACCGGCACCACCTGCTATCTCTACTACGGCACCACCGCCCCAACAGCCAGCACCGCCGCCTACACCAACGGCACATCCAACTGCTTCTGGCTCAGCCCCACCGTCACCACCACCTCCACCGTCAAGTCCTGGACCCAATCCTCCGCCTACACCACCTCCGCCACCAACAACGGCGGAGGCGGAAACCCCGGAGGCGGCCCAGGAAGATAATAGCAACTAAGCCCCAAAAGCCCCACCCCGACCCTCCCCAAAGGGGGAGGGAGACAACCGATGCCACAGGCTGTGCAACTATCGGCTGACTCCTAGCGAGCGCAGCGAGCGCTACTCCTGACTCCTATCTCCCCCCAAAAAAAAGGAGGACGCCCCACCCTTGGGGCATCCTCCTTTTTTTATTTATTAATTGTCAGTCAATCTCCACCTTCCGCCCAATCTTCGGCATCTCCTTCGGAGCGAGCTTAGGCAGATTGATAGTCAGCACGCCGTGCTCCATCTTGGCAGAAATCTTCTCCTTGTCCACATCCTCCGGCAGCACGAACGTCTGCTCATAGCGCTCGTAGGCGAACTCGTGGCGCAGATACTGCTCCTTCTTGTCCTCATCCTTTGACTCCTGCTTGCTCTCCAGCTTCAGGTGGAGGTCACCCTCCTCATTAATCTGAAGCTCAAAATCCTCTTTCTTCAGCCCAGGAGCCGCCAGCTCAACCGTGTACTGCGTGTCACTCTCCTTCACGTTGATTGCCGGACTGGTAGTCTTCGTCTTCGGGAAAATGTCGTTGTCAAAGAATGCGTTGAACACATCAGGCAGCCAGTTTTCATTTCTACGAATCATAGGTCTCATAATCTTGTCCTCCTTATTTAATTGTTAATTGTTAATTGTTAATTGTTAATTGTTAATTGAATCTTCCGCGTTGCCGCGTTCACCCAAAACAGTCGCAAACGCCGTGCCAACTTACAACCACCCCCGCTTTTTGCCCCTTTCAGCGACAATCTGTCAGAAAAACTTGACAAAATGTCAAAAACCGCCGCACACCAGCGACGCAAACGCCACAGCGCAGCCACCGAAATTCCTGCCGCAGGCAAAAAAACTCAGGCACCGTTCCAAAAACCACTGCGGTCGTTTTCAAAAACCACTGCGGTCGTTTTCAAAAACCACTGCGGTCGTTTTCAAAAACGACTGCAGTCGTTTTGAATTTGGCTGGGGGCGGATGGACCAAAAACCTTCGGCAGGATTTGGCAGTCTCGCCGAAAGTTCGTAATTTTGTCCCCGACGGATGGCACAGGCGAGTGCGCCCCCTCCGCCCTTATTGTTAAAATTGCGTTTGCATTTGATACGTCTGTTCTAAAGCTTGGCCGCAAAGGAACAACCACAGTATGGAAATGTAAATGTCTGCGATTCGTGGACGTTTGCTTATCTGTGGTTGTAGGTCTGGCCAAGCACCTTGAACGAGGATGAGTATTTCGTCCACGTTCCACATTAAAGAGGTGCTTCCAGACCACGTTCGTTTTAATTCGCAAGCGCGTTAAAACGAAAATACTTATGCCTAACGAAAAGATTAGTTTGGCTGCAGCTCAGACTGCGCGAAAAGATGAGTTTTATACTCAGTATGCTGACATTGAGAAAGAGGTGAACGTCTACTTGGAATACAACCCCGATGTATTTCGAGATAAGACTGTCCTTCTTCCGTGCGACGACCCCGAATGGAGCAATTTCACCCGTTATTTTGCTCAACACTTTGAAAGTTTAGGACTGCGAAAATTAATTTCCACCAGTTATGCAGCAGACAGCAAAGAGGCATGCATACCCTATCAACTTACATTGTGGGAGCAGGATTCACCAAAATTCGACCCAAACAAGACGAAAGCAAAGGGAAAGATTTTTGTACTTGAACGTGACCGCACAGGAGATGGGCGCATCAATATCGAAGACCTTGACTTTGAATACCTTGAAGGAGACGGCGATTTTAGAAGTGAAGAAGTCCGTAAATTACGCGATGAGGCGGATATAATTGTAACAAATCCACCTTTTTCGCTATTTAGAGAGTTTTTAGAATGGATTATGGCAGCACAAAAGAAGTTCCTAATTATTGGTAACTTAAATGCAATAACATACAAAGAAGTCTTTCCTTTAATAAAGGAGAACAAACTCTGGCTCGGAGTAACATGGGACGGTAGAAATCATTACTTTGGGGTTCCCGACAATTATCCTTTGACACAAAAGACTGGTAAAATTGTAGATGGGAAAAAATATGCTTTTGTAAAGGGCGTCATGTGGTATACAAACATCGAACATGGGCGCCGACATCAACATCTACCTTTAATGACAAGAGAGCAAAATATCCGCTATAACAAGAAGTTAAATGGCCAAGATTATGCAAAGTATCTGAATTGCGACGCTATAGAAGTGCCATTCGTGGATGCTATACCTTGCGACTATGATGGTTTAATGGGAGTTCCTATTTCATTTCTGAATAAGTTTTGCCCTGAGCAGTTTGAAATTGTGAAATTTAGAAAGGGAGATGATGGCAAAGACTTAAAAGTAGCAGGAAAAAGTATTTACTTCAGAATATTAATCCGCAAAAAGCAATAATTATGAAGACGGAATTGAGGACGGACATCACCGTTGCCGACATGTGCAAGGGCTTTGTTTACAACGAGTATGAGGGCAAGGGACTGTACGGGCTTTCGGGCAAATTGACGATTCAGCCGGAGTATCAGCGGAACTACATCTACGCCGACGGGAAGAAGGACGTGGCGGTGATTGACAGCGTGCTGCACGGCTATCCGCTCGGCCTGATTTACTTCAACAAGGTGGGCGAGGACCGCTACGAGGTGCTAGACGGGCAGCAGCGCATCACCAGCCTGGGACGATTCGTGACGGGGCGCTTCTCCATCTTCGACCAGAACGGCACGCCGCAAGTCTATTCGGGACTGGCGGAGGATTTGCGCAAGCGCATTGACGAAACGCCGCTGCTGGTGTACGTTTGCGAAGGCACGGAGAGCGAGATTAGGGAGTGGTTCAAAACCATCAACATAGCGGGCGTGCCGCTCAATCAGCAGGAACTGCTCAATGCGGTGTACAGCGGCCCGTTCGTGAGCGCGCTGAAGGCGGAGCTGAGCAATTCGCAAAACGCGAATGTGCAGCGGTGGAGCGCCTACATCGTGGGCGACGTGAAGCGGCAGGACTTCCTGGCGTGCGCCCTGAAGTGGGTGAGCCAGAGCAAGAAAAAGGACGTGGGAACGTACATGAGCGAGCATCGCTTCGACAGCAACACGGGCGAGGTGATGAGCTATTTCAACTCCGTGCTCAACTGGGCGGAGGCGGTTTTCCCAAAGACCTACAGCCAGATGCGCGGCCTGCCCTGGGGCGACTGGTTTGAGCAGTGGCACACCACGCCCTACGACCCGCAGGCAGTGGGCGAGACGGTGGAGCGGCTGATGGCGGACTACTGCGTGAAGAACAAGAAGGGCATCTTCGAGTATGTGCTTGGCGGCTGCCAAGAGACGGAGCTGCTCGACGTGCGCGTGTTTGACGAGGCCACGCGCCGCAGCGTCTATGCCCGCCAGACGCAGGAGGCAGAGGCGCAGGGCATTTCAAACTGTCCCGACTGCGCGCTGGGCCACGAGTCCACGCGCACGAAAATCTGGCGCCTGGCGGAAATGGACGCGGACCACGTGACGGCCTGGAGCAAAGGCGGCGCCACCGACCCCGCCAACTGCCAAATGCTCTGCAAGCGACACAACCGGGCGAAAGGGAATAGGTGATTACGAATGACGAATTACGAATTTGGAATTACGCCGTTTGGGGCGAAAAAAAAGAAAGCAAAGGCTTGTTATATTTTAGATTTTGTTCTATCTTTGCAAGCAAAAGAAACATTTATGCTTGGAATAAAGACACAACGACGTCCCATTACGGGCAAATTTGCACGGAAAATCCACAATGCCGCACAACGTGCTATCACCAAGAAATACAACAAAAAAGACTTGGAGGATATGCAGAAAATGCGGGAGACGCTCCGCAAATATGACGTAGTATGGGAGAACTGAATATCGGGCGCCTGCGCTTTAAGCGCGCTTTCGACATCAATGCCTTAACCGACTTCAACTGTGGGGTTAAGGCATTGGATGATTTTATACATGACCGCAAGAAAGGCTTGGAGAAACTCATCTCCCTGCGCCTTTCCAACCTGTGGATTGTGTTTAACGACCTGGAGGACAGCAGCGAGGTGATTGGTTTCTTCGCCCTCAGCAAAGACGCCTTGATTTTGAACAACATGGACCTGAAGAACCTGAGAACCGAAAGCAAGGAAGAGGACGATGAAGAGCAGTTTTGGGACCAGGAGAAGTATTCGGCCATAGAAATTGACTATATTGCCATTCAGGAAAAGTACCGCAACCACCATATTGGTTCGGACATCATCAACCTGATTGCTGACCGCGCGGCGAATGACCCGCTTTCTGCAACGCTTTTCCTGACTGTTGAGGCGCTGGACACCAAAGAATACAGCGCTGTGCCTTTCTATCGGCAATGCAATTTCCTGCCCAGCGAGTTGGCAAAGAACAAGCAAATCTACAATCAGATTCACCAAGGCATCATGCCCACCACGCAGCGGATGTACAAACTCATTTTGCCGCTGCAATGAACTTGCTGCATCGACGACATGAACTGTTCGCATCGCGAGCCGCTGAAAACGCCTGAAACGCCGTTTGCGGCGAAAAAAAAGCGCACCTGCCTTTTCCATCTCGAAAAAAAAGCATAACTTTGCATCCGCAAAGGCTGCCCTGATGGTGGAATGGTAGACACGAGGGACTTAAAATCCCTTGGCCATAACGGCTG
>Ga0065709_1029659_pt1 | contig 14561 bp, 13 predicted proteins | sample Hoacrofraction14_2_FD_59096 | JGI IMG/M metagenome (GOLD analysis project Ga0065709, IMG submission 59096) | Hoatzin crop microbial communities from Cojedes, Venezuela, sample from fiber fraction 14 v1 | ecosystem: Host-associated > Birds > Digestive system > Esophagus > Crop | place: Venezuela...
TGACTCCGCGCTCTCCCTAGTCATACATTTTTGAAAAATCCAGTGGCGCGCGGCGGTTTGGCGCTGGCGGGCTGGCGCTGGCGGGCTGGCGCTGGCGGTTTGGCGCTGGCCGCCTAGCGCAGGCCCGGCGCAAGGGCCCGGCGCAAGGGCCCGGGCGTGTTTAACGATTCACTATTTTTCTGATGATTTCGCGGATTCTTTTGGGTTCGAGCGGCTTGGTAATATACTCGTTCATGCCGACGGAGTAGGCCTTGTCCATGGCTTCCTTAAAGGCATCCGCGGTCATGGCCACGATTGGCACGGCCTGCGCATCCATCCGCTCCAGACCCCGGATTTTCTCGGCTGCCGTAAGGCCGTCCATCACCGGCATCTGCAGGTCCATGAAAATCGCATCATAGTAGCCGGGCTGCGACTTCATGAACATCTCCACGGCCTCCTGACCGTTGGCCGCATGGTCCGCAGTGACGCCCATCTCCTCAAAAATCCGATTCGCAATGATGGTGTTGATTTCGTTATCCTCAGCAAAAAGAACGAGAGCCGCAAGCTTTTCATTCGCGGCCGCCTCTTCCTCGTAAGGCGTTGCCACGCGTTCTGTTTCTGCCTTCGGGAAAATGAAGCTCACTGTAATGTCGGTTCCCTTGCCCCGCTCGCTTTGAACCGCAATCGTACCACCCATCAGATCCACCAGCTTCTTCACAATCGGCAGCCCGAGGCCGGTTCCCTGAATCGCGCCGTCGCGCAAGGGGTTGTCGTATTCCTGGGAGAATTCATCGAACATGACCTTCTGGAATTCCTCGCTCATGCCGATTCCCTCATCCTTTACAGCGAAGCTCAGGGCCACATTTTCGCCGCCGTCGGTTTCTTTGACGGTGCTTATGTAACTGACCGTTGTGCCCTCCGGGGAATATTTCACCGCATTGGAAAGCAGGTTCAGGGAAATCTGGCGAAGCCGGACCTTATCCGCCTTGAAACAGAGCCCAGGGGTATGGTCCGATTGAAGATGGAAGGTCTGATTCTTTTCGCCGCACATCGTCTCCATGAGGTCGGAAAGCGACTTAAGATAAGAATCATAATTGATGACATCGCAGTTCAGCTCAATTTTGCCGCTGTCCACTTTCGAGATGTCCAGCACATCGTTAATCAGGGACAGCAGGAACTTGCCCGAGGAATCAATTCGGTCCAGGTCCTTTTCAAGCTTTTCCCTGTCATCCATGTCGCGCTTCGCAAATTCCGTCAGATTCAGAATCGCACCGATGGGCGTGCGAATGTCGTGGCTGATGCGCGAGACAAATTCCGTCTTGGCGCGGTTGGCCTCTTTTTCCTGCTCGAGCTGCCCCGACTTTTCGGAAATCTCTTCATTTTGCTCCACAATCAGCGCCTTTACTTCCCGGTGACGAAGTATATAAGCGTACAAAAGCGCCACCAGAAGGCCCAGCAACAGACTGATTAAAACCTGCGGAACGCCGAAGGTCCGCGATGCCCAGGCGCTTTGCTGCGCCACGTCGACCGACCATTCCCAGCCGCCGATCATGAACAGCGCCTCGGCCGGATTTTCCAGAGAATCCCCGCAGGATAAGACACTGTACAAATCGAAATTACTATTCATTTGATAGAGCATATAATTGTAGCCGGCATCTTCGAGCGCCAGAAGGCCCGAGTCATAAAACACGCTGTATGCGCTTACCACTATATTCACAAAGCCCCAGAACTGACCGTCAAGGTAAACCGGGTTATAGATAATGAAAACCCGGTCCGAAAGCTGTTCCATCACAACATCGGAAACAGTGAAGCCCTGATCAAACTCCTCCACGGCCTCGTCGGTGCCTGCCGTGTTTTCCTCAAGCGCCTGCTGGAGATAAGATTTCTGCTTATTTGTCTGACCGCCTTCCGTGGAAACCGTGATGGATTCCACCTTCTGTGGGCCCAAAATCACTGTCTCACCCGAGCCGATGAAGGTCTCCGCTCCTATGGGGAGAACTTCAAGGCCCGTCACATCAAGGCCTTTTACACCTTCATCCTCCGGGAAGGACTGCGCCACCTTGCCATCCGGCGCCAGCCACACCTCGACCACACCGGGATACTCCTCCAGAAGCTGATCGGAAAGCTCCGCCAGGCTCGTGGAATCACCCTCGCCGGAAACCAGCAGACTTTCAAGGTATCCGGAAACCTGAATATAGTATTCCAGCTCCTGTCGGAACTTGCCCGCTTCGTTTTCCGCGGTGTACTGCAGGTTTTCGTCAATCCGCGACTGCTTCCTGCGGCCGAGCAGATAAAAAACAAGTCCAGTCAAAAGAGCCGTCACCGCAAATACAATGGCAGCTTTTCTGATATTGCGACTTATTCTGTTTCCTCTTTCTTCCTTTTCAAAGGTTCGGTCCGGTCTTGCATCTTGTTTGGTAGGCATGATTTTCTCCCGGGTTTTAGTATGTATGATTATAGCCTTTCGTCAAAACTTTATCAACCACATGGCAAATATTCCACCAATTTGGCAAAAACGTCAGGCAGGCGGAGCCGTCCTGCAGGTCAGACCTTCTCAAATCGGTACTTCTGCTTGATGTCGGGATACTTCTCATGGTCGACTTCGCTGAGGAACATCTCCATGGGGCGCACGTACGTGCGGAAGTCGCCGTAAAGAGCCTCGTATACGACCATCATTTCGCGGGTCTCGGTATGCTCCGCAAGCGCGAGGACCTTGTAAAGATACTTGTTTGCCGCCCTCTCCTCGGCGCTCAGCGTCTCGCGCTTGAAGTGCTGCACGATGTCGCCGGGCAGGATGGTGTGTTCATTCGGCATCTTTGCCGCGCTCATCTCATCCATCGCCATCAACCTCCTCGTCATCAATCTTCTCGGCACTGCCGGGACGTCCAAAAATCACATCAACTCCCGGCCCGCACGGAACGCATCCGCCACTTTTTCGCCAATCACGTGATAGGCATTGTTAAAGGGGTCGAACGTGATGGGCGCGACCTTGGCCATATCGAGCTTGCCGTCCGTCAGGGCGGACTCGTCCACACTCACGTTCACAATCTCGGCCACGAGACGGCAGGTCTTTTCGTCATAGCTCTTCACGCGGCACTCGAGCGCAACCGCGAGTTCATTGATGATTGGGGCATTCACGCGCTCACTCGGTGTCACGGTGAACCCGGCGTGCGCAAGCTTATCCGCGACCTTGTTGCCCGAGGCCAGACCCACATAATCGCAGGCCACGGCATGGGCTGCATCCGCCATGCTCACGGTAAAGGCGCCTGTTTTCAGGAAATTCTTGGTCGTCTTGTGGCCGGCGCTCAGGCAGAGCGACAACTCATTTTCCTCGCTAATGCCGCCCCAGGCCGCATTCATCGCGTCCGGGACACCGTTCTCGTCGTAAGTTGCAATAATAAACACCGGCTGCGGCAGGGACAGCGGCTTCGGTCCAAAATCTTTTCTCGCCATGGGAAGACCTCCTTTTTAAACTTGCACATATTATATCAAAGCCCGGAAATATTGAAAAGTGCCGACCGAAAAAAGCGGTCTGAGTCTAATTACGTGACCAAGGCCAAGGCGGCCTTGTAAACCAACAAGACCTTGCAGCCCTTACTTTCCGCTCACCCCGACCACCTTTGTCCGGCTGCTGTCCGAGGTCGTAAACAAGCGGCCCGAATAGTCAATCAGGAGATAGTCAACCAGTGTTTCGTCTGCTCCGACAAGACCGAGCGCTCGGATTTGAGCAAGCATGGATTCATCCTCAGAGACCGCTTCCAACGCTGTGCCCGGAAGATAGATACTAAAGGAGTATTCAAATGACGGAAAGCCGCTCTTTCTGTCCTCTTCGAGCGCCTTGGTAAACTGTATCAGGTTCATACTCGGATAAATGGTTTTCTCGGTTCCGCTTTCATCAACATAGGACGTTGACCCTCTATACTCAATGATTCCGGCGACATAGTTTCCGACCGTTTCCTCCGTGGTTTCCTTATAATAGGCGCCTTCAAAGGTCATCCCATCACGGTTCAGCGTGACCTCCATCGTCCAGCCATCCGAAGTCACCGTGGTGAACGTCATCGGAAGCTCGGGCATGTCTTCCGTCAACTCTTGCGCCATCCACGACTTACTGTTTCCAGCTGCCCGATAAGTCGTCTCCACCTGAAGGACAGATGAAAAGTCACCATACTCCGCAGCAAAATCAAGCGATGGCACCTGAGAAGCCGGAATTGTAATGAGACGCGTCTCGCGTTTCGCCGCCGGCACACTCACATTCTTCGCAAAATCATAAGCAAAGAGGGTTTCGCCGGTATTTGAAAACTCAAAGCGAATTTCCGAAAACATGGCAGAACTTGTTGTCCCATTCACAAAATCCACGAATGCGTTTACACTTCCATCTTCATTCTGCCAGATGAGACTTGGCCGAATCACCGCACTGTCCCCGCCAATCCCGCCGACCCGCTCACTGAACAGGAAGTCGCAGTACATCAGTGTCTCATCCGAAAGCGGGTAGTAGCAACGGCTCCGATAGACCGGATTCTCGCCGACTACGCCCGCAAGTCGCCCTTCTTCCAATGCGCTCACAAACAGCCCAGGCAGCAACTCATTCTTGATTCGCTCCGTGAATACTTCCCGAATTTCGGCACGATAATCAAGCAGCCACTCGTCACCCACTTTCGTCACAATGGCCGGGCATGAGCGGATATAACCGTCATTCATTGCATAAAAGTATCCGAAGAAGCTGTCCCCCTCGGCTAAAAGGCAGGAAAACTTAGCCGTACCTCTGAGATAATAATCCCAAAAATCAGTGAAATCATGCATCAACTCGTCCGCAATCTCGTCCGGCTCCTCATCCTCCAGATGGATGGTATCAAAGTCGAGAGGGGTTTCATCATAGTTCTTCATGTGTGTGGTCCGGTACTCGGTCCCGGTATCCACGATAGCGGCCGATGCCTCCCTCGCCGGTTCGGCCTCTAGCTGCCCCTGCCCCGCCTCCGGGAAAAAGCCTTCGGGAATCAAGGTTTCGTCTGCCTCGACGACCTCTTCTTCGCTGTTTTCCTCGGCTGACGATTCCTCTGCTTGTGATTCCTCGGTGCTCTCTTCACTTTCGTCTGAAGCTTCTTCCGAATTCACCTCCGAATCCTCAAGGAGCGAACTTTCCTCCGGTACACTCTCTTCCGCCGGCAAGCTTTCCTCCGGCGTGGCGCTCTCGCCCGCCGGCACACTTTCCAAGGCCGCTTCGACGGTCGACTCCTGCTTATTTTTGTTAATTTGATTAACTACGGCTGCTCCGCCGCCAAGCGCCACTAACGCTGCCGCGGCGATGATGGCAATCTTAAGGCCCAGTCCACCTGACGCTGATACAGTCGCAGCGGTCGCTGCCCCGGCGGCTGCAGTGGTTCCGGCCGCTGCAGTCGTTTCTGCGGCTGCAGCCTCCGCCGTCGCTGCCGCTGCAGCTGCAGCTTCTGCTCCTGCCGTTTCTGCCGCGCCACAAACCAGCTGCAAGGCAGACATGGTGCGGGCATAAGCCGCTTCGTTGAGGGCCGAGCCATTCTGTGCGGCTTGACGAAGCAGTGCAATGATGAATTGAATGGGCGTGAGCCCGTAGAGCTTTGTGCCCTTCTTTTCGAGCTCGGCCACGGCTGCCTGAATCTTCTTGCGCCCGTAATTCAAGCGGCTCTTGATGGTATTCTCCGAAACGCCGAACGTCTCGGCGATTTCCTTGACCGGGACATTGCTGTAGTAAAACATACCGACGGCCGCGCGCTGATCCTCCGGCAGCCGGTCCAGAATCTCGCGGATGAGCCGGGCCGTCTCGGCCTGATCCGTCGCTACCTCCGGCTGAAAATCGGAATCCGCATCGGCCATATCGAGCGGGCCATCGAGCGGTGCCTCGTCCTCGCTCCCCTCCGGAGCCATGTCGCTGAACAGCGTCGGCCGCTTCTTATTCAGATAGTTAATTGCCGTATTCTTCGCAATCATCCGCACCCAGCCGAGGTAGGCCTCGGGCGATTCGAGTTGGTCGAGGCGCGAGTAAACCTTCACAAATGTGTCCTGGACGATATCCTCCGTGTCCGGCTCGTTCTTGAGGATGGCCTTTGCCTCAAAATACGCCGCATTGTACGCCAGCTGATACATGAGCTGCATGGCCTCCTGATCGCCGCTTCGGGCCGCGGCCAGCGTCCCGGTGTCGAGCGCCGTCTTCGCCCCGCACTTCAGGCACACATCCGTCCCATTTTCAAGCTTCGTCCCACAGCTCCAACACTTCATCGCCTGTTCCTCCGTTCATTCATCCGGGGCGTCCTCGTCATCACCGTCCCCTTTGTCTTTTATAATTCTCAAAAAAACGAGCTCTGCCAGGTCTTCCGGCATTTCGGAATATTCAACAAGAAATTTGTAAAGATTCTTGAAATCAATCTCGCTCATTTGGCTGTCCCTCCGCGAGATTCCGCTTTCTGCATTCTAACAAATCCCATGGCGTCTGTCCACAGAAGACGCACTGAGACCTGCGGTTTTTTCATAAAGCTTCCAATGGTCAGCCCCCTTTCATTGTCGCTTTCATGGCCGGCAGGGCGCCAACCGGTTCGGCCTCAGATAACGCGACATAATAAATACCTCCCGGAATTTTGTTACCTGTCTCTAAGACCGATAACCCTCCCGGGAGGTTTTAAAGGAGTTAAATTTTTTCTGAAAATACTAAAAGTACCGGCCGCAAACGAACGCGAACGGCACCCTTGCGACGCGGCTCACCTTTCCAGCAGCCAGTCCAACGCATTGGCCACGCGGATTCCTTCGTAGTTTCGCTCATCTTTCCACGAACGCAGTTGCTCAAGGTACTCTTTGCGTATAATCATAGGAATCCCCTCTCTCGACGGAGTTGGACAATCATATTTTACTTACGGCCACTCTTCCAACTCTGTCGCCCGCCAGTAGCCGGTCTTGTTTGAGCCGACCCGTTCGATCCGACCGAAAGCGGTCAGACAAGCGATGGCTCTTTGGACAGTGGCTTCGGATTTGCCGATTCGTTCTGCCATTTCTTTTTTCGTCAGACCGGGTTCGGAAGCAATTAAAGTGTAAACGGCTTGTTCGACGGGTGAAAATTTTGGCTCAATGCGGCCGGAAGAAGAAAAAGCAGCTGCAGTGCGCTTGCTCTCTGTAAGGCCCGACTCCGCACGGCTGCCTGCATTGTACCTGTCCGCCGGAGGCTCGCTGACCATGTCCCGCCAATCTTCGTCCGCCTTTACTTTATGTGCAGCCGGCACCGCCGCCTCCTGATAGGACGGATAAATCGGTTTTCTCATGAATTCAAAGTAAAACCCAAATGAATTGTTTCCGTAATTGTACTTCACACCCCGGCGGTCGCAGGCGTCAAAGACGCGGGCGAAGCCGGTCCCGAAGGATTCGATGGTCTTGTTCAGATAAAGTACCGTATTGATGAGAGGGTTCCGTGCCACCGGGCCTTCCTTGCCGGAGGCGAAATCGAGCGGTGACTTGTCTTTTACAAGAAAGCCCGGATTATACACGTGAATCCGGGACGGCGTGATGTAAAGTTCATTAAACGAGCTTTCATTCACCTTCATATGAGCAAAGCTGTTCACAATGATTTCGCGCACGGCCTCAATCGGGACCTCGGGCGTTTCCACCCGTTCCATCCCCACAATCTCCGCCCGCCACCGGGTATGCTCCGCAAAATATTGGTAGGCCGCCTCAATGCATTCAAAGAGATTGCCCTTAAAAATTCGATTATCAATAAAAGAAAGCCGCGCATCGGTCGCATAAACCGCAAGTTTCAGAGTCAGGGGCTTTAGAGTGGAAAAGAGGCAGACACCTGCATTTTTCAAACGGCCATCCTTGATCAGGTTCAGGCGCTGCAAGGTGTCCTGCGCGTCGCGGTAGTTGAACGTAATCCGCCCCACTTCATTACCCTTGTTCACGAAATCGATGAGCAGCTCTTCGTCAATCACTTCCGGGCCGTAGTCCGTCAGCTCGTTTTCCCACTTGGAATAATCCACGTTTTTGTTCAGGAAAAAGGACTCGAGCTGCCGGTTTGTCATCTGGTTGTCCTCGTCATCCGAGCGCAGATAGTACCGGCCGTATGCGGCATAAGGCGTGTCCTCACCCCGCACCTCGACCTTAATCACAGTCTTTCCGTCCATCTCGGGCGTTGTGATTTTTGGGCTTACCATCGGACGGATGTAGTTCTTGATCACCGTCGATACGTCCCGCGTGGTGTCCTGTCCCAACTGCTGACCGACGACCGTGCCGTCATTCAGCACGCCAAAATACAGCACGCCCTCGCCGTTCTTGTTCAGCATGGATGCAAGCGACACCACCGCTTGCTTAATTTCGCTGGTCGACTTCTTATATTCAAGCTTTTCATTCTCTTTGTTTGGCATTAAGAAAAACCTCCTGTCAAAAATAAACGCATCGTGTTGGATGCGGCTTTCACATGGTCGGCGCGCAACTCTTCCGATGCGTTTATCATATCATTTATCGAATCGAATATCAAGTCATTTATCGAATCATTTTTGGTATTTTGACTCTTTATTTTTCCCACGGCTTTGATGTTATCTGATTACCTGTCAATTGTTAATCATAATCTTAATAATTTCCCGGTCCGCGGGCAGCCAGCCGACGGAGTCAAGCTCCGACTCATCCAGCCACCGGGCGGCCATATGCTCCTTTAAAACGAGGTCGCCCTCCTTTACATGGCACAAAAAGCAGTCCATGGAAAGGTGGAATTCGGGATAGTCATACTCCACGGTCAGAAGGAACTCATCCACCTCGATTTCAGTCGCAAGCTCCTCCTCGATTTCGCGGACGAGCGCCTGCTCTGCGGTTTCGCCCGGCTCGAGCTTCCCGCCCGGAAACTCCCACCAGCCGCGCCACGGGCCATACCCACGCTCCGTGGCAAAAATCTGATTCCCCCGGCGGATCACAGCCGCCGCTACTTTGATTGTCTTCATAAAACTGCCTCCGTGACGAATATTATAGCACACCTTCGAGCACCGGGCACCCACATTGAGAAGTTGACTAACATTTCGTCCAACTTCTCAGCGGGAACCCCTCTCATCTAAAACTTACGACGTTTTTGCTTTAAGTTTAATATCATTTTTCTCAGCTTGGCAATTTTCCATTGAATCTTCTGTTCATTTATGTCATCCTTTGCATAAAAGTAACGACGATTACGTCGCAAGTTTGAGGTGATGTTTATGATTGAACGAAACGATTATCTGGATCGTCTGATTCATTAAAAGGTCAACTCGTCTCTGGTCTCAAATTATATTCAGAACATCACGGATTCATTCCTGATTTCCATGGCCCGCCGTTATGACATAAAAGGGAAGAAATATTTCAATTATCCCAACAAATACTACTATACGGATATTGGCCTTAGAAACGCTCGACTGAACTACCGCCGGTATGATCCGGGTCATATGATGGAAAATATTCTTTATAATGATCTCATCCGCCGGGGCTATTCCGTGGATGTCGGTGTGGTGGTTGACCGTACCGCAGGCGCAAACGAGCAAAAAGAGATCGATTTTGTTGTCAACCGGGCAGATCAAAAAGTCTATATTCAGTCCGCCTGGCAACTGAACACAGAACAAAAAACCGCCGCCGAGCTAAACTCCTTATCTCTAACGAAGGACTTCTTCAAAAAAATCGTTGTCCGCATGGACATTCCTCGCAGTTTTTACGATGATTACGGCATTTTCCACTGCAATCTGATAGATTTTCTATTAGGTCGTGTAGAGCTATTCTGATTTTTGTCAGCTCTCGGTCCGGAACCCATCCATCTGAAAAAATCGCCGCTTTCGGTGATTTTTTCAGATGGTTTTTCTTTTGTTGATGCTGTCGCGGCCCTTCAAAACTCCTCTGCTGCAACCAAACAGTAGTGCCCCAGAAGTTCTTTAAATTTTCTTATGATCCGTTTTGCCCATTGATAAGTTGGCTAATATCTTGGTCAACTTCTCAACCGATTCTTGACTTCAGCTTAAACAAGCGGTAAAATCTCATTGAGAAGTTGACTAATATTTTGCCCAACTTCTCAACGAAAACAGTCTGCAGCCGTCCTGGCAGAGCCAACGGACTACGAAAGAGGAACGCCATGGAAATCAAACGTGATTTATATTTAAGGAAACTCATCTCCTACATGTGGGATGGGCAGGTCAAGGTGATTACCGGCATCCGCCGGTGCGGGAAATCGTACCTTCTGAACACCCTTTTCAAGAACCATCTTCTGTCACAAGGCATCGCGGCGGACCATATTCTCTCCTATGAGTTAGACCTTGCGAAGGACATTTTTTACCGTAATCCGCTGGAACTTGCCGCTGCAGTGCGTGCGCGTGTAGAAGGACAGGAAGACCGGTTCTACCTGTTTGTAGATGAAATACAGTTGTCAGACGAGGTGCCCAATCCCTACAATCCCGCCGGCAAAGCCATTACCTTCTACGATGCTTTGAATGATCTGAAATCTCTGCCCAATCTGGACATCTACGTCACCGGCAGCAACTCCAAGATGCTTTCCAGCGACATTCTGACCGAGTTCCGCGGCCGCAGCGACGAAATCCGGGTGCATCCACTTAGCTTTGCGGAATATTACGCCGCCGTAGGCGGTGCTTTAGGCGGTGCCGTAGGCGGTGACAAGGCGGATGCGTTCGAGGATTATGCCTTCTACGGCGGCATGCCCCTGATTTTATCCCGTCCGGATGAGACCGCCAAAATGAATTATCTGAAATCTCTCTTCTCCGAGGTCTACCTGAAGGACATTGTCGAGCGCAAAAAGATTAAGCGCGAGGATGTGCTGGCCGCCACGGTGGATTTACTTTGCTCCTCCGTCGGTTCTCTCACTAATCCGAATAACATTGCCAATTCTCTGAATTCCCGTCAAAAACTGACCGGGCAGGACACGGTTGCCGCTAACACCGTCAAGACATACATGGGCCATCTGCAGGATGCCTATCTGTTTGAAGAGTGCCGACGGTACGATGTGAAGGGGAAAGATTACTTTAGCTACCCAAACAAGTATTATTGCGAGGACCTTGGGCTACGCAATGCAAGGATTGGCTTCAGGCAGCAGGAAATGACCCACATCATGGAAAACATTCTTTACAACGAGCTCCGCATCCGCGGGTGCGAAGTCGATGTCGGAATTGTTTACAGCACCGAAAAAACCAAAGCCGGAAATTCTGAACAGATTGCCCGGGAAATTGACTTCATCGCCACCCGCGGCAGCCGGAAAACCTACATTCAGTCCGCCTATGCCCTGGAAAGCGATGCCAAAATTGCGGCTGAGAACAAACCCTTCAGCCTTACCGGCGACTCGTTTCCGAAAATCATTGTCCGTCACGACATCCGCAAGCGCTGGTATGATGATCAGGGCATTCTCAACATTGGCATTCTGGACTTTCTTTTGGACGATACATTGGTTTGACAAAAAAGACCCCGGAAGGTGTAAACCCTTCCGGGGTTCGCTTTAGCTATTCACTTACTTCGTGGTTTTTGCGTAAAGCAGGCATGTCAGAGGCACATCCGCTCCCGCAATCTCCATCTCAATTTCCTGTTCTCCGACACGCTCAAAGCCCTTGTGCTCGTAGAACTGCCAGGTGCAGTTACTGTCGGTGAAAAGGTAGATTAACTTGCCCGGCTCCCGGCGCTCAAGCTCAGCCAGAAGCTTGCTGCCGATTCCCTTTCCCTGCGTGGCCGGGTCGGCCGCCAGGAAGCAGATTTCGCCATCCGGCGACCCTTTTCCTTCGGTTGCCAACAGGCGCTTGTAATGCACCAGAATACGATGATTCGCTTCATCGTACGATGAAGAAGACTCCCCAAACAAATGGTTCACCATAAAACCGACCACCTTCACATACAAGGCGCGCCAGAAGGAGTGATACGGGCCATGCGCACCGGATGAGTCCTTTCGTCCTGTTGAACCGTCTTTCGTTCCGGCAGCCACCGCGCCAGCGGCAGTCGGAACGGTTTTCTCGCCCTTAATCACCGCCATCAGTATCCCCACCAGCTTGTCGCCTTCATAAGCGGCGATGACCTGCGTGGCCCGTTCCATTTCCAGATAGAGGAAGTAACGGCCGTAAATCTTCAAAAGAAACGGATTCGTTGTGTACCGTTCAAAATGCATGCCGGTTACGGCAAAATCAATCGCCTTGCCAAAGTCCTTTTTTGCAAGCTCTTTTAACTCAATCATACTCAGCCTCCTTGAACCGATGTTCTACAAATTCCGTGATGTTCCGCATGAGCGACTCCTCAGCAATCGCAAACACCGCCGCCAGCATCACGCACTGGTAGGAGATGTAATTAATCGAAAACAGACTCGACGCGAAGTACGCGCAGCCCGCAAAGCCAATGATGCACAGCCAGATAATCGCATTCCGGTAGGTGTTTCGCGGCCGGCAAATCCGAAACAGAATCATGAATCCGACGAACGACAGCAGGAACGTGCTCGCCACGCCCACATCGGCCTCGGTAATAGAAAACACCTTACCAAACACCACCAGTCCCGCAATTGAAAAGAACGATGTGAGCGCCGCCGGCAGCGCCTTCAGGAGCGTGACCTTGATGAACCGCCCGTGCTGCTTCTTCTCGTTCGCCTCCAGCGCCAGGAAAAACGCCGGAATACCGATATTGAACATGGACACGAGCGAAATCTGTGACGGCTCCAGCGGGTACGTAAACGTATTGATAATCGAAAACAGCGCCAGCAGCATCGAGAAAATGTTCTTATAAAGGAACAGCGTCGCGGAGCGCGTGAGGTTATTGATGTCGCGCCGCCCCTCGCCGATGATCTCCTTCATGTGCGAAAAATCCGAATCCAGCAGCACCACCTGCGCCGCCTGCATGGCCGCGTCACTGCCCGCGCCCATGGCAATCGAGCAATCCGCCTCCTTCATCGCGAGGATATCATTCACACCGTCGCCGGTCATCGCGACGCGCCGACCCTTCGCCCGAAGCGCCTCGACAATCTGCTTTTTCTGCTCCGGCTTCACCCGGCCAAACACGGTAAATGCCTCCACCGCGTTCGCAATGTCCTCCTCGCTTGCAAGCGTGGAGGCATCCACATAATTCTCGGCACCCGCAATCTCCACAGTCTGCGCGATAGAGCTCACCGTCACGGGGTCATCGCCCGAGATGACCATCACGCGCACCTCCTGCTCATGTAAGTAGCGGAAGGTCTCCTGCACATTCGGTCGCAGGCCGTTTTCCAGGCTCACAAACAAAATCGGATCAAAACCCTTTCCCGCATCGTATTCGCAGGCCAGTACCAGCACGCGCTCCCCTTTGACCGTGTACTCCCGAATCAGGCTCTCGTTTTCCGCGAGGCAATCCGCCGAAAGAATGAATCCCGGCGCGCCGAAGCGGTAGGTCCCGTGCTCGGTCGCAATCTCCGAGTACTTCAGCTTCGAAGAGAACGGGCGAACATCAATCTCGCAGTCGGGGGTATCCATTGATTCCCCCTCCGGGAAATACTCCCTAAGCGCCCGAGAGGTGATGTTGTTGTCCACGGTGGTCGCGACGTAGGAAGCCAGCACCTGTTTGGCCCCCTCCAGTTCCGAATCGCGGCGGCCTGCCGGCAGGAAAACCTTCGTCACCCGCATCTCGTTGGTCGTAATGGTGCCCGTCTTATCCACGCAAAGCACGTCCACCCGGGCCAGCGTCTCGGTACTCCTCATGTCATGCAGCAGCACCTGACTTTGTGCCAACCGGTACGCTGAAAGCGCGAGCGCCACTGTCACCAACAGGTACAGGCCCTCCGGAATCATGCCAATCACCGCCCCGACCATCGAAACCACAGCCGTCTTGTAATCCAGCCCATTGGTGACCATGGCCTGATACAAAAGCAACAGACCGATCGGGATAATCGCGATGCCGGCCACCTTCACGATTTTATCGATATCGCCGACCATCTCGGACGGTTTTTCCTTAATTTCCTTTGCCTTCTCGGAAAGCTGAGAAATGTACGAATCCTCCCCTGTCCGGGTCAATCTGGCATGGCACAGGCCGGACACCACGAAGCTTCCCGACATGAGTGAAAGTCCCGGAACCTTCTCAATCTCATCGGACTCACCGGTGAGAAGCGACTCATTGACCGAAACCTTCCCATCCGTCACCTCGGCATCCGCCGGAATCTGCTGACCGCTCTCCAACGTGATGATGTCGCCCGGAAGCAGCTCGCCGGACGGCAGGGACAGCACCGCTCCCTCGCGGTTCACCTCATAGGTCGCCTCGGAGAGCAGCGTCAGCTCGTCGAGCACCTTTTTTGCCCGGATCTGCTGCACAATGCCGATCACCGCATTCGCCACCACGACCGGCAGGAACGTCAGACTCTTAAACGAGCCCGCCAGAATGAGCAGCACCGCCAGCACGGCAAAAATCAGGTTGAAATACGTAAACACATTCCGGAAAATGATGCCGCCGATTGTGTTATCAAGTTTCTTCTTCAAAGCAAAACGCCTCCCAAATTACGGAATCACCGGCAGGGTGATGGACGACGGGTACTCCTGAGTCCGGTAAATACTGACGGTCAGCACCGCCGAAAGCCATCTTTTCGAGTTCTTCATATTTCTATCTCCTGGTAAATTTCGAAAAAC
>Ga0065709_1029660_pt1 | contig 14557 bp, 13 predicted proteins | sample Hoacrofraction14_2_FD_59096 | JGI IMG/M metagenome (GOLD analysis project Ga0065709, IMG submission 59096) | Hoatzin crop microbial communities from Cojedes, Venezuela, sample from fiber fraction 14 v1 | ecosystem: Host-associated > Birds > Digestive system > Esophagus > Crop | place: Venezuela...
GGGGTGTCGGGGGTGTCGGGCGTGGCGTCCTCCGCCGGGCGAGAAGTGCCGTCGCGCAGCCACTCCTCGCTGGTACCCAGCGCACGGGCGAGGAAGGCCAGCGTCTGGGCGCGCGGGACGTTCTTGCCGCTGACGTACTGCGAGAGCTGGCTCTTGCCGAGCTTCTGTCCCGAGGCCTCGGCCATGTGCAGCAGGTCAACCTGCTTGACGCCGGCCGCCTGCATGGCCTCCTTCAGGCGGGCCTGAAAGCCCTTCTCGTCCACGGGTCCTCCTTTAATTGAACTTCTTGGTTCAAATTTGAAATGCGAGGTTCAATTCATTGGGTCGAGAGTACCGCACGTCGCACGTGCTGGCAAGCAGAAAGTTCAATTTTGTGGAGAAGTGCCGGGCGGGCGGCTGGCGTGACGCGCTTGGGCGAGGCGGCGGCAGGTTACCCTTCTAGCCCACTTGATCAATTCGCTCGACCTGGTACATTTCTTAGTCGAGAAGAACAAGGAGGCAGAGGATGAAGACGGTAGAGGTGGTTGCTGCCATCATCGAGCGCGACGGGCAGGTCTTTGCCACGCAGCGCGGCTACGGCGACCTCGAGGGCGGCTGGGAGTTTCCCGGCGGCAAGGTCGAGGACGGCGAGACCCCCGAGGAGGCGCTCGTGCGCGAGATCCGCGAGGAGCTCGACGCGCACATCGTGATCGAGCGCGAGGTCGTGCGCGCGCAGCACGACTACCCCACCTTCCACCTGGACATGCGGTGCTTCCTCTGCCACCCCGCCGAGGGCGGCTACACGCTGCTCGAGCACCATGCCGCCCGCTGGCTGGACGCCGGCACGATCGACGACGTTGCCTGGCTCCCCGCCGACGTGAAGGTCGTCGACGCCATCCGCGAGCAGCGCATCCTGGGCTAGCCAGCGCCGATTCCCAGGCCGCCACTCACTAGCCAGCCCAATCTGTGCACCGTATGCAGATTTATGCCGATAGTGCACATCCAGCGACAGTGACGAGAAGAGCAATCTCCCTTGCGCATCGCGCGCCAACGTGCAGCAACCCGCGATCCCCCACCGCACCGGTGGCGATGGCGCAGGGCGCGTGGTCCCGCGCGCAGTTTTGTGCAGCAACTGTTTGAGCACGGGACCACACGTCCCGCGCCCCTCCCATCTAGAACGAGCGCAAACCTCACTTGATGTTGCCAAGGAAGGCCCGGGTGCGCTCGTTTTTGGGGTTGTCGAAGACGTCCTCGGGAAGGCCCTGCTCCACCACGACGCCGCCCTCCATAAAGACCACGCGGTCGGCCACGTCGCGGGCGAAGCCCATCTCGTGGGTCACGACGATCATCGTCATGCCGCCGTTCTCGGCCAGATCGCGCATGACGTCGAGGACGCCGCGCACCAGCTCGGGGTCGAGGGCGCTCGTGGGCTCGTCAAACAGCAGCACGTCGGGGTGCATGGCCACGGCGCGCGCGATCGCCACGCGCTGCTGCTGGCCACCCGAGAGCTGCGCTGGCTTGAAGTCGGCACGGTCGGCCAAACCCACGGCCTCCAGCTGCCTCATGGCCTCGGCACGTGCCTCGGCCTTGTCCTTCTTGAGCACCTTCACCTGTCCCACCACGACGTTCTCCAGCGCCGTGAGATGCGGGAACAGGTTGAAGCCCTGGAAGACCATGCCCAGGTTCTGGCGCATCTTGTTGATGTCGCAGTGCGGACTCGTGATCTCCTCGTCGTTGATGAGGATGTGCCCGCCCGACGGCTCCTCCAGCAGGTTGATGCACCTGAGCATCGTCGACTTGCCCGAGCCGCTCGGCCCCAGGACGCAGACGACCTCGCCCGGCCAGACGTCGAGGTTGACGTCACGCAACACGATCGTCTCGCCGTCAAACGTCTTGCTCAGGTGCTCGATGCGCACCATGGGGTGCTCGCCCTCCACAAAGTGATGGCGCGAGAGGTGGATGTCGCGCTCGTAGGCGAGGCGTGCGGCCTCGTCGGCCTCCATCGTGGGCGGTGCGGCAATCGTCTTCTTGTGCGAGAACAGCTTAGCGGCCACTTGCGGCACCTCCCATCAGGGCACCACCACGGAAGGGTGCCATCGCGATGTCAATGGCGGAGGGCGCAGCGGGCTTCTCGCCCTTCTCGCCCCACTCTCCGTCGCCCGCATCCAGGCCGCTCGCAGCATCGCCGCCCGCACCCTTTGCGGGGGGCCTCCTGCCGCCGCCGGTCTCGGACAGCGCCAGGCGGTTCTCGACGATGGTGACGACCTTGATCAGCGGCAGCGTCACGATCAGGTAGTAGATCGCGGCGGCCATGTACGGCGTGATGTTGCCGCTCACCGTGGTGAGGTTCTTCGAGAACATCATCAGCTCCATGACGCCCACGCTCGACAGCAGCGACGTGTCCTTGTACGCGGTGATGAAGTCGCTCGTGGCGGTGGGGATCACGCGGCGGACGGTCTGTGGCAGGATGATGGTGAGCATCGTCTGCATGTTGTTCATGCCGAGCGACGCCGCGGCCTCGTACTGGCCCTTGGGGATGGACTGGATGCCCGCACGGAAGATCTCGGCGAGGTACGCCGACGAGTTGATGGCCATGACGATGACGCCCAGCACGTTGTTGTTGATGTTGATGCCCACCATGGGCAGGCCAAAGAACATGATGTAGATCTGCAGAAAGAGCGGCGTGCCGCGCAGGATGTTGATGTACACGATGGCAATCGCGCGCAGCAGGCGGTGCTTGGAGATCTTCATGAACGCAAAGCACAGGCCCAGCGCGATGGCAAACGGGTACGCGATGACCACGATGGCCAGGCACACGAGCCAGCCGCCAAACAGCGACACAAACGACGTCAGCAGCAGCTGCGGCTTGAAGAACATCCCCAGGAACTGGTTGGAGTTCCACGCCTCGACCCAGGCCTGCTCGTCAAGCCAGTTGACGGCCGCCTGCAGCGGCGTGAGCTCGATGGTCGTGATGGGCTTGGAGTCGGCCAGCGCCTGCTCGCCATCGGCGTTGGTGTAGGTGCCGCCCACCACGACGTCGCCGCCCTCGGTGGGGAACGTCATGTTGGTGACCTCGAGCCGCAGCAGCATGCCCGAGGCGATGGGCTCGGCAAACGTGACGGTGATGGTGTTGCCGTCCGTGGTGACCTCGGCCTCCTGCTCGTGGCGCGTGAGGCCCTCCAGCACGGTGACGCGCGTGGTGGAGCCGTCAAACGAGCTGCCCTCGGGCAGCTCCAGCGTGACGGAGTAGACCTCCTCGTCGTCGCCCACGTAGCCCTCCCAGGTGAGGCGCGTGGCAATGCCGCCGATGACGCCGGTGCCGCCATCCTCGTTGGGCTTGGCCGTGGCCTTCTCGGTGCTCAGCGCCAGGGCAGCGGTGGGTGCCACAAGCGCAAGGCCCACCACCACAGCACAGAAGAGCGCGGCGAGAAGGGCGATCCTGTGCCGCCACCCCTTGGTTTGCTCGGTCATGCAATCCTCCTACAAAGCCGTGCGGGGACGCCCATGCGCCCCCGCCCAGCGGACACGTTACAGAAGCCGCCTCGCTAGAGCTCGTCTCCAAACCACTTGACCTCGAGCTCCGCGATGGTGCCGTCGGCCTCGAGCTCGGCCAGGGCGTCGTTGATGGCGGCGGTGAGCGCGGGGTTGTCCTTGCTCACGACGATGCCGTACTGCTCGCCCGTGGGGATGGACTCCACGACCTCGAGGTCGGTGTACGAGTTGGTGCACATGTAGCTGCAGGGCGGCAGGTCGGCCACGATGGCCTGGTACAGGCCCGACTGCACGCCGGTGAAGCACTGCACGAGGTCGTCCAGCGGCACGCACTGCGCGTTGGGCAGGTTCTCCTTGACCCACTCCTCGCCCGTGGTGCCCGACTGCACAGCCACCTTGATGTCGGCGGAATCGAGGTCGTCGGTAGAGGTGTAGCCAAAGTCGCTCGCCACGACGATGGACTGGTTGGAGTCCATGTACGGGTCACTGAAGTCGATCTCTTCCAGGCGCTCGTCGGTGATGGTGAAGCTCGCCACGCCCACGTCGGCCTTGCCGCCCTGCTTGATGAGCGGGATGATCGTGTCGAACTTCTGCGCCGGCAGGTACTCAAGCTCCAGGCCAAGCTTCTGCGCGATGGCGTCCATCATGTCGATCGAGAAGCCCTCGGCCTCGCCGGTGTCGGCGTTGGTGGTCTCGAGCGGCGGGTACGCGAGGTCGGAGGCCACGGTGAGCGTGCCCTCGGTGACGAGCGTGATCTCGCTCGAGGCGTCTGCGGTCGCGCTGCCGGAGTCGTCGGTGCCCGAACCGCCGCAGGCCGCGAGGCTCGCAGCGAGGCCCAGCGCGCCCAGGCCAAAGGTCCTTCTGGTGACGTTCATGTTCTTCTCACTTTCTTGGTTCGTGCGTCGTGCGTCGTGCTCCGGGTTCGTGCTCGTGCCCTGCGCCAGCGCAGGCGAGAAGCCCGTGCGGCTTGCCTACTGGACCTCGCCGAACCACTTGATCTGCAGGTCATCGATGGTGCCGTCGGCGTCAAGCTCGGCCAGCGCCCAGTTGATGGCGGCGGTGAGGTCGGGGTTGTCCTTGCTCACGACGATGCCGTACTGCTCGCCCGTGGGAATCTGGATGGCAACCTCGAGGTTGTCGTAGGAGTTCTCGCAGAGGTCGACCTCCACGGGCAGGTCGGTGACGCAGGCGTCGTACAGGCCCGTGCTCACGCCGGTCATGCCCTGGACCGGGTCGTCCAGCGGCACGCACGTGGCGTTGGGCAGGTTCTCGACGATCCAGGCCTCGCCCGTGGTGCCCGACTGCGCGCACACCTTGACGCCCTCCACGTTGAGCGCGTCCACGGTGGTGTACTCGGAGCCCACCTGCACGGCGACGCCCTGGTTGGAGTTGAGGATGGGATCGGTGAAGTCGATCTCCTCCTTGCGCTCGTCGGTGATCGAGAACGCCGAGGCGCCGATGTCGGCCTTGCCGCCCTGCTTGATGAGCGGGATGATCGTGTCGAACTTGGTCGAGGGCAGCCAGTTCATCTGAAGCCCGAGCTTGTCGGCGATGGCCTCCACCAGCTCAATCTCGTAGCCCACGGGCGTGGTGCCGTCGAGGTTCTCGAGCGGCGGGAAGCTCATGTCACTCACAGCCGTGAGCTTGCCCTCCTCCACCAAATCGAGGCTCGCGACGTCGGGGGCGCCGTCAGCCGAAGCGCTTGCCGTGGCAGAGCCGGCGTCAGTGCCGCTGCCGCCGCCGCAGGCCGCCAGCGCCGCGGTCGATGCCAGCGTGAGACCGGCCTTCAAGAAGTTCCTACGGTTGAGCATGAAGTACCTCCCTGTTTGTCCCTTCCACTATGACCGGGAAATTTTCCCATGCGCGTGAGTGAGGCCCCAAGATGTATGCAGACTTCTAACATCCCTGACACATTCATGAGGGGCAATTTTCCATATTCAATGCCCATTTCCTCAATAGAACTCATATTTCAACCGGATTATTTGAATTCAAGAATGATTTCTATTCCTTCCAAGGCATACGCCGACGAGAGGGGCCGTCCGCCTCGCCGGCCCTTCTCGCCAGCCCTTCTCCCCGTGCCTCCCCCACCGTCTGCCGCCGCGCAAGGTCGCCTTGCGGCACACCCGCACCTCTCGTGTAGAATGTGTGGAGCAGTACACACGCGACCATCGAGGTGCATGACCATGGCGAGCAAGTTCACAAAGGCCGAGAAGAGCTGGATCCTCTATGACGTGGGCAACTCCGCGCTGGTGATGCTCTCGACGGCGCTCATCCCGGTCTACTTCAAGACCATCGCCGAGGGCAACGCACTCGTGGCCTGGAGCTACGGCGAGACGGTCGCGTCGCTCATCATCGCGCTGCTCATGCCGGCCCTGGGCTCCATCGCCGACATGGAGGGCATGAAGAAGAAGTTCGTCATCGGCACCGTGGGCACGGGCGTCGTGGCCACCGTCTGCCTGGGCATCCCCTCGCACTGGATCGCGTTCCTTGTGCTCTACATCATCAGCTCGGTGATGCTCAACTCGTCGATCGTCTTCTATGACGCACTGCTCGTGGATGCCACCACCGACGAGCGCATGGACGAGGTCTCCACGCAGGGCTACGCCTGGGGCTACATCGGCTCCTGCGTGCCGTTCATCGCCTGCCTCGCCGTGGTCCTTTTTGGCACCAAGGCGGGCCTCTCCATGAAGATGGCCATGGAGATCAGCTTCATCATCACGGCCGTCTGGTGGGCCGTCTTCACCATCCCGATGCTGCGCGACGTCAAGCAGGTCCACTTCAAGCCGTACGAGGAGCACGCGGTGCGCAACGCCTTCTCGGGCATCGGCGCCACGCTCAAGTCCATCATGGCCGACGAGGCCCTGCGCTACTACATGCTCGCCTACTTCTTCTACATCGACGGCGTGCACACCATCATCAAGCTCTCCACGAGCTACGGTGCGCAGCTGGGCATCGACTCCACGCAGCTGGTGCTGGCGCTTTTGGTCACGCAGTTCGTGGCCTTCCCGTCGGCCATCGCCTACGGCAAGCTCGCCACCAAGGTGGGCACCAAGAAGATGATCATCGTGGGCATCATCGGCTACACGTGCATCACGCTCTTTGCGGCGCTCTTCCTCAAGTCGGCCGTGGAGTTCTGGATCCTGGCCATCGCAGTGGGCCTCTTCCAGGGCGGCCTGCAGGCGCTCAGCCGCTCGCAGTTTGGCAAGCTCTGCCCCAAGGAGCACGCCAACGAGTACTTTGGCTTCTTTGACATCTTTGGCAAGTACGCGGCCATCCTCGGCACCTTCATCGTGGGTTCCATGACGCAGCTCACCGGCAAGTCCAACCTCGGCGTGTTCTCGATCGTGATCCTGTTCATCGTGGGCCTCATCCTCATGAAGAAGGTCCCCGAGACCCGCACCGACGTCGAGGTCGAGGAGTAGCGGGGCCGCCACCTCGCGCGCACGGCCCCCTAGGGGAGAAAAACCATGGTCACGCCAGAGGTCAGAGCAGAGGTGGAGCGGCTCAAGGAGGAGCTCGACGCCGTCGTCCTCGCGCACTACTACGTGGAGGGAGACGTGCAGGAGCTGGCAGACCACGTGGGCGACTCGTTTGCCCTGAGCCGGCTTGCCGCCTCGCTTGACTGCTCCACGCTCGTCTTTGCCGGCGTGCGCTTCATGGGCGAGAGCGCCAAGCTGTTGAGCCCCCAAAAGCGCGTGCTGTTGCCCTCCCCCGGCGCCGACTGCCCCATGGCGCACATGGTCCAGCTGGATGCCATCGCAGCCGCGCGCGAGGCCTACGACGACCTCGCCGTGGTCTGCTACGTCAACTCCACCACGGCGGCCAAGGCCGCAAGCGACGTCTGCGTGACGTCGGCCAACGCGCTTACCGTGGTGGGCCGCCTGCCGCAGAAGAACATCCTCTTCATCCCCGACCAGCACCTGGGCCACTGGATTGCCCAACAGCTGCCCCAGAAGAACGTCATCCTCAACGACGGCTTCTGCCCCACGCACGAGGCCATCGAGGTCGCCGAGGTCCTGGCGCTCAAGGAGGCGCATCCCGCGGCGCCCGTGCTGGCGCACCCCGAGTGCCCCGAGTGGGTGCTCGCGCACGCTGACTACGTGGGCTCCACCACGGGCATCATCAAGCGCGCCGTGGCCGGCCGCGAGCAGGACTTCATCGTCCTCACGGCCGCGGGCGTCGAGCATGCCCTTCTCGCCCAGACGGCGGGCACCGGCAAGCGGTTCTTCTTCCCCGCCACCACGCCCACCTGCCCCAACATGGCCACGGTCACGCTCGAGCGGCTGCTTGCGTGCATGCGCAGGGGCACGGGCGAGGTCAGCGTCAACGAGGACGACGCCGCGGCGGCACGGGCGGCCCTCGAGCGCATGCTCGAGCTGGCGGCGTAGGTCTGGCTGGCACCCATGGCAGGCGACGCGCAGGACAACGAGAGGCGCCTTGACGGTCGCTACTTTGACGTGGTCATCGTGGGCTGCGGCGTGGCCGGGCTCTTCTGCGCGCTCAACCTGCCGCGCGCCATGCGGATCCTCATGCTCTCGAAGCGCTCGCTCGCCGAGTGCAACTCCATGCTCGCCCAGGGCGGCATGGCGGCGCTCCTCGACGCCAGCGACGAGGAGGACTACATCGAGGACACCCTGCGCGCGGGCCACTACGCCAACCGCCGCGAGAGCGTGCGCATCCTCGTGGAGGAGAGCCCGCAGATCGTGCGCGACCTCGTGCGCCTGGGCGTCAGGTTCGCACGCGAGGCCAACGGCACCCTCGCCCGCACGCGCGAGGCGGCCCACAGCAAGGCGCGCGTGCTCTTCCACGAGGACATCACCGGCCGCGAGATCACGGAGTGCCTGCTGGGCCACGTCATCCGCCGTGGCAACGTGACCATCCTCGAGAACGCCGAGATGGTCGACCTCATCGAGGACGACGGCCGCTGCGTGGGCGCCATCTATCGCGACATGGAGGGCACGCACCGGCAGGCCTTCGGGCACAACGTGGTGCTCGCCACGGGCGGCGTGGGCGGCATGTATCCCGTCTCGACCAACTTCCCGTTGCTCACAGGCGACGGCGTGCGCGTCGCGCGCATGCACGGCGCCAAGGTCGAGCACCTGGACTGGGTGCAGATCCACCCCACCACGCTCTACACGGGCAAGGGCGGGAGGGCCTTCCTCATCAGCGAGTCAGCCCGCGGCGAGGGGGCGCACCTGCTCAACGCCGCCAAGGAGCGCTTCGTGGACGAACTTTTGCCCCGAGACCTGCTCTCGCGCGCGATCTTTGACCAGATGTCGCGCGAGGGGTCGCACAACGTGTGGCTGAGCTTCGAGGACGTGCCGCGCCCCGTGGTGCTGGGACACTTCAAGCACATCTACCAGCACTGCCTGGACGAGGGGTATGATATCCTTCGCGAGCCCATCCCCGTGGCCCCCGCCCAGCACTACTTCATGGGCGGCATCTGGGTGGACGAGAAGGACTCGCGGACGTCGCTGCCCGGCCTCTATGCCGTGGGAGAGACAAGCTGCAACGGCGTCCACGGCCGCAACCGACTTGCGTCAAACAGCCTGCTGGACGCACTGGTCTTCTCGAAGCGCGCGGCACGCGCCATCTCGAGGGAAGAGAGGGAACGTCATGATTGACCCCACCAACTGGCTCGTGATTGACGAGCACATCCGCTACGCCCTGCGCGAGGACGTCCCGTTTGGCGACGTCAGCACCTTCGTGGTCATGCCGCAGAGCCACATGGGCAAGTTCCAGCTCATTGCAAAGCAGCGCGGCATCATCTGCGGCCTCGAGGTCTTCGAGCGCGTCTTCAAGCTGCTGGACGCCAGCACGAGCGTCATCCCGCTCGTGCATGACGGTGACGAGGTCTTCCCCGGCGAGCTGGTGGCGATGGTCGAGGGAGACGTGCGCATCCTGCTCTCGGGCGAGCGCACCGCCCTCAACTACCTGCAGCGCATGAGCGGCACGGCCACCTACGCCAACGGCATCGTCAAGCAGCTCGCGGGCACCAAGACCCAGCTGCTGGGCACGCGCAAGACCACGCCCGGCATGCGCGTCTTCGAGAAGTACGCCGTGGTCGTGGGCGGCGCCACCAACCACCGCTACGGCCTCTCGGACGGCGTGCTGCTGAAGGACAACCACATCGACGCGGCCGGCGGCATCGCCGAGGCCATCGAGGCGGCCCGCCAGCGCGCGCCCTTCGTGCGCAAGATCGAGATCGAGGTCGAGAGCCTTGAGGGCGTGCGGACGGCCCTCGACGCCGGCGCCGACATCATCATGCTCGACAACATGGACCACGACATCATGGCTGAGGCCGTCAAGCTCATCGACGGCCGCGCGCTCACCGAGGCGTCGGGCAACATCGATGCCAGCAACGTGCGCGAGTACGCCGACCTGGGCATCGACTACGTATCGGTGGGTGCGCTCACCCACTCCGCGCCCATCCTGGACCTCAGCCTCAAGCACCTGCGCATCCTGGACTAGGCGGCGCATGTCGCACTCGGCGTGAGTGCGACGGTTCTTCTCGGCTGCATGTCGCATTCGTCCCGAGTGCGACATGCGCGCGTCCAGCAGCACGTGAGCCTTGCAAGAGCCGGCGAGAAGCCCCGTCCGGCCCGCAGGAGCCTACCAGTCGTTGGCGGCCGGCGAATCCATCCAGCGCGCGACGAAGTCCCCGTACGTACCGGCGATGATGGCCTCGCGGGCGCGGCGCATGAGGTCCAGCAGGAACCACACGTTGTGGATGCTCAGCAGGACCGAGCCGGCCATCTCCTTCTGGCGCACCAGGTGGTGCAGGTATGAGCGCGAGAACCCGCCCGCGCAGGCCGGGCAGCCGCACTTCTCGTCAAGCGGGCGCAGGTCGTGCTTGTGGCAGGCATGGCGCAGGTTCACGCGGCCCTCGCTCGTGAAGGCGCTGCCCATGCGGGCCGCGCGCGTGGGCATGACGCAGTCAAACATGTCGATGCCGCAGGCCACGCCGCGCACGAGCGTCGTCGGGCTGCCCACGCCCATGAGGTAGCGCGGCTTGTGCTTGGGCATGTGCTCCGAGGCAAGGGGCGCCAGGGTCTCGAACATCGTCTCGTGGTCCTCGCCCACCGAGTACCCGCCGATGCCGTAGCCCGGGAAGTCGCCGCACTCCTCCAGGTGGCGCAGCGAACGCAGGCGCAGGTCAAGGTGCATGCCGCCCTGCACGATGCCAAAGAGCGCCTGGTCCTCGCGGGTGTGTGCGGCATAGCAGCGCTCGGCCCACGAGCTGGAGAGCTCCACCGCGCGCTCCACGAAGCTCCGCTCGGCCGGGTAGCCCGGGCACTGGTCAAGCTGCATCACGATGTCGGCGCCCAGGGCCTGGGCCAGCTCCATGTTGTGCTCGGGCGTCCAGAAGACATGGCTGCCGTCGTAGTCCACCGCACGAAACTCCACGCCGTCGTCGCTCAGCTTGACAAACTCCCCATGGCTGAAGACCTGGAAGCCACCCGAGTCGGTGAGGATGGGGCCGTCCCAGCGCATGAAGCCGTGCAGCCCGCCGTGCTCGGCCACGATGTCCACGCCCGGGCGCATGGACAGGTGGTACGTGTTGGCCAGCAGGATCTTGGTCCCAAGCTCCTTGAGCTGGGCCGGCAGCAGGCCCTTCACCGTGGCCTTGGTGCCTACCGGCATGAAGATGGGCGTGGGCACGTCGCCGTGCGGGGTGTGCAGCACGCCGGCACGCGCGTGGGTGGTGGGGTCCTCGGCGATGAGGTCGTAGGTGAAGGGGCGGGGCTCAGGCACGGTGGGTCCAATCGTATGTGCGGCAGGTCTGGCGAGAAGGTCCGTCCTGCCGCGGGTCGTCACAAACAAGACCGATGCCCGACACCAGAGGCGCCGGGCATCGGAATCCGAGTCAAACAGTCGAGCTAGATGTTACTCGCCGCAGCCGCTGGCCAGGAGCTCGACGAGGGCGTCGAGGGCCTCCTGCTCATCAGCGCCATCGCAGGTGATCTCGATGTTGGCGCCGGTGCCGAGGCCAGCGGAGAGGATCATCAGGACGGACTTGGCATCGAGGGCCTTGGCGTCCTCCTTGTCGAGCGACTTGATGGTGATGGTGGACTGGAACTCCTTTGCCTTCTGGGCGAAGACGGAGGCCGGACGCGCGTGAAGGCCGGTGGGGTTGGTGATCATCGTCTGCTTCGAAACCATGAAACTCTCCTTTGCGATGTCTCGTGACCCTATGTCACACTGCGGTAATAGTACCCCAATGCGCCTTCAAACCTAACGAAATTGACGATTGTTCGGCATTTGGCGCAAATTCGCACGTCAGCCCCCGCACACCCATGTGGGCATCGCGTGCGGAGGGTGCATTGTGCCCGCTTGGCCCGCGGGCGGCATGCCCTTCTCCCCTAGCCCTAGCCGCGCAGGAACGCGAACCAGACGATGAGCGCCACGAGAATGATGGCAACCACCACGACGGCGATGAAGAGCAGTCGAGATGAGAAGGTCTGCTTGCGAAGGTCCTTCTCTTGCAGGGCGAGGTGCGTCACCTGGCGCTGCTGCTCGTCGATGCTCGCGGTGGTCTGGGCGATGCGCTGCTGCAGGAGCTGCGTGATGTCGGGTGTGGCGTGGACGTCCTCGGCCTCGTCAAGGAGCTCCTGGGCCGCGGCCATGCGCTCCTGGGCGGCGGCGAGGTCCTTGTTGGCCTGCGCCATGGCGTCGTCGGTGTCGTCGATGGCGTCCTGGGCGGCCTCCTCGGCGGCCTTGGCCTCGGCGGTGATGCGCTCGTACTCCTCCTTGCGAGCGGCGTACTCGGCCTGGGCCTCCTCCTGCGCCTTGGTCGCCACGTCAAGCGACTGCTTCTTGGTCCAGCGGTGCGTCTGGGCGTTCTCCACGGCGCGCTGCGACTCGCTCTGGGCGCTCTCGATCTCGGCCTTGGCCGCATCGATGCGCGCGAGCTCCTTGGCCACGGTGCCGCGCAGGTCGCTGATGGTGGTCGCCGCCACCGACGAGTCCTTCTGCGCGCGGTCGAGCTCGGCCTGGGCGGCCGTGTAGCGGCTCTGAGCGTTGTCGAGCGCGCGGTTTGCCGAGGCCACGCGCTTGTCGCGGTCGTCCACGGTGTCGCTCAGCTGGTTCTCGGCGGTGCGCACGGCACGGCGAGCCTCGTTGAGCGAGCGCGTGGCGTCATCGGAGCGTCCCTTGGCCGAGTCCATCAGGCTCTTGAACGGGATGGCCTTCTGGGCGTTGTCGGAGCACAGCTGGTTGTAGGCGTCCACGAGCTGCGTGCGCTGCTCGTCGAGCGAGGAAAGCGTCTGCTGGAGCTGCTGGCCCAGGGCCGTGGCCTCGTTGAGCTCGGCCGTCTGCTCCTGCACGATGGTCGCGTAGTTGGTCTCCACGTAGGTGCGCCGGTCGAGCACGGCCTGGTCCTCGTCGAGGGCGGCCTGCAGCGACTTGAGCTCGGCGCGAGCCGAGGAGCTCTGCTTTGCCGCGGCGCGCACGTCACGCAGGGCGCTGAAGCCAGTCATGACAGCCTGGCCCGCGGCACGTCCCGCCTGGCCGGCCTTGGCGGCCACGATGCTCGCGCCGCTCTCGGTAGGGGTGGCGTCGGTGGCGCCATCGCCCTCGGCAAGCTCGCCATCCTCGGCTGGCTCATCGTACTCGTCAAAGGCGTCCGCAAGCTCCTGGCTCGTCTCGACCGCCTCGTCGTCGGTGGTAAAAAGGTCCGCGGCGGCATCGGCGGCAGCCCCGTCCTGCGGCACCAGCTCGTCCTGCAGCTCCTGTGCATCCTGAGGCTCGTCTGCCATGCGTCCCCCGTCCGTCGGCTCGTCGTGATATCAATCCCCTATTGTGGCACAACCCGCGCGGGCCATGGGCGCGCCTACACGATGAGCATCGCGTCACCAAACGAGAAGAACCGGTACTTCTCGCTGATGGCCTCCTGGTAGGCGGCCATGATCTGGTCGCGCGTGGCAAAGGCCGAGACGAGCATCATGAGCGACGAGCGCGGCACGTGGAAGTTGGTGATCATGGCGTCGACCACATGGAACTTGGAGCCCGGCAACAGGTACAGGTCGGTCGTGGCGTCCTGCTGGGCCACGAGCTCGCCGGCGTCGGCATCCCAGGCGCTCTCGAGCGAGCGCACGCTCGTGGTGCCCACGGCGACCACGCGATGCCCCGCCGCCTTGGTCTGTCGCACGGCATCCACCACAGCCTGCGGCACGTGGTAGCGCTCGGTGTGCATGACGTGCTGTGTGGGGTCGTCCTCCTCCACCAGGCGGAAGGTGTCGATGCCCACCTCGAGCTCCACCTCGGCCCAGCGCACGCCGGCCGCCTTGAGCCGCTCTACCAGCTCGGGCGTGAAGTGCAGGCCCGCCGTGGGGGCCGCCGCCGAGTGCTCCTCGTCCATGGCAAAGACCGTCTGGTACTTCTCGTCGTCACCCTCGTACTGCGTGATGTAGGGCGGCAGCGGGACCTTGCCCACCTCGTGGATGGCCTCGTCGAGCGTGCGGCCGTCCGCAGGCGAGAAGCGCAGCACGCGCCCGCCGCGGGAGTCGTCAACGTAGCCTATGACCTCGGCTGCGAGCACCACGGGCGCATCGGGCGCAGCCTGCGCGGCACCCGCACGGAACTCGATCTGCGCACCCAACTTGAGGCGGCGCCCCGGCCGCACGAGGCACTCCCACACCAGGCCCGCCGGGTCCAGGTCCTCGCGACGGCGCAGCAGCAGCGCCTCGCTCGGCGTGCCCGAGCCCACCTTGGCGCCCAGCAGGCGCGCCGGCAGCACGCGCGTGCGGTTGACCACGAGCAGGTCCCCCGGCTCAAGGTAGTCGCCCACGTCACGAAAGGTGCGGTGCTCCACGTGGCCGTCCGAGCGGTCAAGCACGAGCAGGCGGCACGAGTCACGCGGCTCGGCCGGCTCCTGGGCGATGAGCTCCTGCGGGAGCTCGTAGTCAAAGTCATCGGTCCTCATGGGTCTTCTCATCCAATCCCTGCGGCGTCGGTGGCGCCGGCGTCGGTGTCAATGCCGGCAGCAGCGCCCTCTGCGCCCTCGCCCGCCTCCTCGGCGAGACGGGCCGCCTTGGCCGCCTTGCGCTCGTCGCGCGCGTGCTGGCGCTCGAGGGCCGCCTCGGCC
>Ga0065709_1006177_pt1 | contig 14549 bp, 12 predicted proteins | sample Hoacrofraction14_2_FD_59096 | JGI IMG/M metagenome (GOLD analysis project Ga0065709, IMG submission 59096) | Hoatzin crop microbial communities from Cojedes, Venezuela, sample from fiber fraction 14 v1 | ecosystem: Host-associated > Birds > Digestive system > Esophagus > Crop | place: Venezuela...
CCCACAACAAACGGTTTTGGAGACCGCCGCTCTACCATTGGAGCTACTGGCCTGTGTGTTACCCCAGTTTAGCGCGTTTCCTTGTGCACCGTGTGCTTCTGGCACCAAGGACAATACTTCTTCAGCTCCATACGATCGGGGTTGTTCTGCTTGTTCTTCTTGGTCGTATAGTTGCGACGCTTGCACTCGGTGCAGGCGAGAGTAACCAAAGTACGCATAGCTCCTCCTGATTGGTTAGCAGCTCGACTGTGCCGAGCGTGACGCGAAGTGAGACGATACCACCCCACCTTGGGGGCTGTCAAGTATCTACCTGCGGTGGTTGCGTGCTCACCACAATTCCTGCAGGTTGGCGAGAAGGGACGTCCGTGACGCGGGCCATCCGGACGGGTCTTCTCGCTGGCGTAAGAAAAAGGCCCGGTGCTTGGGGCACCGGGCCTTGCAGCTCAGGTAAGGCTGTGACTACGCGATGATCGTGGAGACACGGCCGTCGCCGACGGTGTGGCCGCCCTCGCGGATAGCGAAGCGCAGGCCCTCCTCCATGGCGATCGGGTGGATGAGCTCGCAGGTGACGGTGATGTGGTCACCAGGCATGGCCATCTCGACCTTGCCGCCGTTGGAGTCAGTGAGCTCGGTGATGGAGCCGGTGACGTCGGTGGTGCGGAAGTAGAACTGGGGACGATAGCCGCTGAAGAACGGGGTGTGACGGCCGCCCTCCTCCTTGGTCAGGACGTAGACCTCGCCGGTGAAGTTCTTGTGCGGGGTGACGCTGCCGGGCTTGCAGATGACCTGGCCGCGCTCGATCTCCTCGCGCTTGATGCCGCGGAGCAGGACGCCCACGTTGTCGCCAGCCTCGCAGAAGTCCATGGACTTGCGGAACATCTCGATGCCGGTGGCGACGGAGGTCTGGGTCTCACGGATGCCGACGATCTCGACGGGGTCGTTGAGCTTGAGGGTACCGCGCTCGACACGGCCGGTGGCGACGGTGCCGCGGCCCGAAATCGTCATGACGTCCTCGATGGCCATCAGGAACGGCTTCTCGTTGTCGCGCTGGGGCGTGGGGATGTAGGAGTCCACGGCCTCCATGAGCTCGACGATGGCGGGCTTCCACTTGGGGTCGTCCTGGAGCGCCTGGTACGCGGAGCCACGGATGATGGGCAGGTCGTCGCCGGGGAAGTCGTACTCGTCGAGGAGCTCGCGGGTCTCCATCTCGACGAGGTCGATGAGCTCCTCGTCGTCAACCATGTCGCACTTGTTCAGGAAGACGATGATGTAGGGCACGCCGACCTGACGGGCGAGCAGGATGTGCTCGCGGGTCTGGGCCATGGGGCCGTCGGTGGCGGCGATGACCAGAATGGCGCCGTCCATCTGGGCAGCACCGGAGATCATGTTCTTGATGTAGTCGGCGTGGCCCGGGCAGTCGACGTGAGCATAGTGACGGTTGGGGGTCTCGTACTCGACGTGAGCGACGGAGATGGTGATGCCGCGCTGACGCTCCTCGGGAGCCTTGTCGATGTCCTCGAAGGCGGTGAAGTTGGCGACGCAGCCCTCGGTCTCGGAAAGGACCTTGGTGATTGCTGCGGTCAGCGTGGTCTTGCCGTGGTCGACGTGACCAATCGTACCGATGTTAACGTGCGGCTTAGTGCGCTCAAACTTCTCCTTGGCCATTGCCATCCTCCTTTGTGGACTCCCCTGCCCGGGGCTTCTCACTACAGTGCCTTTATATATATCAAGCGGCGCCCAAACGGGTGCCGCGTGATGTCTGGTAGCGGTGACTGGATTCGAACCAGTGACGCCACGGGTATGAACCGTGTGCTCTAACCAACTGAGCTACACCGCCAGGTCTGCTTGAAGTGGAGCCCGCGACCGGATTTGAACCGGTGACCTCTTCGTTACCAACGAAGTGCTCTACCGACTGAGCTACACGGGCGTATGGTGGGGATGCCTGGACTCGAACCAGGGAACCCAGAGGGAGCGGATTTACAGTCCGCCGCAGTTGCCGCTGTGCCACATCCCCATTTGCCATTTTCAAGCTGCCTGCAGAGCAGAACCCTGCAAGCGAAGTGAATGTTACGGCGCAGAATTTCTCTTGTCAACGCCCCATTTGCCCAATACCACGCCACCGGGCGTTGCCTTCACACAATCCACGCACATCTACCTGCGCAAAAAGGCCGGGGTTGACCCGGCCTCGTCACATTCTGGAGCCAGCAAAGGGACTCGAACCCTTGGCCTGCGGTTTACAAGACCGCTGCTCTACCAACTGAGCTATGCTGGCGCGCTTGCTACATCCTACCAAAACCCGGTGGGCCGCGGGATGACGCATGTGCATGGGCTTCCGTCATGGACGCCGCCGAAAGAAACGGGCTTGCTGGGTCGGGGCGGTGCAAGAAACGGGCTTGCTGGGTCGGGGCCACTTCTCCAGCAGGGCGCTTTCTTGCAGGGACGGTCGGCGCCATGCAAGAAAAGGGCTTGCTGGGTCGGGGCGGTGCAAGAAACGGGCTTGCTGGGTCGGGACGGTGCAAGAAACGGGCTTGCTGGGTCGGCGTCGTGCAAGAAACGGGCTTGCTGGGTCGGGGCCACAGTCCAGCAGGGCGCTTTCTTGCAGGCGCGATCAGTGTCGTGCAAGAAAAGGGCTTGCTGGACTCTGTGCGGGCACATCCTCCACCGCAATCCACTGAATCCGCCCCGCCCAAGACGCGTTTGCGCAGTTGGCCGAGAAGAACCGCCGCAGATTCAGTGGCCATTCCGACCACCGCCCGGCGCGGCGAGCGAAGCGAGCTCGCGCCCACCGCCCGCGACCCTGCCAACGCCAGCAGAGTGAGCACGGTGGGGCCGAAGGCCGAAGGCCGAACTCGCGCCTCCCGCCGTCACGCCCTCCCGCGGACAAGCCTCACGGCCGGGAGGGCCGGAGGGCAGCGTGGTCCTGGGCGAGTTCCGCAGTTGGCTGCAGCCACAAGAGGCGCGCCACAGCCAAGGGCCTGCAAGAGGCCCCCCGTTCTTCTCCGCGCGCAGTTTTGCAGACGCATGGATGACCAGAGCAGAGGGCCGCCATACCTTCTCCGCGCGCAGTTTTGCACAGCAACTGTTTGAGCACGGAGACGGTATGGCGGCAGGCTGCATCGGCAACAATCGGTCTGTCCGACCGCTTGAGCACGGAGACGAACGGGGGACCTCCCGTGGCGTGCACGGAGACGGTATGGCGCCTCCCCCGTCGCGAATCAACCCGGCCTCGAGCACGGCCACGCCGCTCTCCGGCCCGCCCCCTACCGACCGATGAGGCGCCACAATTTGCGGCGCTCGTCCTCGCTCAGGCGATCGCCCAGGGTGAGGTGCTGGTGGGTGCGCTCTTCTCGCGCGCGCTCGACCTCGGCGTCCACGACCTCGATCTCGTGCACCAGAAGCGAGCTTGACAGCCGCGTCACGCCAGGCGCCGTCCCGCCGGCCGTCGCCCGCACGGTGTTGTCGCTCGTCACCAGCGAGACGGGCCGTCCGGCCTGCCGGGCCTGCGTGACCAGGCGCTCGATGACCTCGTCGGCGCTCTCCCCCGTCTGCGAGAAGACCAGCCTCACACCGGCGGTGCGCACCTCGGGCCGCTCGGGGCTGAGGTTGCCGGCGCCGTCAAAGACAATCACGGCCTCGTAGGAGCCCTGCGCAAAGGCGGCGACATCGCTCACCAGCGCCTCGCGAGCGCGAACGAAGGGGTCGGTGTCCAGCTCGCGTGGATTGGTCTTCTCGTCTATGAGGTGAGCGTAGCGCGGGGTGGCGCCCATGACGTTGTAGCCGTCGACCACCAGCAGGTCCAGGGCCTTCTTGCGGGACGACATGCTACTCGCCCGCCTCCACGGCCGGCATCGCCTCGCCCGCCTCCACAACACCCGCCGCGGCCTCGCGCTCCGTCGTGCGACGCAGCCACTCGTAGCACAGCACCGTCGTGGCCTGCGCAACGTTGAGCGACTCGATGCGCCCACGCTGCGGCAGCTTGCACTCAAAGTCGCAGCGCTCGCGGACCAGGCGCGAGATGCCGTCGCCCTCGGAGCCCATGACCAGGCAGATGCGGCCCTCGAGCGGCGCGTCCCACACGCTCTGCTCGGCGTGCTCGGTGCAACCACAGACCCAGAAGCCGGCCTCCTTGAGCAGCTCGATCGCCGAGGCCAGGTTGGACGCCTGCGCCACGGGAAGGTGCAGCACCGCGCCGGCCGACGTCTTGTAGGTTGCCGGACCCACGCCAGCCGCGCGCGCCTTGGCCACAATCACACCGCTTGCGCCCACGACCTCGGCGCTCCTGATGATTGCACCCAGGTTGCCCTCGTCGGTCACGTGGTCAAGCAGCACCACCAGGGCGTCGCCCTCCCCCGCCGCGGCGATGACCTCCTCCACGGCGGCGTAACGGTACTTCTGCGCGCGCACGACGATGCCCTGATGGGCGCCGTGCGACGACAGCGAGTCAAGCGTGCGGCGCTTGGCGTACTCGATGGCTACGTCGTCGGCCTCGAGCCGGCGCACCAGACGGTCAAGCTCGGCGTCGCGCTCGCCCTGCTGCTGGTCAAGCACGATGGCCTTCTTCAGCGGGATGCCCGCATCCAGCGCCTCTGCAACGGCACGGCGTCCCTCGATGAGGTCGTGGTCGCGCTTGGGCTGGCGAGAAGAGCCGCGCTTCTCGCCGTCCGCGCCGCCACGCGCGTTGCCCGCACCCCCAGCGGCACGCCCGTGGCCGGCACCCTTGCCGTACCCGGCGTACCCGGCGCCCTTGCCGCCAGCGGCGCGCCCGCGGCCCGTGCCCGTCCCGCGGCCGGAGCCGGATCCGCCGCGTCCCTTGGCCTGCTTCGCCACGGCTAGCTCCTCACCTTGAGGCGCGCGCCCGAGGCGGTGTCCTCGACCACCAGGCCCAGCGCGGCGATGCCATCACGGATCGCGTCGGCGACGCCCCAGTTCTTCTGTGCGCGTGCCTCCTGGCGTGCGGCGAGAAGGGCCTCCGCGGCCGCAGCCGGGTCGTCTCCCTCAAAGCCCGCCTGCTCGCGCGCGAGGTCCACGAGCTCGGCCGGCAGCTCCGGGCCCTCGGTGCCCGACTCAAGGTCGATGCCCAGGACCTCGGCCAGCTCGACCAGCGAGTCGGCCGCACGCAGGCACACCGACTCGGACACGTCGGTCGCCGGCTGCGCCAGGTAGGTGTTGGCCGTCGTGAGGAACGTGAAGATCGCGGCCAGCGCGCCGGCCGTGTTGAAGTCGTCGTCCATCTGCGCCACGAAATCGTCATGCATCGTCTGGATGGCGTCGGCCAGCGCGCGGTCGGCGTCGCTCAGCTCGTGCGCGCCCTTGGACGCCTCGTTGGCGGCCCAGCGCAGGTTCTGCACGCATCCACGCAGGCGCTCGAAGGTCCCCACGGCGCCGTCCAAGCGCTCGAAGCTGAAGTCCAAGGGCGAGCGGTAGTGCGTCTGCAGCATGAGCAGGCGCACGGCATCGGCGGGGTACTTGTCCAGGACCTCCTTGAGCGTGTAGAAGTTGCCCAGGCTCTTGGACATCTTGTCGCCGTCCACACGCAGCATGCCCGCGTGCATCCACACGTTGGCCAGCGCGGTGTCCCAGTTGCACATGCACTGGGCGGTCTCGTTCTCGTGGTGCGGGAAGATGAGGTCGGCGCCGCCGCCGTGGATGTCGATGGGCGTGCCCAGGTAGTTGTGGATCATCGCGACGCACTCGGTGTGCCAGCCGGGACGACCCTGGCCCCACGGCGACTCCCAGCTGGGCTCGCCGGGCTTGGCCGCCTTCCACAGGGCAAAGTCAAACGGGTCGCGCTTCTCGACGTTCTCCTCCACGCGGGCGCCGGCCATGAGCTGGTCAACGTCGCGGCCCGACAGCACGCCGTAGTGGTGGTCGCTGCGCACGCTGAAGTACACGTCGCCCGACGGCACTGCGTAGGCATGGCCCTTCTCGATAAGCCCCTCGATCATCTGGATCATGGCCGGAATCTCGCGCGTGGCGCGTGGGCGGATGTCGGGGTCCAGGATGTTGAAGCGGTGCATCTGCTCGATGAACGCCTCGCTGAACTCCGTCGCGACCTCCTCGGCCGTGCGGCCCTGCTCGTTGGCGCGGTTGATGATCTTGTCGTCCACGTCGGTCAGGTTCTGCGCAAACGTGACCTGGTAGCCCTTGTACATGAGGTAGCGCCTGATGGCGTCAAAGCTGAGGAAGGTGCGCGCGTTGCCCACGTGGATCTGGTCGTAGACCGTGGGGCCGCACACGTACATGCGGATCTTGCCCTCCTTGATGGGCTTGAGCTCCTCCTTGCGATGCGTCTGCGAGTTGTAGACGAGCATGATCTTTGTCTCCTTAGTTCCCTTGCGAGAAGAGCTGGCCCTTCTCGCCGTCATCCACGAGTGCCACGGCCCATGCCGCGATGCCCTCCTCGCGCCCCACGAAGCCCAGGCGCTCGGTGGTGGTTGCCTTGACGCCCACGCAGGCCACGTCGACGCCCAGCGCCGACGCCATGTTCTGCCGCATCTGCTCGCGATGGGGCGCGAGCTTGGGGGCCTGCGCGGCGATGGTACAGTCGCAGTCCACGACACGCATGCCTCGCTCGTGCAGGGCGTCCGCCACGCGCGACAGCAGGACCATCGAGTCCGCGCCCTCGAGCGCGGGGTCGTTGTCGGGGAAGAGCTGGCCGATGTCGGGCAGGCGGGCGGCGCCAAGCACGGCATCCATGAGCGCGTGCGCCACCACGTCTGCGTCGGAGTGGCCCAGAAGCCCCAGCGTGTGCGGGATGGTCACGCCGCCCAGCACGAGCCTGCGGCCCTCGACCAGCTGATGCACGTCATAGCCATGACCGATGCGCAGCATGCCTTATGCCTCCTCCTCATCGTCGCACGGGCCGTAGCCCGCGATGACCAGCCGATGCTCGAGGATGGCCTCGGCGATGATGAGGTCCTCGGGCACGGTCACCTTGAGGTTGTCACGCTGCGTGTCGACGCAGCGCACGCACCCGCCGTTCATCTCGACGAGCGACGCGTCATCGGTGCCCACGAAGCCGGTGAGAAGGGCCTGCTCGTGGGCCGCGGCGATGGCCTCACGTCGGAAGACCTGCGGGGTCTGCACCGTCCAGTAGGCCGAGCGGTCGGGCGTGGCCACGATGACCTCGTCCTCCACGAGCTTGATGGTGTCGATGGCCGGCGTTGCCGCGATGGCGCCGTCGATGTCCTCGTCGGTGCGGACCGCGGCGATGACCTTCTCGATGGCCTCAACCGTGATCAGCGGGCGGGCGGCATCGTGGAAGGCCACAAAGCGGTACTGCGCCGGCGCGGCGTTGAGGCCGCTCAGGCACGACTCCTGACGCGTGGAGCCCGACGTCGCAAAGCTCACGGGCGTAGAGAGGCTCACGGGGGCCACCACGGTCTGGGCAATCTCGTCCACGCGGTCATCGGCGCACACGATCACGATGTGGCCCACCGACGGCGCATGGTCAAACGCGATGAGCGCCCAGCTCATCATGGGCAGCCCGCAGATGCTGATGAACTGCTTGTACTGCTTGCCTCCCAGGCGCGTGCCCTTGCCGCCCGCGGCGATCACCACGCAGGTGTCCGCGCCGTCCTTGGCCACGAGGTCGCGGCAGGGCCTTGCCTCGCAGCTGGTGCCAAGCCCGCTCATGCGCGCTTGCCCCACATGCGGTAGAGGCTGTCGGCCAGGATGGTGGGGTTGTTGACGCCGATGTCGTCAAGGCGCGAGGGGTCCGTCTCGATGTCGTCCATGAGCTCCTGCAGCGAGCCAAACTCGTCGACGATCTTGTCGGCCATGCCGTCGCGCACGACCGAGACGCGCGAGAGCGTGCGCAGGCCCAGGGGCGACACGGTGCTGTCCTCGCGTAGGTCGTCGAAGCCCAGCAGCTCGCCCACGCTCTTGGCCGAGCGGATCTGCTGGTTGGCCATGCCGTGGAGCGTCTTGCGGATCTTGAGGGCGTTCTCCTCGGAGGAGTCGCGCGCGTAGTCGCGGATCATGAGGGTGTACTCGTCGTCCATGTCGCCCACGAACTCGTCGCGCTGCATGTCGATGGTGCGACCCTCGGTGCCCAGCTGCAGGATGCTGCGGTCCAGATGGTCGGCCGTGGTCATAAGCACCTCGAAGAGGTAGAAGATGTCGGCCACGTCGCGCAGGGTCACGTAGTTGTCCAGCTCGAGCGAGGTCAGGCGCAGCAGCGCGCGGTCGAGGGACTGGCGCGTGGTCTGTAGCGTCACGATCTGCTGGCTCACGGTGGTCATGATCTCGCCCACCGTGCGCAGCTCAAAGCCCTTGCCACGCACGTAGATGGTGGCAACCTGGCGCCGCTCCGACACCGAGATGACCAGCGAGTTGGTGAGAAGGCTCATCCGTGCCGCGGTGCGATGGCGCATGCCCGTCTCGGTGGTTGCGAGCGTGGGATCGGGGTCCAGATGGAAGTTGGCACGCAGGATGCGGGCGAGCGCGCCGTCGATGACGATGGCGCCATCCATCTTGGAGAGCTCGAACAGGCGGTTGGCCGTGAACGAGATGTCGATGGGAAAGCCGTCGGTGCCCGACGCGATGACCGCGTCAGCGTCGCCGATGCAGATGAGCGCGCCCAGTTGCGCCGCGATGATCATGTCGAGCGCGCGCCTGAGCGCCGTGCCTGGCGCGGTGGCCCTGATGGCCTCCTCGAGCCTCGCGTCCACGTCGTCCGTGGGGATGTCCTGGAACGGGTCCATGTAGCCCCTCTCTATGTACAAGGCTGGCCCGTCCAAGACGAGCCAGCCGTCAGACATTCCCTCTCATACTAACGCAGGTCGCCGCTACAATCGAGCGCACTTGCGAGGCTGCCTGGGACGGCGGAGCGGCTCGTCCGGCAACGGCACCGTCGCTAGTTGCCCGCGAGCTGGGTGCCGCCCTGGGCGCCCGGCGCTGCGGCGCCGCTGGGCAGCGAGTTGTTCCATGCGTTTCTCGCCTTGGGCTGCTCCATGTGGATGCGAGAGCGCAGCTTGGGGATCTCGCCCTCGCCCAGCTCGAAGGTGAGGCTCTTCTCGCCGTCCTCGCCCTCGGTCACGTCGACCTTGATGACGTTGCCCGGCACCCACTTGCCGGCCAGCAGCTCCTCGCTGAGTGGGTCCTCGATGAGCGTCTGGATGGCTCGGCGCAGCGGACGCGCACCGTAGACCGGGTCGGTGCCCTCCTTGGCGATGTAGTCGCGGGCGGCGTCGGTGAGCTCGATGGACATGCCCTGCTCGACCAGGCGGTCACGCAGGTCGGCGACCATGAGGTCAACGATGCCGCGCAGCTGCTCGTCGGTAAGCGACTTGAAGACCACGATCTCGTCCACGCGGTTGAGGAACTCGGGCCTGAAGAGCTTCTTGAGCTCGCTCATGACGCGGCTCTTGATCTCCTTGTCGGGAAGGCCCGCCTTGCTCGAGGTGCCAAAGCCCATGGGCGCCGTCTGCGAGATCTGGCGCGCGCCGATGTTGGACGTCATGATGATGACGGTGTTGGAGAAGTCCACCTTGCGGCCCTGGCCGTCGGTCAGGCGACCCTCGTCCAGGATCTGCAGCAGGATGTTGAAGACGTCCGGATGGGCCTTCTCGATCTCGTCGAAGAGCACCACCGAGTACGGGCGCCTGCGCACGGCCTTGGTCAGCTCGCCGCCCTCATCGTAGCCCACGTATCCCGGAGGCGCGCCCACGAGCTTGGACACGTTGAACTTCTCCATGAAGTCCGACATGTCGAAGGTGATCAGCGCGTCCTCCGAGCCAAACAGGAACTCGGCGAGCGACTTTGCCAGCTCGGTCTTGCCCACGCCCGACGGGCCCAGGAAGATGAATGAGCCTCCGGGGCGACGCGGGTCCTTGAGGGCCGAGCGCGAGCGGCGGATGGCGCGCGACACGGCCGAGACCGCCTCGTCCTGGCCAATGACGCGCTGGTGCAGGGCGTCCTCGCAGCGCAGGAGCTTGGAGGCCTCCTGCTCGGTGAGGTTCGAGACAGGCACGCCGGTGATGTCCGAGATCACGTCGGCGATGTAGTCGGCATCGACCTCCACCACGTTGGCGGCCAGGGACTCGCGCCATGCTGCCTCAAGCTCCTCGCGCTTGGCGAGAAGGTCCTTCTCCTCGTCGCGCAGGCGCGCGGCCTCCTCGTACTCCTGGGCGCTCGCGGCCTCGGACTTGCGGGCCTTGACGCTTGCGAGCTCCTCGTCGATCTGCGTGACCTCGGCGGGCGGCACCATCTTGTGCACGCGCGTGCGGGCGCCGGCCTCGTCGATGACGTCGATGGCCTTGTCGGGCAGGAAGCGGTCCTGGATGTAGCGGTCCGAGAGCACCACGGCAGCCTCTAGGGCGTCGTCGGTGTAGCGGACGTGGTGGTGCTCCTCGTAGTTCTTCTGCAGGCCGCGCAGGATCTGCAGCGTGTCCTCGATGGAGGGCTCGCCGATGTTGACCGGCTGGAAGCGGCGCTCGAGGGCCGCGTCCTTCTCGATGTGCTTGCGGTACTCGTCAAGCGTCGTGGCACCGATGACCTGGATCTCGCCTCGGCTGAGCGGCGGCTTGAGGATGGACGCCGCGTCGATGGAGCCCTCGGCCGCACCCGCGCCGATGATGGTGTGGGCCTCGTCGATGAACAGGATGGCGTCCTCGCTCTCGCGCAGCTCGTTGACGACCTTCTTCAGGCGCTCCTCGAACTCGCCGCGGTACTTGGAGCCCGCCACGAGCGCCGCGAGGTCAAGCGTCCAGATCTGCTTGCCACGCAGGATGTCGGGCACGCCGCCATCCACGATGAGCTGCGCCAGGCCTTCCACGATGGCCGTCTTGCCCACGCCCGGGTCTCCCAGGATGAGCGGGTTGTTCTTCTGGCGGCGCGCGAGGACCTGCATGACGCGCTCGACCTCGCGGTCACGGCCCACCACCGGGTCAAGCTTGCCGTCCTGAGCGAGCTGCGTGAGGTTGCGGCCGTACTCCTTGAGCATGGAGCCGTCGCTGCGGCCGCCCATGCCGCCCATCGACATGCCGGGAATCGAGGCGGCCATGCGTCCCTTGCCCTGCCCCTGGTCCTTGCCCCCGCCCTCGCCGTCGCCGGCGTCGTCGGACACGAGCTGCGACACGGCGTTGCGCACCGCGTCGGCCGAGACGCCCATGCGCGAGAGGGTCTCCATGGCCACGCCGTTGCCCTCCGAGAGGATGCCCAGCAACAGGTGCTCGGTGGCAATGTAGTTCTGGCCGTTCTTCATCATCTCGCGGTAGGCGTTCTCAAGCACGCGCTTGGCGCGCGGCGTGAACGGGATGTGCCCGCCAGGAACTTCCTCGCCGGTGTCCTTCGAGATCTCGCGCACGGTGATGATCGCCTCGTCGTAGGTGACGTCGAGCTTGGCAAGCGCCTGGGCCGCCACGCCGTCGCCCTCCTTGATGAGCGCGAGCAGCAGGTGCTCGGTGCCCACGTACATCTGGCCGAGGCCGCGCGCCTCCTGCTGCGCGATGTTGATGACCTTGCGCGCCTTATCGGTGAACTTCTCAAACATATGGCTCCTTTGGGCCTTGCCCTGCCGTGGCGGGGCGCGTTGACGTTGTGTGCGGTGACGAAGGCTCGCCCGCTGCGGTGGTCGCGTGCGTCCGGTGCCGCCCCGCGTCGCTGACGTTTCTGAACAACGCTTCTTTACCCAGTTGCGCGGCACGCTAACCGTGCTGCCTGCCGATATGTGCAGCTTGCGAGAAGAACGAGGGGCGCGCGACGTTGTACACTGGTGGGCGTGAATGACGAGCACCGTGTGGAAGGAGCCCCCGTGATCTACACCGTCACCCTCAACCCCGCACTCGACAAGACAGCCACGGTCAACGAGCTGACGCTCGACATGGTCAACCGCATCAGCGAGCTGCGCGTGGACCCGGGTGGCAAGGGCATCAACGTGTCCAAGGTCGTCAAGGAGCTGGGCGGCGAGTCCAGGGCGTACGCCCTTCTCGCCGGCAACACGGGCAACACCATCAAGAACATGCTTGCTGACCTCAGCATCGACTGCCGCGCCTTTGAGGTGGAGGGCGAGACGCGCGCCAACCTTAAGATCATCGACCCGGTGCTGGACACCCACACCGACATCAACGAGCCTGGGCCCGAGGTCACCGACGAGTTGCTTGACCAGATGCTGGCCGAACTGGCAGCGCAGGTGGGCGCGGGCGACATCGTGGTGCTGTCGGGGTCGCTGCCGCGCGGCGCCTCGGCCGGCACGTACAAGGCGTGGGTCGCAGCGCTCAAGCAGACGGGTGCCAAGGTGTACCTGGACGCCGACGACGACAAGCTCGTGGCCGGCATCGAGGCCGGGCCCAACCTCATCAAGCCCAACGAGATCGAGCTGGGCGCCATGCTGGGCCGCAAGCTCGACACCGACGAGAAGGTCGCCGAGGCCGGGCGCGAGATGGTCGCGCGCGGCGTTGAGCGCGTCGTGATCTCGATGGGCGGCGCGGGCGCCATGTACGTGACGGACGACTACGTCATCAAGGCCGACGCGGTCAAGGTGCCCGTGGGCAGCACCGTGGGCGCAGGCGACTCGGTGGTGGCGTCGCTGGCGTACGCCGAGGCCGAAGGCCTGGGACTCGAAGACACCGTGCGCCTGTCGATGGCCACCGGCGCCGCCAACGTCATGCAGACTGGCACGCAAGCCGCCCCGCGTGACCTCGTGGACTCGCTGCTCGACTGCGTGAGCTTCCGCCGTATGTAACGATTATTTGCAAGAGAGCGTTGCGCCGCGCCCCCGCCTCGCTGCGGGGGCGCTTTCTTGTGGGGGATGCGGCAGGCGATGGCAGCCGTCGGCTACGCCTCGTGGACCACGCGGCCGCCGACAATGGTGGTGAGGCAGCGGGCCTGTTGCAGCTCGTTGTCCGTGCAGGTCAGGAGGTCCTTCTCCCAGATGCAGAGGTCGGCAAGCTTGCCCGGCTCGATGGTGCCCAGCTCGTGGTCGCGGCCGACGGCAGCTGCCGAGCCCAGGGTGTAGGCGCGGATGGCCTGCGCGCGGGTGATGTCGTGCTCGGGATGCCAGCCCGCCTTGGGCTCGTGGGTGTCGGGCGTCCTGCGCGTGACCGCCGTGTAGAGGACGTCAGTGCTCGTGGGCTCGACAACCGGGGCGTCTGTGCCAAAGGCAAGGTCAACGCCGGCTGCGAGGAACTGGTCGAAGGGCCACATGCGGGCCGCACGCTCGGGGCCAAGGTCGCGGCCGGGCTGGGCAAGGTCGATGACCACGTGCGGCGGCTGCACGGATGCCACCGCGTTGGCATCGCGCAGGGCATCGATGTCCTGCGGGCGGATGTCCTCCACATGCTCGAGGGTGTTCCGGCCCTGAGTGGGGTCCCCGTAGCGGCACCGGGCCTCGGCAAAGATGTGCGTCGCCTCCGTCACGGCACGATCGCCGATGGTGTGGATGCGCACGGGATGACCCCGACTTGCTGCGGCGAGGACCAGCTCGCGCATGCGCTCGGCCGGGATGGTGGGCCGGCCCACGTCGGCGGCATCGCGGGCGTTGGCGTAGAGTTCGCTGCACCAGGCGGTATGCGAGCTCGAGACGCCGTCAAAGAACTGCTTGAAGCCCGGCGCGCGCAGCATGGGGTTGGTGCCCAGGCGCTCCTGGAGGTCCTCGAGGTTGGAGAGGTCGTCGGTGAGCGTCGGGAAGAGGTGCGCACGAATGGGCAGCTCGTCGCGCGCAAGCAGCGCCTCATAGACGGGGGCGTTGATGCAGTCGGCACCCATGACGGGCGAGATGGCCATGTCGCTCACGCTGGTGATGCCCATGGCGGCGAGACGCTGCAGGTAGTCGCGGTAGGCGTCCTCGAGCTGGCGCTGCGGAAGCATGCCCAGGATGCGCGAGAAATAGACCATGCCGGCAGCCTCGTCCAGGATGCCCGTGAGGCGGCCGCCCTCGTCGCGCACGAAGACACCGCCGGAAGGGACAGGAGTGCCATCATCGATGCCCAGCGCCTCGAGGCCGCGCGTGTTGAGCCAGAGCGTGTGGCAGTCTCCGGAGTACAGCGCCGCGGGGCGGTTGGGGATGAGCGCGTCGAGCGAGGCGCGCGTGGGAGCGACGGGCGGGTCCCACAGGTAGTCGCGCCAGCCCTGCGCAAGGACCCAGCCGTCGCCGGGATGGCTGGCCGCGAAGGCGGCCAGGGCCTCGGCACAGTCCCGCTCGCTCGTGCCCACGTAACGCAGGGCCGCATCGGACGAGAACAGGGCTGCGTGCAGCACGTGCTGGTGTGCGTCGCCAAAGCCGGCGCACACGAAGGCGTCGCCAGCGTCAACGAGCTCCGTGCCCGGCGTCATGAGGGAGTCGGCCTCCGCGGCAGGCGCAACTGCTGCGATGCGGTCGTCCTCGACGCCGATGGCCAGCGCCTCCGCCTTGTCCGACGTGCCGGTGAACACCCGCGAGCTCACGATGACCCGGTCCGTATGCATCTGTTCCTCCCTTGTGCCAAGGCCACCGCTCACCCACAGCCAGCCGTGGACCATGCTTTTCCGCTTCGCCAAGGTGGGCTTCGCACACCTTGGCCGGACTCGTTCTCGAACTACTGTCTCACGTCGGGCGCGCCTCGTAAAAC
>Ga0065709_1029661_pt1 | contig 14543 bp, 13 predicted proteins | sample Hoacrofraction14_2_FD_59096 | JGI IMG/M metagenome (GOLD analysis project Ga0065709, IMG submission 59096) | Hoatzin crop microbial communities from Cojedes, Venezuela, sample from fiber fraction 14 v1 | ecosystem: Host-associated > Birds > Digestive system > Esophagus > Crop | place: Venezuela...
AAGCTTCGCATTCAAATTCGTCCGATGCTGCCGAATATACTTTATTGGTACGCCCTCAGCAGCAAGTGCTTCGGGCTGTCCTGAACAGTTACCTCCGCAGTTCTTCGTCTGTGCTTCGGCACACGGCGCATCGATTCTCATCGATATTCATTCATAAAACCACAGGGGCATGTGCCGGCACGCTCAGTTTCCTTTTTTGTCTGCCGGCACATCATCCTCGATCCCCGCCAGCTCCCGACATACCTTCGCCAGCTCCTCCTCCGTATACACCACCCGGTCCGGCGCGGCCGCGCCTTCCGGGGTGCTGCGGCGGCAGCGGTTAAACCAGAGGCTGTGCCAGCCGGCCTGCTGCGCGCCGGCGATGTCATGTTCAAAGGAATCGCCGATCATCCACAGTTGCGCAGGCGCCGCGTCCAGACGCTGCGCACAGACCGTAAAGAGCGCGGGATCCGGCTTGGAACAGCCCTCCTCGCCGGACACGACAGCCCTCTTCTCCGGGATCCACCGCTCCAGGCCGAGCATTCGGAACTTGCCCCGCTGGTGCTCCGGCGCCCCGTTCGTCAGCACGCCGAGCTGAACCGGCGCCCGGGAGAGATCCTCCATCATCTGCGTGAGCACCGGGGAGAGCGACGCATGCGCCTGCCGGTACCGATACGTCTCCGAAAAGCGCCGGCACTCTTCCTCCGTCACCTCACAGCCGAAGGCCTCCGCTGTCAGCCGGAAGCGCAGCACGTTGGACTCGACCGGCGTGATCCGCCCGCTCTCGACCAGATAAAAATTTTCATTGCTCTTGACATTGAACACGCGCGCGAATTCCTCCCGGCTCACCGTCAGGCGGCTCCCCAGGATCTCTTCGCCGATCTCCCCGATCAGGCCGAGGCGGCTGTAGAGCGTGTCATCTATGTCGAATACAAAGACCGGTGTCTGCAACATGTTTCCTCTTCATCAAAAGCTCAGCGATTTTTTTCCTGTCCGTCAGAGGAGTAATTCCGTCATCCTTATCGTCCAGCGGCACAGGATGGTTCAGCGAATACTCAACGGCATTGGCAAATCGCTCTGCGTCTTCCGCTGTCTTGATAACAAAGTTATGAGTAATACTTGAAGTAGCCATCACAGTCCCGCCTTTCCCGCTTCGGCCGCTCTCTCCGCGCCCGCCGCTTCCGCAGCCTGCCCCGTGCTTAAAACTCCGGGAAGCTCTCCGGGATATCCTCGTCGGGATCTTCTTCTGCATTCCCCAGAGCCTGCACCGCTTCTGCGAGGGCCTGCGCGGTCTCTTCCATTTCACCGTAGCCGGGGAGGTCTTCGACGGTGATCGTCATGAGGTCTTCCTCGGTCGGGTTCTCCATCTTCGCGATGCGCGTGGCCTGGTTGGTGATGATCGTCTCGAAGAGGTTCCGGACCTCGCGCGCGTTCGCGAAGTTCTCGCTCTTATTGGCCTCCATCACCACGAGGGCGTCGCGCACGAGCCGGTCGGCGTCCTCGCTGAGCTTGTACTGGTTCTTGCGGCAGCGCAGCATGAAGATGCCGTAGAGCTCCTCGGCCGTGTAATCCTGGAAATACATGTACTTGTTGAAGCGCGACTTCAGGCCCGGGTTGCTCTCGACGAATTCCTTCATCAGGTCCGTGTAGCCTGCCACGATCACGATGAACTCGTCGCGGTGGTCCTCCATCGCCTTGAGGATCGTGTCGATCGACTCCTGCCCGAAGTCATTGTTCTCACCGCGCGAGAGCGTGTAGGCCTCGTCGATGAAGAGCACGCCGCCCATGGCTTCCGTGATCTTCTCCTGCGTCTTGATCGCGGTCTGCCCGACGTAGCCCGCCACGAGCGAGGAGCGGTCCACCTCCACGAGCTGCCCCTTGCTCAGCACGCCGATCTGCTTGTAGAGCCGGGCGAGGATCCGCGCCACCGTCGTCTTCCCGGTACCCGGGTTCCCCGAAAATACCAGGTGCAGACTCAGATCCACGGTCTTCATATTCTTCTCTTTCCGCGCCTGCTGGACTTTCACAAAGTCGATCAGTTCACGGACATCCTTCTTGATGTTCTCGAGGCCGATGAGCTCGTCGAGGTCCGCATACGGGTCGCTCTCCTCCTCGGCCGGGGCGGCCTGCGCGGCGTCGGCGGTCGCGGCTGTCCGGGCGTCGGCGGTGCCCGGCGCGGCAGAGTCTGCCGTGTTCCCGGTGCCGCCCGCCGCCGTTCCCGCGCTGCCGGCTGTGGTGCCGGCGCTGTCAGACGCTGTGCCGGCTGAGTCTGCGGCATTTCCGGAGGTGCCGGCGGTCTCGCCGCCGAGTCCGATCAGCGCGTCCACGTCCGCCCGCTCGCCGCGCGTCACCCGCGCCGAGAGCTTCTCGTCGGCGAAGGCGCGCAGCATCCGCAGGTACTCCAGCCGGAACTCCTGCTGCGCGCGCGTCACCTCGGGATTGGCCGCCATGAACGCCTCGCTCATCTTCTCGAAATAGGCCAGCAGCGTGTCCGTCAGCGATCCCTTCTTACCTGCGGCGGCCCCGGCCAGCACATTGTCCGCCATGATGTACGCGTACATGGAATTCGCGGGCTGCGTGCGGAAGGCCAGCGTGTCCGCATCGCTCTCCAGCCGCATGCGCTCGTCGAGCGTGATCTTCGAGGCGTTGCCGCCGAAGTAGCGGCTGATAAAGGACGCCTCCTGATCATTGAACGCGCCGTCTTCCCGCGCCATGTAGCAGAGCAGCTTGCGAACGTCATTGGCGAGCGTGTCCGAAAGCGCCTCGGGCATCGTCATGATCATCTGGCCGATCCCGTCCGCGCGGTTCATCTTCTCCACATAGTCACACAGCAGATTCATCCGCCGGATTTCCTGATATACTGCGTCCATCTTTCTTCCCCCGTCTGTGGCCGGCCGCAAATGGCCGGGGTGTGTGCCTGCATTTCCACTGATTATAGCATTCCTGTCCTGCCTGAACAAGCGCTACGCACAGGCCGGGGCGCAGCAGCCCGGCGGCTCGTTTCTGCCGGCCGCCCCGCTCCGGCCGCCCGCTGCGCACCACCTGCCGGCCGGCCTTCGGATGCCACACAAATAGGCCGTAACATCGCGCTTTTTCGGAGCGCGATTTTGATGAAAATGCCATATTTCTTTATTTCTGCAATTTCTATCTTTACTTTTCGTCCCCTGCGTGCTATACCATTCCCATCCGAACCGACCGAAACGAAAACAGCAGGGAGGTGCCATGATCCAGAACCGCTTTCAGGAATGCCGCGCTCAGCTGATGGACCAGCTGGAGATGACGCGGGATGTCAGCGACGACGAGATCTACGGGATGATCGACGAGATCATCGCCGAGTCCGATCCGCGGCACCGGCTCCGTCTGACGGACCGCATGAATCTCCGGACGGAGCTCTTCAATTCCGTCCGGCGTCTGGATATCCTGCAGGAGCTGATCGACGATGACTCCGTCACCGAGATCATGTGCAACGGGCTCAGTGCCATCTATATCGAGCGGGCGGGCCGCCTGATGCTCTGGGACAAGCACTTCACCTCCCGGGACAAGCTGACGGACATCGTCCAGCAGATCGTGGCCAAATGCAACCGCGTGGCCAACGAGTCTGTCTCCATCGTGGATGCGCGCCTCGAGAACGGCGCCCGCGTCAACATCGTGATGAACCCCATCGCGATCGACGGGCCGGTCATCACCATCCGGCGCTTTCCGGACCACCCGATCTCCATGCCGCAGCTCATCGCCTGGAATTCCGTGTCGGCGGAAGCCGCGGAGTATCTGAAGAAGCTGGTGGAGGCCGGCTACAATATTTTCATTTCCGGAGGGACAGGCAGCGGGAAGACGACCTTCCTGAACGCGCTCTCCAATTATATCCCGAAGGATGAGCGCATCATCACGATCGAGGACAATGCCGAGCTGCAGATCCAGGGCGTGCGGAATCTGGTGCGCCTGGAGGCGCGCCGGGCCAACGCGGAGGGCGCCAACGCCGTGACCATCCGCGACCTGATCAAATCCTCGCTCCGGATGCGGCCTGACCGGATCATCGTCGGCGAGGTCCGCGGCGACGAGACCATCGACATGCTGCAGAGCCTGAACACCGGCCATGACGGCTCCCTCTCGACGGGGCACGGCAACAGCCCGAAGGACATGCTCTCCCGCCTGGAGACCATGGTCCTGATGGGCCTGGAGATCCCCGTCTCCGCGATCCGGCGGCAGATCGCCTCCGGCATCGACATCATGGTCCACCTGAGCCGGATGCGCGACAAGAGCCGCAAGGTGCTGGAGATCCTCGAGATCACCGGGTACGATGCCCGCGCGGAGGAGATCCTGACCAACACGCTCTTCGAATACGAACTGCAGGGCAGCGGCCGCGACGGCCGGGTGCTCGGGCAGCTGAAGCAGGTCGGGCATCTGCAGAATACATTGAAGCTGGAGCGCGCCGGGATCAGTGCCGAGGGGATGTGAGCCGGCTGCGCCGCACGGAGGAACTATGGATTACGGTACCTACACGCTGTCCCGGAGGGAACTCATCCGCTGCATCCTGACGTATCTGGGCCTCGACGCGGTGATCGCGTATCTCTTCTACCGCTCGCTGATCGCCTTTGTCCTCTTTGCGCCCGGCGTGATTTTATTTCTCCGGATACAGAAGAAGGAGCTGGCGAGGCAGCGCAGCCGCGAGATGCTGCGGCAGTTCATGACCGGCATGCAGCTGGTCAGCGCCTCCCTGCAGGCCGGCTACGCCGTGGAGAACGCCTTCCGCGAGGCCCTCACGGAGCTTCGGAAGATCTATGATCCCGACGCGTTCATCATCGTGGAGTTCCGCTGGATCCTCTCGCAGGTGGCGCTGAACATTCCGATCGAATCGCTGCTCCTCGATCTGGGGCGGCGCAGTCATATCGATGATATTCGAAATTTCGCCGAGGTCTTTCAGACGGCCAAGCGCACCGGCGGCGACCTCATGGCGATCATCCGCAACACGGTGGCCTGCATCCAGACCAAGACCGAGACCCGCGAGGAGATCGAGACCAACATCTCCGGCAAGGTCATGGAGCAGAACATCATGTCCCTGGTCCCGGTCCTGATCCTCGGCTACGTCACCCTCACCAGCCCCGGTTTCCTCGACGTCTGCTATCACAACCTGACCGGCGTCGCGGTCATGACCGTCTGTCTGCTGGTCTATCTGGCCGCGTTCCTGTGGGGGCGCAGGATCATGGACATTCCGGTGTGAGTGCCGGGCCGCTCCGACTGCCTGTGCTCAGAGAGGTTACTTCTCTGCCGGCTGTTCCGGCGTAGTGGCTCACTTTCTGTTCCGGCCATCTTCTGACGATTCTGTGCTGACTGCCTGTTTTGCTGCAGGTGGGCCGCGCAGCCGGTACATTTCCCGCAGAAGGGAGAATATCATGAACATCCCGCAGCTTCCTGCCATCCCCAATCCGTTTCGTCTGGCCGCCGAGCAGATCGCCGACCGTATCCTGCCGGCCTTCAGGCGCTCCGGCAGCCTGTATCAGGACCTCACCGCGCTCTCGGCCGGGAGGAAAGACTACATCCGCGACTTTACCGTCCGGAAGATCACCGACACGCTCACGGTCACCTTCTTTCTCCTCCTCGCGCTCGCCGCTGTCTTCGTGATGAGCGCACGGCAGAGCCGGGCCCTGCCGGAAGGGAAGGTCAGCCGCCCGGGCTACGGACAGGGCACGGCGGAGGAAGAGCTCTCCGTGCAGATCGAAGGTGAGGAAGAATCCGAAAGCTTCGTGCTGCAGGTCCAGGCACAGCGCTATACCGATGCGCAGGTGCAGGAGCTGCTCAGCACCGCGGCTGCCGAGGTGCCGGAGATCCTGCGCGGCTCGAATGCCTCACTGGATGAGATCCGGACCGATTTTGACTTCCGGACCTCCCTCTGTAACGGCGCCGTCAAAGCCTCCTACAGTGTCTCCCCCTACGGGGTGGCAGACCCGGACGGGATCATCACGGCCGAGCTCACGGACGAAGGCACGCTCGTGGAGATCACGGTGCAGCTCACCTGCCAGGAAGAAGAACAGACCGTCCGCTGCGGCGCCATGCTCTATCCCCCGCTCCTGTCAGACGCCGAGCAGCTGCGGGAGGATCTGCGCCGCGCCGTCCGCGACGCGGACAGCGACGATCTCACCGATGCGTCGGTGACGCTTCCCTCGGAGGTCAACGGCCGCTCGCTTTCCTGGTCCTACCCGAAGAATTCCCTGCTGCCGGTGCTCGTTTTTCTGGCGCTCCTGCTGCCGGCAGCCGTGTGGAGCCGCGCCGATTCCGCCGTTCATGAGCAGGCAAAGCGCCGGGCGGAAGAGCTCGCGTTGGATTACTCCGAGCTGATGTGGAAGCTCACCATGCTCCTGAGCGCCGGCATGACCATCCGCGGTGCCTTCACCCGGATCACGCAGCAGTATCTGCAGGAGCAGAAAAAGGTCACCGGGCCGCGCTACGTCTATGAAGAGATGCTCTTCACCCTGCGCGAGATGCAGAGCGGCGTGCCGGAAGGCACGGCCTATGAGGGCTTCGGCCGCCGCTGTGCGCTGCCGGCCTATATCAAGCTCGGGTCCCTGCTGGCCCAGAATCTCCGCAAGGGCGCGCGCGGCCTGACCGCTCTGCTGGAGAAGGAGGCGATCACTTCCATGGAAGAGCACAAATGCGCCGCCCGCAAGCTCGGCGAGCGGGCCGGTGTCAGACTGCTGATGCCGATGATCCTGATGTTCGGCGTAGTGCTGGCCATCCTGATGATCCCGGCCTTCCTCGCACTCTGAGATTTACTAAGTTATTCCGCACATGCTTTACCCGCCCGGCCACCGGGGAGAGCAGGATCTGGCGGGGCCTGTCCTGCGGGCCTGCGGTAAGACGCAGGAACCGGCAGACCGCCGCCCGGAAAATACGCACGAAAGGAGGAGCACGCTATGCGCAAATGGGTCTGCAATCTGAAACCGGTCCGCGATTTTGTCACCTGCGAGGTGATCGCAGACGAAGACGGGGTTGGTGTCGTTGAAATCATTCTGATCCTGGTCGTACTTATTTCCTTAGTTGTAATTTTCAAAAAAGAGCTGACCAGCCTCGTAAAGAGCATTCTCAGCAAGGCAACCAGCGAAGCCAGCGGTATCTGACAGATGGGAGGGCATATTGAGGAACGTACGTCTCCGCGGGGTCATCACCGTTTTTTTCAGTCTTCTCAGCGTCGTGTTTATCTCTCTCTCCTTCGCGGTCATCGAATCCGTCCGCGTGAGCGGCGCACGGGCCCGCTGCCGGAACATCACGGTTCTCGGCAACTGGTCGGTATTCAGCGAGTATGAGAAACAGCTGCTGACCGACTACGAGGTCTTTGCCGTCGACGCCTCCTACGGGAGCGGCGACTTCGCCATCGGGCACATGACAGACCGGCTGAAGGGATATCTGGAGGAAAACACGGCCGAGCCGGAAGGCATCCCGGGCTTCACATTTGAGCCCTGGAAAGTCACGCTGACCTCCGACACCGTCACCAAGTATGCCCTCCTCTCCGACAAGGGCGGCGAGCCCTTCTACCAGCAGGCCGTGGGCTACATGCGGCAGACCGCCGCCCTGCAGGCCGTGGCCCGTCTGCTGGAGGACAGGGAAACCGCCGACGAACTGAGCGAGGCGCAGGAAGCCCATACCAAGGCAAAGAAAGAATCGGACAGCGCCTCCAAAAGCGCCGAAGAGCAGCGGCGCCAGATCGAAAATGATCGATTAGCAGCCAAAGAGAAAGAGCGGGAAGAGACCGGCTCGGTCACACCGGACTCCTATCAGGTCTGGGACCCGGACGAGCAGCGCTGGAAGAACGGCAATACCGCCGGTGCTTCCTGGGTGGTACAGAATCCGCTGAACGCCCTGGCACGGGTACTCTCACGCTCCCTCACCGAGACAGTCTGCGGATCTCTCACGATCCCCCGCACCGAAGTGGCAGCCTCCTCGCTCGCCTCCCAGCGTGCCAAGCAGTCCGGCACCATGGGCGTGCGGGCCGAGTACGGCGGCGTGACCGATGATCTGCTGTTCCGGCAGTACCTGATCGACCATTTCCCGAATTTCACGGACCGCAGGATCCTGTCCACGCTCAGCTTCCAGGTTGAATATATCCTCGGCGGCAAGCGCACGGACGAAAAGAACCTGCAGGCGGTTATCAAGAAGCTGCTCGCCATGCGGGAGAGCCAGAATTACCTCTTCTGCAGCACCGATGTGAAGATGCGGCGTCAGGCCCTGACCATGGCCCGGCTGCTCGTCGGCTGGACCGGCCGCCCCGCCATCATCACCGCCACCCAACACGCCCTGCTGCTCGGCTGGGCCAGCGCGGAGAGTCTCGTGGACGTCCGGATCCTCATGCACGGCGGCAAAGTCCCGCTGGTCAAGGATGCCTCCACCTGGCGCGTCTCCCTCTCCGATATCCTGCACCTTGGCAGCATCCTGGACGGCATCAACTCCGCGCAGGGGGAAAACGGTCTGACCTACCGCGCCTACCTGCAGATCCTGCTCAGCCTGCAGTCCGTCACGACGCAGAAGAAGCGCGCGCTGGATCTGGTCGAGCTGAACATCAGCAGCATGGACGGTCTGACGAACTTCCGCGTCGACAACTGTGTGGTCGCGATCGAAGACGAGACCGAATGGACGATCCCCGCCCATTTCTCGAATGTGACCCGCGCCTTCCTGGGCGTTTCCTCCGATGCGCACACGCTGAAGGTGGAGAGTTCCTTCGCCTGCTGAGGCAGGCGGCACGGCCGGTCGCGCCGGCGGCCGGTATGCGCCGCGATGCAGGATATCTTCAGGCTGCAAAGAAGCTTACGGCACCCGTCGACACCCATATACACGGCAGAAAGCGAGGTGAAAAAAGATGCCCGTCGGATCCGCAAACTCCCGAATAACAGAGGTTTCTCCGCGTACCCCCTTATGCGCGGGAAACCGCCGTTCTTTACAGTCTTTACATTCTGACCGCACCCTCCGGGTGCGATCCGGCGCCAGTCATGATCTCGGCGCAGATACCACACAACCTACAGCATACAGAAAGGAAATACTCTCTCCGAATCCCGAATATCCTGCGGTTCTCCCTCCTGAACAAGCCGCAGGAACGCGGACCCGGCGGGTATCTTTCTTCACCCCGCATCTGCGGGCAGGCGCTTCGGGCGCAGACAAAAAAGCGCATACACGACCACGCCGCTTTCTCCGGCGCCGCCGCGGTTCGCTGACCGTCGAAGCGTCCCTGGTCTTTCCGTTCTTCTTCCTGTGCTGTCTGGTCGTGCTCCACTACGCCGTGGTCATGCGCTCGGCGGCGGAATTCAGCAACGGCCTGTGCACGGCGGCACAGGATCTGGCCATCGCCGCGTACAAGGATGAATACGGCGACGCCTCCTCCGTGATCCGGGGCGTGCTCTCGGCCGGCTATGTCCGCCAGAAAGTGCTCTCCGGGGCCGGGGACGGCGGCGCTGTCAAGGATGTCAGCTTCCTCTTTTCTTCCTTTCTGGAAGAAGACGACCGCATCCGCCTTGTCATGAACTACCATGTCAACCCGCCGCTCAGCCTCTTCTCCCTGCCGTTTAACTTCTTCCGGCAAAATGTCGTCGTGCGGGGCTGGACCGGGCGCGAGGGCTCGGCCGCCACCGGCGGTACAGCGGAGGCGGAAGCCGATGAAGATCCGGATCAGATCGTCTATGTCACCGAACACGGCACGGTCTTCCATACGGATCCGTACTGCACACATCTGGCCCTTTCGATCCAGACGGTGGATCTCGATACCGTCGGGGAGCGGAGAAATACCGACGGAGAGAAATACCGTCCCTGCGAGCACTGCGGCGGCAACTGCTCCGGCACCGTCTACATCACGAAAGACGGAAACCGCTACCACTCCTCGCTGGAATGCCAGGGCTTAAAGCGCACCGTCAGCGAAGTCCGCCGCGGCACCGCCTCCGAGACACTGAGGCCCTGCTCCCGCTGCGCCTCACACAGCCACAGCCACGCAGAGAGCCATGACCATGATTGAAGCAGCTATTCGGAGGTATACCACCATGTCCAAACTGGAAATCGCAGCGCGGGTCCTGATCCTGCTCTATCTGCTGACGGAAAGCATCGCGGACCTGAAGTGCCGGCGTGTCTCTCTGCTGCCGGCCCTGATCCTCCTGCCGGCCGGTCTCCTGGCCCGGCTGATCGAGGCCGGAGCGCCGGGGCCGACACTGCTGACCGGGCTGGTGCCGGGCCTGCTGCTCCTTATCGCCGCCGGCATCACCAAGGAGTCCGTCGGCCTGGGCGACGCCGTGATCGTGCTCGCCTGCGGCGCCTGGCTGAGCGGCAGCTGCGAGCTGGAGTGCCTCTGTCTGGCCCTGCTGCTGAGCGCCGCCGTCTCGATCGCGCTGCTGCTCCTGCGCCGGTGCAGCCGGCAGGATACACTGCCGTTCCTGCCATTTCTGCTGGCCGGCCACGCCGCCGTGTTCCTGCTCGGGTAAGACCGGCGGGAAATCATTCCGGTGTCTGTCCTGTAAGGAGGTGTTTCTTTTGCTGCTCCGATCTGTCCGCCGCCTCCGCGCGCGGGGGAGTTTCACCGTGGAGGCTACCCTGATCATGACGATCCTGCTGCCGATCCTGACGGCGCTGATCTATACCGGGTATTACTATCATGACCGCGGCGTGCTGCAGGCCGCCGCCTGCGAAGTCGCGGCCTGCGCCGACAACCTGCAGGATACGAAGGACCTGCAGAACAAGCTCAACCAGCTCGCCGTCTCGCTGACCGACAGCCGCAGCATCGCCGTCTCGTCGCTCAGACGCACGGTGTCGCTGAGCGACTCCCGCGTGGAGGTCACCTGCAGCGGAACGCTTTCCCTGCCCGGCCTGATTGCCCCGCTCTTCGGGAAGAGCACGCTGTCCATCCGGGAAACCTGCCGGCGCGATCTCACGCAGCCGACGGACATCATCCGGAAGGCCCGGGGCGTGGAATATGTCATGGATACGCTGAAGAAACGTAAAAGCACAAGCGGTGACCAGCTGGTCACACAAAGGGGATCGTGATCACATGCAAACGCGCTGTCTCAGAGAACTTGACCGAAGCTATCTTGTCCTGGAGGATCTGCCGATCCGCGAGGGCGAATACGTCTACCGCATGCCGGTGAGCAACAGCCTGCCGGAGCTCCTGCCCATGGAGGTCGTCAGCCGCGACGGCGAGTCCTTCCTGCGCTATGACATCACGGCCTGCTCCTCTCTGGCGGATACCTGCCGCAGCAGCCAGCTCAGCGGGGCCGATATCCGGAGCGTGCTGTACGGCGTGCGCGATGCCGCCGTACGTCTAGGCGGCTTTCTGCTCGACAGCCGCGACCTGCTGCTGGATCCGGACTATATCTACCGGCGTACCTCCGACCAGCAGATGCTCTTCTGCTTCGTGCCGCACCTGAGCGAAAGCCGGGAGAACTCCATCCGGGATCTCGCCGAATTCCTGCTGCGCCATCTCGATCACGGAGACAATACCGGCGTCGAACTGGCCTACCTCTTCTACCAGCAGGTCAGCGAGGAGAGCTTCAGCATCCAGGACGTGCTGCGGCAGATCCTGAATCCTTCCGACGCAGGTTCCGCATCCGGTGCGTCCGGCAGTTCTCCCGTCAGACAGGCCGGGGGCGCGTCTGGCGTATCCGGAAGCTCTCCCGTCGGACCGGCCGGTTTCACCCCCGGTGTCCCCGGAGGCTCTCCCGCCGGGCCGATCGGTTCTGCACCGGGTGCCGTCTCCGGAGGAGCTACGCTTAACAGCCGCAGCGGATTTTCCGGGCCGAACAGTGTCCGGTCCGCGCCGGGCGGCACTGCCGGCGGTAAGGCCGGTGCCGCCTCTCCGATGCACTCTGTCTCTCCGGTGCGTTCTGCCTCACATGCAGCCGGCGCGCACAAAGGACGCAAAGGCTCCGGACAGTCTTCCGGCCGCCGCACGCTGCTGCCGGGTCTGCTGATCGTGCCGGCGCTGTGCCTGATCGCCTTTGTGCTGATCTGGTACTTCCGCATGGATCTGCCGCAGATCGGCGCCCTGCTTCTCCTCGCGGCGGCTGTGATCTGGATCATCCTCCGTGCCGTGCAGCGAAAGAGCGGCGACATCCGGAACGTATGGGCCGATGAACTCGAGGACGACGCCGATGACGACGCCTTCTACGAATCCCTGCGCCGGGAACTCTGCGATGATACAGCATCCGCCGCGTATGCCCCGAACGCCGCCGGCATAGCCGGCGCGCCGGCAGGCCGGAGCACGCAGGCAGCTGCTGCAGCCTATGCCGGCGGAGGTTCCGTCCCGCCAGCCGGCGCAGGCAGTTTTTCACAGACCGGTTCCGTTCCGGCGCGGCCGGCCGGCGGTTACGCGGCTGCCGGGTCCGACGAAGCGACACGCGTTCTCGTTCCGTCCGGTGCGGACAGCTGGACGCTGGTCAGCCAGGATCCGGGGCATTTTCCGGACATCCCCATCATCCGCGACCAGTTGGTCATCGGCAAGAGCCATGCCAAAGCCGATATCGCGCTGGCCGAGACCACCGTCAGCCGCGTCCATGCACGCCTGGACAGAAACCGCGACGGTCTCTTTCTGACCGACCTGTTCTCGACCAACGGCACCACCGTCAACGGCACCCGTCTCGAATCCAACCGGCCCCGGGCGCTGAATGACGGCGATCTCGTCGCGTTTGCGAACGCCACGTATACCGTGCGCAGCGGGCGATAGCCGCCGTTCGCAGACGTTACCCCGCACCAACGCGCCGACGCGGAACATCCCGTGCCGCCGATCGTTCCGCCGATCCTCCCGGCGAACGGCACTTGACAGTGTCCGTCGGATTGTGTATGAAGAGTTATAGCAGTGTACAAAGCCGGCAAACGTTCAGCCGCAGCGCCAGACAGCGGCCGGTCGTTCGCATCGCCTGATACACAGCCGATCCTTATTGACAGCGGCAGCGGAGGTTTATTTACATCCGGCCGCCTCAGGAGACAGCCATGCAGGAACTCACGGATTTTCTCCGCACGCGGCGGAAAATGAATCTCATACTGATCGGGATCAACCTGGCGGTGTATCTGGTCCTCGAGTGGATCGGGGATACCGAGAACGCCTCCTTCATGCTGCGCTGGGGTGCCTGCTATACGCCCTCGGTGCTGGACGGCGAATACTGGCGCCTGTTCACGGCGATGTTCCTGCACTTCGGTTTCCGCCATATCGTCTGCAACATGTTCAGCTTGCTGTTCCTGGGTGATATACTGGAATCGATGATCGGACCGGTCCGCTACCTGCTGATCTACCTGGCCGGCGGCCTCGCCGGCAACCTGCTGTCCATGGCACTGGAGCTGCGCAGCGATTCCTACGCGATCAGTGCCGGCGCCTCCGGCTGTATCTTCGCCGTGACCGGCGCCCTGCTCCTGCTGGCAATCCGAAACCGCGGGAAGACCGGACAGCTTGACGCCCGGCGGATCGGCATGATGGTCCTGCTGATGGTCCTGCAGGGAGCGGTCGACACCGGCGTGGACAATGCCGCCCACATCGGCGGTCTGGTCGCCGGCTTTCTGCTGGCCCTGCTGCTCTGTCCGCCGCGCCGGCGCCGCATGCGGCAGCTGTAAGAGTCCTGTCCGGACGGCCCGCGGCCGAACGCTTTGTCGCCGGACTGTCCGCACAAAAGGTGCCGGCATCCCGGTCCTGCATCGGATCTCTTTCCGGAACATAAACTGCCGGAACCGGACCCGGAAAACAACTGCCGGCCGACCACCGAAGATTGTAACCACGGGAGACTGCACAAGGAGGAAGAACTACCATGAAAGATGATTCCTGCATTTTCTGCAAACTGGCGAACGGGGATATCCCGACCGCGTCGCTGTACGAGGACGATGACTTCCGCGTCATTCTGGATGCCGGCCCGGCATCCAAGGGCCACGCCCTGATCCTGCCTAAGGATCACGCAGACTGCCTGTTCACCCTGCCGGATGAAACCGCATCCAAAGCACTGCTGCTGGCCCGGACCATCGGAAAGAAGCTGGTGGACGGACTGCACGCGGACGGTCTCAACATCGTCCAGAACAACGGCGCCGCTGCCGGACAGACCGTCATGCATTTCCACATCCACCTGATCCCGCGCTATGACAACGACGGCGTCGGCATCGGCTGGAAGCCCGGCACACTCACCGATGAGGTCCGGGACGAAATCATCGATCTCTTTGAATGACCATCGCAGCTGACTCAGGCTATATTGAGTACCCGAACCGGTGCTGCAAGGCAGGATAGCTCCGCCTGCAGACCGGTTCGCTGTAGTTCCGATCTCAAGTTAATGCCTTCCGATCCCAGGTTATCGCCTTCCGATCCCAGGTTACCGCCTTCCGATCCCAGGTTATCGCCTTCCGATCCCAGGTCATCGCCTTCCCATACCAGGATCATGCCTGAAATAAGCCCCGGGTCGTGCTGCAATACTTCTGTTTTGCAATTTTACTTGTGTAAGCGGGATTGACTTCGATAAGCTCTATCCCCTGTCTTGCTGCCATGTTCTTTACTGTGAAAACCCCGGGAAGCAAGCCCGTTTAGGGCGCAGCTGACCGGCTGGTTTTCCGTATACCTGTGATGCACGCTGAAC
>Ga0065709_1029662_pt1 | contig 14519 bp, 11 predicted proteins | sample Hoacrofraction14_2_FD_59096 | JGI IMG/M metagenome (GOLD analysis project Ga0065709, IMG submission 59096) | Hoatzin crop microbial communities from Cojedes, Venezuela, sample from fiber fraction 14 v1 | ecosystem: Host-associated > Birds > Digestive system > Esophagus > Crop | place: Venezuela...
TGCCATGTTTATCGGTCACCTCGGCGGAGAGCGTCTCGAGCGCCCGGTCCGGGTCGCCGGCAGCGGCATAGCCGTCAGCGAGATAAGAGTAGGCGATGATCCGGTCCGCCCCTTTGTCCGCCTTGGCGGGGATTTCGCGGTAGGCTTCGATAAATTTTTCTGGCTCGAGGTCCACATGCAGAAGGCTGAGGAGCTTCTGGTTCTCTCGCGCGGCAATGATGCTTCCGAGCAGCTTCCCGCTTATGTATCCGATTCCCAGCAGGCAGATCGTGGCGATGATCGGAATGTACAGCTCGCGGTCGGCGTTGCGAATCCAGACCAACACAGCGATGACAATGGCCAGCGCCCAGACAAGGCCGGTCGCCAGCATACTCTTCTTAAAACAGCGAATCATAGGATGCCTCCTTAACGTAGGGCGAAATAAAGATAAGTCCTTACGTCAGTTTACTCTTCCCCGGCCTTTTTTCGCAAGGTTTTTTGACTCAGGAACAAGGCAAAACGGCAAATTTTGTCTCAGGGTGAAAAAAGCGGGCAACTAAATGACTAAATTTCAGTCTGCAAACCAACGAATAACTATTTAAATTCCACAAAAAAGAGAATATAATTTAGCCATCTACAGTGATTTTGACTAAAAGCTGGATAAGGAGGCGTCCTATGATTTGGGTTACGGCACTAATGGATAACGTGGCGTCGGAAAACAAGGCTCTCCTGGCCGAGCATGGCCTGTCGCTTTTGATTCAGACACCGGACATTAAATTGCTTTTTGATGCGGGGCAGGGCGAGGATACGCTGTATAACGCCCGCAAGCTGGGAATGAACCTCGGAGACCTCGACGCCGTAGTATTGAGCCACTCGCATTATGACCATGCGATGGGGTTCCGTGATCTGGCGGAGCTGGGGCTCGCGCCGGAGAGGCTGCTGACCGGTCCTCACTTTTTTGAAAAGAAATATGCAAAGAAGCCGTTTGGCTATACGGACCTTTCCTGCGGCTTTGATGAGGAGTTTTTGAGAGACTGCCGGGTGACGCACGAGGTCATCGAAGACATCGCGGAAATCGCCCCGGGAGTTTGGGCCGTTACTGATTTTCCGAGAACGCATGAGTTTGAGACGATTCCGGAAAGATTCGTGAGAAACACGGCGCCGGAGGGCGAGCTGCCGGTCATGGTCCATGATGAATTTCCGGACGAAGTGTGTCTGGCGGTGAAGACGGCAAAGGGGATTTGCGTGTTTGTGGGATGCTCGCATCCGGGCATCCTCAACATGGTCTGTCGGGTGCATGAAGCATTGGGAGAGCCGATTTACGGCGTCTTCGGCGGCACCCATCTGGTGGAAGCGAGCGAGGAGAGAATCCGTCAGACGGTGGCGGAGCTCAAATCCATGGGCGTGAAGGTGCTGGGCTTCAGCCACTGCTCGGGCGCCTGCGCGGAGCACATCGAGGAGGAGGATCCCGAGGTGGAAAGCTGCCATCTGGCCGTGGGAGACTGCCTGTTCCTTGAGGAAGCAAACGTATGATTTTAGAGCAAATTGCGGATGAACTGGTCCATGCGACGTCGGCGCTTTTGAACGGACGTACGGTCAACGTGATGAATCCGGAGGGAGTCATCATCGCCTCGACAGAGCCGGAACGCATAGGCACAGTGCACAGCGGAGCGGTGGAGGCAGTGAGGACCAGACGGACGGTCCAAATCCGGCCGGAGGACGTTCCGAACTATCCCGGAGCCAAGCAGGGCTGCAATATGCCTATCAAGGTGAATGGCGAGATTTACGGGGTGGTCGGAATCTTCGGCAATCCGGAGGAGATTCAGGACACGGCCCGGCTGTTTGAGCTTTATGTTTCGAAATATCTGGAGGCGGAAGCGCTGGCCTTACGCAAACTGAAGGAAAACGACCTGAGGCTGGAGCTTTTCCGACTCCTCACAGTCTACACCAAGGCCAATGCCGCCTATGCCAGAACCTTGGCGGATTCGGTTCACTTCCGGATGGAGTTTCCGATGCAGGCTGCGATTGTGAGCCTGGGCGAGGAGGACTTTTCCGCGGCGGATCCGGGCTTTCAGGCCTTCCTGCACAGCCAGATTCCAAACGAGCGGGACCTGTTCTGTGTGGACAAGAACCGCCTGCTCATCCTTCACATCATCAAAGACGATGAACCGATGACGGAAAGATATCCCTTGGTGGAACAGCTTTTTGCCAAGGGCGCTAATAAGGTCTGTGTGGGCTCACCGGTGACAAAACCGGAGGAAATCAAGCAGTCCTATCAGGAGGCGAAGGCACTTCTGGACTGTGCCAATGAACGGTACATGGACGTAACACACTCCCTTTCGAGAGTTCGCCTCGAGATTTCGCTGGCGGCCGGACGAGAGGAGAATTATTTGAAGGACCGGCTGGCCACCCTCAGAAAAGAAATGAAGGAGGAGGATGTGAGCCAGCTGCTGGAGTCGGCCCGGGTCTACTACCGGGCGGAAAGAAGCGTACAACGGGCCGCTGAGCGCCTGTTCATTCATAAAAACACGCTGCAGTACCGGATGAAGCGTCTGCTGGAAGCGCTTGATCTGGAAGGGGAATCACCTTTTACACAGGAATTCCTGGTCAGAATGCTTTTATGTTACAGGGATCAGCATCCCGCTGATGCGGATAGTACGGTCAGTTCCAACCATTAATTATCCAAGGGGGGTAACATTATGCAAACGTTCTTTCTATTTGCGCTGATTGTCCTGTCAGTCGTCGCGATGGTTATCGCGATTTCCAAGTTCCACATTCATCCGTTCATTGTCATGACGGTGATTGCCCTGCTCGTCGGCCTGATTTGGGGCATCGACCCGGCGACGGTCGTTGACACCGTGAAGAGCGGCTTCGGCTCGATTATGACCAGCATCGGTATCGTTATTCTGTGCGGTACGATCATTGGTACGATTCTGGAGAGAACCGGTGCGGCGCTCACGATGGCGAACACCATTCTGAAGATTGTCGGCCAGAAGAACTCCGTCCTGGCCATGGGCGCGATGGGCTACATCACCGGTATCCCGGTTTTCTGTGATTCCGGTTTCGTCGTCCTGTCACCCATCAGCCGTGCGCTTGCAGAGCAGAGCGGCACTTCTCTTGCGGTCATGGCAACGGCTCTTTCCGGCGGCCTGTATGCCACTCACTGCCTGGTTCCCCCGACGCCCGGCCCCATCGCAATGGCCGGTACGCTGGACGCTGACCTGGGTCTGACGATTCTGGTTGGCCTTCTGTTCTCGATTCCGGGCGTGGCGGTTGCCATCCTCTGGGCAAAGAAGATCTCCAGCAAGATTGATATCCCCGCGAACTCCGAGTATACACTGGAAGAGCTGCAGGAAAAGTATGGCCAGCTTCCGGGTGCGCTTCACAGCTTCTCCCCGATTCTGCTGCCCATCGTCCTGATCGCCCTTGCTTCTGTGGCTGCGTTCCCGAGCTATCCCTTCGGTCAGGGCTTCTTCTACACCTTCATTACCTTCATTGGTAACCCGGTCGTGGCGTTGCTTCTTGGCGTGTTCCTGTCCATGACGCTGATTCCCAAATCCGAGCGCGAGCATACGCTGGAGTGGGTTACCCAGGGCGTTACCGATTCTGCTGCCATCCTGGCCATCACCGGTGCCGGCGGCTCCTTCGGCGCGATCCTGAAACTTCTCCCGATTGCCGATGCTACCACCGGCCTGCTGGCGACCGGTATGGGCGTGCTGATTCCGTTCATCATCTCCATGATTCTGAAGCTCGCCATGGGCGCCTCCACCGTTGCGATGATCACCACCGCCGGCATGATGGCTCCGCTCATGGAAACGATGGGCTTCACGTCTCCTCTGGGCAAGGTCCTCGTGGTCATGGCGATCGGCGCCGGCTCGATGGTCGCTTCCCATGCGAACGACTCCTACTTCTGGGTCGTGGCTCAGTTCTCCGACATGAAGACCGAAGATGCGTACAAGTGCCAGACCGGTATGACCGCGGTCATGGGCGTAACGATTATCATCCTCGTCTTTATCGTGTCCCTGTTTGTCTAATTGAAAAGTAAGTAACTAAGGGGCATCGCGTCTTGGGGCGCGGTGCCCTTTCGGCACTTTGAAGCCATTATCGGTAAAAATCCAAACTCAAAAGCTAAATATCTTAGAGAAGTCTTAAAAATGAGATTTATCACCCGAGGCGAGGGTGTGATAATATCAAGACAGAAACAAAATCAGGGAGGACTTGGCACATGAACAACCTACTTCATGATCATATGGAACAAATCGTAAAAGCAGCCATCACGGCGGTGCAGCCGGATGCGGCGGTGAGCCGTGCGCTGGAGGGCATGGAATTCTCCGGCCGCGTGCTGCTGGTCGCGATGGGCAAGGCTGCCTGGCAGATGGCGAAGGCCGCGTCCGACTGTCTGGGCGATCGCATCGAAAAGGGCGTTGTCATCACGAAATATGACCACGTCATGGGCGACATCCCGCATTGCGATTGCTACGAAGCCGGTCATCCGGTGCCGGACGAGAACTCGTTCCTAGCCACCGAAGCGGCGATTGCGCTGGTATCTGACCTGCAGCCGGAAGACACGGTGATTTTCCTCGTTTCCGGCGGCGGCTCAGCCCTCTTTGAAAAGCCGCTGGTGCCCGGCGAGGTGCTGCAGGACATCACTTCGCAGATGCTCGCCTGTGGGGCGGACATCGTGGAGATCAACACCATCCGTAAGCGCCTGTCGGCCGTGAAGGGCGGCAAGTTTGCGCAGATCTGCGCCCCGGCCCATGTGGAGGCCATCATTCTGTCCGACATTCTGGGCGACCCGCTGGACATGATTGCATCCGGCCCCGCCTGCCCGGACACTGCCACCAGTGCGGATGCGAAGGCGATCGTGGAGAAGTATCATTTGAACCTGACGGATGAGGCAACCGCGCTTCTTGACGTCGAGACGCCGAAGAGCCTTGATAACGTGACGACGCACATCAATGGCAGCGTGCGTGAGCTTTGCGCGGCGGCGGCCTCGGTGTGCACGGAACTGGGCTACGAGCCCGTGCTCCTGACCGACCAGCTGTGCTGCCAGGCCAAGGAAGCGGGTAGCTTTATGGCTTCGATTCTGAAGACACATTATGCGGAGAACCAGAAGGCCGCTGCAGGCGATGCGGCCGGTACTGCGGCCAGTGGCGCCGCGGCCCCTAAGAATCTTGCTTTTATCGCCGGCGGCGAGACGGTCGTGGTTCTGACCGGCCATGGCAAGGGCGGCCGTAATCAGGAACTTGCTTTGGCGGCGGCTTCAGGCATTGCCGGCATGGAAGGCGCCTGTGTGTTCTCAGTGGGCAGTGACGGCACCGATGGCCCGACCGATGCAGCCGGTGGCTATGTGGATGGCGACACGGCTTCCGAACTGAAGGCCTGCGGTCTGACCGTGGCCGGCGTCCTGGCCGAGAACGACGCCTATCACGCCCTGCAGAAAACAGGCGGCCTGATCATGACCGGTCCCACCGGCACCAACGTTAACGACGTCGCCGTGGCGCTGCTGAGGGCGTAAGGCTGACGATTACTTCTAAAAATTGATATCTAAAAATGAATTGCCGGAAACAGAGGAACCGGGGCGAAAACTCACGCCCCGGTTCCTTTTTTCGCTTTGAGAACGGAAGAGAAAAAAGAAGGTTGACAAGTCAGCCGGAAATGAGTATTATAGTTGTCAAGCGGAAAGCTAACAAGCGAATTGCTTGCTTAAGGACAAGTAGCTCAGCTGGGAGAGCATTCGGGTCACATCCGAAAGGTCGCAGGTTCGAACCCTGTCTTGTCCACTGAAACCTTTGATGAAGAGGAGTAGGTTTCGACCTCCTTCTTAAGAGCGAACTGCGGACGGTGGGAGCGCAGCGGAAGGAACGAAATTGAATGGACTTCTGAGGGCAAACAGAACGAAGAATGGCGTCCACGGAAAGTTGGCGTCGGCTGTTCTTTCAGTATGGGCGACGGGATGACGTGCCGTAATCAATCGTCAGCATGTGATGGCATGCGTTAAGAGGACGTAACGTAATTTACGTCAAGCCGGGTGGCACCGCAGGATCAGCGGATTCATCAATGAGTGAATACACATCCTGTCCCAGCAGCAGCATGCGGGGACAGGGTGTTTTTTTTATCCTTCCCCAAGACAAAAAAGGAGGAAGAAAAAATGACGAACAACAGCAACCCCACCACCAATCCGGCCAACGTGAACATGAACACCGGTGCTCCCGACGTTCCGTGCAAGATTTACCTGTCGGAAGATGAACTGCCGAAGGCATGGTACAACATGCGGGCGGACATGAAAGTGAAGCCGGCGCCGCTGCTGAATCCGGCTACCGGCGAGGTCATGGGTAAGGCGGATCTGGCGGGCGTGTTCTGTGATGAACTGATTGATCAGGAACTGGACAACGACACGAGAGAGTACCCCATTCCGGACGAAATTCTGAACTTCTACAAGATGTTCCGTCCGTCACCGCTGGTACGAGCCTACTGTCTCGAAGAAAAGCTGGGCACCCCGGCGCATATCTACTACAAATTTGAAGGCAACAACACAAGCGGCAGCCATAAGCTGAATTCAGCGATCGCGCAGGCGTATTACGCGAAAAAGCAGGGCCTGAAGGGTGTGACGACCGAGACCGGCGCGGGCCAGTGGGGCACGGCGCTGTCCATGGCGTGTGCGTACTTCGATCTTGATTGCAAGGTCTTCATGGTGAAGATTTCCTATGAGCAAAAGCCGTTCCGGCGCGAGGTGATGCGCACCTATGGGGCGAGCGTGACGCCGTCACCGTCGAACACGACTGAGGTCGGCCGCAAGATTCTGGCCGAGCATCCGGACACGAACGGGTCGCTTGGCTGTGCGATTTCCGAGGCGGTCGAGGTGGCCGTGACGAATGAGGGCTACCGCTATGTGCTGGGCAGCGTGCTCAATCAGGTGCTGCTGCATCAGTCGATCATTGGCCTGGAGACCAAGACAGCGCTTGATAAATACGGCATCAAGCCGGACATCATCGTGGGCTGCGTGGGCGGCGGGTCTAACTTCGGCGGTCTGATTGCGCCGTTCATGGGCGAGAAGCTGCGCGGCGAGGCGGATTACCGGATTGTGGCGGTCGAGCCCGCTTCCTGCCCGACCTTTACCCGCGGGGTCTATGCCTACGACTTCTGTGATACGGGTATGATTTGCCCGCTTGCAAAGATGTATACGCTGGGCAGTGGATTCATCCCTTCGGCGAACCATGCGGGCGGCCTGCGGTATCACGGCATGAGCTCGATCCTGTCCGAACTGTATGATGAGGGCTTGTTCGAGGCCGTGGCGGTGGAACAGACATCCGTGTTTAAGGCGGCCGAGTATTTCGCCCGGGTGGAGGGCATCCTTCCGGCGCCCGAAAGCTCGCATGCGATTAAGGTGGCGATTGACGAGGCGCTCAAATGCAAAGAAACCGGCGAGGCGAAGAACATTGTCTTCGGACTCACCGGCACGGGTTACTTTGATTTAAAGGCCTATGAAAGCTACAACAACGGCACCATGACCGACACGATTCCCACGGACGAACAACTCGCCGAAAGCCTCGCGAAGCTGCCGAAAATCTGAGAACTAAACGTCTGATGACTGATTCATGTAGCCGGCAGCAAAAATCCGGTGCATGGCGGCAGACATTTCTTTGGGAGACTCCTGGAGCCCGGTTTTGAGCCATTCCATGACCAGACCGTACAGGCCATTCATGTAAAAAATCGTATCATAGCGGATGAAGGAATCGGCCGGAACCGGCGGAATGATGATGTTGAAAAAGGCGTGATAGATTGCTTGATTCATCCCTCGTGAAATCAACAGCAGGTGCAGGTCCTTGTACTGATAAAAAAATCGAAACACCAAATCGGCGCGTTCGAGAGTCGTTAAGTCGGCTCCGGACGCGCTGTTTTGTTCAACCCATTCATACCAGAGTTCCTGCAATTTGAAAGACACAGCCTCTTCTTTGGAGGAGAAGTGCCGGAACCAGGTGGCACGGCCAACCCCGGCCCGCTCGGCAATCATGGCAGCCGTGATCTCCTCCGGACGATGGGTCTTCAGAAGGCCTACGACGGCATCGGCCATACAATCTTTAAGAAAGTCGGTTTTCTTCATGTGTTTTATCTCCGAAATATGAGTGATACGATGCAAATGAATCGTATCAAATCGAGGCTAGCCCCTTTCTTTAGGAGGGATATTGCGTTAAAATAATAACGTTTTGATACCCACGTATCACAAAGTATCGTGGTTACTGTATCACGCGCGAAGCGAAAATGCAAGCAACGGCAAGAGGAAATGCCGCGAATGCAGTGGAACAAAAGCGGTTGATCACAGCGATGGAATCGCTGCTCTTAACCATTGCAATGGAATTGCTTTCAACAGTTTCGGCGGGCCAATAAATTTTTTAACGGAAAGAGGTTAAATCATGCAGAAGATTACAGTGATCGGCGGCGGCGTTCTGGGAAGCCAGATTGCCTATCAGACAGCTTACAGCGGTTTTGATGTCACGGTTTACATGCGTAGCGAGGGTTCGATTGGCAGAACCAAGCCGAAAATGGAGATGTGGCACAACGTTTACGTGAACTCCCTCGAGGCGGCAAAAGCTTCTTGCGGCAAGGCGGATCCGCGTGTGGCGCAGGGCCTGGTGCCGGACATCGAGCACACGACGGTCGAGGAGATTGACGTTCTGATTGATAACGCCAACAAGGCTTATGAAAACATGAAGTACGAGCTTGACCTCGCGGCGGCCGTCAAGGATGCCGACCTGGTCATCGAAACCATGGCGGAGGACCCGCAGCAGAAGATTGAAATGTACCAGAAAATGGCGCCCCTTCTGGATGAGAAGACCATTCTGGTGACCAACTCTTCCACCATGCTGCCGTCCAACTTTGTGGAGTATACCGGCAAGGGCAGCAAGTATCTGGCACTGCACTTTGCAAACAGCATCTGGATGTTCAACACCGCAGAAATCATGGGCCATGAGGGCACCGACGAGGAGTCCTACAACGCGGTGGTCGAGTTTGCCAAGGAAATCCACATGGTGCCGCTGTGCCTGCACAAGGAGCAGCCGGGTTACATCCTGAATTCCATGCTGGTTCCGTTCCTGAATGCGGCCGAGATGCTCTGGGCTAAGGATGTGGCGGATCCGGAGACGATCGACCTGACGTGGAAGAAGGCCACCGGCGCGCCGACCGGCCCGTTCCAGATTATCGATGTGGTCGGCCTGACCACGGTGTACAACATCGGTATGATGCATCCGGGTGCGGACGATCCGGAGACCGTGCAGGGTAAGCTCATGCTGAAGCTCAAAGAGAAAATTGATCGTGGCGAGCTGGGCCGCAACGCCGGCAAGGGCTTCTACGATTATTCCAAATAATTCGAGTAATTCGATTCGTTCGAGTAATTCGATTCTTTCGAATAATTCGATTCTATCGAATTTTTCCTCATGGCATTTTCTTTCCCTCCCTCAAGGAAGATGAATGCATAATCGGCCGCTTAACGGCCGCTGCGGCCGCTACGCTAAGCGACCGCTGAGAAATCGCTGTTCCGAACAAAATCGGGGCAGCGGTTTCTTTTTAGGGAAAGCAAATTCTAAAAACGAAGCGCAGGCATAAGCCATGGTCGCACGAGCCGCGAAGTCGGAATTATGAAATCCCCGAAAACCCTTGATATAAAGCGAAAAAACGGGTATAATTGAGCCTAGGCTCATACTCCCGCAGTATGCTTGTTTGCGGGAAAGAAAAATTAGAGAAAAGAGAGGAGTCTTATTTATGAACAAGCAAGTCAATTTGCAGGATGTTTTTCTGAACACGCTCAGAAAAGAACGGGTCGAGTGCACGGTTTTCCTGATGAACGGGTATCAGGTAAAAGGCGTGATTAAGGGCTACGACAGCTTTGTGATCATGGTCGAGACCGACGGCCAGCAGCAGGTCATTTACAAGCATGCCGTGTCGACTATCCGCCCGTCCAGAACGGTTCAGCTGAACCTGAATAAAGACGATTCGGAGGATCCGAACGCATAATGGCAGAGAACATTTTGGAACAGTTGCACATATCCCCGGAGGTGGCGGCTTTCGTAGAAAAGCAGGAGCAGGCCCTCGGGGAGGTTTTTGCATGTCGCGACCGCATCGCGGAGAAGAATTCATGGAAAGTGCTTGAGGCTTTTCAGGCGGAGCGCGTGGCGGAGCAGCATTTTGAAACGACCAGCGGCTACGGCTACACCGATCCCGGCCGCGACACCTTAGAAAAGGTTTATGCGCGCGTTTTCCATACGGAGGATGCGCTGGTGCGTCCGCAGATTATTTCCGGAACGCATGCGCTGGCCGTCACCGTTTTTGGTATATTACGTCCGGGCGATGAGATTCTTTTTGCTGTCGGGACGCCTTACGACACCATGCAGGGCGTGGTCGGAATCCGCGAGGAGCTGGGCAACCTGACCGAGTGGGGCGTAACGTACAAGATTGTCCCGCTGAAGGAGGACGGAAGCGTGGACATTCCGGCCGTGTGCGCCGCCATGTCCGAGAAGACGAAGGTCGTAGAAATCCAGCGTTCCAAGGGTTACGACTATCGTCCGTCGCTCACGATTGATGTGGTGGAATCCATCATTAAGGCGGTCAAAGAAGTTAATCCGGACGTCATCGCCATGGTGGACAACTGCTACTGTGAATTTGTTTCCGAGAAAGAACCGACTGACGTCGGGGCGGATATCGCCGTGGGCTCGCTGATTAAGAATGCGGGCGGCGGTCTGGCTCCGATTGGTGGATATATCGTTGGTAAAAAGGACCTGGTCGAGAAGTGTGCCGTGCGTCTGACGGCGCCGGGCCTGGGCAAGGAAGCGGGCGCGACACTTGGCGTCACGAAGGCGCTTTATCAGGGCTTTTTCTTCGCCCCGACCGTGACGGCAGCGGCTGTCAAAACGGCCATCCTGTGCGCGGCCGTCTTCAAGGCCATGGGCATGCCGGTCATGCCGGAGCCCTTTGAAGAGCGGGCGGACATCGTGGAAGCGGTGACCGTGGGCTCGGAGCAGGGCATCCTAAGCTTCTGCCGTGGTGTGCAGGAGGCGGCGCCTGTCGATTCATTTGTCACGCCGGTTCCGTGGGACATGCCCGGTTACGGTTGCCCGATCATCATGGCCGCAGGTTCCTTCAACTCCGGCGCGTCCATCGAGCTTTCGGCCGATGCGCCCATCAAGCCGCCGTACGTGGTGTTTTTCCAGGGCGGTCTGACCTATCCGCACGGCAAACTCGGCGTCATGCGGGCGCTGCAGGATATGGTGGACGACAACGGGGCCTTGAAACAGTATCTGACTTCAAGCAACTAAACAAGGAGGTGGAGGTATGGACTTGCCGAGGTTCCCGGCGCAGTTTGAGCAGAACATGCGTGCGCTTTTGGGCGATGAAGGCTTTGAAGCCTATGCCGCCACCTTTTCGCGTCCTTACCGGCAGGGGCTGCGGGTCAATCCTCTGAAGCTCACCAACGATGAGTTTCTGGAGCATCTGAAGCTGAGAGACGACCTGCCGGAAGAGGCGCTTTCGCCCGTTCCGTGGTGCCCGACCGGATTTTTGTTTGAGGGCGAAACCTCGCTTTTCTCCAAGCATCCGGACTATCAGGCGGGGCTCTACTACCTGCAGGAGCCATCGGCCATGGCGCCGGCCGCCATCCTTCCGATTTGTGAGGGGGATGTGGTGCTGGACCTGTGCGCGGCGCCCGGCGGGAAAAGTACGCAGCTCGCCGGTAAGCTGGGACGCAGCGGCGTGCTCTTTTCGAACGATATCAGCGCGTCCCGGGCCAAGGCGCTTTTGAAGAATCTGGAGCTTGCGGGCTCCACGCAATCGGTGGTGCTGTCCGAGACGCCGTATCAGCTCGCACAGCGCTTCCCGGCCTATTTTGACAAGATTTTGGTGGATGCGCCTTGTTCCGGCGAGGGGATGTTCCAGAAGGATTCCTCCATCATGAACAACTGGGCGCAATACGGCAACGAGTATTATGCGAAGCTGCAGTGGGAGATTCTGGGCCACGCATACCGGATGCTCCGTCCCGGCGGCATGCTGCTGTACTCGACCTGCACCTTCTCGCCCATGGAGGACGAGCAGATGATTGATCGTTTTCTCGCTGAGCATGAGGACATGTCCCTTGAGGACATTCCGAAGACGGGCGGCATGGAAGATGGCCATCCGGAGTGGACCGACAGTGGCCGGTCGGAGCTTGCGAAAACAGCACGTTTCTGGCCGCAAAAGCTCGAAGGCCAAGGCCACTTCGCGGCGCTGCTTTTCAAATCGGCTCATGCGTTCGCGGCGTCGGGGGCATCGTCTGGCGCTTCGCCCACGGCTGGTGCGGGCAAGGGCTTTTCGGCTTCACAGTCGAAGTCGGCCGGAAGCAACGTCGGGGCGTTTTCCAAGGCGGATTTGGAGCTTTTCAGCGCTTGGGCCGAGGAGAATCTGACCCGTGACTTCCGGGACATTCTGCCGCAGGGCGGCATGCTTCAGAAGTTTTCTTCCCAGCTTTTCTGGTCGCCGGTGGCGCAGGAAGAACTGCGGGGACTGAGAGTGCTTCGCTCGGGCCTTTTGCTGGGCGAACTCAAAAAAGACCGGTTCGAGCCGGCGCAGGCATGGGCCATGGCACTGAAACAGGGCGATGTGAAGCGCGAAGCAGTGTTCGCACCGGGCGACTATGAACTGACAAGGTACCTTCGCGGCGAGTCGCCGAGCGGCGACTTTGAGGACGGCTGGACGCTGGTCATGGAAGGCAGGCGCTCCGACGTGGGCGCATGTGCCGAGGGCACAAGAGAGGGCGCGGGCGCGTATCCAGGGATAGCATATCCCTTGGGCTGGGCGAAGGCCGTGAAGGGAACGCTGAAAAACAAGTATTTGAGAGGATGGATTCAAGCGTGAAAGAGGTAGATCTTCTTATCATCGGTGCGGGGCCGGCGGGGTCGGCGCTCGCGGCACGCCTTCAGCAGGGGCGCTTATTGATGGTGGATAAACGCTATCTTTTTGATGATGAACTGATTTATAAGACCGAGAAATGCTGCGGTGGGATGCTCGATGAGACGGCCATGAAAACCCTCAGTTCGATGCGGATTCCGCTGCCGGCCGAGGTTCTGATGGAGCCCTCTGTTTTTGCGGTGCGGGCGCTGGATTTTGACAACGACATGGAGCGGCTGTACCCGAGAAATTATCTCAACATCGACCGGGCGAAATTCGACCGGATGCTGCTCGAGCGGGCGATGAAGAGCGCGGGCAGCAAGGCCGGGAAATCCGGAAAGTCGCTGGAGGTTTGGGAACGGGCCCGCGTCAGCGGCATCAGGAAAGACGAAAACGGCGGATATATCGCCACGATTCATCGGCTGGATGAATGCTTAAAGGATGATGATCACGGCGGCCATGAGGACGACCATACCGTGGAGGAGGTCCGGGCGAAGATAGTTGTCGGTGCTGATGGCGCCGCGAGTATGGTACGGAGTGTGGTGAAGGCTGAGACTAAGGAAGGCGCCGCAGGCGCAAAGGTTGGTGCCATGACCTTTCGCGAGACGCCCATGTATGTGGCGGTGCAGGAACGATTTGAGGTGGATGAGCCACTTGATTCCTATTACGCCATGTTTGATCAGCGGGTGACGGATTTCTACTCCTGGGTCATTCCGAAAAAGAATGAGATTCTGGTGGGAAGCACAATCCCGCAGGATGGAAACCGCGGTGGCCTTTCGACCACCGAGCGGTTCGCGCTTTTGAAAGAAGATTTGAAGAAAAAGGGCTTTGATCTGTCCCGCTCGAAGGGAAGGTCGGGGGCCATGATTTTGAGACCCAAAGCGTTCGGGACGATTCACCTGGGCGGCGAGGGAGTATATCTGACCGGCGAGGCGGCGGGGTTCATCAGCCCGAGCTCGTCGGAGGGCATCAGCTTCGCACTGCGAAGCGGAAACGCCCTTGGAAAAGCAATCAACGAAGCAGGCCTCGAAAACAAGGCCGGCATCGAGAAAGCATATGCAAGAAGGGTCCTTGGATTGAAGGCGAGTATCGCCCTGAAGACGCTCAAGTCACCGATCATGTATCGGCCGATTCCGCGGAAGCTTGTGTTTTTGACGGGAGCGCTCAGCGCCAAGGACGAGTCCTGAGGCCGACGACGCAAGGCTTGACAGCAAGGCTTTTCAAGCCTATTGAAATCGGACAGAACGAAGTGAGGATGAAAGATGGCAAGTGACAGAAATCGTTCCGGAAACCGGACGAGTCGAAGCGGCTCAAGCAGCAGCTCGGGATACAGCAGCCGCAGCAGTTCGAGCCGTGGCTACAGCACGAGCACCCGTCGCCGCAGCTCCCGGCAGCGGACGGCGCGCACCGGCAGCTACTACAACGACAACTATCAGGAGCAGCGTGCCCGGCTGGCGCCGAGAACCCGGCGGATTACGACCGAGTACGATGGCGACTACGATTACGAACAAACCCCGGAGGAATATGCCGAGAGGCGGCGTGAGCAGCGGAATTCAGGTCGGAACGGCAGCTCATCCGGGCGTAACGGCAGAAACCGCAGCGGCGGAGGCAGTTCCCACGATGGAAGC
>Ga0065709_1029663_pt1 | contig 14486 bp, 10 predicted proteins | sample Hoacrofraction14_2_FD_59096 | JGI IMG/M metagenome (GOLD analysis project Ga0065709, IMG submission 59096) | Hoatzin crop microbial communities from Cojedes, Venezuela, sample from fiber fraction 14 v1 | ecosystem: Host-associated > Birds > Digestive system > Esophagus > Crop | place: Venezuela...
TCTTTACCTTGAGCATTGACTTCTTTGCGACCGTTCTCACGCGGAGTTCTTCAGGACGTTCAATCTCGTTTTCCTCGCAATGTTTCTTTATTAGCTTGCAGAACTCTTCGCCATAACGCTTAGCCTTTCCTGCGCCTACGCCCTGAATGTTTTGCAATTCCTGCAAAGTGATGGGATACATTGTAGCCATCTGCTCCAAAGAAACGTCTTGGAAGATGACGTATGGCGGCAGATTATGCTTAGATGCGATTGTTTTTCGAAGATCTTTCAGCATAGCATAGAGCTCAGGATCGAGAGCTGATGCGCCGCCTTCGTGCGTATCTTCTTCATAATCGTAATTAAAGTCCTTGTCTTCTACTATCATAAACGACTTCGGAGCCTTCATAAATCGCTTACCTGCTGCCGTAAGTTTGAGCAAACCATAGTTTTCTACATCCTTCTTTAGGTAACCTGCGATGAGCGCTTGGCGGATAACCGGGTTCCATATCTTAGCATCTTCGTCCTCACCACTGCCGAATTCCTCCAACTGATCGTGCTTATGTGAGAGAATATCCTCTGTGATGTGACCCTTAACAAAGTTGATAATGTAGTCGGTTCTGAAGTTTTCCTTCAGCAGCTTCACTGCATTCAGCACGATGACAAGTGCGTCTTTCGCCTCTCGTTTCTCCTTAGGATGCAGACAGTTATCGCAATTATGGCAGTTGTCTTCCTTGTAATCTTCACCAAAATAGTGGAGCAACAATTTGCGACGACATACAGACGACTCGGCGTAAGCAGCCGTTTCAACCAGCAGTTGGCGCCCAATGTCCTGCTCGGCAACGGGTTTTCCTTCCATGAATTTCTCCAATTTCTGCAAGTCTTTGTGGGCATAAAAGGCGATACATTTGCCCTCTCCTCCGTCACGTCCTGCGCGACCTGTCTCCTGATAATAGCCTTCAAGGCTCTTCGGAATATCATAATGAATGACAAATCGCACGTCAGGCTTGTCGATTCCCATGCCAAAAGCGATGGTTGCCACGATGACATCAATGCGTTCCATGAGGAAATCGTCCTGCGTTTGCGAGCGAGTTGCGCTGTCAAGTCCTGCATGATATGGCGCCGCCTTTATCTCATTTGCCTTCAATATTGCCGCAAGCTCCTCCACTTTCTTTCGAGAAAGACAATAGATGATGCCGCTCTTGCCGGCGTTTTGCTTGATAAACATAATTATTTGTTTATCAACGTCTTTCATCTTTGGTCGTACTTCGTAGTAGAGGTTAGGGCGATTGAACGAGCTTTTAAACTCTGCCGCGTCAAGAATTCCTAAGTTTTTCTTGATGTCAGTGCGCACTTTGTCGGTAGCTGTTGCCGTAAGGGCGATGACAGGTGCCTGACCTATCTTATTTATTGTGGGTCGGATGTTTCGATATTCGGGTCGGAAGTCGTGTCCCCATTCCGAAATACAGTGTGCTTCATCTATGGCATAGAATGATATTTTCACAGACTTGAAGAACTCAACGTTCTCGTCTTTGTTCAACGATTCGGGCGCAACGTAGAGCAGTTTGGTCTTACCTGCCTTGACATCATCCATAACAAGTTGAATGGCTGGCTTGTTAAGTGATGAATTTAAGTAGTGAGCTACGCCTTCTTCTTCACTCATTCCGTTGATGACATCCACCTGATTCTTCATTAAAGCGATGAGAGGCGAGATGACAATTGCCGTTCCTTCCATGATAAGTGACGGTAACTGATAGCACAAACTCTTGCCTCCGCCGGTAGGCATCAGCACAAACGTGTCGTTACCTGCTAGCAAATTGCGGATGATTGCTTCCTGATCGCCTTTAAATTTGTCGAATCCGAAGTAGTGTTTCAGTTTCTCTGTTAGGTTAATATCTTTTGTCATAACTGGAGAGTTTTATTTTTATTTGTAGAAATCTCTAGACTATCCGTTGCCGTTTTATGCCGACTCGAGCTTTTGCAGATGTGCTTTGTCGAGCTGAGCTTTAGCATAATCGAGCGTTACATTGAACGTTTTAACTCGCTTTGACGGTATTTCGAACATGGCATCCATCATAACTGCCTCAACGATTGACCTCAAACCACGTGCTCCTAACTTGTATTCCATTGCCTTGTCAACGATGAAATCGAGTACGTTGTCATCGAAAGTGAGCGTTATTCCGTCCATTTCGAGGAGCTTCTTATACTGCTTTACGATTGAGTTTTTCGGCTCTTCGAGGATTTTTCTCAATGCAGTGCGGTCGAGAGGATTAAGATAAGTGAGCACCGGAAGGCGTCCAATGATCTCAGGAATCAGTCCAAATGACTTGAGATCTTGCGGAAGAACATATTTCATGAGGTCGTTCTTGTCAACACGTCTCATGTTCTGCACCGAATTGAATCCCACAACTCGCGTGTTGAGTCGCTGCGCAATTTTGTTTTCTATGCCGTCAAAGGCGCCGCCACATATAAATAATATGTTGCGCGTATTGACGTGAATGTACTCTTGATCGGGATGTTTGCGACCGCCCTGTGGCGGAACATTCACCATTGTTCCTTCCAAAAGTTTGAGCAATCCCTGCTGAACGCCTTCGCCACTCACGTCGCGCGTGATTGAAGGATTATCGCTTTTGCGAGCAATCTTGTCTATTTCGTCGATGAAAACAATGCCGCGTTCGGCTGCCGCAACATTGTAATCAGCCACTTGAAGCAACCGACTGAGAATGCTTTCCACATCTTCTCCCACGTAGCCTGCCTCAGTAAATACGGTAGCATCGACTATTGTGAAGGGCACATCCAGCATCTTTGCAATGGTGCGAGCGAGCAATGTTTTGCCTGTTCCGGTGCTTCCCACCATTATAATATTGCTCTTTTCAATCTCAACACCATTGTCATCCTTCGGCTGTTGCAGTCGTTTGTAATGATTATACACTGCAACCGAAAGGAATCGTTTGGCCTCATCCTGACCAATAACATACTGATCAAGATATTTTTTTATATCTTTCGGCTTCGGGACTTTCTTCTTCCTAAGATCCCATGTGTCTTTTTTCGCCTCATCTTCTTGTTTGAGGACGCCCGACGAAAGCACGATCTGATAAGCCTGTTGCGCACAATCTTCACAAATGTACGCGTTCATTCCCGTGATGAGCAGCTTCACTTGCGACTCATTTCTGCCGCAAAAGCTGCATTTGTTCATTGCCATTTCTATTCTTTGGTTTTGCTTTTTTCTTCTTCATTTGCGCCGTTTTCCGTCTTTTTCTTCTTGAAAACGTCGTCAATCATGCCATATTCCTTCGCCTCATCAGCAGTCATCCAATAGTTACGATCACTGTCTTGCCATACCTTTTCGAATGGAGTGTGCGAATGTTCTGATATGATTGTGTAAAGCTCTTTCTTGAATTTCTGAATCTCTCTTGCCTCTATCTCGATGTCAGATGCCTGACCTTGCACGCCACCTAGCGGCTGATGTATCATTACTCTGCTATGAGGAAGGGCGAAACGTTTGCCTTCTGTGCCTGCAACAAGCAGCACAGCTGCCATTGATGCTGCCATTCCGGTGCAGATAGTGCTTACATTTGCCGATATGAACTGCATGGTATCGTAGATTCCTAAGCCCGCAGTTACGCTTCCACCCGGCGAATTTATGTAGATAGAAATGTCTCTTCCCGGGTCAACTGAGTCGAGATAAAGCAACTGTGCCTGCAAAGTGTTGGCGGTATAATCGTCGATTTGCGTTCCGAGAAAGATGATACGATCCATCATCAAACGCGAAAAGACGTCCATTTGCGTAACATTCAGCTGGCGCTCTTCAAGAATATACGGATTAAGATATTGTGCTTGACTCTTCAAAACATCGTCAAGCGTCTGGCTGTTAATGCCTAAATGCTTTGTAGCATACTTTCTAAAGTCATTCATATTGTTCCCTTTTCTTCTTTTTTTATTACATAATAAAAGAGGTTATCACCCTTTTTTACTACTCAAAGAACAAAGGTAATAAAAAAAAATGATAACCTCTCAAAAAACAGAAGTTTTTTTATTTTTTTTCTGTTTTCTTATTGATGAAAGTCTTATTCTGCTGTTGCGAGCTTGTTAAATTCCTCTACACTGACGCTCTTTTCATTGAGTTTTACGAGCTCTTTCAATGCAGAAATTAATTTAATGTCGATAGCTCTGTCAACCATTGGCTCAACATTCTCGCGCTTTTTCAGCATCTCGTCGGCGTAGTTCTCGATATATTCATCAGGAACATTAGCCATTCCGTACTGAGCAAACTGCATACGAGCAGCGTCTTTTGCTACAGCTTTCACGTCAGCATCCTCGATTTTGATGTTTGTTTGCGCTACAAGCTGCTCTTTGATGAGGTGCCATTTCAGATATTTTATGCTGTCAGCGAAATTATTTTCTACGTATTCAGCACCCTTATCCTTATTGTTATTCATCATGACACGCTTGAGAAGTTCTTCAGGGAATGTGAGTTCGCCAACCTTTTTCTCGCAATATTCGCGAACATCCTGCAAGAATCTCCAGTCGCTATTTGCCTCATTTTGTTTAGAAATCTCTGCTGCGATGTGCTCACGGAAGTCTTTTTCGTCCTTAATATTGCCTTCTCCGTAAACCTGATCAAACAATTTTTGATCAACTTTGGCTGGAGTGAAGCGACTGATTTCCGTAATCTGATAGCTGAAATCGGCAACAACGTCCTTAGCTTGTTCCTTATCAATCTTCAAGAATGATGCTAACTCGGCATCGCTTTCCTGATACATTTTGCGTGGATTGATAGTAATGATGTCGCCAAGTTTCGCTCCTTCGAAGAGTTTCTGCTGATCTTCCACCTTTATATATTTAGGAAATACCACAGCTTCCTCTACAGTCAGGCCGCCATCTTTCGTATTTCCATCGACATCCAGCTCACGAAGATCGCCCTTTAGCAGGTCATTGTCTTGATATTCTTCTGCTTTCTCATAGTTGCCACTACGATTTGCATACATGTTTACATGCTCATCAATCAGCTTATCGTCAACTTTGATCTTGTAATAATTTACTTTATCCTTGTTCGTTAGTTCCAAATTAATCTCAGGAGCTACTGCAACATCGAAGATAAACTCGTAAGGAGGTTCCTTTTCCAGGTCTTGTGGAGCTTGCTTTTCACTAGGAAGAGGCTCGCCAAGCATCTGAATCTTGTTGTCGTTGATATACTTATACATTTCTTCACCTACCAAATGATTGATAGCATCCATCTTAGCGGCGGTTCCAAACTGCTTTTTTATCAATCCCATTGGCACCATTCCTGGACGGAATCCTGGAATATTTGCTTTCTTACGATAGTCTTTTAGACTCTTTTCTACTTTCTCTTTGTAGTCATTTTCCTCAACAGTAATGGTCATAAGTCCATTAATCTTGTCAGGATTTTCAAACTTAATATTCATAATTGTTTATCTTATTTTATTTTTATGCATAACGAATTGAGGTGCAAAGTTACACCAAACGAAAGACAATACAAAATAAAACGCTAAGTTTTTTTGTTTTTTTGCATTATCAAACCATATCGATAATCATCATTAAACGATAAAGATAATCATCAGAACCACTACGGTTTAGCACGCGAAAAACAACTATTCTGCCGACGTTTCCACGTTTTCCGTTACGCTGTTTTCAGCAGTTTGCTCACCGTTTTCTTCCGCTTCGCGCGCCCGTTTCTGCTCATCAATGAGCTGAAAGTCCTTCTTTCTGAGCACGAAACTAGTGGAAAGATACTTTTCTCTCACCGTTTTGTTTGCAGCAAGTTCCTCAGGCTTGCCCTGAAATAATATCTTTCCTTCGAAAAGTAGATAGGCACGATCAGTAATTGTCAGCGTTTCCTGAACGTTATGATCGGTAATCAAGATTCCGATATTGCGATATTTCAATCTCCATACTATGTGTTGTATGTCTTCTACCGCTATAGGATCGACGCCAGCAAACGGTTCATCGAGCATGATAAACTTAGGATCTATTGCCAAGCAGCGCGCAATCTCAGTACGTCTTCGCTCACCTCCCGACAACTGATCACCCTTATTTTTGCGTACTTTGGTCAGACGGAACTCACTTATCAGGCTTTCGAGCTTTTCTAGTTGATAATCTCTCGGCTTTCCTGTCATCTCAAGTACCGACAATATGTTATCTTCCACGCTCATCTTTCGGAATACGCTGGCCTCTTGTGGCAGATATCCTATGCCGGCACGCGCCCTTTTATACACAGGAAAGTCGGTTATCTCCTGATCGCCTAGGAAAACATGTCCTCCGTTTGGCACGATAAGTCCCGTCGTCATGTAGAAAGACGTGGTCTTACCTGCACCATTCGGACCCAGCAAACCAACTATTTCTCCTTGTCGAACGTTAATAGAAACGTCGTTAACAACAGTTCTTTTGCCATATCTTTTCACAAGTCCTTCTGCGCGAAGCACCATTTTCTCGTCCTCTTTTACAGGTTCCTGCGCAACGTTTTCAGGTGTATTTTCGTTGTTTATCATCACTTAAAATTGTTACTTTAGGCGCGAAGTTAGTTCAATTTGTTGAAAAAACAAAAGAAAATGGCGTTTTTCTTTGTATTTCCACCGAAATAACGTAACTTCGCAGACTGTAAAACTATATTTGATATGCTAATTTTGAAATCGTTAAATACATTCGGACGCTATCTGATCTTGATGGGACGAACCTTTTCAAGGCCCGAACGCATGCGAATGTTTCTAAAGAAATACGTCAAGGAAATGTCGGCTTTAGGCGTTGATAGCATAGGAATCGTACTGCTTATTTCGTTTTTTATCGGAGCAGTTATATGCATTCAGATGAAGGTTAACATAGAAAGTCCTTGGATGCCGCGCTGGGTTGCCGGCTATACTACGCGAGAAATCATGCTTCTTGAGTTTTCTTCGTCAATCATGTGCTTGATTCTTGCCGGCAAAGTGGGTTCAAACATTGCGTCGGAACTCGGAACAATGCGTGTAACTCAGCAGATAGATGCACTCGAAATTATGGGAGTCAACTCGGCTTCCTACCTTATTCTGCCAAAGATTCTGGGCCTAGTTACCATAATGCCGTTCCTAGTTATCTTCTCATCTGCCACAGGTATTCTTGGCGCTTACGGCACAGCTTACATAGGTCACATACTTTCGCCCGACGATTTAACGCTAGGTCTGCAGCACGCTTTTGTGCCATGGTTCCTCTGGATGAGTATCATCAAGAGTTTGTTTTTCGCATTTATCATCGCGAGTGTCAGCTCATTTTATGGTTATACCGTTGAAGGCGGCTCGGTGGAAGTGGGAGAAGCCTCCACGTCGGCAGTGGTTTCGTCGAGCGTTCTGATACTTTTCAGCGACGTGTTTCTGACACAACTGCTCAGCTGATGAGCCGAAAATCGAGCATTTTCATATCGTTTCACTTTAAAATTCCCATAGAAAAAGCGTGATTGAAGTAAGACATTTATATAAATCTTTCGAAGATAAAGACGTACTTAAGGACATAAACGCCCACTTCGATAATGGAAAAACCAACCTCATTATAGGTCAAAGTGGTTCAGGAAAGACCGTATTAATGAAAAATCTCGTAGGACTTCTCGACCCAACCAGCGGAGAAGTGCTTTACGATGGGCGCAATTTTGTGGCAATGAGCAAGACAGAAAAGGTGAAAATGCGCCGAGAGATGGGCATGATCTTCCAAAGTGCGGCTCTCTTTGACTCGTTATCTGTGTTAGAAAACGTCATGTTTCCGCTCGATATGTTCTCAACAATGAACTTAAAAGACCGACAACGTCGTGCAATGGAGTGCCTTGAGCGCGTAAATCTTAAGGATGCTCATGCTAAATTCCCCGGAGAGTTGTCGGGAGGTATGCAGAAACGTGTTGCCATTGCACGCGCAATAGTGCTAAATCCGAAGTATCTTTTCTGCGATGAGCCCAATTCGGGCCTCGATCCTAAGACATCTCTCGTCATTGATGAGCTGCTTCATGGCATAACAAAGGAGTATAACACAACGACTATTATAAATACTCACGACATGAATTCGGTGATGGGAATAGGCGAAAACATTATCTTCATCTGCGAAGGTCGTAAAGAATGGGAAGGAACCAAAGAGGAAGTGATCGACTCTACCAACGAAAAGCTCAACGATCTTGTATTTGCCAGCGACTTGTTTAAGAAGGTAAAGCAGGCTGAAATGGAAGCAGAACGGAAGGGATTGAAATAAAATCCTGTCATCATACGCGCAACATTAAAGGCTCAGTTGTCGCACATCTGAGCCTTTTTCGTGTCATAAACCAATCACATCTGCATCACATCACGATGCCGACTGAGCAGAATCGTCCTTTATTGTGAACATAAACTCTATGCCACCTCCGTCACGTCGTCGAGCCATTATGGTGCCACCATGCATGAGAACGGCATTTTTCACGATGGCAAGTCCCAGACCTGTGCCGCCCATTTTGCGGCTTCTGCCTTTATCTACGCGATAAAAGCGCTCGAAAAGTCGCGAGAGATGTTCCTCCGAAACGCCCGTTCCGTTGTCGCCGAACGTGAATTTCCATGCGTCTTCCTGCCGTTCTATGTCGAGCGTTACGGCGGTTCCTTCGCCGGCATACGCCAAAGCATTGTCGGTTAAGTTGCGAAACACGCTGTAAAGCATCGACTGACTACCATTAACAATGATCTTTTCCGCGCCCACCTTATTATTTAATGTGAACGTCATTTGGCGCTCATTAAATTGCAATGCCGTCTCTCTTTCGATACCTTTTATTATAACCATCACGTCAACTTCGGTGAATTTCTTCTCTTCCGGCGCGTAATCCATTCGGTTAAGTGTCTGAATATCTTGCAGCAAAGCCGACAAACGACGTGTTTGTGCGTAGCTTCTCTCAATGAATTGTTGGCGAGTTTTCTCGTCGATATTAGGGTTTTCCGTTATTGTTTCCAAGTAACCCTGAATGGTTGCCACCGGAGTTTTCAGCTCATGTGCCACATTTTGGGTCAGTTCTCGCTTCAGTTTATCCTGTTCTCCGCGCGTTTCTTCGATCGTCATGTGCAATTTCGCGAAATTTTCATCCAGTTGTCTCGCAAAAGGATACAGGATAACCATCAACAATATGATAGCTCCGAGCGCAAACCAAATGTAATGTTGATCGGTGCTTAGCTGCTGAACAAGATCACTTGTGTATGGCAACGCAGTGCGAATGAACAGACTATCTTCCGGGAACCACGTGGCAGAATAGAAGAAATCTTCATTAACCGTTGCGCTAAGTCGGTTGATGTCATATCCCGATCCATACTTAAGTGCCTCTTGTATCTCGTCACGATTGATGTGATTTGTGAGTTTCGAATAGTCTTTTTGCAGATTATCGTAAATCACTTTGCCGTCTTTCTGCATCACAGTTAGGCGCAAGTGTGCCATCGGATGCTCCAGAATATAGTCGTTAAGCGTCGATTCCGACAGATTTTTATGTGCTTCCAACGACTCGTTCAGCCGCACATTATAGCTTTGCAGCTTGATATTCAGCGTGTCAATCTTATATCTTTTCTCCCTTTGTTGCTGAAAAGCTATGAACAGTCCGGCAAAAACGAGAAAGATAAACAGCACACTCAGATACAACTTTATCGACTCACGATGCTTCATTTTGTTACTTCAAAGTAGTAGCCAAAGCCCAAACGGGTTACTATATAGATCGAATACCGACCAATTTTTTTGCGTAATCGCGTGATGTTAACATCCACAGTGCGGTCGAGAACGAACACATCCTTAGGCCAAACTCGGTCAATCAATTCTTGTCGAGAGAACACACGACCGGGCCATTTCACCAGCATCAGCAACAGTTCAAACTCTGTTTTCGTCATCGGAACGTCAACACCGTCCACCGTTACGGTCTTTTTGTCGAGATTAAGCACCAGACCTTCCACCACGATAACATTATTTTCGCCGTCATCTTCGCCGTCGTTCGTGCGACGTAATACCGCTCTTATTCTCACGAGAAGCTCGCGAATTGAGAACGGTTTTGATATATAGTCGTCGGCACCGAGGTTAAATCCCGTAACAGTATCGTTCTCAGTGTCGCGAGCTGTGATGAAAATGATGGGCACATTTGCCGTAGTTTCATCGGCTTTCAGCTGTTTTGCCATTGCGAAACCCGACATTCCGCTCATCATTACGTCGAGAAGAATCAGATCAAATGCCGCACATCCCAGCTGAAGTGCCTCTTCTGCCGAGTTGGTTGTGGTAACATCATATCCTTCTGTCTCAAGATTGAAGCGCAATATCTCACATAAGTCTTGCTCATCATCCACAACTAATATCTTGTTTCTCTTTTCCATGCTGCAAAATTAATGAATAAAAACGAGAAATGTATTACAAACCTGTTACAAATTCAATAAATATCTGTTAGCGATTTCTAAAAGCGCGTCATCACCTCCACCACAAACTTATCTCTTTCTGACGTCTTTGCTGTGCCATTATTGGGATAAAAATACTTCTCAAAGTTGAGTCTTATGTCGGAGATGAAGGGCTTATCCAGGCTAATTGTGGCACCAGCCGTGATGCGATGTCGCTCAAAGTCGGTCGTCTTCAGACCCGAACTGCCGTCAGAAAGCTCATAACTTTCGCCATCACTGTGGTCAGTCATCCAGTCGTATCTCACTAATGGCGACACCTTTTTAATAATAGAGCGCCTCAGCGCAATGTCATAACAGGCAAAAACGTCGAGAGCATTAACGTCTTTATACGCCTTTCGCTCGTAGTGTTTAAAGAGATATTCGGCTTCTATGTGCCAACCGTGAGCATGATAAAAGGCACCTGCGTCGTACATCATCACCGCAACTGCGTCAGGTTTTATCTTCTGACAACTTAATGTCACGTTAAAGCAGTGCGGAAAATCAAGTTTCAGCTTCGTCGAAAAGTTAACATTTCGTGTCCAGAAGTCCTTTTGATTGGTCAATCCCGACCCATTATACATGCCTATTTCGTAAGAAATGGGGAATCCTACGTTGAACGTATATCCTATTTTGGCACCAACGTCGCGCACATTTCCCACTTGTTTGGCAATGAAAGACCTGTTAGCAAAATATTGTTGATGCGGAGAGCGATGGGCATCTATAGTGAACGGCACGCGCATCTGACCTATTGTGAGCGCTGCTTTTCGGTCTTTCAGAGGCGTGAGTCGCGTGTAAGCATCGAGCATTTTTATCTTTCCTTCGTCGCAAAGGTCTATTTCTGCCTTATAAGCAACGGCTTCCGACAATGCTCCTGCTACGCTAACTCGCGCCGTTCTCACCTGAAAGCGCCCTTCGTTTTCTTCTTTTTGATACTCATATTTGCCACGAACAGTGCCATGAATCTCCTGTGCTACGGCATGATGTGCCACAAACCACATTGTTAATAACATTAATGCTTGTTTCATATTCTTCAATTTTTACGTTGCAAAATTGCGTATTCGGTTTTTCATTTGCATTTACATCGTGTTACAATTTCATTATGTAACATCTTTGTAACATGTGTTTAAAACCGTTGTAACATGGTGTTGTTACCTTTGCAACGTGAAAATGATCACGACAAGTTACACATATTATATATATAAAAGGACAAAACATGACAACATTTTATTTAATGATTGTGGTCTTTCTGCTATTGCTTGCAGTGTTCGACCTGTTCGTAGGTGTCAGCAATGACGCCGTAAACTTCATGCAGTCTGCCATAGGTGCTAAGGCTGCCCGGTTCAGAACCGTACTTGTTTTCGCCTCAATCGGCGTGTTGTTTGGCGCTATGATGTCGGCAGGTATGATGGATGTTGCCCGACATGGCATCATGCAACCGGCAAATTTCACGTTTAAGGAGGTGATGGTTGTGTTTCTTGCCGTGATGGTTACCGACGTAATTGTGTTAGATGTCTTCAATACTCTCGGCCTTCCTACGTCAACCACCGTGTCGCTTGTATTCGAACTACTTGGCGGTGCGTTCGTAATGGCACTCTTTAAGATACATTCCGACCCGTCGTTATCGCTCGGAGTGCTCCTCAATACCGACAAAGCGCTGTCGGTTATCATAGCCATCTTCGTGAGTGTTGCCATAGCTTTTGTCTTCGGAGTGGTCATACAGTATCTCACCCGACTGATTTTCACGTTCCGATATACCGAAAAACTGCGCTTCACAATAGCCATATATGGCGGCATTGCCTTCACATGCCTTGCCTATTTCATATTCATCAAGGGTCTTTCTGCATCGCCATTTATCGACGATTCGGCAAAACAATGGATTACATCCCACACGGGCATGCTCATGATCTGCATCTTTCTGGGCTCGGCTTTGGTGGCAGAAGTGCTGCATTTGGCAGGTGTTGACGTGTTCAAAGCAGTGGTATTGCTTGGCACTTTCGCCCTTGCCATGGCGTTTGCCGGCAACGATCTTGTCAACTTCATAGGCGTTCCTTTGGCAGGTCTCTCGTCATACGAAGACTGGATTGCACATGGTTCGCCTGCCGCAAACGGCTTTATGATGACATCTCTCATGGAATCGGCAAAGTCGCCTTTCATATATCTCTTCCTCGCCGGACTGATAATGATTGTAGCTATGTGCACATCCAAGAAGGCACAAAACGTGGTTAAGACCTCAGTTGACCTCAGTAGGCAGGACGAAGGCGACGAGATGTTCGGGTCTTCTCGCGTAGCCCGCAGCCTTGTTCGCGCCACACAAGAGAGCGGAACGGCGCTTTCGCGCATCCTTCCCGACGGGTTCCAGCGCTGGAGTGCATCACGTTTCAACAAGGATGAAGCCATATTGAAAGACGGTGCCGCCTTCGACATGGTGAGAGCTGCCAACAGTCTGGTGCTCGCAAGCATGCTAATCATCATCGGAACCAACTATAAGTTGCCGCTTTCTACGACATACGTTACCTTCATGGTGGCGATGGGAACCTCACTTGCCGACAAAGCATGGAGCCGGGAGAGTGCTGTTTTCCGCGTTACGGGCGTGATATCTGTCATTGGTGGCTGGTTTCTGACGGCAGGAATTGCCTTTGTTGCGAGCGGCATTGTGGTAACATTGATGCATCTTTTCGGCAAAGTGGCAATGGTGTTGTTCATGATTCTCGTGATCTATCTGCTCATTCGCAGCAACATCAACTACAAGAAGCGCATGAAAGAAGAAAAGAAGTTCGACTCGTTCCAGATAATGATGCGCAGCAAAGACCCGGAATTTGTGTGGCAGATGCTGCAAACGCACGTTACAAACACGCAGAGCTTCGTGTGCAGATTTGCGTTAAGTCAGTTTAATGGCATAGTTGACGGCTTGCAAAATGAGCGACTTCGTTCGCTGAAACAGGTGAAATCGGCGCTAAATGTGGAGCAAGAACAGCTAAAAAAGTTCAGAAAGAAGGAATTTCTTGCACTACGTCGCACGCCGAAAGATATAGCTATTGAGCGAAATACGTGGTTTCATTTGGGCGCTAACGCCGATCAGCAGTACATTTATTGCCTGAAACGAATGCTCGATCCGGTGAAAGAACACGTTGATAACCATTTTAACCCATTGCCAAAACAGTTTATCGACGACTTCGAACCTACCAGACGAGTGATAAATGAGCTCATGTTGAGCACAGAACAGATGATAGCAACGGGCAGATATGATGCATATAGCGAGACTCTTGACAAGGCTGAAGAGTGTAAAAACGAGCTTTCTAACATCAGAAAGCGCCATCTCGACCACATGCAAGATACAAACGACGAAAGCGAATACAAGATATCGCTCGTATATCTCAACCTTTTGCAGGAAAGTCAGGAGTTTTTGAGCATCATGAGACACCAACTTCGCGCCGCCTTTAAGTTCTTAGGAGAACGAAATAAGCAGGTTGCCTGACTGTGAAAAAACCGAACAAAAGTAAAAATATTCTACAGATTTTAGGGCAACATTCTGCACTTCTCGTCGCTTAGTAGCGGAAAATGCCCTAAAATCGCTTTTAAGGTAAACCATTGTCTGTCAGACATTTACAGACGAAACACGCAAAACAGAGATTCAAAATCAACACAACAAAACCTTTAAAACATTCACTTTGTGCGATGAAACGGCGCTTTCATCGCACTTTTTTATTGAAATCTCCTAACGTTTTCATTGAAATCTCTGTCTGATTTCACCAAAATCTCACTATGATTTCACTGAAATCTCACCACAATATCACCAAAATCGTGTAACGAAGTGCATGAAACAGTAAAAACATACGCCCGAAATCGAGTTTTCATTACCACCAAACCGCGAAAAGTTTGTTAAAAAACAAACAGCGTTTTTCGTGAGTTTTTGTTTACAAAACGAGTGAAATCAATTCTTGAAATAAGAATTATCATTCATAGAAATGAGAATTATCAATTCTTGAAAAGCAAAACATGTAATCATAAAATGCGAAGGCGGGAACGCTCCTTTCTCAGGAATGTCCCCGCCTTTTTGCAGATTGCATATCGTTTTTACATCATAATTTTCTTCAATGTTTTAGGAATTCAACGTTCAATGTT
>Ga0065709_1006143_pt1 | contig 14428 bp, 16 predicted proteins | sample Hoacrofraction14_2_FD_59096 | JGI IMG/M metagenome (GOLD analysis project Ga0065709, IMG submission 59096) | Hoatzin crop microbial communities from Cojedes, Venezuela, sample from fiber fraction 14 v1 | ecosystem: Host-associated > Birds > Digestive system > Esophagus > Crop | place: Venezuela...
CGGGGCGGACCTGAACACCATGATGTTCCTGCCGGACGGATCCATCGGGTTTATCTTTATTGACAAAAAGGACGATTACCGCGTTTTCTACCGCACGCCGGACGGAAAAACCAAGCCTTTCAAAATCGGGCGGGATCTTTACCGCTTCATGTTCCTGGATGATGGTTCTGTGCTCGCAGGGTATGAAGAAGTGGGTCCGAATGAGCCCTGCGTCCGCGTTTTCGACCGGGACGGAAACTGCACCGCGGCGTATTCTTCCCGCTACGGCGCGGACTGCGGCGATCTCACTGTCGACGAAATGGGCGATATTTGGTTTAAAGGAATGGCGGAAGAATTCATCACCCATGTCCGGGATGACGGCAAACTGGAATACTTCCCGATCCGGCACGGAGACGTGGAAGCCTTCACGGTGGATTCCGCCGGCGAAAAGCCGCTGTTTGTCTGCCAGCGGGAAGGCGGCGATTTGTTTGCCCAGTGCGGAGATAAATACGAGGAATATCTCCCGGCGAAGAACGGGGTGCCCTTCCATTTTGACGGATCGGCGTGCAGTGATTTTACGATGGCCGGGTTTGATACCGACACCGGGGATCTGGTCATTCTGGACAACGTCGCCGAAGAGATTTCCCCCAAAGAGACCATTGAAAAAAATTTTTGTATTCCGCTTTATACGATCAAAAAAGACGGTGTGACATATAATCTCTGGGCCAGCTACTACGGCAAGAAACTCTCTTTTGAAGGGGAAAACTGGAGCGTTCTGGACCACGAATACAAAGATNAGTTTAACATGGTGGANACGCNGAAATTGCTCGCCGCGCTCAGCACGCTCCACGGGCCCGTGACCGAGNACAACCTCGCCGATGTGCTTCAGGAGAATTATTTCGANGAAAACGCGCTGGACCGGATTCACAAGCTTTGCGAGGAGCATGGCATCAAATACGATTCCTCCTGTATGACCTGGGGATATTGATCNTTTCTGAAAAGCATTCGGCCGAGTCTTACGACCCGGCCGATTTTTCGTCCTCAAACACCAGCATCTCATTCACCGTCACCTTCAGCAAGGCGCTCAGCGCGCACAAATTGCTCAGATTCGGCAAACTTCTGCCCGACCACCACCGCCACACCACACGCTCGTCCGCAAGGTACAGGTACTCGCGAAGGTCGTTCGCGGTATACCCCTGTTCCCTGCAAATCCGCCGGATATTNCGCCCGCTCTCCCGGATGTTGATCACCGGATACGCCGGAAACTGCTTCACGCGCCNCTTCACTCCTTTCNTCGATTAACGTCCCGTCTTTGCCTTCCCTGTTTCCGGCTTCATCGTACCATTTTCAACTTGGGGTTGAAATAGTCACTTCAATTCATTTCACAGCCCCTTTACTTCTTTGTTTTTCCGTGATATATTCAATTTGATTGCAGAATTCACAGCCCCAAAAAGGGGAAATATATACCCGCCGGGAGGAAAAAATATGAGCGATCTGGATAAAATCAACATCTACGTTCCGGAGGAAACCGCCCGGATTCTGGAAAGCGACGCGGAGATGTTCGAGTTCTTCAAAAAGGACGGCCGCACGGTCAACCGGAACCGTTTCCTGAATGCCCTCCTCAATGGCTACGACGCGCAATATTCCGCAGAATACCGCCGGACGTATGAGGCGATCCTCACCCAATTGGATTCCCCCGGTCTTTCGCAAAACGAAAAAGAACGCCTGGCGGACCGGATTCAGAAAGAAGTCTTCCTGCCCCCGGTCCGCCGGCGCAAAGGCAAACACCCGCCCAAATTCTCCCTGAAGCCGACCAATATAACGGAAAATATCATCCTCCGGATCCGTCAGGACGCCGCCACCCGGGACTATCTTTCCCAGTACCTCTGCCGCATGCTCATGAGCTACGCCCAAAAATCCTTCCCGGAACGGGAGCAGATTCTCTTCCGCGAAACTTATGATTTTCTCCGCGAAGCCTGCGCCGCCCGGCGCCCGGTCCTCTTCTCCACCACCCTGAACAAAACCGCGATTCACGAGGTCGTCCCCTACGCCCTCGCCACCGGCAAGGAGGAAATGTTCAATTACCTCGTCTGCCAGGAAACGCAGGAGCCCGGTGCGCTCCCGCACGCGCGCAGCTACCGTCTCTGCCGGATCGTCGCCCCCGCGTATTCCTCCCATTCTCTTTCCCTCACAGACAATAACATCCGCTGCATGGACCGGATGATCTCACAAGGTCCTCAGTATGTCATCCGCAAAGAGGAGGAATCCTGTGTCCGTCTGACCGAACAAGGGGTCAAAACTTACACCCTCATCTATTACGGGCGCCCGAAGTATGACCGGATCGAGAAGCACGGAGACTGCTATGACTACTACTTCTCCGCCTCTCCGGAACAGCTTTTCCTCTACTTCCGCCGCTTCCCGGTCGATGACGCGATCGTCATCCGTCCCGTCCGCCTCCGGAAGAGCATTCTCAGTTTTCATCAGGGAGTCGTCTCCGCGTACAACCGGTATTTCCGGTCCTGATTACTTCAAATCTTTAAATGCCGGTTCCATTTGATTCATTTCATTCCGGGGAATACCGTATCTTTCCGCGATACTGCGCCAATTCTGACAAACCGTGTCCTCAATCCTCTCCGTAATTTCTTTCGCCTCTGATTCATCCAACCCGTACAGCCCCGCCGTTTTCAGTGCCAGATCGGCTCTGATCAGGTTATCCTCTCCATCAATCAGCAGCGACAGCCTGTCACCATAAATCGCAGGATTCAAATCAAAAGCCGGCGACAGCCGCCACCCGTGCTCGCCCAGAAGAAAACCGTGATTTCTCAAATGGTCGTCCGTATTTGTCACCGTCATATTAAAAATCAGTCTCGCAAACAATTCTCTCAAATCTTCTTCCGGAGACGCGCCATGGGCCCGAATGAAATCCACAATATCCGGATAGCCGGTTTCATCGTCCCCGTCTTTTTTCCCGAGCGCCGTCATAGCGGATAAATAATGAATGCGCCGACCTTCCTTCCGGTCAAATCTTTTTATCAGAAAGGTACTTCCCAAAGCGCTGAAATTTTCGAGTTTCGCCTCCGGAACATTGATTTCGCACATCGCGGCCAAATCATGCAGGACCATTTCCCACGCCCCGCTGTTCCACTCATCATGACGCGAAGGAAATTTCGCAATCCAAAGACTTCCATCCGGAGCGCTGACCGAAGCCTTCGGCCTTGCGCCGCCAAGTGATGACCCCGGCGCCACCAGCTGCCGAATCCACTTTACTTCACCTTTCTCTTCGCCTTTTTCAAATTCCAGGGCAGCTGTTTCAAGCGTTCTCAGTTTTGTCCACGGAGGCGCGGCGAGCGTCGCGTCACCAGACAAAAACTCGCCCCCTTCCTCCACAGAAAAGCGAAGCCCGCCCATTCTCGTTTCATCATAAACCCCAAGCAAATAATCGCTCTCAAGCAATTTTCTCGGACTGCGACCCTCTTCCCGGGCGCGGATCGTCTCCCTGCGGTTCATCAGCGTTCTGCCCCATCGGTCTGGACATGAATCCGCGAATATGCCGAAAATATCTTTGTCCGCCGGCGCATACTGTCTGCCGCGAAACAGCATCAGATCCGGGTCAAAAAGCAATGCGCTTTCTCTGGATTTCAGCCAGCTCTCATCATACTCAAACGAAAATATTTCCCGCCCCCGGCTCTCGTCCGCGAAAAGCCTGCCGATGAGCCTTGTCTCCGGACCGTCCCACGCAGCATATACAAAAATGGTTTGTTTTCTCATGTTAATTCTTCTCCTTTTTCTTCGGAGCTCTCTTCGGCGTCATCAGCTCCAGATCCTGAAGCTTGCGTCCGAATTCATCGTCCTTCGCGATCAGGAGCAAATCCCTGTCCAGCCCGTTTAACGCATGCAGCGCCGCGGCATAGGCGCCCATGGACACCGTCGCGCTGCCCTTCTCAATTTGCCAAAGTGTCGCGCGGCTGATCCCCGCTCTTTCCGCCACCAGATCGGCCGGGATCCTCCTGCGCAGTCTGGCCAGCTTGATCTGCTCTCCCATCGTCTCCAGAATCTTCTGTGTCTTTGGCATAACCACCACTGTTTTCTTCATTCTTCTGCCCTCTTCAAAGTCCCGTTTTGCTATTTAACTTATGATAAATTAACACATTTACACTAATATGTCAATCTTATTAAACATTATCAAATCAATCCCGAAGTTTCTCTCTCCTCCGCCCCTGAACGACGCGGCCGGTTTCGGATTTCATTTTCCATTGTATAATACGCTTGGAAATATGGCCGCCGGAGAACAGAAAGCGAGGGAAAACACGCGGCCCGATGATCTGCGAAACCCGAAGGACCGAACAGCGAAAGGCGGTATGTACAATGAAAGACGAATTCGAAGACAACTACGACTACGACAGCGACCCGGACTTCAACAGCGAACTGGAAGAACCCGACTTCTTCGATTTTGATTATCCCCTGCCCCGGAAGAAATCTCCGGACGAAAACACCAGCTCCGATGGTCTGATTCCCATCTGACTCACCGCGCCGACTCCTCCCGGGGCCGGCTTTTTCAATTCTTTCGTTGGCTTTTGCCCGCGCCGGGGGGTATAATGGATTGAAACCACTTTGAAAGGTTGAAGCGCATGTTGAATTGGGAAAATTATCTGGCCCTGCTCTCCCTCACGAAAGACGACGCGGATCTATGCGAAATCATTGTGGACGCCGTCAAAGCCTGCACCGGCTATGTCAGCGCCGTCTGCGAGTCGGAAGCGCAGATCAAAATCGCCCGCCTCACGCTCTCCGGCGCGGATCTCCGGGAGCGCGTGACCGACTGGGACCAGCGGCGCCACAACGCGCACGAAGCAGCGATCCTGAGCACCAAAATCCTGAATCGCGTCGCCGAACAGAAAGGCGTCGGCCCGGTCTTCACCGGCGACCCCTCCAAGCGCCTCGAAGTCGCGGACTTCTGTCTGGCCCTCACCACCCGCATCTTCGAGGAAAGAACCCTGTAATTCCATTCTGACATCCAATCACTCGCATCCGTCCGTTATCAAATCTGTATCCGCCTTATTCCGCCTCTGTCGGAAAAAATACACAAATATAATTCCTGACCGCCTGATAAACCTCATCAAATTCAGGTTTGTTTGAAATTCCGTCCATTCTGAATTTATCATACGCATATTTCAGCTCATCTTTTCTGGTCAGAAAGCCATGAAAGTCCAATACCACTTTACCGGTTTCTCGCATCACTTTCTTTAATTTCTCTGGATCATACTGAAAGCATCTTGAAAAATAATATATATCCACTAAATCTTTAATCCTTCTGAAAACCTTGTCCGTAGAAATCGCTACAATTTTATCACTCAACATTTGTTCAGGAATCAAGCCGCTGAAAGTAAACCGGTCAATCGCATACAGCTTCAATCCCGCAACCGGTCTATTAACATCGATATCCATTGTAAAAACAGACTCTCCATTCGAATTACAAAACTTCAACCCGGCGGAACGACCTTCTCCATAATTTCTGTAAACATTCACTTTCAGATTAATTTCATTCTGATCCAGTGCTTTCTGAATCTCATCTGCAATCTGTTCGCTGTCCGGTGCGTTTTCAGACGTCCAATTCGCATCAATATCCTTTGTCGGTCTGACAGTTCCGGAAAAGTCCTTTTCATAAAGAAATGTTCTCAAAACCATTGAACCTTTAAAACTGATGGGCACGTTACTGTCATAAATAGCTTGCATGACTCTGAACATCTCATTTTCAATATTGCGTACAATCATTTTTACTCCTCATCGTTATAATACTTCACCGCGTCTTCCGCCAGCCTCTCAAATCTTTCCTGATACTCCGGCGCCGGGCTCAACCCCTCAAAGCTCTCCCCGTGGGTAAAATAATACTCACTCAACCCCTCTGTAATTCCCTGCATGTCCAATATTCTCTCATTCGCCATCGCGTCATTCACTGTACGGTTGAAAGATGTGTGCCTGATTCCTCTCGTCTCTAAAACATCAGAAGGATTTACCTCGCTTCCGATCACCACAACGCCCCGATACTTTGCCAGCCGGTCATCCCCGTAAAGATAAATCAGCTGTTCTCCCATCCTTCCGAGATATCTGCCTTCCAGCATCAACGCGTCATCCAGTGCGAAAACAACCTCACTTCCAAAAGCTTCCGACACATCCTTCAGCCACTCCGCCGCGGACATATACTCATCCGCCTCCGGAAGCTTCTTTCCCTTCAAATGGGATGGATTCAATTCAAAAGTCCTTCTGTTAATCAAATCTGCCGTCACTTTTTCTTCCAGCATTTCCGCCACATACGCCGGCGGCACTCTCTCCCCGGATTCCCAGTTCTGAACCGTCCTGAACGGAATGCCGTATCTCCGGGCAAACTCATGCTGCGTATCTCCCAGGCTCTTTCGCATTTCTCTGATCGTCATTTTGCATCCCTCCGGCAGAATTATACACTCAATGAGTGCATTCTGTCAAAGTGCAAAAAATTAGCAGTAAAATCAATTTACTGCTAAACTTCGGATTCCCTCTCTCACTTCTTGTTTTTATCATACGTCAGCCGGTAATCGCAGTACTCTCCGCCTTCCGCCACGGACATCGTCCGCGTGTACCGGATATGCCGGATATGAGTCATATACTCCTTGTCCATCGCGCAGATCGCCCGGCAGGCCTCCCTCGCGTCCAGTTCATTGAGCAGATCATCAATCGGGCACTTCAGCACGTTCATAGCGCAAAGTTCGCTCGTCTCGCTGACAAACTCGCTCTTGTACCCAGCTTCCTCCCCGCCCATCTTATGCATAATCTGCGGCATCTTCTTCCACAGAAGACCGCTCATGCCGGGAATGGAGGAAATCCCGTGCAGCAGCTTCCCGATCTTCTCTCCCATCTTCGTGCCGTAAGCGATCAGCAGCCGCATGGTCACATCGTCTTCCGTCTCCGGATAATACTTCCGCATCACCTTGTAGATCGCCGCCAGCGGAATCACCATATCCGCCCGCTTCTTTTCGACCTCCGGATGCGCCTCCGTCAGCTCCCGGGTCTTCTCATCCATCTCTTTCCACAGTTCCCCGGCCTTTTCCGCGCCAAACTCGCTCACCAGATCCTTGTAAAAAGCCTTGTAATACTTGTTCTCATTCAGCATACGCTCGTCCTCCGTCTGTTACCTTTCGCTAACGATTCTACCACAAATCATCCTCCTCTTCAACATCCTCCAACCCCGGCAGCCCATACATCGTCACCGCGTCATGCTGCGCCTGATACCGCTCAAACTCCGCCGACGCCGGCGCGTTGAACATCACCGTGGCCAGATATGCCTTCATGTTCCGGATTTCTCCCTCATGCTTCGCCACTTTCCGCAGAATCATATCCCGGTGATCCGCCCCCAGCATGGCATACCGCTCCCTTACATAGTCCGCAGACCAGACCTTCCCGCCGATTTTCATCAGGTCCTGATTGTACAGCCTTGCCTCGACCATAACCTCAACCATCTCGCTCACCATCTTCTCCCACCGGCCGTCCTCGCTCACCACGTCGTCCGCCTGAAGCTGCTCCCGGCACTCCCTCCGGATCTCATCGACGCCCTTCTTTGGATTGATGGATGGATGGATTTTATATACGTGGTTTTTAGATTCTTGGATTTTAGATTCTTGGATATTATATTGTGCGTGATTTTCCGGCGCCGGGTTTTCCGGCGTCGGGTTTCCCGGTGCCGGGTTTTCCGGCGCCGGATTTTCAATCGTCTCATCTTTTTCCATTTCATTTTCCACAGGCATTTCCGCCGTATGAACCTCTTCCTCCAATTCTCTGCACGGCCGGGGCGTCTCAAACACCACATATTTCATGCCTCCCACATGTCCCGACCGATCTCTTTCCTTCTCCGCGCGGCACAAATACCCATGCTCCTCCAATTCCTTCAATGCCGACCTCACCGAGTATTCCCCATCCCCGCAAATGGCTGTGAGCCCACGCACAGAATAACTCCAGGTCTGCGGCAAACTCAGCATCAGGGTCAGCAGTCCCATTGCCTTCAGCGAAAGTCCCCGGTCCTTCAGGTGCGCGTTCGCGATCATCGCGAATGTCCCTCTTTCTCTTCTCTGATCTCTCATTCTTTGAATCTCCTCTCCGAGCCTTTCCGCTCTGTTTGTTATTTTTATTTTATGATAAATTAAAAAATCATGCGGCCAAAAAACCGCACGATTTTTCTACTTTTATCTTTCAGTCCTTCAAAAAACATTTATAATCAACATTTTCAGTCATTTTTAATTTTTTAAAAAATATTTTTATTCGTCGCCCGGATCCTCTCATTCCCCGAAATACTCCGCGATTTCTTTCATTCTGTTTTGCTGTTCCACCTCGAACGGGCATCTTGCCGTGCAGTGCCCGCACCCGACGCACGCTCCGGCCTTCATATCCAGTTTCCGGTAGTGGTCCGCCGCCATGCTGTCCCCGCTCTTCGCCAGGTCGTAATACTTATTTACAAGCCCGATATCAATCCCCGCCGGGCATGGCTGGCAATGATTGCAATACACGCACTTGCCCTTTGCCTCCCGCGGCTTGAAGGCGCCGATCGCGGAATAATCCCGTTCCTCGTCCGTCGCGTCAAAGAAGCCCAGCAGATTCTCCACCTGCGTCTTGCTGCTCATCCCCGGCAGCACGCTCAACACACCCGGCCGATCCAGCGCGTACTGCATGCACTGCCACGGCGTCAGCGCGACCCCGAACGGCGACAGCTTCGCGTTCAGCATCTGCCCGCCGGAAAAAGGCTTCATCACGGTGATCCCGATCTTCTCCCGCTCGCACCGCCGGTACACCTCCGCCCGGGCGTCCACGCTCCCGTTCGCGTATTCCCCCTGCTGGTAGTCGTATCCCGGGTTGATGGAAAACATCAGGGTCTCCACCGGTGCCTCGTCCAGAATCCGCTCAATCACCTCCGGCGTGTGAGAGGACAGCCCGATGTGCCGCACCACCCCCTGCTCCTTCATCTGCAGGAGATATTTCAGCACACCGTTCTTTTGATATGTCTCCCAGTCGCTGTCCTCATCCATGCAGTGAATCATCCCGTAGTCGATATAGTCCGTCCGCAGGGACTTCATCACGCCTTCCACGCTTCTCTTCGCCTGGTCCAGTTTCAGCGTCCACCCGTAGCTCCCCCGGGTATAGTCCGCCCCGAAATGAATCTGATAAAAGATCTCCTTCCGCCGTCCTTCCAGCGCCTTCCCGTACCACGGGAAACAATTTCCGTCCGCCGTGGCCATGTCAAAATAATTGATTCCGCCCTCCGCGGCCGCCTCCAGCGCCTCCACCGCGCTTTCTTCGTCCGCCTCCGGCATATAGCTGGACCCGTACCCCAGCTCGCTGATCTTGTCCCCGGTCTTCGGGTGAATTCTGTATCGCATACAAGCACTCCCATTTTTAAAGTTTTAGCCGACTGCTTGTTTTCCGCTCACATTCGGAAAATGTTCTGCCGCAATCCCGTCCAGTTGCTCCCGGATCTTCTCAAACTCAACATTCAAATCCAATGTACGCACGCTGATTTTATTCCCACTCATGTGATACACATTGTCCGGTTGAATCTCCTCATCCGTCCGGGCATATAAGAGCATTCCGGACACTTCATGCGGACGGTCTCCGAATCCCGCATCCATATTCTTCACGTAAGCAAAAATCTGATAAATATTACCGGAAGAGAATTTACGGCTTCCCTGATGATCTTTCATAACCCCCTTCCTGTAATACTTGGTGTCGATAATCAGCACCCGACCGGGATTTTTTCTGTCTACCAGAGTAATATCCGTATGCATTCCGGGGAGCCCGGCCGTATACTCATCGTCCACTGCCCACGGCACTCCGGCATCGCTGGTTTTCAGTTCCGGATGTTCCTTTGCGTAGTACGCACGGACAAAGCGTTCAAACAACCCGTGATTTGCCATGATATCCTTGAACGCGGACAACTTGTATTCCCCGTCCTCCATGGTCAGCAACAAATCCTCCAGAACCATCCGGCAAATCCCCAACAGCATCCTGTACGACTGATTGTTCCGCTGAAAGCGCAATGCGTCCCACCGGATGTCCCCGGGCTCAATCCGGCTCACATTGGAAAAGTACAGCATTTCCTTTTTCAGTTCCTGCTTATACTTATCCTGTACATCCCCATGCCGAAGCAGAAGTATCACCGTCGTCTTCAGAATCTGATTAAACAAATTGTCGTCCGTCAGTTCATCATACTCGCATGTCAGCCGTTGCTTCCGCGCAATCTGATTTCGAATCGTCCCCGGCATATCGATTTTTCCGCGCATCACCGAAAGATCTTCTTTGTAATTCCGGTACTCCCGGTACAATCCCTGCTTAATCTGCCGACCGATTCCCAAGGACAAAATTGCCGCCAGAATATCCTGAACCTTTTCGAATTCTTCCCCGGCAATCTTTTTCTCATCCTCAGGAATCAGATGATCAAAGGCGTACGCAAGCATGTAATAAATGTTCCGGATATAAATATGCTCGTCCTTCATTGGAACACCCCGCGTAACTTGTTTGACCATTCTGTCAGCTTGCCATCATCATCAAACCAGTACTCGCTTAGCATCGGAATAATGTCATATTCCACAACAGAGCGCATCCAATCCTCTGTGCAAACTGTCTGTCCGCAGAAGTAGCTGTGCCCGATCCGGAATCCCTTGCCAAGTGTTTTTTCAATTTCAATGTTCAGTTCCTTCACCACATCAATCAACGCATCAAAGATTTCATTTTTAAGGTTCATACGATATTTGCTAAATCCTACAGAATCAAACCCGGGTTCCATGTCAAAGAAGCTGAACCGCCGACGCAATGCGTAGTCGATCATCGCCAAACTCCGGTCCGCAGTGTTCATCATACCGATGATATACAGATTCTCCGGCACATAGAATTTTTCTTGACTATACGACATCGTAATTTCATGTTCCAGCCCACGATAGTCTTTTTCAATCAGCATCAACAATTCGCCGAAAATCTTGCTCATATTTCCGCGGTTAATTTCGTCAATGATAAAAAAATATTTCTTGTCAGGATCCTCCGCGGCTTTCCCACAGAAACGATAGAAAATCCCATTTCTCAATTCAAACCCAGTTCCCGTCGGCTTATATCCCTGCACAAAATCTTCATACGAGTAATTCTGATGGAACTGCACAAACTCAATCTTTTCCTTGTCCTTGCACCCCATCACGGAATACGCAAGTCTTCTGGCCGCAAATGTCTTCCCCACCCCGGGAGGCCCCTGCAAAATGATGTTCTTCTTGTTCTGAAGAATCTCAGCCAGCGCATCGTACCGCTCCGAAGGCATGTAAACATCATTCAAAAAGTCTTCTTTGGTATAGGACTCCAAGCCCAAATTTGAAGATATATCATCTTCGTTATTCAATTCATATGAATCCCCTTCCTGCAATGAATCCGGCAAAAAAAATTTCTTGTTAATGTAGTTCGCAACATCTGCTGTCAATGTTCTCATTTCCGGGTCCGGATAACAATTTTCATCTAAAAACCCTTGTACTAAATCAAGCAACTCCTGATCATTCTTTACCCCTTCTCTGATCTCATCATAAAATTTCGAATAATTGCGAACGTTGTATGCATACTCATGTTTCTCAAAAAGATAATCACTTTCCAAATACTTCGATGCATTACGAAAATCAGTCAGTTTATAAATATAATATTTATCCGGATAACGCATCCACAAATAAATACTAATGGCCTTTTCATCCTGATAATGCCTTCTGTATGGTGTCTCAACTCGATCAAATACATTCTTCGATTGCTTTTTGAAAGTCTCAATCCGAGTAATCAAATCCTGGTTTTCATCAAAAAGATCAATAAAAATTGCTCGAATCTTTTCCGGCTCAGATTGAGCAAAACATTTCAAAACAGATCTGGGGATATTACCTTGAACATCAACTAATTTTTTAACTCCATCCAAAGAGCGAAGAAACATTTCAACAAAATCTTCCGCATTCACATCCCAATGGTCCTGAAAGCATTTCACCGCTTCCCATTTTACTCTTACATCTTTCCACCATTTATCGGTGAAATTTTCTTTATACCCCTCCAACACTTCCTTCAACTTTTCCTGATTAATCATCCTTTGCTTGCTCCTTTCCGGAATATTCAATTCCCCTTACCAGCAAAATAACACATCCCGGCCACTATTTCAATCCTTCCGAGCCCGTTTTTCCTCATCAAGTTCCTTTTTCGGGACAAAAAAGAGAGCCCCCTTCCGGGAGCCCTCGGCTGTGATCCCTCTCAGTGATGATGACATCCGTCATGCACGGCGCCTTCATTCACTTCCAGCGTGCCGTTGACCAGCTTCTCCGCCGCCTCGTCCGCGCTTCCGGTAACCCCGGGATAAGCCTTGATCCCGTACACCGCCAGCCGGTCAATCATCGGCGATCCGACCCCGCCGCAAATCACGGCGCCGACCTTCTTTTCCGCCAGGAAATCCGCCAGCGCGCCGTGTCCCTGTCCGTTCGTGGACACGACCTCGCTGCTCACGATCTTTCCGTTCTCCACATCATAAATCTTGAAGTACTCCGTCTTACCGAAGTGCTGCCATACCTGCCCATTATCATACGTCACTGCGATTTTCATTTTTCTGTACCTCCATTTTGATTTGCCGAATCTTCGCAATCCGAAATATTGCCACTTAGTATAAATCATTATCAAGCCAATTTCCATCATCATCGATAAAAAATCCTTCGTTCCTTGCTTCATCCGCCGGAGTAGAGTAATACTCGGCATAAATATTTTGAACCGGGTAATATGACGTCCTTCGCACCTCTGATTTCACTTTTTGCCGCTGAATCCGAAGGGTAATCCCATACGCCATACTCCATCCGCCCCCGGTCACATTCTCCACACAAATCCGATACTTTCCCCCGGCATTCAGATCTTCAAACACATTCCGCGCAATATCCTTTGGTAAATATCCCAATTGCCGTCCGTCCGGTCCATAAACAGCCACAGCATAATGATCATAAGGATTCTCCGGTTCCAGTTTGAATGACAGTTCCTGCCCACCAGCCAAATCTCCGGAAGCCAACAGTTCGCGAATAATCGTCTGCCGATTTTCTCGGTTCCACCCGCTATTGTCATAAGTCACGCCGGCAAGCTTAGCAAAATAGGTTTCATCGCATTCAAATTCACTTACCCGTTCTTTTCGCTTCTCCGCCAAAATGCGCTCTTCCGCAATGCGAATTCCTTCCAGTCGCCGTTCTTCTTCCTTCAACCTTTGCATCTCCGTGCGGACCCGCTCCTGCTGCTGTGCATATTCCTCTGCATCAATTCTCAAGAGCGTTTCTTCCCGTCCCACCGAAAGCATCACCCGCTCGCACTCTTTGGCATACTTTTCATTAGCAAGAAAAGCCATCAGCATATTGGCTGTGCGCTCAAAAGACGAATAAAACTCCCGTACGATTTGCTCATCCATTTGCTCCCGTTTCGCGCTCCGGCAGGGCGCAATTACCGAATCCACGTATCGTTCCAGTTGCTCGGCCTCCAACAAAAATACACCAGTATCGCCGTCTTCCGTATTCCCGTCCGCTTCCAACTTTCCGTCTTTCGCCATTTCCTGCAACAATTTGGGAATATTTTGAATCACAGGGTACTGCGGCTCGGATTGAACCGTATATATCCCATTATCTTTTTCCGAAACCATGGCAAAATAAACCGTTTCAGGTGAACTAAGCACGGCCGGAAGTTTCATAATTAATGCGTGTTGCATCTCAAATACCCCTTCAGTCTCTGTTCCACACTTCATGCAAACTATAATTCGAGTTGCCGGATATTTGCTTTAAATAACCTTCCAGCCTCAGATAGTCCCTTCCTTCCATCAAAGAATTCAGAATAAAAGCATGGGCATAAACGGAAGCCGCGTCATTATCAGACGCCGTCGCCCGCTCGTGTTGCATGTTCACAATCATTCTGGCCCTGTTGGCGTCACTGTCCGGCAAATTCTGAATCATATATACCACAAGCTTCACTGCTTCCGCAGTATTCCCCGCGGCCGCCAGCGTCTTGTACCATCCCTTCACCAGCACTGGCGCCAAGCACCCTTTCTGTAGCGCCAAATCTGCATAAATCCGGCTGGACTCGATATACTTCCCTGCACGTTTCAATTCCACTGCCCGATCCAGTTCATCCTGCGAATAATAATAATCCTGCACCGTACACTGCACCTGAATTTTCTTCATCGCCTCGTCATATTCCCGGGTAATCGTGTCATTCATCTTTCCCATGTGAAATTCCTCCCTTTCAATCATCCTCGAATTTGATTCATAATCATGATCGCTCTTTCATGCCCGTTCTTTGCCGCTTCATTGATCCAATAGAACCCGATGTTAACTGTAAAATGAAATGCAATCTTTCTTATGCTGCTTTAGGTCCATAATTTTTATACTTGGATACTTTTTGAGAGGTTGTATCT
>Ga0065709_1029665_pt1 | contig 14426 bp, 14 predicted proteins | sample Hoacrofraction14_2_FD_59096 | JGI IMG/M metagenome (GOLD analysis project Ga0065709, IMG submission 59096) | Hoatzin crop microbial communities from Cojedes, Venezuela, sample from fiber fraction 14 v1 | ecosystem: Host-associated > Birds > Digestive system > Esophagus > Crop | place: Venezuela...
CGGACAAGCCGTATATCACAGGTATACGAAAAGTCAGCCAATCGCCCGGCGCCTGCCGGCTTGGGCTCTTGGGACTTTTACAGTAAGTGTCAGTAAAGGAATATAGGAATATGATCAAAATTCTATTCGTATGCCATGGGAATATCTGCCGGTCGGCGATGGCGGAGGCGATGATGAAGGAGGATGTCCGGCGGCGCGGGCGGGAGGACGATTTTCTGATCGATTCGGCGGCGACGAGCCGGGAGGAGATCGGGAATGCCATGTATCCGCCGGCGCAGCGAAAGCTCCGGGAGGAGGGTATTCCCATCGGGCAGCACCGGGCGCGGCAGATGACGCGCGCTGATTACGACGCCTTCGATTATCTGATCGGGATGGACGATGAGAACCTGTATTACATGAACCGGATCGCGGGAGGGGACCCGGACGGCAAGATGTTTGCGCTGCTGTTCTTCGCCGGCGAGGAGAGGGAGATCGCGGACCCGTGGTACACCGGGAACTTCGACCGCACGTATAAGGACATCCGGAAGGGGTTGGACGCGTTCTGGGAGCATCTCGAAGAGGAGGCGCGCTGAGACGTGCCGGGGTGGCCGGCCGTTTACTCAAATTCGCTGCCGGGAAAACATGCAGCTGTTTCCGGCAGCGGCGGCCGGCGGACACGGTGCAGCAGGTGGTTACGAATATGGATTATACAGACATCATACGTTTTCTCATGGAGCTGGCAGGCACGATCGCCTTCGCCTGCTCCGGCGCGATCCTCGCGATCCGCAAGCGGATGGATCTGCTCGGGATCTGCATCATGGGCGTCGTGACGGCAGTCGGCGGCGGGATGCTGCGGGATATTCTGCTCGGCGTGCATCCGCCGATGATGTTCCGGCATCCGGGCTTCACCACCGTCTCGGCCGTGACGGGAATCCTGGTGTTCATCGTGGCGAGATGGCACCGGAAGCGCCCGGACTCGCACCGGTATGACCTGCCGGGTGAGCGTGCCATGTTCGCCGCGGACACCGTGGGGCTGGCAGCCTTTACCGTCTCGGGTGTAGCGGTGGCGCGGGAGGCAGGGTACGGGAGTGTATTTCTGCTGACATTTCTGGGGACGCTGACCGGGACGGGCGGCGGGGTGATCCGGGATCTGCTCGCGCAGGAGCCGCCGTATATTTTTACAAAACATGTCTACGCCTGCGCCTCAATTGCCGGCGGACTGCTCTGCGCGCTGCTGTGGGATGCGGCCGGTGAACTCGGCGCCTCGGCCGCCGGGGCCGTGACGGTCATCCTGATCCGCGCTCTGGCCGCGCACTACCGGTGGAATCTGCCGCGCGTGGCGTGACGCAGGACAGAATCCGGCCATCCGGCAAAAAAACACCGACAGGCCCCTGAGAAGAGGACCTGCCGGTGCTATCGTCTGCGGGATGGCGGCAATCATTCGCCCGCCATGCAGTTCTGTAAAACTTACCAGATGTGGATCTCGCGGAGTTCCATGGACCGGTTTTCACCGCGATAGAACGAAGCCGGAAGAGAACCGTTGATAACCACCTCTGTATGGAAAACGTCCGAGACAAAATTTTTAATCTTATCAAACATAGTATGTATACTCCTTTCAGCTGATGCAGTCGGCTCCGCGGGCGGAGCACGTATTTCCTGCTGCATGGGTATCGTATCAGAGACGGGGCGGAAGTTCTCGCCACAATACAGGGAAAAACTGGCCAAATCTTGCACCGGCCGAATCCTGCACCGGCCGGATCCTTCACCGGTCAGATTCTGCACCGGCCAAATCCGGCCGGGGATCGGGGACATGATGATATCTGTCTATGAGACGCGTAAGAGAAATTTTGAGGTCTATGAGCGGGAATCCTTTCACGTACGGCCGCACATGCACCGTGATTTTGAGTGCATCCTGATCACCGCGGGCAGCCTGGAGCTGGGCGTGGGCTATGACTGGTTCCACATGGAGAAGGGAGACTTCGCGGTGGTGCTTCCGGAGCAGATCCACCATTATCAGGTCTTCGGAAATGGCGAAAACCGCTGCATCCGCCTGATCGCCCCGCCGGACTATGCCGGCGCGATGCTCCGCGAACTCACCGGCCGGGTGCCGGTGAACCCCGTGATCGGCCGGGAGCAGGTCCACCCGGATATTCCGTATGTGCTGATGCGGCTGCTGGAGATGAAGACAGACGAGCGCAGCGCGGACGCGCTGCCGTACGCGACCGCGCTGCGTCAGGCCTGCGTGCAGATGCTGTTCGCCCGCGCATTTCCCTGTCTGGAGCTGCGTCAGGCGCCGGCCGCCGAGCAGAAGGACACGGTCTACCGCGTGGTGGAATACGTGGCGGCTAATTACACGGCGGAATTCACGCTGACGGAAATGGCACGGGATCTCGGCGAGAATCCCTACGAGCTGTCGCGGATCTTCTCGAAGGTCTTTCACACCAATTTCAACCGCTACGTCAACAACGTCCGCCTGGATCACGCAGCCATACAGCTGCGCTATTCCGACATGTCCGTCACGGAGGTATGCTTTGACAGCGGCTTCTCGAGCCAGCGCACATTCAACCGCGTGTTCAAGGAACGCTTCCGCGTGACGCCGGCCCGGTACCGTGCATCGACGGAGACGGCGCCGGAAGACAGCACAAAGCCGGAAGACAGCACAAAGCCGGAAGACAGCGCAAAACCGGAAGACAGTGCAAAACAAAAATAATGGTAACTGTTCAGAACGCTTCGCGCAGCAGTTACGCATCGGACGAAGCTTCGCATTCAAGTCGTCCGATGCTGCCAAATATACTTTATTGGTACGCCCTCAGCAGCAAGTGCTTCGGGCTGTCCTGAACAGTTACAAATAATGTTCAACAAAAAATGCTTCACGGTAGGAGGAACGATCCATGGATTACAGAAGATTTGAAGACACAGTGGTGCTCCGGCTGGATCCGGGCGAAGAGATCGTGGCCGGCGTGCGGGACATCGCCGAGCGAGAGAATATTGCGCTGGCGGAGATCAGCGGGCTGGGGGCTGTCCGAGATATTCAGGTCGGCGTATTCTACACCAACGAAAAGGAGTACCATGCCAACTGCTTTCAGGGATATTATGAGATCACGTCCCTGACCGGCACCATCACGCGGATGAACGGAAAGCCGTACCTGCATCTGCACCTGAGCGCCGGCGATCAGGAGGGCCATGTGATCGGCGGGCACCTGAACGCCGCCATCGTCAGCGCCACAGCCGAGATCATCATCCGGATCATCCCCGGCAGCGTGGGACGCCGGGCCAATGAGGACATCGGGCTGAATCTGTTTGACTTTGAGTGAAGCGGGGAATTAACAGAGGTGATAACATGACATCGACCAGAGACGACACAGCACAGAGGCTTCAGGAGCATTCGGATGAGAATGCGAAATGTTTGACCAAAGGCATGGCAGAGACGGAAACACAGGGGCTGAGGGAGACAGCAGGTGGCGCCGGACGTGAGGCGCTGCGGCAGCTTCAGAAGTACAGAGGACGACTGCCTCAGAATTTTGACGGCAGAGCTGAGCTGGAGGAATACCGGGAGGAACGGTATGCGTGCGCGGGCCGTCAGGAGGAGAGAACCGAAGCTGACTAAAACGGAATCGGATTCCGGAATAGTCGAGGTAATCGCCGGTGCAGCCACACAGATATTTTGGAAGGACACAAAAAAGAAACGGGCAACCTTTTCGAAAAACTTTACTCAGCAAAAACCCATTTCTTTGCAGTAAAATATATCTCCGCTTAACACGAAAGCCAAGCACAATAATACGGAAGAGAGAAATGGAGACGGCATGTATATAAAAGACGGTATTTGCTATGCCGGTCAACCGGAACCGGTGATAAAGATCGTTTGTGTCAAGCCTCTGCGCGGCGGTATGCTGCTGGTCGAATTTAATAACGGCGAAAAATTTTAGCAATATAATTTCGGGCATTGACTATCGCAAGCATGCAAACGAATTTCAGTAGCTTAAGACTTCATAGTTGATTCTCTATAGAAAAGTATCTTACGAAACCCTTGCCGCTTTATGGTATACGTGATTGATTATTTACATGGTTGTTAAAAGTTACGTATAATCAAAATATGAGTATGAGGTATTGGCGCGTATGCAGAGCTGCAGGTAAGAATCGTGGATAGGAGAGAAGAACATGAAGGAGAGACATCCGGCTCATCACGGACCGAAAGAGAAGAAGGGGCCGGCGGGGCGGGCGTTTTTGACGGCGCTGGAATTGCTGGCGGTGGCGCTGAGTTTCCTGGAGCGGAGCCGGATCGCCCGGTTTTTGTCCACGAAGGTGGCGCTGGATACGGTGGTGGAGGTGACGGCGCGGTTCGGGCGCGACGCGGGGCATCGGCTGTCGACATGCGTGGCGGTGTTCGTGGCGGAGCCGCGGCTGATCGCGGTGCTGGTGGCCGGTGTGATTGTGTGCCTGCATCTGCTGGCGTGGCTGCTGCGGCGCCTGTTTCCGCCGTATGTGGCGGGGCGGGTGCGCGCGGCGGCGCTGCTGAACTGCCTGATCGTGGTGCTCGAGTGCATGGCGGCAGTCCGGACATTTACGAAGAGCGGGATCGGCTCGCTGTGGTTCTACACGGTGCTGAGCAATCTGCTCGCGCTGGCGGCGTCGGTGCTGTATCTGCTGGCGCTGGGCGGCGGGCGGCTGCGGCGCGTCGCGGATCTGTGGCGGTATGCGGCGAGCGTGTGTCTGACGGTGACATGCCTGGTGGTCGTGTTTGTGCTGGTGCCGACGGACCGGAGCGGGGACCTGATGACGGCGGCGCAGTCGATGCTGCTGTCGGAGGATATGCGCATTCAGCATCTCCTCTGCCCGGTCATGAGCTTTGTCTCGTTCGTGTTCTTCGAGGATGTCCGGCTGCGCCGGGGGGACTGGCTGCGGGCGGCGCTGCCGACGTTCCTGTACGCGGCGGTGCTGGTGCCGGCGAATTACCTGCGCGTGTACGAGGGGCCGTACCCATTTCTGATGGTGCACAGTCAGCCGTGGCAGACGAGCGTGCTGTGGTCCGCGGCGATCCTCGGCGGCGTGATGCTGCTGTCGTGGCTGCTGGGCCGCGGGAAGGCGCGGGGGCCGCGGGAGCCGCTGGCGCCCCGGCCGGAGTGGAGATGAAATCGACTTGATAAACCCGCCGCTGTGGTGCTGCCTGCAGGATCCATTACGAGTGATCGGTGCTCTGCGAACGGCGCTGCAGCGGCGGGTATTTTTATACGCGTCAGCAATGAGCCGGCTGACACGCCCTTGCGCACTCTGCTATAATACGACTGGCGATCCAGGAGACACCGTGCAGCGAGTTAAATTCGGACGATTCGAAAGATTCCGCAGCATGGCAATAACAGAGGAGGTACCACATGAACGAAGTCATCAAAGCCATGGAAGAGCGCCGCAGCGTCCGCAGTTACACCGACAAGGCTATCCCGGAGGAGGTGCTCGCCCAGATTCTCGAGGCCGGCACGTACTCGGCCAGCGGGATGGGGAAGCAGTCGGCGATCATCCTCGCGGTCACGGACAAGGCGATGCGAGACCGTCTCTCGAAAATGAATGCCGCGGTCATGGGCGGCAACGGCGATCCCTTCTACGGCGCGCCGACGGTGCTGGTCGTGCTGGCGGACCGGTCGATCCCCACGCATGTCTATGACGGCAGCCTGGTCATGGGCAACCTGATGCTGGCGGCACACGCGCTCGGCGTGGACAGCTGCTGGATCCACCGCGCGAAGGAAGAGTTTGACTCCGAGGAAGGGAAAGCGATCCTGCGCGATCTGGGCATCGAGGGCGACTACGAGGGCATCGGCCACTGCATCCTCGGCTACTCGGAGCAGGAGGCGCCGGCGGCGAAGCCGCGCAAGGGCAGCTATGTGTACAGAATCTGAGAACCACTCACAGGATGCCGAAACGGCCTGAGGTATGATTCTCATACAGGAAAAGTTTCACGCGCGGCACCCCGGCGCTTTTCCGGCCGGGGCGCTGCGATGTCTGACCGGTGATCGGTGTTGTGCCGCCAGCCGCAGCAGCAACGATCGGACAGGTGAAGGGCGCGAAGCGGTAATCGGTGTTGTGCCGTCCGCCGCCGCAGCAACAGGAAGGCACAGGGAAGAGCAGGAAAGAGCAGGAAAGGAGGACAGCCCATGGCCCGCATACGATGCGTCGTCGAGCGGATCACCTACCAGAGCCAGGAGACCGGCTACAGCGTGCTGAAGACGCGCGTCAAGGGCTACTCCGAACTGGTGCCGGTGGTCGGCAACCTGCTCGACGTGAGCGTGGGTTCCGTCCTGAACGTGGACGGCAGCTGGAAAGTGGACCCGAAGTACGGCCGCCAGTTTCAGGCCGAGCGCTGGGAGGAGACCGTCCCCGCGACCGCGTACGGCATCGAGAAGTACCTCGGCAGCGGCCTGATCAAAGGCGTCGGCCCGAAGTTCGCCCGCCGCATCGTCGACCGCTTCGGCGCCGACACATTGAAGATCCTCGATGAAGAGCCGGAGCGCCTGAACGAAGTCGAAGGCATCGGCGCACGGCGCGTGCAGCAGATCTGTGAGAGCTGGGCGCGGCAGAAAGAGATCAAGAACGTGATGCTCTTCCTGCAGAGCCACGACGTGAGCACGGCCTTCGCGGCACGCATTTACCGGACCTACGGCGACAAGAGCATCGAGACCGTGAAGGCGAATCCCTACCGGCTCGCCGACGACGTCTGGGGCATCGGCTTCAAGACCGCGGACACGATCGCCGCGAAGCTGGGCTACGAGGCCGACGGCTACGCGCGCGTGCGGAGCGGCATTTTCTATACCCTGAACACCCTCGGAAATGAAGGCCACGTGTTCGCGGATCGTCCGCAGCTGGCGGCCAAGGCGGTCGAGATGCTGGGGGTCGAGGACAACATCGTCGACATGACGCTGGACCAGATGATCGAGCAGCGGGACGTCATGGTCGAGGACGAAGCCATCTACCTGCCGGCCTTCTACTACGCAGAGCTCGGCGTGGCCGGCAAGCTCCTGCGCCTCGCAGCCGCGGAGGGCCGGCAGAGTGAGACCGCTGGGCAGGACAGCGCGGACATCGCGCGGCTCGAGGAGCAGACCGGCATCCGCTACGACGAGGTGCAGGCCGAAGCGATCCGGCAGGCGCTCGTCTCGAAGGTCATGGTGCTGACCGGCGGGCCCGGCACCGGCAAGACGACGACCGTGCAGGGCATCATCGCCGCGCTGCGCTCGTACGGCCGGCAAATCCTGCTCGCGGCGCCGACCGGCCGCGCAGCCCGGCGCCTGTCCGAGGCGACCGGCATGGAAGCGAAGACGATCCACCGCCTGCTCGAGTGCAAGCCGCCGGAAGGCTACGGGCGCAACGAGGAGAACCCGCTCGAGGGCGACGTCCTCATTGTCGACGAGTGCTCGATGATCGACATCCTGCTGATGAACTCCCTCCTCAAGGCGCTCCCCGGGCAAATGGCACTGATCCTGGTCGGCGATATCGACCAGCTTCCCTCCGTCGGTCCCGGCAACGTCCTCCGCGATATCATCGATTCGGAGCGCTTCCCGGTCATCCGCCTGACGCGGATCTTCCGCCAGGCCCAGAGCAGCCGGATCATCCTGAACGCCCACCGGATCAACCGCGGCGAATTCCCGGACTGCAGCAACGGACGCAGCACCGACTTCTATTTCGTGACGCAGGAAGACCCGGACAAGGCCGCCGCAGAGATCGTGCAGCTCGTCCGGACGAACCTGCCGCGCTACTACAAGGTCCCGTCCTCATCGATCCAGGTCCTGACCCCGATGCAGCGCGGCGTGATCGGCGCCGCAAGCCTGAACGTAGCGCTGCAGCAGGCGATCAATCCGCCGGGCGGCGTGCCGGCTGAAGGGTATGGCGGAGCCCGGGCGGCAGGTGGTGTGCCGGCAGAAGGATATGGCCGCGCACAGGCGGGGCGCTATGGCGGCACAGCGGCCGGCGGCGAGGACGCGAGTCTCTCGCGCGGCGGTTATACGTACCGCGTCGGCGACCGCATCATGCAGATTCGCAACAACTACGACAAGGACGTCTACAACGGCGACATCGGCACCGTCACGGCGGTCGACACCCGCGAGCGGACGCTGAGCGCGGACTTCGACGGCCGGCGCGTGGAGTACGACATCAGCGAACTCGACGAGCTCGTGCTCGCCTACGCCGTCACCGTCCACAAGAGCCAGGGCAGCGAGTACCCGATCGTGGTCATGCCCATCCTGATGAACCACTACGTGATGCTCCAGCGGAACCTGATCTACACCGCCATCACACGCGCGAAGAAGCTCCTCGTCCTGATAGGCTCGAAGAAAGCCCTCGCCTACGCCGTGAAAAACGTTACAGTCACAAAGCGCAACACCCGCCTGAGCGACCGCCTGCGCGGCGAAGTAACCCCCGACCACCGTAACGAAGCCGGACAGCAGGATCTGCTGGCAGCATCGTACACAGCCGAGTCGACAGCACAATACACAGCCCGATATGGCATGTATATCCGGCCAGTCGTATCCGCCTCAGGAGAGCAGTCGTTTGCGGAGCTCTTCGAGCGGCTCTCCCGATCGGAATTCCGCAGCCGCTTCCGCCTGGGCAGCCGGGAGATCACCTATATGCGGGAGAAAGGGCGCGACACGATCCGGCAGCACGCCGAGGACTTCGTGCGCAAGCGCCTCGCGCCGGCCGAGATCCCGAACGACGGCAAACAGACCCCGATGCGCGGCCACCCGGTCTTCATCGCCCAGCACGCGACCGCCTGCTGCTGCCGCGGCTGCCTCGAAAAATGGCACCGCATCCCCAAGGGCCGCGCCCTGACCGCGCAGGAGCAGACCTACGTGGTCGACGTCCTCATGGCCTGGATCGACCGGCAGGACCGGTGGTGAGCGAGCGGCCAGAGTGCGCAGCATACTGCGCATCGCGCCGCGAAGCAGCACCGGCGGGATAGCTGTCGCAGAGAAATAAAGAAGAGCGACCGAAGTCGCCCTTCCCTGCATGTCTCACTGAAAGGATCCGTCACAATGGCGGGTCCTTTTTCTATGCTTTTGTGTCATTTTTTCGGATGCTTCCCCTTCCCGAGCAGCGCCGCCAGGTCGCCGATCGTCGGCTTCTTCTTCTCCTCGCCGGCCTTCTCCGCCGCCGCGAAGCGCGCCTTGTACTCCTCGACCAGCGCGTCCTGCCCGCGGCGGCGCAGGCACCAGACCACGATGCGCGTGAACAGGTCGTAGAGGATCGCGAAGACCGGCACGCCCAGCAGCATCCCGGCAAATCCCCAGAAATGCGAGAAGATCATGATCGAGAACAGTATCCAGATCCCCGAGATCCCCAGCCGGTCGCCGAGGATCGACGGCCCCAGGATGTTGCCGTCAAACTGCTGGAGCACGATGATGAAGATCACGAACACCACACACTGCTTCGGGCTCACCGTCAGCACCAGCAGCGCCGACGGGATCGCGCCGATGTACGGACCGAAGAACGGGATGACATTCGTCACGCCCACGATCACACTGATCAGCATCGAGTACGGCATCGAGACGAGCTCACAGAAAATGAAGCAGAGCACACCGATGATCGCACTGTCCACGATCTTGCCGATGATGAAACCGCTGAAGATCCGGTCCGAGAAATGTACCTCGTCCCGCACCCAGTCCGCCGCTTTCCTCGGCAGCAGACCGTACACGATGAGCCGCCCCTGCGCCACGAAGCGCTCCCAGCCGCCGAGCAGGTACGCGGCGACGATGGTCCCGAGACCGAAGTTCTTGACGAAGTCCACCAGGCTTCCGAAGCTCGAGGTCGCCCGCGTCAGGAACGTCTGCATCGAGGGCAGCAGCGTGTTCTGCAGGAATTCCGTCACCCCGCCGCTCGCCGTGTCCAGCGCACTCTCCAGGCTTTCGGCCAGCTCGCCGGACGCCGTCTCCGATTCTGAGTAGGTCTGCAGCCAGTCCTTGAGCTGCGTGACGAGATCCGGGAGAGCCGACGTGATCTTTCTGATACTGCTGATCAGCTCCGGCAGCACCGCGAGCAGCAGGAGGACGATCAGGCCGTACATGACCACCAGCGACAGCACCATCGAGAGCGAGCGCGTGAGGCCCGTGTGCTCTTTCCGGCTCACGCGCCGGATCAGCCACGTCACCCCGGCCTCGATCTTACGGCAGACCGGCCGCAGCAGCCAGGCGATCGCAGCGCCGTAGATGAACGGCATGAGCACCGCGATGCCGCCCTTCACCGCGCGGATCAGGACATTGGTCTTGAAGAACAGGATGACCATGATAAAGCAGATCGCCAGGATCGCGACCAGCAGCAGGAACTGCTCCCGGTATGTCCGGAAAATATTGCCGCGGGTCGCGCTGCCGGGGCTGTCGTTGCTGCTGTAGTTATGGCTGTGGTTATTGTTATTGCTGCTGTTATGGTTACTGCGGCGGCTGTCTTCCATGAGATGAACTCCCTTCCGTGCAGCATTACGCGCTGCACCTCTTCATTGTACCACACCCCGCCCGGCCGCAGAAGATATAAACCTTTCAGAATCGTTTCAGTTTCGGCGCGTATACTCACCTTGCCGGACCGGGACCGGCCGGATCCCTCCGCTGATTATCTCCGGTCGACCCGGCCCGGCACGAGCAGAGAAAAATCCATTTACGGGGAAGAAGGGCACGCGGGTGACAGGGCGCATCCGCAGACAGCCCCTTCCCCGTAAATGAACGAAGCAGACAGAAGGAGGCACAGCATTGATCGAAGTTCGACAGCTGACAAAACGATACGGAAAGATCCCGGCGGTGCAGGATCTGTCCTTCACGGTGGAGCAGGGGCAGATCTACGGATTCCTCGGGCCGAACGGGGCCGGGAAATCGACCACCATGAATATCATGACCGGGTACATCGCCCCGTCCTCCGGGGAAGTGATCATCAACGGCCACGACATCCTGGAGGAGCCGGAGGAGGCGCGCCGGTGCATCGGCTACCTGCCGGAGATCCCGCCGCTTTATCCGGATATGACGGTGCAGGAGTATCTGACATTTGCTGCCGAGCTCAAGAAGATCCCGGCCGGCAAGCGGGCGGAGCAGATCGGCGAGGTCATGGAGATGACCGGGCTCACCGGCATGCGGGAGCGGCTGATCCGCAACCTGTCGAAGGGCTACCGGCAGCGGACCGGCCTCGCGCAGGCGCTGCTGGGCTTCCCGGAGATCCTCGTGCTCGACGAGCCGATGGTCGGCCTGGACCCCAAGCAGATCATCGAGATCCGTGAGCTGATCCAGTCGCTGAGCGCGACGCACACGATCATCCTGAGCTCGCATATCCTGTCGGAGATCAGCGCGATCTGCGACCACATCATGATCATCGCACACGGCCGCCTGGTCGCGAGCGATACGCCGGAGAACCTGGCGAACATGATGAAGCAGTCCTCGTCCATCGAGATCACGGTTAAGGCGCCGCGCGAGGACCTCGCCGGCGTGCTGGAGAACCTGGACGGCGCGGCCTCGTACGAGCTGACCGATTCGAAGGAAGAGGGCGCGACGGACGCCCTGATCCGCGTGGAGACCGACGAGGACATTCGGCCGGCGCTGTTCTTTGCGCTCGCAGAGAAGAAGCTGCCGCTGCTGCGCCTGCAGCACACGACCGTCTCGCTGGAGGACGTCTTCCTCGAGCTGACCGAAGACGGCGCCCCTGCCGATGGCACAGCCGCCGCCGGCCCGTCCGTAAGCGAATGGGCCGCGCAGCAGACCGCCGCAGCGGAGAATGCGGCGGAAGCGGCCATGAAAGACGCGCTGTCGGATGACGCCGTGCCGAACGGAGAGGAGGGGACACGATGAAAGCCATTTGCAAGAAAGAATTCCGGGGCTTCTTCACCTCGATGACCGGCTACGTATTCCTGGCCCTGATCCTGCTCCTGACCGGCGTCTACTTCACCGCCTACCACCTGCAGGCCGCCTACCCGAAATTCGCCTACACCCTGCGCGCGATGCTGTTCATCCTGCTGCTGGCGGTGCCGGTGCTGACGATGCGCTCGCTCGCCGAGGAGAAGCATCAGAAGACCGACCAGCTGCTGCTGACCGCCCCGGTCTCCGTGACCGAGATCGTGCTCGGCAAGTTCCTGGCGCTGCTCGGCGTGCTGGGCGTGGCGGCTGCGATCCTTGCGGTGTATCCGCTGATATTGCTGCAGTTTGGTGACATTTCCCTGAAAGAGAGCTATAACGCGCTGCTCGGGTTCTTCCTGATGGGCGCGGCGTACCTCGCGATCGGCCTGTTCATCTCGTCCCTGACGGAGAGCCAGGTCATCGCGGCGGTGGTGACCTTCGTCGTGCTGTTCGTCTGCTACGTCAGCAGCGGCATCGCGAATTTCTTCCCGGATACGGCGGGCGGCTCCTACTTCGCGCTGGCGGTGCTGGCCGCGATCCTGTGCCTGCTGGTGTACCGGCTGACGGCGCAGGTGCTGCCGGCCCTGATCCTCGCTCTCATTCCGGAAGGCGCGCTGCTGGCGGTCTATCTGCTCTCCCCGTCCTTCTACGAGGGCCTGATCCGGGAACTGTTCACGGTCATCAACCTGAACGCGCACTACGAGAACTTTGTCGACGGGATCCTGGATCTGACAGCGGTGATCTATTACCTGTCGGTGACGGCGGTCTGCCTGTTCCTGACGGTACAGACGATCCAGAAACGGCGCTGGAGCTGAGAGGAGGAGTTCGGCATGCAGAATACACAGGACAAGGACAATAAGGCCGGACAGGCCACACCGGAAGAGGCAAAGGCCGCAGCGAAAGAGGCAAAGGCGGCCGCGAAAGAGGCCAGGGCCGCGGCGAAAGAGGCAAAAGCCGCCGCGAAAATGGCAAAGCCCGTGCGCACGAAACAGGAAAAGCTCCGCCTCCTGCGCAACGGCACCTACAGCTCGGCGCTGACCGCGATCGTGATCGCCGGCGCGGTCGCGCTGAACCTGGTGGCGCAGGAGCTGCCGTCGAACCTGACGCAGATCGACGTCAGCGAGGCACAGCTGTCGGTGATCACGGACCAGACGAAGGAGATCGCGGAGAACCTCACGGAGGACGTGACGCTCTACTACATCGTGCAGGACACGAACATTGATACCACGGTGGAGCGCCTGCTGGAGCGCTACGAGGATGCGTCGAGCCACATCGCGGTGGTGCAGAAGGATCCGGTGCGCTTCCCGAACTTCACCTCCCGGTACACGGAAGACAGCGTGACCGAGAACAGCGTGATCGTTGTCTGCGGCGACGAGAGCCGCGTGGTCAGCTACAGTGACATGTACGAGAGCTCGTTCAACTACACGTACTACTCCTACACGACCACGGGCTTCGACGCGGAGGGTCAGCTCACGAGCGCGATCGCGTCCGTGACCGACCACGAGAAGCCGGTCGTCTACCGCCTGACGGGCCACGGCGACGCGGATCTCGACAGCACCATGAAGGAGAACATCGAGAAGGAAAATATCACGCTCGAGGAGCTGAACCTGGTCACCTCGGACGAGGTGCCGGAGGATGCGTCCTGTCTGCTGATCAGCGGTCTGAGCACCGACCTGAGTGAGCAGGAGACGGAGAAGATCGAGGACTACATGACCGGCGGCGGCCACGTGATCATCCTGCTCGCCTACACCGGCAAGGATATGCCGAACCTGACAGGCTTCCTGGAGCTGTACGGCCTCGAGACCGCGGAAGGTGTCGTGCTCGAGGGCGACCCCCGCTCCTACGTGCAGGTACCGTACTACATCGTGCCGGAGATCGAGTCCGGCGAGGTCAGCAGCGATATGACGGGCGGCAACAGCTACGTCCTGCTCGCGGCGGCGCTCGGCCTGACCGTCAGCGAGGACGCGGACGCGGGCCTGACGATCACGGAAGTCCTGACGACGTCGGATTCGGCCTACGTCAAGACCGACCCGCAGAACATGACGACGTACTCGAAGGAAGACGGCGACATCGACGGCCCGTTCGTCCTCGGCGCGCTGGTGACCGGGGAGCTGACCGAGACGGCGGAGGAAGATACGGACGACGTGGAAGCAGCCTCCGAGGAAATGTCGGAAGCTACCAGCGAAGCGGCAGATGCGGACGCCGAAGACTCGACAGAAGCCGAGAGCGAAGACGAGGCAGACGAAGAAGACAGCGAGCCGCAGGAGATGCGCCTGGCGGTCTACACCTCGACAACCCTCGTAGATTCCTCGTCGGATCAGATGGTGTCCGGCGGCAACTCCAGGCTCTTCCTGAACACGCTGAGCTGGATGTGCGGCCACACGACCACCGTGTCGATCCCGGTCAAGAGCCTCGAGGTCGACTACCTGACGATGACCGCCGCCGGTAGCAACTTCTGGAGCGTGATCGTGATCGGCATCGTGCCGGCCGTGATCCTGGCCTGCGGCCTGGTGGTCTGGGTGAAGCGGCGCAGGAGATGACGGTGCAGCAGCAGTAACGCGTTCCGGCACGCCGGCCGGCAGATTTGCGCTGCCGGCCGGCGTG